>Ga0066256_1004132_pt1 | contig 13190 bp, 14 predicted proteins | sample ThiBio_1000_biof_FD_87107 | JGI IMG/M metagenome (GOLD analysis project Ga0066256, IMG submission 87107) | Wastewater bioreactor microbial communities from Cape Town, South Africa - Thiocy_expt_1000_biof (version 2) | ecosystem: Engineered > Bioreactor > Thiocyanate-remediating >...
AACGCAACGGCCTGCTTCTCGGTACCGGTGACGGCAAATATGTGGATGCTTCCGGTCGTGCGCCCGACCTGAGCGATTTTTCCCACGGACTGGCCGTGGGTGATATCGATGGCGATGGCGACCTCGATGTCTACATCGGCAACATATACGGCCAGCAAAAGGTCGAGCCCTATCTTTTGATCAATGACGGTGCCGGCAATTTCCAGATCGACCGCACCGGCCTGCCGCAGGTAGTCAAGACGGGGATTGCCACCGGCACGTTCTTCACGACCGCGGATTTCACCGATCTCGATGGCGACGGACATCTCGATTTTCTGTTGGGTGGCAGCGTCAATGCAAGCATCGTCTATTGGGGCAATGGCTCCGGCCGCTTTTCCGATACTTCGGTGACGAAGCTGCCATCTCCGGCCTACTCTGCCGGACCGATCGTCCACGAGTTCCTGAAATATGATTTTAACGGCGACGGTCGTACCGACCTTCTGCTCAATGGCGTCAGCGGCCTCTTCCAGCCCGGTGGCATCCAGCTGTTGATTAATGATGGCGGTCGCGGCTATTCCGACGCGACATCCTCCTATTTTACCGGGCCGACGGCGACGGCCGGCGAAACCTATCTGCTCAGGATGCTGGATGTAAACGGCGACGGGAGCCTGGATATCGTCCGGTCCGATCCGATCTCCGGTGCCAATCCCCATGATCCGGTCCTTTGGCTCAACGACGGAAAAAATCACTTTCATGCCCGCACGGTGAGCGATCTCGGTTTCGGTGCCGGTGATTACTTGACGAATGCCTATATCGGCGCCGATGGCGAACTTCGTTTCCTGTCCGGCTACGGGGTTTTCGAGGGGCGTGGTTTCATCAATTACTACGAGCCGACGGGCAAGGCGCTGGATGCGCCATCGGCAGCCGCAACCAATGGAAACGACCGCTTCAACGATACGTCTGGTAGCGACGCGTTCGACGGGCTCGATGGAACAGACACCGTGGTCTACAGCGGCAACCGCTCGTCCGTAACGATCGAACCGGGCGCGAACGGCAGGCTCACGGTCACCGGCACGGGTACGGACAGCCTTGTGTCGATTGAGCGGCTTCAATTCCGCGACGGCACGCTGGCTTTTGATCTCGATGGTGTCGCCGGCCAATCCTACCGGATCTATCAGGCGGCCTTCGATCGTACGCCGGACACGGCAGGGCTGTCCTACTGGATCAAGGCCATGGATGCCGGCACCTCGCTGATTGATGTCGCCGCCGGCTTCGTCGGATCCTCCGAATTTGTTGCGGTCTATGGTGTACAGCCCTCGAATGGCGATTTTATCGGCAGGCTGTATGAAAACGTCCTCGGCCGTGCAGGAGAGGCGGCCGGTGTTTCCTACTGGGTGTCAGAGCTCGATGGCGGCGTTTCGAGAGCGCATGTCCTGGCCGGGTTTTCCGAAAGCGCTGAAAATATCGCCGGAGTCGCTCCCGCGATTGCCGAGGGGATCTGGTATGTGTGACTTGACCTAACATTGCAGCAGACGCGTGGCCACGGGCAAGCCGGGTCACGCGTCTGGCCTGGTCAGCGATAAGGGTTTTCGGTGAAGACCAGGTCGAGGAAGGTCGACAGCCAGGAGCGCAGCGGCGCGTCGTGCAGGAAGCGGCCGTCGAGATGCGCCTTGCCGAGCTGGGCGTTGGGCATCGTAAAGCGATGCGCGCCGTGGACCACCCAGCGATGCATCATGACGCGGGTCAGTTCGGCGTGAAACTGCAGGCCCCAGGCCGTCTCGCCGTAGCGGAAGGCCTGGTGTGGATAGACGTCGCCTTCCGCCAGAAGCTCGGCGCCGGACGGCAGGTCGAAGCCTTCGCGGTGAAAATGATAGACCATCTGCGGCCAGGGCAGCAGCGCCTTGCCGCTTTCGGTGGCGCGCAGCGGATACCAGCCGATTTCCGTCAGCCCGTCCCTGTGGCCGGCGACGGTGCCGCCAAGATGGCGCACCAGCATCTGCGCGCCGAGGCAGATGCCGAGATAGGGCCGGCGCTCCTTCAAGGGTACGCCGAGCCAGTCGATCTCGCGCTTGACGAAATCATCCGGGTCGTTGGCGCTCATCGGCCCGCCGAAGACGATGGCGCCCGCATGGTTTTCCAGCGTCACCGGCAGCGGATCGCCGAGCACCGGCCGGCGGATGTCGAGGCGGTATCCCTTTTCCACCAGCATCTGGCCGACGCGACCGGGGCTGGACCGTTCCTGATGCAGGACGATCAGCACCGGCGGCTTGCGATGCGGTGACGCAGGGTCAATGATCATCGCCGCCTCCGGCGCTTTCCGGCGCACGGGCGGCGGCCTGACGGCGCTGGGTGATACGGTCATTGCCCGAGATGCCGAGCAGGTCGGCGATGCGCCAGATGACGTGGTCTTCCATCTCGTTGCGCACGCCATCGGCATAAACGATGTCCCAGAGGATACCGATCAGCTCGATCCGCTGGTTCTCGTCGAGGTGCCGTTTCAGGTCGGCGGTGAAGCGATAATAATCGACGGCCTCGTTGCCGGCTTCGCGGCCGGCCTCGATCAGCGCGTCGAGCTTGCTGCCGTCGAGATCGTAATGTTCGCGCAGCAGCGAGCGGAGCTTTGTGGTTTCGCTGTCCGAAACCAGGCCATCCGCCTCCATCACCTGGGTGCAGAGCGCGGCCACGGCGATCAATGGATCGCCGGGGGCAAATTCGCTGGTGGAGCGGCTGGTTGTCAGGCTTTGGAAAAACGTCTGCAGGCGCTCCAGCATCGGGCGTCGGTCCTCAAGGGTTCAAAAGAGACGCAGGCGCGTCTTGGAATCGGTTTCGCTGTCGCGGTTCTTGACGCCGGGATCATCCGGCGGGCGGCCGAAGAAAGGATCCGGTGCCGGTTTTTCCCTGGTGGCGACCGTCTCCGTCTTGTCGGTCTTTACCAGCTTCACCGGCGGCTGTTCGCGTAGCGGTTCGGCAATGACGGTTTCCGTTCGCGCCGGAACCACTTCGGCCTCGATCACCTTCTCCTCTTCCGGAAACGGCTCCGGTTCGGACTCGACGGCGCTGAGCGGCGGCAGCGAGCGCAGCGCCTGTTCGCCGTTCGACAGCGAGCCGTCCTCGACCGGTCCGTCGAGCTGGCCGAAGGGCGCCTTCCATTCGAAGGCGTCCAGCCGTCCGGTGACCGGCGATACCGGCAGCCATTTGTCGGAGACGAAGCCGTCGGCAACCCAGGCCGGATCGCGCGGCGCCCTGAGGGCCTGGGCGAGCCAGTGGCGGATACGGCCCTGGTCGCCGGTCTCGGCCTCCTCGATATCGGCGAGCAGCAGGAAGACGCCTTCGCGCGCATCCATGCGGGCGGCGGCCTCGGCCTTGGCGCGGGCGCGCTCGAACTGCCTGGCATCGAGTGCTGCGCGGGCGACGACGAGCAGCGATTCGACATTGTTGGGTTTCAGCGCTTCCAGCCGGTCGGCGCGCTTCAGCCGGTCGAGCACGCTGTCGCCGCTGCGGGCGCGGACATAGGTGCGGCCGATCTCGGCATCCGGCGCCATCTTCCACACCTGCTCCAGCACGGCAGACGCCTTGCGGGTGTTGTCCTCGCGGAAATAGCTCCTGGCGGCGATCAGGGCGGCCGGAACCAGCCCGGGGGCAAGCTTCAGCGCCGCGAGCGCATCGTTGCGGGCGGTCTTCGGGTCGGCTTCCAGCAGGTCGCCGGCACGCGCCGTCAAAAGCACGGCCTTGGTGCGTTCGGCGGATTTCTTGTCGAGCACATGGGCGACGCGCTGCTGCTCCAGCAACCGGATCGCATCGTCCCAATGGCCTTCCTGGCGGCGATATTCCAGCGTCGCCTGCGCCGCCCAGGGCAGGTAGGGCGCCTTTTCGGCGGCCTGCTCGGCATATGGCCGCGCCGCCTCGTTGGCGCCGAGCCGGCGGGCTTCGAGATAGAGACCACGCAGGCCAAGTTCGCGGGTTTCGGGATCGTCGGCCATCAGCTCGAATTTTTTCCGTGCCGCATCGTGCTTGCCTTCGATCAGCGCGGTCTGGGCTTCCAGCAGGTGAATGAGCGGTTCCTGGTCGGCGCTGATCAGGCCGCGGCTGCGGGCGGCCATCTTGGCGGCGAGAACGGCATTGCCGGCGCCGGCGGCGATCAGCCCGGTCGACAGCGCCTGGTAACCACGGTCGCGCTTGCGGGCGCGAAAATAGCGGGTGACGGAATGCGGCGAGGTCCAGATGGTGCGCACCAGCCACCAGACGATCATGACGGCGGCGACAAGCGCCACCACCAGGCTGGCGGCAACCATCAGGCTCATCTCGACGAGTTTGCCCTGCCAGAGGATGGAGAGCTCGCCGGGCCTGTCGGCAAGCCAGGAAAAGCCGAAACCGAGAGCGAGAACGAGGACGGCAAATACGAGAATTCTGATCATGTCGTCCTGGGCCTCAGATCTGTTTGTTGCCGGCGGTCACTGCCGCATTGACGAGGGCTTCGATCTGCATGCGATCGTCGAGCGCTTTCTTGAAGCCGGCGGCGGCGGTCTTGCCTGCCTCAGGCAGGCCGTCCCATTCGGCAACGGCTGCCTTGAGGTCGCCACGCTTCACCTTGTCTTCGATCCGGGCGATCACCGCTTCCGGCGCCGTGCCTTCGACGTTGCCGACATCGCGCACGGTTACCAGCGACAGGGCGCTGGTCAGCAGGCGGTCGCCAAGTCCGGCATCCGGATCGGGCTGATTGACGGCTTCCAGGATCGCCGGGGCGGCGGCCTCGAACTCTTTGACGAGGTCGGCGCGGGACGCCACGCCTGCGGCCGCGAACGGCTGCAGGCTGGCCACGGCCGGATCGTCGGGGCTGACACTGGCCAGCGTCTCCAGTTCGGTGACGAACGGGCCGCCGCGATCGATCGCCGCCTTGATGGCCGTCAGCGCGATGGTGCGGGCGACCGTGCCGTCATTCTGCGGCTCGGACAGTTTCTTCTCGATGGCGTCGAGACGCTGCGTCATCTGGCCCGCGCCGCTCTGCGCTTCGCCGGCGGCATTGGAAAGGCGGTCCACCGTTTCCGTCAGACCGGTCAGCTTGTCTTGCAGGGCGGAGACGGCGCCGTCGTCACCGGCGGCGGCCGGGCTGGCGGCAGCGTGTTCCAAGGCCGCCAGGCGCTGCTCGATGGCGCCGGTATCGGCCTGCGGGGCGGGGGCCGAAGCCAGCGTCGCGACCTTTGCCTTCAGCGCCTCGATCTCGCTGGTCAGCGCCGAATTGTCGATGGCAGGCGAAGCGCCGGGGAAATATCCGGCATATTGCATGCTGCCGGCACCGGCGAGCGCGACGATGCCGCCGAAGATGCCGGCTGCAATCAAGGCTGCCGTTGCCGGCTGCTGCCGCGGCTTTTCCACCGGCCGTTCGGGTTCGAAGACAGGCCGTGCTGCCTCGGCTTCCGGTTGCTGACGGTCGGCGGCGTCGGCGGCGTTCTCGACGGTTTCCGCCTGTTCGACGGTCCGGGTCTCGACCTCTGCCGGCGGCTCGTCGGCGAGCCGGGATTTTTCCGCCTCGGTCACGTCTTCCGCGGACAGGTCGATGGTGACCGGTTCCTCGGGCGTTTTGGAGTGGCGTGACGGATCTTCCGGAATCATGGCTACCTCTTCTTCCATGCGCTGCAACAAAACTAGTCAGCAAAACCTGCCAAGAAAAGGCCTTCGCGAAATTTTGCGGCCTTTGCATGGTTCAGACAAGGTAAAGAAGATCGTCTTCCTCCGGAGACGCGGCAACGCCGATCTGCGTATCGAATTGCGGCGGCACGGCGTTTGCGATGTTGCGGCTGAGGCAGAGGAAGCGTGTCCGGCTGAGCGCGGCCTGGTCGCGGAGGAACACCGGCAGGCTGAAAAACCGCTCGACATTTTCCCGCGAGTAAAAAAGCACCACATCGACAGGGCGCTCCACCAGGGTCTGGTGAAGATCGTCGGGGTCATGGTCGATCGGCAGCATGTGGTAACATTCGACGGTGCGGAAGGCGATGGCCGTCTCCGACAGCGCCCGCTCGAAACCGGCGGCCCGCGGCCGGCCGGCGAGATAAAGCAGGGGATCGGCTGGGGTGCCGTGCCTGGCGAAATGATCGGCGATCAGCGCGGCAAGCTCTACGCCGCTGCCATCGGCGGAATGGGCTGCGGTGAAGCCGGTGTCCCGGGCCGCGGCGGCGGTCACCTTGCCGACGGTGAAAAGCATGGCGGCGCGATGCGGATCGAGCCCGTCCTCAAGCTTCGACAGGGCGCGAACCGCTTCGGCGCTGGTGATCGCCAGGGCGCCGTAGGGCTTTTCCAGCGCCCGCCCGGCGGCAAGCACGTCGTGGGTCGGCGCGGTCAGCGGCAGCACCACCGGCTCGTGGCCGCGCTGGCGCAGTCGCTCCGCGGTACGGTGGCCGGAAAGATGCGGCCGGGTAACGATCACGCGCATGAAACCCTCCTTGCCGGTGTGGCCTGCTACCGGCGTTTCCGGAATTGCGTCAGCCCCATCCTTCGAAGAAAGCGCTGCCTGCGTCGCGGCGCACCTTTTCGCCGGCATCGTAGCCCAGCTTTTCGGCGGCGTTGCGTTTTCCGCTTATCTCCACCCGGTGCGACTGGCTGCCGTCCGGGCTCAAAACCATGCCGGAAAAATGCAGGTCTTCTCCGTCGCAGGTGGCATAGCCGGCGATCGGGGTCCGACAGGAGCCGTCGAGCGCCGACAGGAAGGCGCGTTCGCAGGTCACGGCGTCGAAGGTCGGTGCGTGGTTGATGGCCGACAGCAGGGCCTGGATCCGGTCGTCACTGACGCGGCTTTCGATGCAGATCGCGCCTTGTGCCGGGGCAGGGGGAAATTCCGCCGGATCGAGCAATTCCGTGACGATATCCGTCTTGCCGAGCCGCTTTAGGCCGGCAAAGGCGAGCAGCGTCGCATCCACCTGGCCTTCTGCCAGCTTGCGCAGCCGCGTATCGACGAGGCCGCGGAAGGTGATGACGTTGATATCCGGCCGCAGCCGGCGGATGAGCGCCTGCCGGCGCAACGACGACGAGCCGACGGTGGCGCCCTCGGGCAGTTCGGAAAGTTTCGGCGCGGTGCGGCCGACCACGGCGTCGCGCGGATCTTCGCGCGGCAGGAAGGCGGAGAGGTGCAGGCCTTCCGGCAGCGTCGTCGGCATGTCCTTGGAGGAATGCACGGCGATATCCAGGTCGCCGGAGGTCAGCTGTTCCTCCAGCTCCTGGGTGAACAGGCCCTTGCCGCCGATTTCGGAAAGGGAACGGTCGGTGATCCGGTCGCCGGTGGTCGACAGCACGACGATCTCGAACATGTCGCCAGCAAAGCCGTGCGCCGCCATCAGCCGGTCTCGGGCTTCGTGGGCCTGGGCGAGCGCCAGCGGGCTGCCGCGCGTACCGATCCGGAAAGGTTTTGTTTGCATCCGCTCTGATCCGTTGTTACCGACAGTCTCCATAGAACAGGTTCACATGCGACTGCAATCCGACGACGACCCCATGGTAAGACCGCTCCGTATTCTCGGCATCGAAACAAGCTGCGACGAAACCGCCGCCGCCGTGGTGTTGCGCCACCCGGACGGTCGTGGCGAGATCGTTTCCGACGTGGTGCTGAGCCAGCTCGAAGAACACAGCGCCTATGGCGGGGTCGTGCCGGAGATTGCCGCGCGTGCCCATGTCGAAGCGCTCGATACGCTGATCGAGGAAGCGTTGCTGCGTGCCAAAGTGTCGCTGGCCGATGTCGATGCGATTGCCGCCACCGCCGGGCCGGGGCTGATCGGCGGCTTGCTGGTCGGGCTGATGACCGGCAAGGCGATCGCCCGGGCGGCGGACAAGCCGCTTTATGCCGTCAACCACCTCGAAGGCCACGCTTTGACGGCGCGGCTGACGGACGGGCTCAGCTTCCCCTATCTCATGCTGCTGGTCTCCGGCGGGCATACGCAACTGATTCTGGTGCGCGGCGTCGGTAACTACGAGCGTTGGGGCACGACGATCGACGATGCGCTGGGCGAGGCCTTCGACAAGACGGCGAAATTGCTCGGCCTGCCCTATCCCGGCGGTCCGGCGGTGGAGAAGGCGGCTTTGGCGGGCAATCCGGAGCGTTTTTCCTTTCCGCGGCCGCTGGTCGGCGAGGCCCGGCTCGACCTCTCCTTCTCCGGCCTGAAGACCGCCGTGCGCCAGGCGGCCACCTCGATTGCGCCGCTGACCGAGCAGGATATCGCCGACATCTGCGCATCGTTCCAGAATGCCGTGTCGCGCACGCTGAAGGACCGCATCGGCCGTGGCCTTGCGCGTTTCCGGGAAGAATTCGGCTCGGTTGCGAAACCGGCACTGGTGGTGGCCGGCGGGGTTGCCGCCAACCAGGTCTTGCGCGGCACGCTGCAGGCGCTGTGCGACAAACATGGCTTCGATTTCATCGCGCCGCCGCTGCGACTGTGCACCGACAATGCGGCGATGATCGCCTGGGCCGGGCTGGAACGGCTGGCGGAAGGCCTGCCCTCCGACGATCTGGCGACGGCACCGCGTTCCCGCTGGCCGCTGGATGCCAAGGCGGAAACGCTGGTGGGTTTCGGCAAGCGGGGAGCCAAGGCATGACGGGCGGGCAACGGGAAAAGATCGTCGTCATCGGTGCCGGCGCCTTCGGCACGGCGCTTGCCGCCGTCATCGCCCAGGCCGGACGCTCAGACGTGACATTGCTTGGCCGCGACGTCTCGCTGATGGCGGACCTCAGGGCCGACGGTGTCCACGAGGCGGCGCTGCCGGGCATCCGCCTGCCGGACGACCTCGCCTATTCCGCCGAGCCGGATGTGCTGGCCGATGCCACCATCGTGCTTTTTGTCATGCCGTCGCAGGCGCAGGCCGAGGCCGCACGCCAGTATGGCCCCTATCTTGCGCAGGGCGCTGTCGTCGTCACCTGCGCCAAGGGTATCGACCGGGCATCCGGCCGGCTCTTGACCACGGTGCTGGAGCAGGAATTGCCGCATCACCCGGTCGCGGTTCTCTCCGGCCCCGGTTTTGCCGCCGATATCGCCCGTGGCCTGCCGACCGCCATGTCGGTCGCCGCCGCCGATATCGCCGTTGCGGAACGGCTGGCGCATGCCATATCCGGGCCGACCTTCCGGCTTTATGCCTCGGCGGACCGCATCGGCGTGCAGCTTGGCGGGGCGCTCAAGAACGTGCTGGCGATCGCCTGCGGCATCGTCGAAGGCGCCGGGCTGGGTGATTCGGCGCGGGCGGCGCTGATTGCCCGTGGTCTTGCGGAAATGTCGCGGCTGATCGTTGCCGAAGGCGGCGAGGCGGATACGGTGCGCGGTCTTTCGGGCCTCGGCGACCTTGTGTTGACGGCGACCAGCCATCAATCCCGCAACCTGCGTTTCGGCATTTCGCTCGGCCGCGGCGAGCCGCTCGACGTCACACGCGGCGGGCTGGTGGAGGGCGCCTTTGCGGCTTCCGTTGCCGCCCGCCTGGCGGAAGGGCTGTCGATCGACATGCCGGTGACGGAGGCGGTCGCGGCGATCATCGATGGTCGCCTCGACGTCAGGGCCGCCACCGAGCAGCTGATGACGCGGCCGATCACCACGGAATGACACCCACTTCAATCAGGAGAAAACCATGCTTTTTGCCTTTATCTGCACCGACAAGCCCGGCCACCTGAACGTCCGGATGGAAACCCGCCCGGCGCATGTCGAGCACCTCAACAAGCTCAATGCCGAGGGCACGCTGAAGATCGCCGGCCCCTTCCTCGATGCCGATGGCAAGCCGTGCGGCAGCCTGGTGATCGTCAAGGCCGACAGCATCGAAGCGGCTCGGGCGATTGCCGACGCCGATCCCTATACCAAGGCCGGCCTGTTCGAGACGGTCGAGGTGAAGCCCTACAACTGGGTCTTCAACAATCCGGAGGCATAAGGCGTCATGGCGCACTGGCTTTACAAATCCGAACCGTCGAGCTGGTCCTGGGAACAGCAGAAGGCCGCCGGTGAAAAAGGCACGGAATGGACCGGCGTCCGCAACTACCTCGCCCGCAACAACATGCGGGCGATGAAGATCGGCGAGATGGGGTTCTTCTACCATTCGAACGAAGGGCTGGAGATCGTCGGCATCGTCGAGGTCTGCGCGCTGAGCCATCCGGATTCCACCGCCAAGGGCGACCCGAAGTGGGATTGTGTCGATATCCGTGCCGTCTGCGACATGCCGAAACCGGTGTCGCTCAAGGATATCAAGGCCAATCCGGCCTTCGAGAAGATGTCGCTCGTCACCTCGATGCGGCTGTCCGTCCAGCCGGTGACCGACGAGGAATATCTGGAGATCTGCCGTCTCGGCGGTCTCGGCAACCCGCCGCTCTGACGCCCGGCCGTGAAGACCGCTCCCGAAACCTTCATCCTCGGCAATACCAGCCTGATCGCGCCGCCGCATGTGCCGGAAATCCGCCTGCACCTGGCAAGCGAGGTGCACGATCTCTGGCTCAAGACCGAGGGGGAGCTTCAGGATATCGGCCTGCCGCCGCCCTTCTGGGCGTTTGCCTGGGCTGGCGGGCAAGGACTTGCCCGCTACATCCTCGATCATCCCGAGATCGTCCGGGGCAAGAACGTGTTGGATTTCGCCAGCGGTTCGGGACTGGTGGCGATTGCGGCGAAGATGGCGGGTGCGGCCGACGTGCTTGCGGCCGATATCGATCCCTGGACCCGTACGGCGATTGCCCTGAATGCTGCCGCCAACGGCGTCGAGATCGGTTCTTCCGGCGAAGATCTGGTCGGGCGGCCGGTCGATGCCGACGTGGTGCTGGCCGGTGATGTCTTTTACGACAGCGATTTTGCCAGGGCGCTCGTGCCCTGGTTCGAAGGCCTGTGCCGGCAGGGCAAGGAGGTGCTGGTCGGCGATCCCGGCCGCGCCTATTTGCCTAAACAGCGGCTGACGGCCTGCGCCACCTATCAGGTGCCGGTGACGCGGGTTCTGGAGGACAGCGACGTCAAGAAGACCACCGTCTGGCGGTTTGCCGCGGATTGATCAGGGCCGGACGACGCAGACGCCGGCTTCGTAGGAGCAGGCGCTCTTTTTCGCCGAGACATCGATGATCTTCGCCGCCGGCCGGCGGTATCCGGCCGCGCCGTTTCGGCTGAGATAACCGTCATAGGAAAAATAGATGCCGTTGCCGCGCACCTTCAGGCCCGAGATCGCGCCGGCATAGGTGCCCAGTCCGGGGATGATCGACGGAAGGCCGGAATGCACGATGCCGGAGGATCGGTCGGCGTGATGCCTGTGGTGACGGTCTCCGGCCGAAACCGGTAAGGCGAGCAGACCAACAAAAACGGCGGAAAGTAGCGGCGTTACCAGCGAGCGACGCAAAACCATGCCCGGACCTCCGATGACACGTTAACAAAAGGTTAAAGCCAATTTGCCGCATTTTTTGGCATATGTCACGGCCGCGACGGATTTTTTCACCCGATGGCAGGTGCAAGCGTGCTTTTAGACCTTGGTATTAAGGGAGTTTCAAACCCAATCGATTAAATTTTAAACCTGCATCAATTCCGCTTGTCGTACCGCCCATCGGTGATTAAACGTCGCTTTTGATGCAACGCACATGAAAATTCCGCACCGTGCGTTGTCCCCAGGCAATGAAGCCCGAAAAATCGGAGCGCACCCGTAACGCCGCGAGGTTTAGATGGCGAACGTGACAAACAACCGGCCCCTGTCGCCGCATCTGCAAGTTTACAAGCTGATCCCCACCATGCTCATGTCGATTGTGCACCGCATCACCGGCGGCGCGCTCTACTTCGGCACGCTTCTGGTCGTCTGGTGGCTGGTGGCGGCGGCTTCGGGCGAAGCCTATTTCGAATGGGCCAACTGGTTCATGGGCACCATCATCGGCCGGCTGATCCTGTTCGGTTACACCTGGGCGCTCATCCACCACATGCTCGGCGGCCTGCGCCACTTCATGTGGGATCTGGGCTACGGTTTCGAAAAACACTTCACCACCAAGCTGGTCAAGGTCTCGACCGTCGTCTCGATCTGTCTCACCGTGCTGGTCTGGGTGATCGGCCTTCTCATTCGCTAAGAGGACATTCTCATGGATATGCGTACGCCTCTCGGCAAAGTTCGCGGCCTCGGTTCGGCCAAGGACGGCACGGAGCATTTCTGGCGCCAGCGGCTGACGGCCGTTGCCAACGTGCCGCTTCTGACCTTCTTCGTCATCTTCCTGCTGATCCATGCCGGCGCGCCCTATGCGGATGTCGTCGCCGCGCTTGCCAATCCTTTCGTTGCCGTCGTCATGGGCCTTGTGGTGCTCTCCGCCACGATCCACATGAAGCTCGGCATGCAGGTGATCATCGAGGACTATATTCATTCGGAAGGCACCAAGATCATCCTGGTGATGTTGAATACCTTCTTCGCTTTCGCGGTGGCGGGTCTCTGTCTTTTCGCCATTCTGAAAATCGCATTTGCAGGGTAATCCGATCATGGCTTCCAATCCGTCCCCCGCTCAGAATGGCAAGGCTTATAAATACGTCGATCACGCTTATGACGTGATCGTCGTCGGCGCCGGCGGCGCCGGCCTGCGCGCCACGCTCGGCATGGCCGAGCAGGGTTTCAAGACCGCCTGCATCACCAAAGTCTTCCCGACCCGTTCGCACACCGTTGCCGCCCAGGGCGGCATCGCCGCCTCGCTGCAGAACATGACGCCCGACAGCTGGCAGTGGCACCTCTACGACACCGTCAAGGGGTCCGACTGGCTCGGCGACGTCGATGCCATGCAATATCTCGCCATGGAAGCGCCGAAGGCTGTCTATGAGCTCGAGCACTACGGCGTACCCTTCTCGCGCAACGAGGAAGGCAAGATCTACCAGCGCCCCTTCGGCGGCCACATGCAGAATTACGGCGAAGGCCCGCCGGTGCAGCGCACCTGTGCCGCCGCCGACCGCACCGGCCACGCCATCCTGCACACGCTCTACGGGCAGTCGCTGCGCAACAACGCCGAATTCTTCATCGAATATTTCGCCCTCGACCTGATCATGTCGGATGACGGCCGCTGCACCGGCGTCGTCGCCTGGTGCCTGGACGACGGCACGATCCATCGTTTCTCCGCCAAGATGGTGGTGCTGGCGACCGGCGGTTACGGCCGCGCCCATTTCTCCGCCACCCCCGCCCACCCCCGCACCCGCGACGGCGGCGGCATGGTCGCCCCCCCCCGCCCGCCGCCGCAGGCCATCGGGCTCGTGCCGTTCCCTCCGGCCCGCATC
>Ga0066256_1004136_pt1 | contig 13179 bp, 6 predicted proteins | sample ThiBio_1000_biof_FD_87107 | JGI IMG/M metagenome (GOLD analysis project Ga0066256, IMG submission 87107) | Wastewater bioreactor microbial communities from Cape Town, South Africa - Thiocy_expt_1000_biof (version 2) | ecosystem: Engineered > Bioreactor > Thiocyanate-remediating >...
GGTCTTCGGAAAGTCAATGAAATACAATGAGTTCTTGCCTTGTTTTTCAGTCGGGAGGTCAAAAAAACCCTTGACGAACATAAGACATTTCTAAGAGCGCGGGCGCGCCAACTCACCCTCGTTCGTCAGCAAGTAGGTAGAAGCGAGAGAAAAGGAAGTAGGCACGGCGATGGGAGGAGGGTGCCAGCAGCCAGACGTGAATGGCAATAAAATAATATTATGAATAATGGAATTGGGGCAGGGTAAAAGAGTTTGAATCAGAAGAGAAGAAACAGTCACAGCAAGCGGTGGTGTGCACAATTGCGTGTGGCTGATGGTTGATTTTATTTTTGATGGTGATGGGCCGTGATGGCAAGCCATAATGGTGGACTTATTGTGGAACTTCCAAGTTTCAACACGCAGATGAAACTCAATCTTCCAAAAGGAAGTTCATTACGCAATTCGTCGTAAACGCAGGGCGCATACCGATTCACAGTGTATTTTACACTCAATTGTGCTTCTAATGTTGATTTTGACTTTGGTTTTTGGTTCTGACGATTGCAGTCACAATACAGTGCTGTGATTGTCGTTCCAACTTCCAACATCCCCAAAACTTCAAAAGAAGGACTGGTTAATGTTGGGTTACTCAAAGGGAATGCAACGCCATTGGTGCCGGGAATGTTGCGCCATGCACATCCACACAGGTGTCGACACTAACAGGGCCAGTAGTACTATAACAGGGATGCCATTCAGAGTTCAAACAGTTCACCAGTGGACTTACCTGGTCCAGTCTTACCACGACAGTGACGACACTCAGTCAACTCTGGCAGCAGCAGTTTTCTCCTGTGGCCAACTTCAACTTGCAAGAGGGGTCGGCAGCGGGGCAACGTGCGGGCGCAATTCCAGTGCGCATGGACGGGATTAGTTCAATTGTACACGCCCCGGGGCAGTGGTGCTGTGTTGGCGCGTGCTCAATCGGCGTACGTAGTTTTCCAACACTGCTTCTGCCGGTCTGCCCTGCAGGCGTCGCAACGTCAATCTGGTACCGGTACCGACGGTACAGAGATGGCGGCAGCTGCAAGTGGCGGCGGCGGCGGCGGCAGCGGCACCCCGAGCCCACCACCAGAGCACACAAAGGAACTCAGCGACATTGAGTGGGAGAAGGACGAGGATGGTGAAAGGGTTGTACTGGGGCGGGGCGTGTACGCAGGTACGCTGCATGGGCAGCCAGTGGCCATAAAGGCAGAATTGATGCGGTACGGGGAGGAGGCGCCATGGCTTGAGATGGGGCGGCTTCGCGAACGCGCCACCTGTCCGCACATCGTGGCGGTGTACGGTATCATCGTGGACCGTGATTACCGGTACTGGCACAGCGACCGGTACTACACTGTGATGGAGCAGCTGGCGGGCACCATGACGTCTCGCCTCCTGACACCGGGCGGTGCGCACTACGGTGCCGACATGAAGCTGCGGTTGGCGCTGCTAGCCGATGTGGCAGCAGGGCTGGCGTACCTGCACTCGCGCGGCATCATCCATGGTGACATCAAACCCGACAGCGTTCTGCTGACGGCAGTCTCGTGGCGAGTGCCGGTGCCAACGGCCAAGTTGGCTGACTTCGGCCCGATCAGCAGCTTCGTGGGCGACTACGATTCAGACTCTGAGTCTGAAGGCGACAGGATTCAACGTCGCGGCATGCTGGTGTACATGGATCCCGTCTTGTTTGACCGAGCCAGAAGCATCACAACGGCTAGTGACGTGTACAGCTTTGGCATTATGGCGTGGCAGGTGCTGACAGGGTTGCAGCCGTACGCGGCAGAGTTTGCATCCTCGCCACCAACCTCAGTACGTGAGATGACAGAGCGTTTGAGAGCGCATGTGCGCGGGCCGGGTGGTGGCCGTCCCCCGCTGGCGGTATTATCTGAGCGGGGCGCACCACCCGACGTCGTGGCGCTGGTGCAGTCTTGCTGGGCGCCGGCGCAGGCTGACCGGCCGACCATGGCAGCCGTGCAGCGCGCGCTAGCAGCTGCGGCAGCGGCAAAGATAGCGCCATCGCCAGCGCCAGCGCCCACGCTACCCGATGAGTACCTGGTGCCCTTCGGTGACCTCAAGTGGGACAAGGACGCCGACGACGAGAAGATCGTGTTGGGGCGCGGCACGTATGGCATTGTGTACGCCGGGCGCCTCCACGGACAGGCGGTGGCGATCAAGTATGAAGTGATTGACAATGCAGTGAATGCAGCAGCATGGACCGCGACGGCGGTGCTGCACATGCGCTCCAGATGCCCACACATTGCCGTCATGCAAGGTGCGACGGTTCGCACAGCAGCTGACAGCGTGGCGCACTACTACAGCGTGATGGAGCGCCTGGCGGGCACTTTGACCGCGCTGCTGTTGAAGCCGGGCAGCGCCCACTACGGCGCCAGCGTGGCGCTTCGCCTGCAGCTGTTGGCGGACGTGGCGGGCGGACTGGCGTACCTGCACTCGCGCGACGTCATCCACGCTGACGTCAAGCCCGACAACGTGCTGCTGACGGCGGTCACGCCGCGCGCCCCGTTCCCAACTGCCAAGCTGGCGGACTTTGGTAGCAGCGTGCTGCGTCGTGCGGACACCAAAACGCGTGAAACACTGATGGGCGAGCGCGGCACAATGATGTACATGGACCCATGCCTGCTGGATGGCAGTGCCAGCCTCAAGAATACCAGTGACGTGTTCAGCTTCGGTGTGATGGCATGGCAAGTGTTGTGTGGGCAAACGCCATATGCTGCGGAGATTGCAGCGGCAGCGCCCACCTCAGAGGCTGATGCTGTCGCGAAGCTGCGAGCGCATGTGTGTGGGCCACGTGGGAAGCGCCCGCCGGCCGCGGCACTGTCCGCGTGCGGCGTGCCACCATCCGTCGTGGCGCTGGTTGAGTCGTGCTGGGCGCCGGCGCAGGGCGACCGGCCGACCATGGCCGGTGTCCAAAGTGCCCTGGAGGCGGCGGCAGCCGCAGTGGCGCGGGTGGCGGCGCGGTGATGCTTCCGTTCATGTTGTTGATGTGTCTTTGAAGTAGTAGCGGTATCAAGTTGGTAACACGTGCGGGAGAACCACTTCAACCGGCAAGGCGGCGCGTGGACGGTCGAGGAAGTCGAGAGGGTGTCGCGCGATGTGGAGTCGTGGGGCGTGTGCTTTAGGCGGCGGTGGCGGCGGAGGGGTAGGCAGCACGCTCACGGCCCTAGAGGTGGCGTCGCGTGTAAACGAATGTGACCGAGTAACAGGCGTCCGTCCGGCAAGTCGGCGGCGACCGCTGACCGCCAACCTCACCTTGTGCACGTTACCGCATCAATTGCATTTGAAGCAAAATGCAACGACAGACGTATTACTGCGACACGCACACCAACGCAGGTCTGACTATTGAATAGTCCACCATGTGTGACGCCCGGCGCAGTTCTGGCGCCCACCAGTTTTCTCCTGCGCAGTTGGTGTTTTTCTACTGTGGGGCGTGCGGAGCTGCGAGCCGGCAGCGCAGCGCAGCCAACTTCAACATCAGGTGCGTCCAGCGCAGCAGCGCAGTGTACGCGCGCAATTCCGGTGCGCATGGGCAACGCTGGTGTTTGGGGCTGTACTCGCGAGTAGTAGCGGCGGCGCTGGCGCGTGCAACGACTTGGTCACACGCTTTTCCACCCGACATCTGTGGTGACCACTGAACTACCGGTACCAAGATGGGCCAAGCGGCGACTGCAAGCGAAGGTAGACTCCGTTGGCACGGCGGTTGCGGCGCCAGTGGCGGTGTTGACGGCGGCAGTGTTACTCGCCGTGTCGGCATCATCGGTGGAGGTGACGGCGGCAGCGGCGTTGGTGGCGACGGTGATGCTGCCAGTGGCGGCAGCGGAGGTGGCGTCGGTGGCGTTGGTGACTGGTGGGAGGGCATAGACAACAGAATGATGCTGTCCTACGACGATGTGGTCTGGGAGCGTGATAGGGATGGCCAATTAGTAAGTATTGCCAGGTATCATACTTTAGGAAGAGACGTGTATGACACTGTATGTTGGCACCTTGCGCGGGCAGCCAGTTGCAGTCAAAATGGAGACATTTTATGTTGGCTGCCGACGTGGAAGGGTACCGGAACTGGAAAAGGGTTGGATTAAAACGTCACAGTTGCAGCATGCAGCTACTTGCCCGCATTTGGTGGCAGTTCACAGCATCATTGTTGTTGACCGCCGCGAGGAACACAATGAAATAGAGACTTACCTTGTAATGGATCGCCTGGCAGGCACGATGAAGGAGCTGCTTCTGGATCCGGATGGCGCCCATGCTGGCGCAAGCATGGAGCTGCGCTTGTCCCTGCTAGCGGACGTGGCGGCGGGGTTGGCGTACCTACATGCGGGCTCCAGTTACCACGGGGACGTGTGGCCTGGCAACGTGTTGCTGACAGCGATCTCGAGGCGTGCGCCGGTGCCGCTCGCCAAGTTGACCAACCTTGGATCACGCGCCAAGCAGTTTTTTTACGACACCTTGATCACGGTCAGGACGTCCGTGTACATGGAACCGCAATTGTATGACCGTGAAGCCGTCATCACAACCGCTAGTGACGTGTACAGCTTTGGCATCATGGCGTGGCAGGTCCTGACTGGGCTGCAGCCCTTTGAGGCGGAAGTCTTTGCGACGTTGCCTGCCTACAATAGGAATCAAACTATGCGGCGGTATGTGTCGGGCGGTGGCCGCCCCCCTCTAACGGCACTGGCGGAACGGAGCGTACCGCCTGACATAGTAGCGCTGGTAGCGGCATGCTGGGCACCTGCGCAGGACGACCGGCCAACCATGGCAGCCGTGCAGCGCGCGCTAGAAGCAGCGGCTGCAGCGACCGCATCCGCAGCATCACCTGCGCCACCGCCCACGTTGTCAGATGAGTACATGGTGCCCTTCGGCGACATCAAGTGGGACAAGGATGCCGACGACGAGAAGATCGTGTTGGGGAACGGCACGTATGGCATTGTGTACGCCGGGCGGCTGCATGAGCAGGCGGTGGCCATCAAGTACGAGGTGATCGATGACCCTGCCGACGCGGCGGCGTGGGCCGAGACGGCGGTGCTGCACATGCGCGCCAGGTGCCCGCAAATTGCCGTCATGCAGGGTGCGGTGGTACGTACATCGGCTGACCGCAAGACGCACTACTACTCCGTGTTGGAGCGCCTGGCGGGCACGTTGACGGCCTCGCTGCTGGTGCCGGGCGGCGCCCACTACGGTGCTGGCATGGCGTTGTGCCTGCAGCTGCTGGCAGACGTGGCGGCGGGGCTAGCGTACTTGCACTCGCGCAGTATCATTCACGCGGACGTGAAGCCGGACAACGTGCTGCTGACGGCGGTGACGCCCCGCTCCACGTTTCCAACTGCCAAGCTGGCGGACTTTGGTCAAAGCGTGCAGCTGCGCGCGGGCGCCAAGTCACGCGGTGCCCTGTATGGCGAGCGCGGCACGCTCGTGTTCATGGACCCCTGCCTGATTCACCCAACTGTCAGCGTCGCGACGGCGAGCGACGTGTACAGTTTCGGGGTGATGGCGTGGCAGGTGCTGAGTGGGCGCACGCCTTATGCAGCCGAGATAGCCGCGGGGGCGCCAGCTACACCGGCTGATGCTGTACTGCTGCTGCGAGCGCATGTACGCGGGCCGCGCGGCAATCGTCCGCCAGTGTCGGCGCTGGTTGAGCGGCGTGTGCCGTCAGGTGTGGTGGCGCTGGTGAAGACGTGCTGGGCGCCAGCACAACGCGATCGACCGGCTATGGCAGAGGTGCAGCGTGCGCTGGAGGCGGCGGCAGTGGCAGCGGGACCACTGGGCGGTGGTGGCGGCGGGGGCGGTGGTGGTGCCCCACCAGCCTCTACGGGGGGATGTGCTGCAGCGGCAGCTGCGGCACTACCTTCCCTGCCGGCTGTGGATGATTCTGCGGATCTTGCTTTTATGAGCGTTATAATGGGTTCTGTAATGAGATCGGTAGATAGGCAGCTCCGTAGACGTTGAATTAAGTTAAGCAGTGTCATGACATGTCGTAGGGCTCCGCTCTGCAACTGGTCTTCAGTGCACGCGCAATGGAGCATGAATGCGCAGTCATCGAGCCAACACCACAGTCATCATGCAGTCTGTCATGTACCATGTAGGGCGGCACTGTTTAATACTTCAAGACAAATATAATGTGGCACCAGGGTGCACGTTCAAGGTATCCTAGGAAGCTGCCACAAATGCACGCCGCCACTGCCGCTGGCGGCCAAGCGGTTGCCAGGTAGGCACGCCAGTTCTACAAGTTTGCACTCCTACCCGACCTCGATCACCAGCGGCGGCCGCGCCAGCGCGCCACCCGCGCCACTACCAGTCGCATCGTCGCGCGTGTTCCACACCCGCATCGTGCCGTCGACAGACACACTGGCCAGCTGGTCGCCCGGCAACACCTCCAGCGCGTGTACAAACCCTGTGTGACCAGCCAGCACGCGGATGCAGGTCCCGCTGTTACTGTCCCACAACCGCACCGTGTGGTCACGACTCCCGCTTGCCAGGTGGCCGTCCGGCAGCACCACCAACGAGGTAACGATGTCAGAGTGACCGACCAGCATACGTACGCACACCCTATTTGCCACATCCCACAGCCGCACGTTGCCGTCATCTTCTGCGCTTGCCACCGTGCCATCCAGCAGCACCGCCACCGCCCGTATTGGTGCTTCATGCCAGTCATGATGCGCAGCCCCCAACGTTGCTACAATGGCGCACGTGTCCACGTCCGCAACACACAGCGTGCCGTCTTTGCATCCTGCCACCAGGTGGCCGCTTGGAGCCACCGCCAGCGCCCGTACATCGCTGGCGCCCTCGATGGTTGGGTGGGTCACAACAACACGCCTGCCGGGTGGCGGCGACTCGCGCGTGTCCCACACAACAATGCCGCCGCGTGGCTTGCGACTCACACCGATCGCCACCCGGTGGTCGTCGTGCAGCACTGTCAGCGCGTAAGCATGTGCACCACATAGTTCCACCTCTGCCACCGGTACCGGCACCGGTACTGCCGGTCCAGCCGCCGCCTCCCACAGCTCCACGCGCCCGCCACCCGCGGCAACCAGTCGGCCATCTGGCAGCGGCGCCAGACACTTCACGCACCAGCCATCTCTCGGCTCAAGGGTGCCGTCGGCGGGCGCAAAGCACCCACGCGCGCGGCATGCCGCAATGGTGGCGGGTGACACGTCCGTGCCGGAGGATTGTAGCACACGCAGTGCCGGCAGGTGGTCCAAGCTGGCGTGTTGTTGTGTCACATTGCGGCAGCACACCATGTGCAACTCCTCCAGTCCGGCCGGCATGCTGGCAACCGCTGCGTCGCCGAGTTTGGTGTAGTTTACGTTCAGCACCCGCAGTGCCGGTAGGTGGGGGAGCACAGTTGTTGGCATAAACATCTCGAACGTTCCACCAGTGGGAATCTTACTCAGGTCGAGCGACACGAGAGAGGGCGGCAGGGTGGCCAACGTGGCGCTTTCAAGGCGCGTGTCGCAGAGTCGGAGCGTGTGCAGACGGGACAGGTGTGCAAATGTGGCGGCTGCCGACAGGTTGTGGCAACCTACAAGGTCCAGTTCATGGAGGGATGGCGGCAGGCGGAGAAGCGCAGCGTCACCAATGTTGGTGCGTGCTGCCTTCAGCACACGCAGGCGCGCCAGATGCGCGGCCGACCAATCCGGTGACCACGGGTGGTACCGGAAAGTGAACTTGCTGTCACAAGTAACGTCAAGCACTTCCAGTGACGACGGCAGGCTTGCGACGGTGGCGGCGCCGAGCGGGTGTGTTGCATCCCAATGGGTGCGTGTCACCACCCGCATGTTGCGCAGGTGGGTGAAGTCAGCGGTGACTGGCAGGGTGCAACCACCCATGTGCAACTCGCGCAGTGACGGCGGCAGGCGGGACAGCCCCGCCATCACAGTATCCGTGTTGCTGCAGTCCAGCCACTCCAGCGCCGGCAGGTGCGTGAAGCTGACAAAACTTGGTACGGTCAAACACCGTGCCACATTCAGCGCCCGCAGTGTGGGTGGCAGGTGCGCAATGAAGTTCTCAATGCCATATTTCCTGCACCCAGCCAGGTCTAGCACAGTTACTCCCCCCAGCGCTGCCACTTGAGGTACTGAGCCGCGTAGCAGCGGTACTTTGGGACCCAGCTTCAGGGCGGTTGCCGCTGGCAGCACCATGCGCCACCGACCGGTTTTGCGCACCTCCGTTGTGGTGTCGGCCCACGGCACCTCCGCCACTGCTGCAACGAGCGCCGGGTGTAACCGCCGTAGCCGCGTGGCGTCGACGGTGTTGAGACATGCCAGCACCACCGCCGCCGTCACGACGTTGCCGCCCAGCAGGCGCACCAGCAGCGCTGGTTCCTCCTCGTTTTGTCTGCCGGCCCCACGACCAGTTGCCGTATCCATGTTCACAGTGGGGTTACCAATTGTGGAAGTGCGTCGTTGTTCAATGTGGCACATGTTGTTGTGATGATTATTACAGTCATGACGGCGTGTGCGTTGGGATACTGGTGGTGGAGGTGGCTTGCGTGCCAACTCGGAAGCCCGCCAACTCGGACGCCCACCAATTGCATGGTTGTTCGCCAAACTAAGTGTGTTCTCACCTCACCCAACATTAGCACCACGCCGCAGGTTCAAGTGAGCTGCCACAGAGCTGGTGGCCAAGCGGTTGCCAGGCAGCGACGCCAGCGATACAAGTGTAATGCAGGAAGTGAATGTGCTGAGCACTTTGGCCACACCCACTGTCGCCTAACAGCGGCCTTTGTACGAAATAGGCACCCGTGACAGCGGGTCAAAGCGCTGATGAAAACATACGGCCCTAAGAAGTAGGCGTCGCACGACAGGAAAAAGGGTCACGTGTACCCACTGGTCTTGGAATAAATTAAAATTTAGGCCGCAACACGTACATGCCACGCGACCGTCTGCTGCACTAGTTATGCTGCTAGCAGTGATCCCCCAAACATAACCAAACGACTTGGGCAGGGCTGACGAGTCCTGCAATTATTGGCTCGGCGTGCGGGACACCGTCTTGTTGTTTTGACACCTTGGCAACGCATACTCACGACGATCTCATTGCAAACTTTTGGAGAGCACCATGATTACCGCCGTGCCAATTGATAACGCAATTTTGTAGTGCAAGGCGTACACTCCGTCCATACTCTCTGGTGCCAGCTAGTTGTTTTGTATTGCCGCTCGACTTTACAGGCTTCGCATGCGTGAAGTAGCCAGTGCTAACTTTAGCATCGCGTAAGAATAATTGTCGTCTCGAAGGCAACAAGTTGGCTCCCGCACACCTTGCTTGTGTCCAGCACAATGAAACTAATGACACAAACGTCACTATGTCAACCAAATCAAGCAACGAGCCAGAAATTGACTTGCAAACATTTAAATATTGCTTCAGCGGTCGACTTGCGCCCAGAATATACATCGAGAAAAACGCCACTAACATCAAAGGTGTACCCCGCGACCAATTTCGGGCGAAAAGGCGACATGAAAATATTTAACAACCACTAATTTGTTACAACAAAGATTCACATATCATGTCACCATGTGTTGCGTGCCAAGTCAAAGTTCAACGTTTTTCTCCAATGCGTCCACAAGAACAACTGTAGCTATTGTCATACGCTTCTCAAAACAGATACTCTTGCCTCACCTACGATTGCCTAGAGTCAAACCATGCCTGGAATGCCCACAACAACCAGTAAGATGCATCTATGTATAACTAAAAAACTACAACAAATACATTGGCAGTACTTTTATAACTAGTGATAAATACTGCAATTACTTACAAGTTTGCCTTGAAAGATTCTTCAATGACTATATTGCTCACAAGTTTATTAAACATACGTCGCATACAAAATTGGGTCGTGCTCGTTAATTCAACGTTCTATTTTTCAAAACCATGGCATTATGGATGAGAGCCATTCCCGATACTTTAGAAATGTAATCATTTTGTTGCGTTTGTTTGTTGCGGTATTGTTCTTCATTGACAAATGGGTTATTGCTTATTAGTTTCTGAATTGGAGTTGAATCGGTATGTACGCTGTGTTCCCGCACGGGGATGCTTGATGTTCAGGCCCGCTAGCGTGGGCGGTGTCTTTAAGCAAGAACTGTTTGGTAGAAGTGAGGTATGGGAAGATTCACTATCATATCGTGCGTTGAAGGTAGGATTACAATAGTTCGCTCTTGTTTGGTTGTCTGACAGGTGTGTTCATGATTATTGGTGGAGAAAAATGGGTCAGAAAACAACCTCCGTTATAGGAATTCAAAAATGTTTAACTGCTAGGTTTAAATGGCGGAGCCGACGCCCATGCTGAAGGGTGCGTAGATGGCATCACTCTGCCGTCATCCACACCAACACTACTGCTTGCTGCAAAAGGCAGCGGCACAAATGGTGCAGCAGCAGCAGACAGGACACTGCGCGCGACTGCGCCTTCTGGTGATCCTGCTCCACCGGTTGCAACAGATGGACCAACAATTCTTGCCACAGTGTCGCTGCCGCTGCTGCATCCGCCGCCAACCGATGGTGCAGCAACGCCCGCGTCGCGTTCATCAGGGGCCCCACCCGCGGCGCGGTCAGCCTGCACCGCGCTTATGCCAGCAACGGCAGCGGCAGCTACATCGGCTGACGTAAGTGAGCGAATGTCACGTATCGTTCGCGCGACGTTATCGCCGCGCGCAGCAAATGAGCCACGCAGCGCGTCTGCCATTGCAAACGCCACGGTGTGCAGCCCCTTCAGGTTCTCAAAAGTGAGAAACGCCGCTACCGATACGCGTGCCCGAATGCCGAGCGCCGCTGCCAGCCGGCGGCGGCTCAAACCAAAGAGCACAGGCGTCCCGTTCCCGCGCGCAGCTGCCACGATGCCATCGACGGCGTCATCCGCGGCGCCAGTCTCCTCCACATTAGGCACCACCACCACCGCTTTCACCTTCCCGCCCACCACCGCGCGCATTACCTCACGCATGCCCAGCAGCAGCCGCCGCTTCACGCTGCCCTTCCGCGTGTCCGTCAGGCGGCTGCGCTCCTGGTAGAAGTAGGCGCTGGACGCCATCTCCGCCAGCACGGCGTCCAGCTGCGTTGACAGGTCTTGGTCCACATACGACCGTGCGCCGCCACTTGCTGCTGCTGCGGTGTCGGCTGCGGCGGCGGTGGCAGCTGCCGCGGGCGGAGGTGATGCGCCGCTACGTGCCAGCAGCTTGTTGATGTCGCGCGGTGCCGTGCCGCGCGTAATGTCCATCGCCGCCAGCGCGTGTGCCACTGCCATCGCACCTGTCAGCGCCTTGCCGCCAGCTTCACCAACCTCACCGCTGTCGCTGTCGTGGTCACTGCCGCTTCCAGCGCCGCCGTCCCCGAGTGCCTCATGCAAGTCTGCCGCCACAGCCAGCGCAGCTGCATGTGGCGCCAGCCCCCGCCCGCTTGCAATGAGGCTCTTCATCACGCGCCGCACCTGCTTCTTGGTGTATGTGGCAGGCTTCGTGCTAGGCGCCGCCGCGGCCTTCCCGACGCCCCCCTTCTTGGCGCCGCCGCCAGACGCGCCAGGCTTGCCGCCACCAGCGCCGCCGCCAGCGCCACCTGCAGCGGCGGTGCCGCCACGACGAGGCAGGGGCAGGCCCTCTGGTGTCAGCTTGCCGGCGTCAATGAGGCGCTGGCGGCGCGCTGCGGCTGCTGCCTGCAGCTCTGCAAGCGCCAGCGCGCGCAGCTCCTGCCGCGCGGTGCGCTCTGCGGTGCTCAGGCGGTCCTCCCGCGCCCGCCGCGCGCTGCGCTCCGCCTGGTACACGGCAGCCGCCTCCGGGTGCGCCGCCAGCCACTTGTCCACGCGCTGCTGCAGGATCGCCTTCTTCAGCCGCGACAGCCGGTGTGCCGGCCGTTGTTGATGCCGCCCGCCGGCGCCTGCCTCGTCGCCGTCACCCTCCTCATCGGCGGTGGGGGCGGTGGTTGCAGGTGCGGCGACAGCACGTCGGCGCCCTTGTGCGCGGCGGCGGGTGGTTGCTGCAGGTGGCTCGGGCAGCCCGAGTGCGCGGCGTACGGCAGCCACCACCCACAGGCGCACCAGCGCCACGCGCTTGGTACGTGGCAGTCGTGCTGGCGGCTGTGCCACCGTTGGTACGGCACTGCCACCCGGCGCCGGCGCTAACGGTGGCGGATACTTTGGCGCCGGTGTCGCGCGGAGGGTGGCGTCAACGGTGGCAGCCAGGCTGTGCAATGCAGCCGTGCCAGCGGCGGCAGCCGAGGCCGCAGCAGCAGCGGCGGCGGCGCCAGCTTTCACCCCTGGCCGGGATGGCGGCGGCAGCGGGGCAGGCGCCGGTGGTGCCGTCAAGCGCAACCCGCGCTTCTGCAGCAGTAGTCGAAGCAAGGCAAGATCGTCGGGGCGCAGCATGGCCAGCAGGGGGGTAATGGCGGCGGCGGCACCCACCCCACCCCGCCCGGGCAGCTTCCAACTGCCCCGCACCACGGCCTCCCGCCGCCTGCGGCGCCCAACCACCTCGGCCGCTGGCGCCGCCGCTCGGACGCCCGTGCGACCTGGCCGCGCCGCAGCTGTGGCGGCGGCGGCGGTGGGGGCGGTGGGTGCAGCAACTGGTACAGCAACGGTGGCAGCGGCAGCGGCAGCGGCGGCGGCGGCGACAGGTGCCTCCGCGGCTGCCGGTGGGCGTTGCAAAATGACAACACGCCGCGCTGGCGCACTCGGCGCGCTCCTGCCGATTGCCGCGCTCCCTACGCCCACTCGCGCCGCCCAGCTCAGTTTGGCTGGCGTCGGCGGCTGTGACGGCGGCGGTGACACCAGCGGCGGTGGTGACGACACGGGTGCAGGAGCGGGGACAGGTGCGGCAGGTGGGGCGGCAGGTGGTGCAGGTACAGTAGGAACAGTGGCGCGATGCCCGCGTGACGCCGCTGCAGCCGTGTCTGCAATGGCAGACGACAGGTGTGGGATGAGCCAGCGCGCTACCAGCGTGTGCGGCGTGGGCACCGGCCGCCGTGCTCCTGCTCCTCCTGCTTTGGTGGCGGCGGCAGCAGCGGCGGCAGCGGCGGTGGGCACTGGGGGGGCCGGGACGGCAGGTGTGGGTGCTGCCCGGCGGCTGGCCGCGCGGGCACCCGCGCCACCCGCCGCCGCAGCCCCCGCCGCATAGGCGCGCCTTGGCCGCGCGGGGGGCGCAGCGGCGGGGGGGGCGCGGCGGGGGGGGGGGGGGCTCCGTGGGCGCC
>Ga0066256_1004137_pt1 | contig 13173 bp, 23 predicted proteins | sample ThiBio_1000_biof_FD_87107 | JGI IMG/M metagenome (GOLD analysis project Ga0066256, IMG submission 87107) | Wastewater bioreactor microbial communities from Cape Town, South Africa - Thiocy_expt_1000_biof (version 2) | ecosystem: Engineered > Bioreactor > Thiocyanate-remediating >...
TGCCGCTGGCGCCGCCGCCGATAACGATGAGCTTTTTATTTATCGCCATAATGCCCCGCCGCTGAGATGACTGTAACGGTTATAATAGATTCCTCTACTGAATACACAATCCTGTTTTTGTTATCAATACGGCGGCTCCATGTATTACCATCATGATATTTTAATCTCTCGGGTTTACCGGTTCCCGTAAAGGGATGTAAAACAATTTCTTCAAATAATTTATATATTTTTTTTACCAGCAACTTATTTCCGTACTTCTCATAATTGGTTAAATCCTTTTGAGCTTTAGTAGATAAAATCAAATTGTACATTAGCAAAAGATTTATACTCCCAAAAGTTTTTTTACATCCTCAAGAGTTACTTCCTGCACCCTGCCTGCTTTTACATCTTCAAATCCTTTTTCAACCATTGCCAGGTTCTCAGGGTTATCAAACCATGGATCGCCGCTCGGGCTTGGGTTTCGGGGCAAAGACTTATCCTTTAATTTTTCAAAAGGGATTTCAATAGCTTTTAAAAAAGCCTTGATTATTTTAAGGTCTTTTTGAGATTGGGGATATATGATTAAGCTTTCCATTTTTTTGCTTTTCTCAAAGTTAAAAAATATTATACAACCGGTGCTTTTTCAAATAACTTTGAAATATCAACTTCGGTGGAAAATAAACTATATCCGCGGGATACTGTTAAGAAAAAACACTATCGGCGATTTAACACCAGGTTAATCAGCAAACAAATAACTCAGGATTTTTCCTTTCCGCTTCTTCAATTGGGGTGTAATCAGAAAGAATATCGGCCTTATTTTTCCTCACACAAACATCGTGTTCAAAATGCACAGAAGGCTTACCGTCTTTGGTTCTCACTGTCCAGCCGTCTGCCTCAGTAAAAACTTCTTTTCTTCCAAGATTAATCATGGGCTCAATGGCAAGTACCATCCCTGATTTTAATTTTACACCGCTGCCACGCTTTCCGTAGTTAGGCACCTGAGGATCTTCGTGAAGGCTTTTCCCAAGGCCGTGGCCCACCAACTCGCGCACAACTCCATACCCGTTTTTCTTTTCAGTATGCTCCTGTATCGCAAAGGCAATGTCGCCAATGCGATTACCATCCACAGCCTTTTCAATGCCTTTGTAAAGTGATTCTTTCGTGATTTTTATCAACTGCCCAACACCTTTTTCAGGCTCACCAATTGCAAAGGTATAAGCATGGTCACCGTGCCATCCATTTAAAATCACACCAATATCAATTGAAATAATATCGCCGGAACGCAATTCCTTTGTATTGGGGAAACCGTGTACCACCACATCGTTTACCGAAATACACGAATTGAATGGGTAGCCGTTATAATTTAAAAATGAAGGGATAGCCCTATGATCGCGGATATATTCACCAATCGTTTTATCTAATACCGAAGTTGTCATTCCGGGTTTTAGAGTGGTTGCTATTTCGGCAAGCGTCTGGCTCACAAGCAACGCGCTTTTGCGCATCATTTCAACCTGGTCATTATTTTTTAAAAGAATCATAGCCACAAAGTTTACAAAAAAACCCGGCATTGAACCGGGTCTAGCATTGTATATTTTTTTAAAATTAAATCTGAATAGCTGAAGAGCTTTGCCGGCCCTGAATGCGGCCACTCTTCATTAATCCGTCGTATTGACGCATCATTAAATGGGTTTCAATTTGCTGTAAAGTGTCAAGGATAACAGCAACGTTGATCAGCAAAGAAGTTCCACCAAAGAACATTGCAAAGCCCTGGGTCATTCCAAAGATAAGTTGAATGATTCCCGGCAAAATACCCACCAAAGCCAGTAAAATCGCACCGGGGAGCGTGATCCTGTCCATAATGGTACCAATGTAATCTGTTGTTGGCTGGCCCGGTTTTACGCCAGGTATAAATCCATTATTTTGCTTCAGGTTATCACTGATTTGCTTAGGATTAAAAATAAGCGCTGTATAAAGGAATGTAAAGCCAATTACAACCACCGAGTAAACCAACATATACCATCCACTGGTGTGATCAGTAAATGCTTTGCTGAGCGATGCATTTGGATTGCTCATTGTGAACAAAGTAGGCACGAACATGATGGCCTGCGCAAAGATGATAGGCATTACACCCGACGCATTCACTTTTAAAGGCAGGAACTGCCTTGCTCCACCAAACTGACGGTTGCCCACAATTTGCTTGGCATAGTTAACAGGTACTTTCCGCACCCCCTGCACCAACAGGATACATCCCATGTTGATTGCAATAAACAACGCAATTTCAATAATGAATATAAGAATGTCACCTGTGCGGTTTGACCTGAACGTAAGTTCCTGAGCGATAGACTGTGGAAAGCGTGCAAGAATACCGATCATAATGATCAATGATGCACCGTTACCTAAACCTTTATCGGTAATTTTTTCACCCAACCACATTACAAATAAAGAACCCGCAGTGAGAATGATTACTGTAGTAAGTACAAACATTGCAGGCGGATAAGACGTCATAATAGCCGGGCCTGCAGTTTGCCTTAAATAAGTTACATAAGCAAATGCCTGTACCGCAGTTACGATTACGGTAATATAACGCGTCATTTGGGTGATCTTCTTACGGCCGCTCTCTCCCTCTTTCTGCATTTTTTGGAAAGTAGGAACAAGAACCGTTAACAACTGCACGAAGATAGACGCGGTGATATAAGGCATGATACCTAATGCAAAAATGGACGCCATATTAAAGGCGCCGCCTGCGAAAGTGTTGATCAAATCGAGGATACCCGTTTGAGCATTATTTTTATTGTGCAACTCCAGCGCTACAGGATTAATGCCCGGTAAAACGATATGGGCTCCCAACCTGTAAACAGCGACAAGCATTAACGTGTAAAGAATTTTATTTCTTAACTCCTCAATGCTCCAGATATTCTTTAAAGTTTGTATAAATTTTTTCACCTGATATTGTTCTTAAATTGACAAGTCCCCAAAATTAACAGACGCAACCGAGTGCGTCAAATATTTCCGGTATTATTTTACGAGCTCAACACTACCACCTGCTGCTTCAATCAGTGACTTAGCTTTTTCGCTAATCGCATCAACTTTGAAGGTGAAGGTTCCTTTTAACTCGCCGTTTCCAAGAATTTTCACTTTGTCGGTTTTGCTTGTAAGCCCCGCCTGGTAAAGGTTTTCAATAGTGAAATCTTTAATTCCGTATGCTTCAGCTAATTGGTCTAATTGCCCGACGTTGAAAACTTTGTATTCGATCCTGTTTGGATTTTTAAACCCTCTTTTAGGAACCCGGCGTTGAATAGGCATCTGGCCACCTTCGTGAGCCATTTTGCTTTTGTAACCTGCGCGGCTTTGGCCACCCTTATTACCTTTTGTTGAAGTGCCGCCATAACCACTTCCTTCACCGCGGCCAATTCTTTTTTCTTTGTGTGTTGAACCTTTTGCAGGTTTCAGTTCATGTAATTTCATCTTAAAATTTTACTTGCGCCCCGAAATAAATATTAAATAATAAATGTAGAACAACGAACGTAAAATTTTTCGGGACTCGCTTTATTTTACATTCTGCATTCTACATTCTGCTTTTTACATTTTAAATTTCTTCAACCTTCACCATGTGTTCCACTTTGCGGATCATTCCTAAAATCTGCTCGGTGGCCACAACTTCTTTACTGCTGTTGGTTTTGTTTAAACCCAATGCCTGCAAAGTTAATTTTTGTCTTTGCGGACGATCTATCGGGCTTTTTACCAGTGTTATTTTAAGTTTCTTCATTTTATAAGTTGTTAAGTTCACGAGTTGATAAGTTAACGAGTTGATAAGTTCAGCCTTCTTTTAATCTTGCCGGCTTATCAACATTTCAACTTTCAGTCGCTTATCCGTTAAATACTTTTTTCAATCCGATGTTACGCACTTTAGCCACACTTACCGGCTCGCGAAGCGTTCCCAAAGCTTTAAAAGTAGCTTTTACCACGTTGTGAGGATTGGCTGAACCAAGAGATTTTGTAAGTACATCTGTGTAACCTGCAGCTTCCAAAACTGCGCGCATGCTACCTCCGGCAATCACACCTGTACCGGGAGTTGCCGGCTTGATCATTACTTTAGCCGCGCCATCTTTGCTTAACTGATCGTGAGGAATCGTGCCTTTGAAAATAGGAACTTTAATCAGGTTCTTTTTTGCATCTTCAATACCTTTTGTAATCGCTTCCTGAACTTCTTTTGCTTTGCCTAACCCGTGGCCAACGATACCGTTACCATCACCCACAACTACCAAAGCAGAAAAGCTAAATGCACGGCCGCCTTTCGTAGTTTTTACCACACGGTTAATAGCAACCACTTTATCTTTTAATTCAAGTTCGCTTGCTTTTACTTTGTTGAAATTGACTGTTGACATTATTTCAATTTAGAATTATACGTTTTATTAAAATTGTAAGCCGCCCTCTCTTGCTCCCTCTGCCACTGCTTTCACACGGCCATGATACAAATATCCACCACGGTCAAAAACCACTTCTTTCACATTAAGATCGGTTGCTTTGCGGGCAATAGCCGTACCTACCAACTTGCTTTTATCAGATTTGTTGCCGGTTTGCGCTGTAATATCTTTGTCCTTAGAAGATGCAGAAGCGATGGTAACACCTTTTGTGTCATCAATCAGCTGAACATAGATATCAGTGTTGCTACGAAAAACCGCTAACCTTGGTTTTTGTGTAGTACCGCTAATCTTCTGACGGATCGTTTGGCGAATTTTTTTTCTTCTTGTTGCTTTTGCGTTTGCCATTTCTTTTATAGTTGAAATGTTGATTAGTGTACAAGCTGATAAAGATTTCCATAAAAACCTGTCAACTTCTCAACGTGTTAACTTATTTTATTTACCTGCTGATTTACCTGCTTTCTTCCTAACCACTTCACCAGCAAAACGAACACCTTTTCCTTTATAAGGTTCAGGTTTGCGCAGGCTGCGGATTTTTGCACAAACAGCACCCACCAGTTGTTTATCGCTTCCTGAAATTGTAATGCTTGGGTTCTGGCCTTTTAAAGTTTCAGTGGCTACTGTTATCTCTTTAGGAATTTCAAAAATGATATTGTGAGAATAACCTAAAGAAAGGTCTAAAATATTACCCTGGTTTGCGGCTTTAAAACCTACACCCACAAGCTCCATTTTCTTTGTATAACCTTCCGTAACGCCGGTTACCAGGTTTTGAAGCAATGCGCGGTACAAACCATGTTGTGCGCGGTGTTGAATTTCATCAGTTGAACGGGTAAGATTAATTTCACCGTCTTTCACTTCAACTTTAATATCAGGATTTACGGCTTGTTTCAGTTCGCCATTTTTTCCTTTTACAGTAACCACGTTGTCGTTGCCCACTGTAACTGTAACACCGTCAGGAACCGTAATTGCTTGTTTACCTATACGAGACATTTTCTAAAAATTTGATAATTTGATAATTTTTAAATTTGACAATGTGGGTTGAGTGTGTTCAGTTTCCGTATAGAGAACTTATATTATCTCTTCAACCTTAATTTTTACTGTGAACCATTGACTCATTCACAAATTACCGATCAGGATAACCCGAAGAGCAAATTAATATACGTTACAAAGAACTTCGCCCCCTACGTTTTGCGCCCTTGCTTCTTTATCGGTCATTACACCTTTTGAAGTAGAAAGGATTGCAATGCCCAAACCGTTTTTCAGTCTTCTGATGTCGGCCGGTTTTGCATACTGGCGTAAACCCGGGCGGCTCACTCTTTCCAAACTTTGAATTGCAGGCTGCCTGGTATCGTTATCATATTTCAACGCTATCTTAATGATACCTTGTTTGCTGTCATCTTCAAATTTATACTTGAGGATATAACCCTGGCGGTATAAAATTTCAGTCATGCGCTTTTTAAGGTTAGATGCAGGAATATCTACAATACGGTGACCTGCCATTTGAGCATTACGTATTCTTGTTAAAAAATCTGCAATAGGATCTGTTACCATGTTAATTTGATAATGTGAAAATTTGATAATTTGACAATTGCGAGCACAAATTTTCTATTTACTAAATATTTTTATCTCCGAGAAAACCATTTCCAAATTTTCTCATTTGCTAATTTTCAAATTTGCTTACCAGCTTGCTTTTTTCAATCCGGGAATTTTTCCGTTTAAAGCCATGTCCCTTAATGCTACCCTTGAAATACCGAAGTAGCGAACATAACCTTTAGGACGGCCACTCAGCTGGCAACGGTTTTTCAACCTTACCTTAGAAGAGTTTTTAGGAAGTTTATCTAATGCAGCCCAGTCGCCGGCTTTTTTAAGCTCGTCTCTTTTAGCCGCAAATTGTTCTACCAATTTCTCCCTTTTTACCTGGCGTGCTATAATTGATTTTTTTGCCATGCTTTATTTCTAAGTTTAATTTACTTTTTAATGTTTTTGAAAGGCATTCCCAGTTCTTTCAACAGTTCATAAGCCTCTTCATCAGTTTGAGCTGTAGTAACGAAAGTGATATCCATCCCTGTAATCTTGTTCACTTTGTCAATATCAATTTCAGGGAAGATGATTTGCTCGGTAACACCCATGGTGTAGTTACCACGGCCATCAAAAGATTTTTCATTGATGCCTCTAAAGTCGCGTACACGTGGTAAAGCCACAGAGATCAGCCTGTCAAGAAACTCGTACATTTTTTCGCCGCGCAAAGTAACCCTTGCACCAATCGGCATATTTTTACGAAGCTTGAAGTTTGAAATATCTTTTTTAGAATTTGTTACAATAGCTTTCTGGCCGGTGATTGTTGACAATTCGTCAACAGTAATATCAACCAGCTTTTTATCAGCCACCGCACCGTTAACACCGCGGTTCACGCAAATTTTTTCAAGCTTGGGAGCCTGCATTACGCTTTTGTAAGCAAATTTTTTAACCAAAGCAGGCGCTACTTCCTTTTTGTATTTGTCTGCCAGCCTGGGGGTATATTTTGTTTCACTCATGATTCTCTGTTATTTATTTAAATCGAAAACCTGCCTTTCGGCAAACTATGATTATAATTTTGCTCCTGATTTTTTAAACACACGAACAGCTTTGCCGTTCTCATCACGCTCACGTTTTACTTTGGATGGAGCTTTAGATTTTGCATCCCAAAGCATCACGTTACTGATGTGTATAGGCGCTTCTATTTTAATGATGCCGCCTTTTGTGTTTTGTGCAGAAGGCTTGGTGTGCTTGGTTTTCACGTTCACACCTTCAATTAAAACTTTACCTTCATCAACCAATACTTCTTTAACAACGTGTGGTTTGGTTACATCTTTGCTTGCGCCTGAAATAACAACCACCTGGTCGCCTTTTTTAATATTGAATTTAGGTTTAAATCTGTTGCTCATTTTTTTATGCTTAGTGCTTAAAGCTAATTGCTTAAAGCTTTTTAAATTTCTATTTTTCAACTGCCTTCGGCATTCAGCTTTCGGCATTAAGCGTTCTTAAAGAACTTCCGGCGCCAACGAAACGATTTTCATGTAACCTTTATCACGCAATTCCCTGGCTACCGGCCCGAAGATACGTGTACCTCTTGGCTCACCTGCCGCGTTCAAAATCACTACTGCATTATCGTCGAAACGAATGTAAGAACCATCTTTACGGCGTAATTTATTTGTAGTGCGAACGATCACCGCTTTAGCTACAGTTCCTTTTTTAATACCACCTGCAGGCATTGCATCTTTTACAGTTATCACAATCTGATCGCCGATCCTTGCATAACGCTGACCACTGTTTCCCAGTACACGAATACAAAGCACTTCTTTGGCACCGCTGTTATCAGCCACCTTTAACCTGCTTTCTTGCTGTATCATTTTATTTTAGATTTTCGATGTTAGATTTTAGATGTCAGACTTATATTGTCAATCCAAAACCGTCTTTGTTATTCAATTGATACCAGTACACTAAATACTGAATACTAAATACTACTTAACTTTTTCAACAACCTCCACCAGCCTCCATCTCTTTAATTTGCTTAAAGGACGGGTTTCCATGATCTTTACGGTATCACCAATACTGCACTCATTTTTTTCATCATGCGCGTGAAACCTGGTGGTTTTTTTCAGGAATTTACCGTAAATAGGGTGTTTGATTCTTCTTTCAACCGAAACGGTGATGGTCTTTTCCATTTTATTGCTGGTTACAACACCTACCCTGGTTTTTCTTAAATTTCTTTCAGACATTTTATTTACCTTTTGGCTTAAAATAATGATTACGCTTTTTCAGTAATTGATTTGTGCTTTAAAAGCGTTTCGATCCTTGCAATGTCTTTGCGTAAATCGCGGATGGACATCGGATTTTCAAGAGGAGAAATCGCATGAGCAAATTCCAGCTTTTTAATTCTTTGCCTTGATTGCTCTAACTGAAGTTTTAAATCTTCAACGCTTAATCCTTTTATGCTATTTAAATATTCTTTCTTCTTTGACATGGTAAATAGATTTTAGTTGGTGATCAAATCCCTGCGCATAGTGAATTTGGTCTTGATAGGTAATTTACCTGAAGCCAGCGCTAATGATTTGCGCGCCACTTCTTCGCTTACACCATCAATTTCAAAAATGATACGGCCGGGTTGTACCACTGCTGCCCAATACTCAAGGTTACCTTTACCTTTACCCATACGAACCTCTGCAGGCTTGTGAGTGATAGGCTTATCAGGGAAAATGCGAATCCACACATTACCTTCCCTTTTCATACTACGGGTTAATGCCTGGCGGGCTGCTTCTATCTGGCGGTCAGTGATCCAGTGAGAATCCAATGCCTTTAATGCATAAGAACCAAAAGCAATAGTTGCCCCTCTTTTTGTGTCGCCTTTCATGCGACCTTTCTGCATTTTCCTGTGCTTTGTCCTTTTCGGTTGTAACATCTTTTATAATTTGAGAATTTGAGAATATGGAAATGTGAAAATAATTTACACATTCACACATCTACACATTTTTTTAATTTCTTCTGTCTCTTCCGCCGCCCCGGCGATCTCCTCTTCTGTCATCACGGCGGTTATCTCTTCGGTGGTCGCCACCTGCGCCTACGGCTTTATCGTTGCCTGAAATAAAGTTCGGGTTCAGGTCTCTTTTAGCAAGTACTTCCCCTTTACAAATCCAAACTTTGATGCCGATTTTACCGTAAACGGTTTGAGCAAATACGTTTGCATAATCAATATCCATACGAAAAGTGTGCAAAGGAACACGGCCTTGCTTGAACTCTTCGCTACGCGCGATCTCTGCACCGGCCAAACGCCCGCTCAGTTTCACTTTAATGCCTTCAGCACCCATGCGCAGTGCCGAAGCAATTGCCATTTTAGTGGCGCGTTTGAAGTTGATGCGGTTTTCGATTTGGCGGGCAATGGTATCACCCACAATCATCGCATCAGTTTCAGGGCGACGGATTTCAAGAATATTGATCTGCACATCATCGTTTCCGGTAAGCTTTTTCAATTCTTCCTTAATCCTGTCAACCTCACCGCCACCTTTACCAATGATGATACCCGGTTTAGATGTATGAATCGTAATGATCAGTTTTCCTAAAGTTCTTTCAATAACAATTTTAGAAATACCGCCTTTGTTGATACGGGCGTTCAGGTAATTTCTGATCTTGTTGTCTTCGATTAACTTAGAAGCAAAATCTTTTTTACTTCCATACCAGTTAGATTCCCATCCGCGGATGATGCCTAACCTGTTACCAATTGGATTTGCTTTTTGACCCATATTTATTGGTTATGCTTTTTTAGTTGTTTTTTTCTTTGGAGCAGCTGCTTTTTTTGCAGGAGCTTCTGCTTTCACTGATTGAGCTTTTGCTTTTTTAGCCTCAGCCTTTTGTTTTTTGGCAGTTTTTTTATCAACACCCTCGTCAACAATCAAGGTAACGTGGTTGCTGCGTTTGCGAACCCTGTAACCACGGCCCTGCGGCGCGGGGCGCATACGTTTTAAAGTTCTGCCTTCATCAACAAAAATTGTTTTAATCACCAATCCTGCTTCATCACCGTCTTCGTTAGATTGTTTCCAGTTGCTGATGGCGCTTAAAACCAACTTGCGCAAAGGAACTGCGGGATGCTTGGGATTGTGCTCCAATTCAGCCAATACTAAATCCACTTTCTGGCCACGAATCAAATCAGCCAAAAGCCTCATTTTACGTGGTGATGTTGGATAATTTCTAAGTTTTGCTACTGCTTCCATTTTTATTGTTTCAAGTTTCCGGTGTCGGGTTTCAAGCCTTCAACCATACTTAGTATTTTATTGATTTTACAAACTAACGGTTGTTGCCCCTTGCTTGCCGGGGCCTGCCTGTGGGCACGCAGGGTTTATTTACTGCCGGCGTGGCCTTTAAACACACGGGTTGGCGCAAATTCGCCCAACTTATGGCCCACCATAAATTCTGTTACATACACCGGAATAAATTTGTTACCGTTATGCACAGCAAATGTGTGGCCTACAAAATCAGGAGTAATTGTAGAGCGGCGGCTCCACGTTTTAATTACTGATTTTTTTGCTCCTCCTTCGTTGATAGCTAATACCTTTTTTTCGAGGTGAGTTGCTACATAAGGACCTTTTTTAATCGAACGAGCCATGTTTTATTAATTCGTTAATTTGAAAATTTGTTAATTTGAAAATGCTCATTTTTTTGTGGATTTGAAAATCATTGTCAAATTTTCAAATTGCCACATTGTCAAATTTATTTGGCTAACTTGCTTCCGTCTTTACGCTGAATGATGAGTTTATCGCTTGATTTACCCTTTGTTCTTGTTTTTTCACCTTTCGCGTACTTACCGGTGCGGCTGCGTGGATGGCCACCTGAAGCCCTGCCTTCACCACCACCCATTGGGTGATCTACCGGGTTCATGGCAACACCACGAGTACGTGGCTTAATGCCCTTCCATCTTTTACGGCCTGCTTTACCGAGGCTTTGTAACTGATGGTCGCTGTTACTTACCACACCTACAGTTGCAACACAGTTGATCAATACTTTTCTCAATTCGCCGGAAGGCATTTTAAGAATAGCGTATTTTTCTTCTTTGTTCGCAAGCTGTGCGCTCGAACCTGCACTGCGCGCCATTACACCACCCTGCCCTGGATGCAGTTCAATATTGTGAACGTTGGTACCCAAAGGCATGTTCTTTAATTGAAGTGCATTACCAACTTCAGGAGCTACTGCATTACCGCTGATAACGGCGTCACCAACTTTCAAGCCCTGGGGTGCAATGATGTAACGTTTTTCACCATCAGTATATTCAACCAAAGCGATAAACGCAGTACGGTTTGGATCGTACTCAATAGATGCTACTTTAGCTTCAATGTTGTGCTTATCCCTTTTAAAATCTACAATACGATATTTTTGTTTGTGTCCGCCACCTCTGTACCTCATGGTACGATGACCGGAAGAGTTGCGCCCACCAGTACTTTTCTTTTTTTCAACCAGACTTTTTTCCGGCTTATTGGTAGTAACCTCTGAGTAAGCATTCCCGATTCTCCAACGGGTTCCTGCTGTCATTGGTTTGAATTTTTTTACTGCCATTTTTAATTTCTTTTGCTCTCTTAGCTTTTATTCAACACTTCGCGGCGGTTGGTTGCCTTTCTTTAATTATATATTAGAATACAAATCTATTTCCTCGCCTTCAGCTACAGTAACGTAAGCTTTTTTATACGAAGGCTTGCGGCCTTTTATAAAACCGGCTTTAGTGTAGCGGGTTTTATTTTTTGCGGGAGACACCACAGTGTTTACGTTTGTAACGGTAACACTGTAAAAAGTTTCAATAGCTTTTTTGATCTCAAGCTTGTTTGCCTTTTTAGCCACTTTAAAAGCATAGCGGCGCAATTTTTCCTGCTGTGCATTTGCTTTTTCTGTAATGATTGGCTTTATTAATATTTCGCTCGGTTTCATTTTCTAATTTATTTTGAGATTAAGCTTCGGCTGGTTGCTCTTCTTCGCTAAAAATTTTTGCTGCGCTTTCAGTCAATACTAACACGTCTGAATTTACAATATCGTAGGTGTTCAGGTCGCTTAAAGAAATACCTAAAACTGAAGGCACGTTGCGCAATGACAATTCAACATTATCATTTGGCTCGGCCATAATAAACATTGATTTTTTATCGGCAACATTCAGGCTGTTTAAAATACCTGCAAATGTTTTTGTTTTTGGAGCTTCCAGGGTTACATCTTCCACAACTACGATCGCGTTATCTTTCGCTTTGTAAGAAAGAGCAGATATTTTAGCAAGGTCTTTCACTTTCTTGTTCAGCTTAAAACTGTAGTCGCGTGGTTTTGGGCCGAAGATAGTACCACCACCCTTGTACAAAGGGTTACGGATATTACCTTTACGGCTGCCACCGGTACCTTTTTGCTTGTGTAACTTGCGGCTTGCACCTTGTACTTCAGCGCGGGTTTTTACTTTGTGAGTACCCTGGCGCTGAGCAGCCAAAAACTGTTTCACAGCCAGATAAATCACGTGATTGTTAGGTTCTGCACCAAAAATATCATCCGGCAATTCAACTGAACGGCCTGTGCCTTTACCTTGTATATTTAAAACTTCAACTTGCATTTTCTTTGATTTTTACAGGTTACCGGTTAATTATTTTCAATTAAAACGATCGATCCGATGTGGCCGGGAACTGAACCGCTAACAAGAATGTAATTTTTTTCAGCGAAGATTTTTACAACTTTCAAACCTTTCGTTTTCACTCTGTCGCCACCCATGCGGCCTGCCATGCGCATACCTTTCATTACGCGGCTTGCATCAGACGAGTTACCCAAAGAACCGGGAGCTCTTTGCCTGTCGTGCTGGCCGTGAGATTGCTCGCCCACACCGTGGAAACCGTGGCGTTTTACAACACCCTGAAAACCTTTACCTTTTGAAGTGCCAACAACGTTAACTTTTTCACCTTCAGCGAAAATGTCAACAGTTATTTCTTCACCAATATTTTTTTCGATTGAGAAATCGCGGAATTCTTTAGAGATTTTTTTTGCGGCAGTGTTAGCTTTTGCGAAGTGGTTTTTTTCTGGTAGCGTGGTGCGGCTTTCTTTTTTATCGCCATAAGATAATTGAAGGGCATCGTATCCGTCTGTTTCTTTCGTTTTCACCTGGGTAACGATGCACGGACCTGCTTCTATGATAGTACAGGCTGTTTGTTTGCCCTGAGGATCGTAGATGCTGGTCATCCCAAGTTTTTTCCCAATAATTCCTTTCATTTTATATAGTTTTTGTGCTGCG
>Ga0066256_1004139_pt1 | contig 13172 bp, 23 predicted proteins | sample ThiBio_1000_biof_FD_87107 | JGI IMG/M metagenome (GOLD analysis project Ga0066256, IMG submission 87107) | Wastewater bioreactor microbial communities from Cape Town, South Africa - Thiocy_expt_1000_biof (version 2) | ecosystem: Engineered > Bioreactor > Thiocyanate-remediating >...
GGCGTGCCGAGGCGATCGACATGGGCCGGCGCGGCATCCCTAGTGAAGGCTCGCAGACGCTGATGGATCGCCTGAAGGGCAAGATCGACATCGATTTCGATACGGCGCGGCGGCTGTTCACGCTGGTCTGCGTGCTCTACTGGCGCGGGTAGCCTCTTGATCGGGCTCGTCGATCCCGGCCGGAAGATGCCTCGCGCGATCCTGTTCATGTGCGGCATGAATTCGATACGGTCGCCGATGGCCGAGGCGCTGGCGCGCCAACTCCTGCCCTCCGGCACCTATGTGGCTTCAGCCGGTGTCCGGCGCGGCGAACGCGATCCCTTCGTCGACGTGGTCATGGACGAAGCCGGCATTTCGCTCGGCAAGCGCCAGCCGCAGACGCTGGACGATCTGGAGGACGACTATTTCGACCTGATCGTGACCCTGGCGCCCGAAGCCCATCATGCCGCCCTGGAACTGACGCGCTCCATGGCCGTCGATGTCGTCTACTGGCCGACCCTCGACCCGACGCTGGCGACCGGCACGCGCGCCCAGATCGTCGACGCCTATCGCGAGGTGCGCGACCATCTGGAGCGGCTCATCCGCCAGCAATTGATGCCGAAAGCGGTGCCGGGAGCCGAAACAGCCTGAAACAAAGCGGAAAACCGCCATGAACGAGGTTCACAAAGCCGCGCCGATTGTGTAGTTTCCGCCAAATTTCGCAGCGCCCCCGTCGGGCCGGGCCTTTGCCCTGTTCCGCGCTGGCCGAAAAATCAGAAAGAAAACGAGTATATGCCGAAAGAAGAAGTCCTCGAATTCCCGGGTGTCGTCACCGAACTGCTGCCCAATGCCACGTTCCGCGTCAAGCTGGAAAACGAACACGAGATCATCGCCCATACCGCCGGCCGCATGCGCAAGAACCGCATCCGCGTTCTCGCCGGCGACAAGGTTCTGGTCGAGATGACGCCCTACGACCTGACCAAGGGCCGCATCACCTATCGCTTCAAGTGAGCCTGCCGTGCGGCGGGTGTAGGAGCCCATGGTGCTGAAGAACAAGCTGATCCTCGCCTCCGGTTCGCCCCGGCGCGTCGAATTGCTCGGCCAGGCAGGCCTCGAACCCGCCCGGCTGATGCCGATGGACGTTGACGAGACGCCGAAGAAGGCGGAGCATCCGCGCTCGCTGGCGCGGCGCCTCTCCGGCGAGAAGGCGGAAGCCTCGTTTCGCGCCATCAAGGGCGATCCCGCCTGGCAGGGCAGCTATATCCTCGCGGCCGATACCGTGGTGGCCGTTGGTCGCCGCATCCTCGGCAAATGCGAATATGCCGACGAGGCGTCTTCGGCGCTCAACCTGCTGTCGGGGCGCAATCACCGCGTCTATACCGGCATCTGCCTGATCACGCCGGATGGCCGGCTGCGCCAGAAGATCGTTGAATCCAAGGTGCGTTTCCGCCGTCTGTCCGCCGCCGATATCGACGCCTATCTGGCGTCGGGCGAATGGCGCGGCAAGGCGGGCGCCTATGCCATCCAGGGCATCGCCGGCAGCTTCGTGCAGAAGCTCGTCGGCTCCTATACCAATGTCGTCGGCCTGCCGCTTTACGAGACGACGCTGCTGCTGGCCGGCGAAGGCTTCGACATCCGCGCCGGATGGGGCGAACGATGAGCGGCGACGACGACGAGCGTAACGCCGGCAAGGTGGCGCCGCTGCGCAAGACCGTTCCGTGCCCCGAATGCGGCCGCCCTTCGGCGCGCGACCACTACCCCTTTTGCTCGGATCGCTGCCGCTCGCTCGACCTTGCCCGTTGGCTGAACGGTTCCTACGCCATTCCGGTGGCTGACGACGAGTCGAAGGCCGATGGCGACGACGAAACGTGACCGCGACCGCAATCCCGGCCGCGCTCTCGTCAGAAATCTCTTTAAAAATCCATTTCTTCCAAATGGATAAGAGAAAACAAAAACTCCCGTCAAAAAAGTGTCGTTTGACGCTGGACATCGCGAAATAGGATGTTATAACCCCGCTCGTTCACGGGGAAACCAAGCCCCGGCGGCTCCAAAAGAGCCGGCATGGCCCACGAGGCCAGGGATGCCCGGATAGCTCAGTTGGTAGAGCAGCGGATTGAAAATCCGCGTGTCGGTGGTTCAAATCCGCCTCCGGGCACCATTTTATCTCAATAAGACGTTGGAATAACTACGATATTAGAAGCTTCTGCTTCTTTGTGTCCACCCAATTATCCCCCTTCGCATTAGCGCTGGCGCCGGTAATTATTTTTCCAGCAGCGGCGGCTAAGGCGACTTCAGCCGGCCGGCCGCGAATGCTTGGGATCGACAATCACCGTCTCAATACGGTCGAACCTCACAGCCCCGCCGTGCTCGACGTCGAGCTTGTCGCCATACTTCTTCGGGCGGAGTTTGCCGGCCACCCACTTCCGGGCATCGATGCGAAGCTGTGAACGGCGGCCTATTTTTATAGTGTCCGCAAATCCGAGAAGCAGCGAGGCCTTTCCTTTTTTACGGCTTCCGAAAACTCGACCATCGGCCTCGCGCGCGTGCGCGTACTTGGTGCGGAATGCCTTGGCGCGCGTGATGACTTCGGATAAATCGGCGGCGCCTATGACTGCCTCCGAAAATTACCGAAAACCGCTCGCGTTGCGATGTGGATTAAATCGGTGTGTTTGATTTCCTTTGATTGAATTCAAAGCGGCAGGCTCGCCAAATGACCCACGGAAAATCGGTTGCCTATGCCTGCCTCACAAAATTCGCTTCCGCCTCGCGCGTAGTGACCCCAAATAAATCGGCATCGAATTGTATTGCGCCCAGATGATGATATCTTGGGTTGCATGAGAAAGGGCCTCCGAAGCTCTTTCGAAGACCATACACATTCCCCAAATTGTGGCCTCTGGCGGTTATCGCCCTTGCCCGCCCCGTATCCGGCCCGGCCTGTCCAGTTCTGCGTCATCCCATTCCCGATCGGCTTTGGTGGAAGCTTCGATCCGCGCCAGGTCGATACGGAAGAGCGGGCGAAGCGCGAGGCCAGGATGATGGCCGACAAATACGCGGGCGTTGTGGCCTGGAGCCGTGAAGCCGATCCGATGATCGGGCAGTACGGCCCGCCGGCGGGGGCTGTTCCAAGCCGGCGAGATACCGGGGGTAGAAAAGGCGGGGCGGCAAAGAGCCATTGAGCTATTCGAGCATATTCTAAACCGGGCCCGGTTTCTTGGCGGGTCACCACCCCCCACATGCCGGGCGCGTTCATTTTCAAACAAACGCATAAATCGTCGATAACATCTGAAACCAAATACCGGTGAAGCGGTTGCAGCAAAAGGCACTCTCAGATTACCGGGAACCAGCCTTCTCCATTCTGTCGAAGGGAAAATCCGGTGGGAAGTGATATCGTGGTCCTGGTCGTCGAGGATGATGTTTTTCAGCGTCTGCTCGCGGTTGATCTCGTAGAAGCTGCTGGCTTTACGGCTTTGGAAGCAAAAAGTGGGGATGAAGCCCTAAAGGTCTTGGAGAACAGAGCCGATATCTCGATCCTGTTCACGGATGTCAGGATGCCCGGCGACACGAATGGCTTGCAACTCGCGCGGTTTGTCAGCGAGCGATATCCTTGTGTGCAGATCATCATTGTCTCAGGAGACACGTCTCCTACCGATACCTCAATGCCATTGGGGAGCGCCTTCTTCGCCAAGCCCTATCGCGATGAGCAAATCACGCGCACACTGAACCGTTTCGCGACCCTACACTAACGGTTCGGCAAGCTGGCCAATTAGGAGCCGTCGAGCGTCACCTTCAGCCGGTCAATTGCGTTGTAGAAGCTTTCGACATCTTCCGATGTTAGGGCCATTTCGTACCGATGCCGGAGGATGACACGCGCCGCGTCTTCGACTTCCGTCATCACCTCGCGCGCGGCAGGCGACAACAGCTTGTGCTCGAAAAGTAGGCGCCTTAGCTGGCGGACATTGGCCTCGAACGAAACCGCATCATTTTCCAGGTCCACTTTGTCACGGGACAACTGCCCCAGGATAAAGCCGATTGGCATTCTTAACTCCCAAGCCTTCCGCCAAGAACTTTGCGGCGCTCAGGATTTTCCTCAATTGCGGGTACGACGCAAGACGATTTTAGTGGGAGTTTGGTAGCGCTTCACAATGCTGAAAAGCGGACGATACGTTTTGAAAACGAGACGCCCGCTTTCCGGTCGTCTTGATCAACTGAGGAACTTTGGGACACCTAATGAACTGCGCGGCTGTCCATTTACGATGGCGCTAGCCAAGAGCCCATCCGGTGCACCTCATCAGTTTTTGGTCAGCGGTATTGTGCACCTGACGTTTGTGAGGCCCTGTATTGCATACTTGTGAAACCGTGTCGCTAAGCCTTGGCACAACTTAAACTGAGTTGCACCATGATGGCGCTGAAGCGATTGCGCGAGTTCGCTCTGATTGATCGAACCGCCTTCAAGCTTGGCAATAAGGAATGCCGCGTAACCGGCATACCGTGGCGAGGACTTGTTAAATCCCGCGTCGCTCAAGGTGCGTTCGATTGCGTGAAGTTGTTCGCTATCGATATAGGTTTTGGAATTCTCGGAAGACATGATGTCCTCCTTTCGATTGGGGCCAGGGCCAAGCAGCCCTCCCCAGCAGCGCCCGAAACGATGGCTGCTGAAGTGCGCAACATGGACTCTGTTCGAGCAGATAGCAAGGGTCAGCATGCTAAAGAAAGGTGAAGCGCAACAAGGCGACTGCAGACATGGCGAGCCGATAATCGCGGGAGTCGGGAACAAAAAAGGCCGGGGCGAAACCGCACCGACCTTCCTCACCGTCGCTTATCTACTCGTGCCAGTACATCCGTGGTCAAAAGCCTGAAGCGACGCGGCAATTGCGAGCGGCGAATTCATTTCAGCGCTCATCAGCAATGCCGATGAACAACGTATATCCAGCGATTGTGTTCGAAACAAGTTTTTTGCCGACGCCAACTCCAAATGACCTTAATTCTTAATTTGCATTTCGAGACGCAGGAGCGCAGTGTCTTTCTATCGGTAGCCTTCTTTTACGGGCGCTACCGCTTGGGGGCCTTCAAACCCTAGCCCCAATCAAAGGAGGACATACGATGTCTTCCAAGATTACTTCTCATCTTAGTGAAAGCGTTTTTGCATCGATCCTGGTAACTGCCAGTATCGTTTTCATCCTCATGGTCATATCAGCGGGGCTGCTATGGTGACTCCTTCCGACCATGCGAGCCTTCGGCGCATCCTCAAAAAGGCCGACTACGTAACCTTGGACATGAAAGCCGAGGACGGACCTGGCCGGCATGAGGAGACGCTTATCATCCGACGCATCGCTGGCGGCACGATTTCTTCCGCAGAATACCTCGTTTCGCGTCGCCAGAAAAGAAACGCCTCCGAAGCGGCGATCTGTTCGTGGGAGAACGAAGGCGGCGCAGTTGCAGCCACAAAACTGAATGGAGAAAAACCGTGAGTTCATATGTCCCGCCTGCCATCTTCAAAAGAAGCCAGATGAACCAGGACGAGACGACGCGTTGTTCGAAGCGAATAACCAATACGGAAAATGCGGATCGGGAGGAGAAAACGCTCCGCCTTCGGCAAGAAAGGCTGTTGCATCATCAAAACAGATCGTTGCAGCCGCTGCTTCAAAATGCCGAAAGCGACCTTCTTGAATTTGCGTTCAATTCAATGGGTGACAGGTGGTTTTTATGTTGGGACAACCTTGGGGACGCCCACATTGTTCACAGAGCCAATTCAGCCTCGGGCGGGGATGAAACAAAGCTGCCTGCGCAGCAATTTCTTGACGATAACCCATCGGGCGTAGAGCAGCACGCGCTTCGTGCCATCCTTAAGTTTTGGTCGGCGAGAGAATGACGCTATCCACCTCAAAATGGACTGCATTTCGTCAGATAGCGGCGATCCGTCGCCTCGCTTGGCATTACCGCTGATTGGGTTCATTCGATCTTCTTCGCAGAGAACAACAGGCTGCCGGCGTACAGCGCGCCGCCATCCTCCTGCCTGACCGATACTGATACCCTTCCATGCGTGGCATGATCAGCGATATCTCCGGCGGCGCCAATCATGATCCGGTTTACCTCCCGCAGGATGTCATCTTCCGTCGCCAACTCGCGGCCGACTTCATCCTTGATGTGCTCCTCACCGTCCGTCACATCGAAATAATAGCGCGCCATCGCTCAACCCTCGTCTGAACAGTTCAAAAACGGTCGCGCCGAGAAATCGTTCATCGGCGCTCCTATCATGCACCTTGCTGAGGTTGGCGGAGCCCGAAGAAGAAAGATAGCGAACAGCAGACGGGGATAGGGCAGCATCATCGACTACACGCCCATGCCGAGAGCCGCTGTCACGTTCGACAGTTCCGGCATGGAAAGGATAGTTGCCGATGCCATTGCGTGTTCGTTGACGACACGGAGAAAACCGGTTGCCGATGCGCCAAGCCGGCCGCGTTCATCGATGGTGTGGGCCATGCCGGCGACGACATGCCCGAGCAGCAGGCAATGCCCATATGTCGGATGCCGGCCGATGAAGTCGAGGTATTCCCGGCCCATGCTCTCACCCATGGCGAAGTCGGCCCGGAAGTTCGATCCGTCCTCCACCGCCCACCAGTCGATATGGCCGCTCTCGTGCCGGCGGCGGACGAACGACAGGGCGTCGGCGGGGTGGGCGCTGGCGATGACGGGCGCAATGCTGCCCGCGAAGGTGATGCCGGCAAGCGCGTTGCTAATTTTCGGCATAGCTTCGCCGTTCGTCAAAGTTTGACGTTCCATGATGTTTCTCCGTGATGTTGAGGTTGGGCTAGAGGGCTTCGCCGCCCTTGATGTCGTCGAGCGCGCTACGGGCTTTCTCGATCCGGTCGCCGATCTGTTCGGCAAGCAGGAGAAGGGCGCAGATGTGCGCCGGCTTGGCGTAGCTCTCCATGGCGGAGGCAGCGAGGTGGACGGCGGTTGCGAAGCTGCTGGCCTCGTTCAGGGCGTCCTCGATCTTGGTCTTGAGGTCAGCCACGGCTTGACCCTCCTCTCTTCAAGCCGTGCGCAATCATGACCATTTCCACCCCGTCCTCGTGGCTGACCATAAACTTGAATTCCCGGCCGTGAAGTTGGTCCATCAATTGCGCGAGGCGCTTGGCGGCGGCCTCGATCTGGATCGCCAACAACTTCGCATTGGCGACCTGTGAGACGATTAGCGGATGGATATCTTGCTTGGGGCGGGTCATTCCATCCTCCCGCTTTCATCCAGAACCAGGCCGGGAAGAGACGACAGCAGTGCGGCAAATTCTTCCGTGTCGAGCCTGCCGCAATTTTCAGCGGCGAGGTGCTCGATAAACTGGACCTTGCATTTTGCCTCGTGACGGTCGCGAGGGGCGAAAGCGCAGACCGCGATACGCGCGGCATTCCATCGTTCCTGCGCCTGCAACTCCAATGCCTGGATTGCTACATGCTCGGGGGTGCCCGCCTCGCTCAATGAGTTGCGGTCCATCGCATGGATGAGGGCATCGTATTCGGTCCAGTATTGCGCCAGCAGGTGATAAATCGAAGGCGATCGGTCAGCCTGCGCCGGCGCTGGGTGCGCGTTCTCCAGATAGCCGAGCGCAGCCTTGACCATGCGCTCCGCCCCTTCGTTCCCGGCTACGCCGCGTTCTTCGTCGAGAGAGACGCGAAGCGCTGCAATCGCCCCCTCCATGCTCGCCGCAGGGCCTTCCCATTGCTGGAGACGGCCAAGAGCCGGGCCGAACGTCACGTTGGCAACTTCATCCCATTCACCGCCATCGCCACCGGCTATGCGGTTGAATTCGTCGAGCCCGCTCTGATAGGCGCGTATGGTCGCCAAAAGGGTATCGTGAGCGGCGGTCATTGCTTTGCTCTCCCGGTCCAAGCTCCAGCCTTGACGAAGAAGACCGAATGCCCGGCAAGGTTCGACGGCTGCACCATGGCCTGATAGCTGCCGCCGGCCCATTGGGACAATGCGTCGGAAAGCTCAGCAGCCAAGCGCTCGACGCGGTCAATCGCCATTTCGGCGTCGCCTTCGTCAGGACGTGGTAGAAACCGAACAAACCGCTGGTAGCGCTCGCCCTCCATCGGCAGGATATGGACGGCGCAACCGCCATCGTCGTAACCGGAAAGGACTTCAGAAAGCTCTCGCATGAGGGCGCGAGAAGCAATGCGCGCATCTTGCGCGTCGAGGTTTTCCAGATACTCCAGGGCTACGCGTTGCATGGCGTCGCCCATGGTATCCTGAAATACGTCTTCCTCGGTCATGAGCTTCAGGGCTTCGATTGCACCCTTGCGGGAGTGCGCGCCGCCCTGCCAGTTGTACAGCGCGTCTTGAAGCGGGCCATAGGTCGCAGCGACGATTTCTTCCGTAGAGGCCTCGTCCGGCGCGGCTTCGAAAGCTATCTTCGCCTCCCGATAGGCGGTAATTGTTTCGAGGAACGGGTCGTCGGTTTTCGGCATGGCTTCGCCAGCGGCCGGAACATGGTTCGGCTTCATGGTCATCTTCCTGTTTTCAAGGTTGTGGTTGGCGCTCTACGGCGCGTTCGTTATGCCGCCCGCTGAAGGGCGGAAATCTGCTGCTGAAGGCGGTCGTAACGGTCGTTGTCGAGACGCATACGGAAGGGCGTGGCTTCGATCCGCAGAACCTCCAGCCGGAGCGCTGCAATCTCGTCGGCGCGCTTCTGCTCGGCGTTCTTGGCGGCCTCCTTGGCCTCCCACTTGACCGTCATCCATGCGGACTTGAGCGAGAGCGAGAAAGCCCAATGGCGGCTTGCGGCATCGCGCTTCTCGCCACCGAAGCGTTTGCGATAGATTTCCCAGGCCAGCCGCATGACGGCGGCACGGTCGAATTTGGGCATACCTTCGGCGTTTGCCGGAACGGTGGTGTTCGACATGATAGCGACCTCGATTGCGTAAACCTTATATTAATGGTATAAGGCTACATCATTTCAAAGTCAACATTAAAAGTGTAAGGTTGCATCAAATGACGATTTTGCCGGAGCAATGCCGCGCGGCTCGCGCCATCCTGGGGCTTTCCCAAGATCAGCTTGCGGAAGCCTCAAAAGTGGCAAAGGCAACGATTGCCAATTTCGAGCTCGGCAAAAGGATGCCGTACGAGCGCACCCTTCAAGATATTCGTGAGGCGCTGGAAGCTGCCGGCGCGGTGTTCCTCGAAAATGGCGTTCACCGGGAGGGCGGCCCTGGTGTGCGGCTTGCGAAGAAATGAACAAATGTGGCGATTTATCGCTTTGGCAGGATGAGGATGACCGAAGGCAGTTCGACGATCGACTTCAACTTTTTTGGGGTTTTCGTCTCAAAGAGTTGAAACTGGCCTCTAAGCGGCATCATCCCAAATGACGCGAACGGTTGAAAGTCCTGTCGGATGCTCAGTTGTTCCATGCCATTTGCCGTTGCCTTGATAGTGAACCGTGTAGCTCTTCGAAGTCAGCGCTCGGTTCATAAGGCCCACGTCAATGCCCCAGTTGTGTTCCACCTCACACGGTGCGGGCCTGCTCATTCATCGACGGGTCATAGAGGCTATCACGGCCTGGGCCGGGCTGGGTGTGGCCGGTGAGGAAGCGGCCGCCGTTGTCTCGATCGGTCATTTCGTTCCCCTCGGCTCTCAGTTTATTGCCGCCCGATAAGCGTCTAGCGTTGGCAGGGTGCGCCCGCACTGGCGTTCGAGAAACTCCAGCACCGCAAGCATGTGCCTGTCCGCCTCCATCAACACGTCGAGTATCCATTTATTGCCGTCCACGGCCATCGTCACCGCGCGACCATAAAGGTTCTGACACAGCGCTGCTGTCGCAAGAGCATCCTCGACTGTCTGGCACCCGCGCTCCAAGATGATATCGAGGCATTCATTGACCTGCATCGCCACGTCCTCTCCATGCGTAGATCGGTCGAGAAGAGACATGAGGGCGCTGTATGCGTCTATGCTTGATTTCAGGTTGTGGCTGTCAAAGTTTGCTGCCATGGTCTGTATCCTGTTCGAACTCGCATGAAAGGGAAGTCTGTGCTTCGGGTTTTCCAATTTGCCTGCATCGCGACGACTGCCCTTATTTTGTATGCGCTGATGTCTGGCTTCGATGTCCTCTCCCGGTTCTTCGGAGAAGGTTTCGACTGGGGCGTGGTGGTCGGCGGCTTCTTCACCATCGCGGTCTACCTGCTCATCTGCTGGGTTGATCCATCATCGCGGCCCCGTGGTCGCTCCTGACAAAATCAGAGCTTTGGCAATCCGCTCCAGTTCTGGCGACGTTCGCGCACGGCTGCCGTAGCCCTCAATAGCACCTATCAGCGCATCAGGGTTTCGAGTGAGCGCCTCGGCAAGTGCTGCTCGCTGCCGATCAATGACAGGCCCGGCGAAGACGTTGACGGCCTTGTCGGCCATCTTCAGGCCAGTTGAGCGGATCAAGCCCGGAGCGCCACCGGCGGCATAGGCATTCCTCACGAAATCCCCGCCATGTGCGCCGCGCACTTCGGCAATACCTTCCATGCGCCGCGCTGTCTCCGAATTGCGGGTAACGACGTTGTGCGTGGCTGCAAACTGGCGCTCGCTCTCAAGCACCCGGAAAACCCGGTCGGCCTTCTCCTGCCCGAACAGCATTCCGAGCTTCTGGCGGTTCCAGTCGCCTTCGCCCTTAATCAAGCGATTGAGCGCGGCAACGTCGTTCGCATTCGTGCCGACGATCCGGTCAATCTCGGCACGCGCACCCTGCGACAGCCGGAGCGGCACGGCAGACGGGCCCATCTGGAACGGGCCGGGCTGCGCCCCCGCCTGAAGCTCTGCGGCAAGCTCCGGCGGCCGTGGTGCCGTCCTGCCGCTATCGAGAACCTGTTGCCCGCGTCCAATGGCTTCGCGCTGGCGGGCAAGCTCGGCATATTGAGCATCAACACGCTTGAGGCCGGGAACGGATCGCGTCAATGCATCGTCCAGCATCTGCCGAGCTTCAGTGAGGACACCAATAACCTTCGTGTCGACCTCCGTCGCCAGCATACCGTCAATCGCATTCCGGGTTTCGAATGCAACGCGCGGATCAGTGGAAACGCGGTTTGCACCTGTCTCGTTGAGCATGCCGCGAACCTCGACAAGCTTGCGCTGCGCAGCACCTCTTAACCGACCGATCGATTTGTCGAGGTCACTGGCAATGATACGGATATCGTGTGGTGCCGCACCTTGGAACGCCTCGTCATAGCCAGGGCCAAGAATGCGCTGGTTTGCCTTCAGGCTTTCCGTCATCTGGGACGGGACTTGCGCAGGGCCGAGATTGTCATCGAGCGCGGCGCCGATACGGGCGTTTGCCCCGGCCTGCCTCTGGTTGAGCGCATCGCGCGTGATGGATTGCGCGCGGCCGGGGATGGCGGCGAGGCTCGCGGCCTTGCCCTGAAAGCCCGGCCCAAGGTCGGCAATCATGGCGTCTGGGCCGAGTTCGTCAAGCCGGGCGCGCATCGCGGCAGCGTCTAGGCCGTCGTCTGCTGCCGTCTTCGCCAAGTCGCGCACTGCGCCCGGCGTTGTTCCTGCGGCCGAAGCCGCCGCCCTGTCCGCGAACCGATTTGCGATGCCGCGATAAGCGGCGCCAACAACGGAGCCGACAGCCGGGCCGGCAAGGCCCGCGATGAACCCGTTTCGGACACCCTTCCCGGTTTGCTTCAAATCCCCATCCGAGCGCACGGCACTATCGGCACCCCCGACAGCCGAACCGGACAGTGCGCTTGCGCCCGAACGAACCGCGAAACTGCCAGGCCCCGCGCCGAACGCGCCGGGCGCCGCCATCATCAGCGGGATTGTCCCGCCAACGGCACCGGCGATGTTCGCCCCGGTGGTGACGTAGGGATGCGCTTCCTGTGCGGCGCTGGTGATGTCCTGGGCCTGCTTCAGGCGCTCGTCATAGCTGCCGCCGTCGATGAGCGTGGATAGCCCCGCTGCGGCCCGCTGCGTGGCGCCTAGAGCCATCGGCCCCAGAACCGGCACACCGTCAACCACGCCCGTCAGCGCGGCCCCCACGGCCCCGGAGACACCTTTTGCGCGGCTGTCGCGCTCCTCAGCATCAAGCAGCGCCTGCCCTTCCTCGAAGGAGAGATGCCGGCCCGCCGGGGGTTGCGTCGGGGCGCTGAACTTTTTGAAGCCTCGAACTGCCGAAGCTTCGTCGGGGGCGTCCACTTCATACGTTGTCCCATCAGGGCCTTGGATTTCGAAGATAGGCATTACTTCCTCCTGATCTTGACACCGTCCACGTCTTTCCAGTCGCCGTTCACGCCGCTGCCATAGGTCGGGCCGGCGTCACGTTTCATCGCATCCATGACGGTATGGCGGTTCTGTCGCTTCTGCTCGATGACATCGGCCGTGTCGCCCGGCTGCGGGAAATACTGCTTGTTGGCGTTCTCGAATTCCTCTGGCGAGATGACCGCGCCGGACTCGCGACGGAGAACCGCATTGACGAAGTTGCGCCGCGCCTGGTCGTATTGCTGGAAATCCTTGCTCACCATCCAGTTTTCGACCGCGTCGGGTATCCAGTCATTGCCGCGAACGAAATTATCAAAGACGTTGGACCCGGCTGAGCCGAATTCGCCGAGGGCTTTCTCTGCCTCGGCCATCCGATCGGCAAAGCCGGCCGCCTTGCGCTCGTCAATCGTCACCTTCGGTTCGGTGAGCGGGATAATTCCCGACTGAGATTGCCCGCCCTGCTGTGGCGGCGCGGCCGGCTGGGCTGCTGTGGGCGCGCCTGCGAAGATATCGATTTCCCCGGCCGATGCATTTCCGGACACTGGCTGCGGAGACTGGTTGCCCTGCTGGCTGAATACGCCCTGGGGCGTCAAAAACAGCAGTTCACCGTTCGGACCGGAGACAGTCTTACCGGCGCCAAGCTGCTGCGCCTGCTCGGGGGTCAACTGGCCACTGTCGATAAGCCCATTGAGAGACTGCGCCTCGACAGAGTTGCCCGAGAAACGGAAACCTCCGGTCGGCACGCCACCATCGATCGATTTCGTCTCGCCGCTTTCCGGGTCAAACAGCATCGTGTCGGAAAGCTTCTGCCAGTTCTTTTGCTTCTTGCCGGTCAGCGCGTCGAGCTGGGCTTGCTTATATCGCAGGTCCAGTTGGTTGCCGGGGTCGTTTTGCTGCGCCTGGCGCTCCCATTCCTTACGAGCGTACCATTGCCGCTCCTCGTTCGCTGCCTGCTGCTGCTGAAGCG
>Ga0066256_1004140_pt1 | contig 13168 bp, 11 predicted proteins | sample ThiBio_1000_biof_FD_87107 | JGI IMG/M metagenome (GOLD analysis project Ga0066256, IMG submission 87107) | Wastewater bioreactor microbial communities from Cape Town, South Africa - Thiocy_expt_1000_biof (version 2) | ecosystem: Engineered > Bioreactor > Thiocyanate-remediating >...
CACACACACACACTCAACTACTGCAGCGGCGCTTGCACGTGCCAACGACACGGTGCTGCCGACGTTGCGCAGCCTGGGTGTGGATACCACCGCGTTTGCGGCGGCCAGCGAGGAGGAGCGCGCTGGCGCAGCAACGCGGCGGCGCGGTGGCGGCGGCGGCGGTGACGGCGGCGGCAGCTTGGCGTCACGCGCGCCCGCTGCCGTCACGACGTGGCTGGCAACCATGGGTGCCGCGGCGGCACGGCTGCAGGCGGTGACGGCGGACAGCCGGCGCGACGTGGTCATCATGCGGGCGCGGGGGGGCGCGGTGGACGAAGTGGGGGCGTAGTCCCGCTGGCATCGCAGCAGGTACATGTGCGAGTCTGCCGCGGTGCGGTCGCCTGGCGGCGCTGGGGGAGGCCTGCAGTGCGTACATTAGGATAATTGAAACGGAGATGTACAGTTAACTAAGGCAACGCCGCAGCAGCTGCCGCAGCAGCTGCAGGGACAGCTGCAGGGACAGGTGCGGCAGGGTCGCTCGTCAGCGCGAGGTACAGTAGGCGAAGCACAGGGAGCGCGGCTTCGGCTGCGCTGCGGGCTGCCAGCAGGTCGTCCAGGTGGCTCTCCACCGCAGCGACCCGGCCGCGCATACGGGAGGCAAGCGTAGCGACGCTGTCGGTGTACCAGCCACGGCGCTTGGTAATGCGGGCGCGGGCGGTGATCTGCAAAGTGGCGGCAGGGTCAACAAGGGCAGGGAGCAGGTGGGCAACAAGCCGCTGCGTGTCAGCTGCCGCGCCGTCGACAAACTGTGTCGTGCGGCGGCCGTGTGCAGTGGCCTTGCCCCAACTCACTAGCTGCGCCGGTGGGGGCGGCAGCAGCCCCAGCGCCGCCGTCACGATGCCGCTGCTGCCACCTGCGCCGCCTGCCGCGCCTGCCGCGCCTGCCGCAGCCTCCGCTGCAGCAATGGCCGCCGCCACCTCGCGGCCGGTCGGCAACACCGCGCCCACCTTCCAGACAATGTTGGCGGAGTGCACGTCGCAATGGACCACGCACGCACCATGTGCGTGGTGCAACGCTACCACGGCACTCCAAACCACCACCAGTGCATGTACGATGCGGTCGCCCTCCGCCGACAGCCTGTCCTCCACGGGCACTGTCTCAACGCCGCCGCCGCCTGCTGATAGGACCAACGCGGCGGTGAACAGCCCGTCGGGCGACTTGGCAGTGCAGCGCAGTACGGGGATGGCGGGGCAGGCGTGCGCCCCCAACTTCGTGTATGCCGCCACCTCCGCGTCCAAACCCTGCTCCCGGGACGCTGGATGCCGAGCAATTTTCACGACAAACCGCTCGTCCGCCACCACGGTGGAGTAGAGCTCCGCCCTGCTGCCGCGGGCTAGATAACCCCACTCGTGCGACGGTGGCAGTGGGATGCCGAATGCCAGACCGGTGGGCACGGTGTACGCCAGGTCGCCCAACACGTCGCGCCCCGCCCGCAGCAGCTTCACTAGTGCCACCAGGCCCGGCGCTTCGGCGTCGTAGCAGTCGCGCAACGCTGGCGCGACGGCGCCCTCGCGCCGCTCCGCGTAGTCCATGAGCGCGTGGCTCCACAGGCGGAGTGGGCCAAGCCGACTGCACACCAGGCGCGGCAGCGACTTCGCGTCGTACACCACCTCCACACAAATGACATACAGGTGGAACCCGTCTGAAATGAGGTTGTATGCAGCCAGGCGCCCAGCCGGCAGCGCCGCCGGCCGCGGATGGACTGCGTAATACTTCAGGATGAGGTTGTGTAGGACTCGGAGGCTGGCCTGCTCGCGACTCTGCCCTACACCGGCGGCGAACGACGCCCACACCTCCTCGTCAAGGTACCCCTTTTGCTCCGCCGTCAGCCACACACTGACAATATTGGCATGAGTGTCGGGCGGGCAGACCACCGCGCCGTCAGCACGCGCCAAGAAGTGATGCAAATCCTGGCCAAAGAAGAACGCAGTGGCCAAGTTCACTTCGGTAGCCCACCGTGCGCCGGGCAGCAGGGCATGCACCACAGCCTCCATGTAGGCGTTGAAGAGGCCCTGAACTGTGCCACCAGGGGTTGCCGCTGTGGCCGCGGTGAGCACTTCGATGCGCTTCTTGGGGTCCACGTGTGCCAGATCCAGCGCCAGCTTGGCCACACCAGCAGCTCGGATGGCACTCTTGATGGCATCCTGGTCCGCTTCTGCCACGCCGCCGCTGCACTGCGTCTTCAGCGCGGCGCCGCAGTGCGCCACGTGCGGCTCCGGCTCCGTCACCACGTCGGGGGATGGGCTGACAGGGGCTAGCCCTATGCCAATGCCGTTTGTCTGCCCCCTTACATCAGACGTTGCGGCGTTTGCAAACATGAGCAGCTCTAGAGTTAACTTCTCTATTGCATTCGCCATCTGGTCGCCCTCCGCGCTCGTTGCGCGTGCCTCGGCGGCCACCCGCGCACGCGACTCCGCCGCTGCGTGTGCATAGGCAGCCCCTTCATTGTGCACTGCCTTCCTTGTCCGTATGTCGGCGGCCGCCCTGGCGGCCTTCGCAGCCGCAAGCTGGACCATCAGCTCCTCCACGGTGGGTGGCGTCTCTACAGCAGCGCCGCCGGCCGCTCCGCCGGCCGCGCTGCCACGGCGGCGACTGCTGCTGCTGCCCCCGCTGCTGCCCCCGCCGCTGCTGCCCCCGCCGCTGCTGCCCCCGCCGCTGCCCGCACCGTGGCCGCCCGCACCGCCGCTCACCAGTCCCTCCACGGTGGGTGGCAAGGGATCCACACGATCCCTCTTGCGCCCGGACACGGTGCCTTCGATGCCGGCATCAGCAGCGCCACCGCCCGCCGCGCCGCCTCCCGTGCCGCCGCCGCGGCCGCCCGCACCGCTGCCAGCAGACCCCATTGGAGTGGAGGAGTGGTACACCACCCACACACCTGTGCGCCGTCACCGCCGCAGCGTTGGCTGCGTGCCCGCAGGACTGCAGTGCACTTCCACCAACGACCAGGTGCTGGTATTGACACCGTGCCGGTACTGGCCGAGGAAGGAGGAGGTGGAGAAAGGATAAATAATAAAACAGATACGGACGCTGCCGCAAGCACAACACCAGGCACACACCAACCAACAGATTGGTAGGCAGCAATTGGCGGTTCCTTTTCTGTATGCGCGCGCGTGTATAGCATGTTTGCGTATTTGCCCGCCCGTGTGACATTTGGCGGGCAACCAGCAGGTTTGAAACCGCCGCCCCCATTGTAAATTTTTTCCAGAGGAGAGGAGAGGAGAGAGGGAGAGCGCCTCCAGTCACCTATGGCCACGTCGTTCAATCCTACCGCACTTATACCGCTCTTGCACACGACACAGACACTTTTGTAATTTACTACTGCCACCACCGCGCACACCACGCAACCACGCAAGGGCTGGCGGCGTGTGTCACACCAAGTCTGCCGGAATACTACCATAGTGGCGTGCCAAAGTTGTCTCTGGCCGCCTACTGGGTAGATTTTTTCCAATGGGAGCCCAGAGACGCCCTTGCGCATCGCACCGTATGCGCAACACGCGGTGCGTCACTCCCATAAGTTGCCGCCCTGCACATATATTGTAGGGTGATGCGGTAGTGCGTTGCTGTCGTTGCTCCTCATGCGTGGAATGATGTGAAAATAGATGGGGTACCCAGCGTCTCTTGCCGCCTACTGTCGGTGCCGCCTACTGCACTGACGGTTCCCGTACAGCGGTAATTGGCACGCGGCAGGCCGTGCGACGCAGGGCCCGCAATCTATATGTGAGACGCTGCTGCGTGGAGTTGCAGGAAATGTCAGCGCGGCTGCCGTCCCGCCGTGCTCCCGCTGGATACCTCGCCCGCCACCGCCTCTCTGCTGGAGCACCTAGCACTCGGCATGGAGCAGCGCGGCTACCACCGCGTGCAGCGCACCCGTAGGCCCTGGAAGGCAGCCACAGCATCGTCAGATGCTGCCTACCACGCGTGGACCTTGGCTTCTGGCTTGGTTGCGACTGGCTGGTGATGGGTGCGCTCGCCCTTGCTGTCGGCGGTAGTAAGGCTGGCTGCCACACGCACGGGGACCAACGGCGCAGTACCCTGAGCGCGCGGGGATGACTGCTGCGCAAGTCGACAGAGATCTGAATTGCCGCGGAACAGGCCGCGCTCTGCGCAGGCCGCGCGCGCCTGCGTGTCGGTGGCTTGGAGACGTGGAGCAGCGCAAGGCCCTCCCGCGGGGTATGCACTCCTACGTGGCACCGCCAGAGGCGCCCCATGTTGCGCGTGGAGACCAGCCACTTGGAGCAGGTAGCAGCATGCCTGTTGCTGCCATACTGTCAGTCCCCGCGCTTGTCGCCGCCTTCTGTACGATAGTGGAGGTGTTGCTCGAGACGCGGTTGGCGGCAGCGCGCATGGTAGCAGCAGCAGTGGGTGCGATGACTGCCGACGGCACCGCTAACGTGGCGCACCCGCCTATCGTGTGGAAATGACATCGGTATTGTTGTGCTGCTGCGGCAAGCACGGAACCCGTATTGCTGCGGCAGCAACACTCGCGACACTTTCCACGGCCGACGCGGATGCAGGGCGGAACCGAGTTCTGCGCGTGGCACGAGTGCCGCACGCAGTACTGCTTGTGGGCGTGCAATGAGACCTTTCGTTGTGACGGTGCTGAGTAGGGAAACCGTGTGCATGGCAGCGGGCTGTCTTGTCGCTGTCAGCACCGTCATCGCCGCCGTCGGCCCTGGCCTCGGGCGCATAGCATGCTTGCATGTAACACTGGTGGTGGTGTTGGACGATGGCCAAGCCAACCTGCTTGTTGGGCAAGCTGAGCCTCGGGACGCTAGCACGAGGTGGCACCCTTGCCATGCGCCTTTGTATCCTAGTCAAACGCGTACAGCATGGTCATGAGGTGCCGCCGAATGGGCTTGGCCACCGACGCCGCACCTCCTTCACTGTTGCTGCCGTCTGAGACGCGCGCGGTCACACAGCTGGGGTGCTCCCTTGGCTCGCTGCCATCGTAGCAGAGGTGGGTGTGGGGCGTCACACTGCCATCATGCCCATTGTAATTGCTGGTGTGCTGCGCTTGGCGTTGGTGCAGGCGGCCAGCGCCTCCTGTGCTCGCAGATATGCACGACAGGAAGCATCGGCGCTGTGTGGCAACGATGCTGTGGCGGTGGCAGCGAGTTGCATAACCCCACCACGTGTGATCGACAAAGAGCGCGAGTGTGGCGCGTCGCCGCGCTCCTCGTCGCGGCACGTGGCAGTGGGCGCATGGTAGCTGTGGCGCTGTACCGGTAAGGGTGTGCCACTGTCGCTGCTGCCGCCGCCGGCGCTATTGATGTTGCGCCTTCTGCGCGTGTTGCTTCCGCTGCGGCGCCTGCTGTAGCGGTTGTTGCTACTGTACCTGCTGCTGCTGCTGCTGCTGCTGCTGCTTCATCTACCGCAGTTGTCGATGCTGAGACTGTCGGTGTGCCAGAGGCGGTGCCTGCTGCACCACCTGCCTTGCGCTACATGCAGCGCCCTAAGGAGCGCTGACGGATGCAGTTCTACTGCACCAGCTGTTGTGCCCCCTACTGCACCGGCGGTGCCGGCAAGTACGGCGTGCACGCAGCCTCTGTGGTGACAGCGGCATGCAGAGTACCATTTACGTCACCGCGGTCGACTACCTGGAGGGCGGCATGTTGCAGTGAGTCTGCGACATAGCCATGTTTGACCTGTTCGAAGAGGTGGGCGTCGGGATGCAGCCTGTGCTGATGCGCCGCGTGCGCAGCGTGCCGTGGTGTGACGCCCGGCGCGGGCCGCTCCGCTGCGCTGCTTGCCGCCACTGCCACTACTGTCGTAGTGCTGACGTGCAGCGCCATTGCGCACCCTGCGGCGCTGTCAGGTGGCGAGCATGTCGAACAGCCTGATGCGGCATTGCGCACGTTGCTGGCGAACATGTCCACGCAGCACCATGACGCCGGCGCTGACGGGTACATTGCAAGAAGACGCTACTGGACTGCATTGCGTTTTGCAATACGATGGGCGTGCTGGCTGCGTGGCGTTGCACTTGCAGCGTAGCTTGGTTCGGCCTGCTGCACTCGCGCGCGCTGTTGCAGCGCCTGCTCAGGCTGCTCATGGAGCCGTGTGACACACTCCAGCGCTTGCAACGCTGCTGGCCGCGCCGACTTCCAAACTCACCTCCTCACACGACAGCAATTGCACGGCCATTCCACCGCTTCCAATGCGGTGCTTGGTTGCCGTGGTTGCCGTGGTTGCCGCAGGGTCCGACCGGGCGGCAGCAGTGACGGCAATAGGTGATGCTGGCAGTAGCGATGGCGGCAGCAGTGGCTGCGCAGCCAGCACGCACAACAGCTGTCGCTACCACGCTCGGTGGCTGTGGTAGTAGGAGCGACGCGCCGACGGCGGCGGTGGAGGTGAGCGCAGGGTTGACGGTTGTGTTAGTGGCGGCGTCGACAGTGGTGGCGCAGTGAGCAATTACTACGGTGCCGACACAAGTTGCGCTGCCGTGCAGCGGGCTGCAGGCAGCAGTGGTGGTGCCGCTGGGGGAACCTGGTGGAGCCGGTGGCACGATGCACACCATACCGATGCAGCCGCGCCCGCCAGGGTTGTTGCTGATGCCGCCACACTGCAGCCTGTACTGCTTGGCTGCACCGCTGCCGCCGGCGCTGACTTGTGCGCGCGGCGCGCAGCGGTGGCAGAGGCGGGCGGTGGTGGCGCTACTGGCCAACCACTGCGCGGCAACACGACTCTGCACGTGCGCCTTGACCTGCAGCTGCTGCTAGGCGTTAATGCGACCACTGCTGTTACCGCCGGCCGTGGTACCAGGAACCGCAGCGACTTGCGTGCATGGCGCGTAGCGCGCTGAGGCGTGGCACGCTGGCGCCAGGCTGCAGCGGCTGACCACCTTGTCGTCACATTCCTTCAAAGCCAATTGAACAGCATATACACCAAACATGATGCATGCTAGGTGCAGCGTATTTGATGGGTAACGAGCCGCGCCACGCTCGCTGTGTGTTGTGCACTGCCGCCTCTGGGCGCCTAGTGGGAAAAAATCTCACAAGTAGGCGGCGAGAGACGGCTTGGCGGCAGTAATTCGTACGTATGCCAGCAGACTTGGCGTGACACACGCCGCCATGCCTTGCGTGGTTGCGTGGTATGCACGGGGGTGGCAGTGGCGTGTCACAAAAGTGGCTGTGTCGCGCGCAGTGTTGGTTTGAGTGCGGTAGGATTGAACGACGTGGCCATAGGTGACTGGAGGCGCTCTCGGAGAGAGGGGAGAGAGGGGGAGAGGAGAGAGAGAGGAGAGAGGAGAATAATACGTGGTAGGGAGGGGTGACACGCGGGCGCGCGCACGGCGGCACACACCAAATTACGGCCCAACAGTGTTGCGATTGGTGTACTCCATGCTGCGCGGTTCCCACGCCGCCAATTGTTGTTTTTGGTTTGATCATTCTTACCCTCTCCTCCCCTCTCCTCCCCCTCGTTGCCCCCTCCTTCGATTGCACCGACACCCTACTGGCACCCTACTCGTTCGATTGACTCCCTCCCCCACCCACTCACCCACTCAGCACGCCCCAAAATGGCGGTCGCTCCTCCCCCCACCGATGGGGATGGTGCAATGTATGGGCGTAAGCCCGCCCATGCCACAGCCGCCCGATTGGCCGCTGCGCGGGCTTCTGCTCCTGCCACTCCCATCGCTGGTGGCAAGCGGCACCGCGCTGTTGATGCCACGCCAACAACCGTGGAGGAGCTAATGGCCGCGATTGCGGCTGCCAAAGCCGAGGCAGCGGCTTCTCGCGCGAAGGCAGAGGCTGCCAGCGCACGCGCGGCGGAGGAGAGGCGCAAGCTTGAGGCTGCCGAGGCACGCACGGCAGTGATCATGAAGGAGATGGGTGCCGCAGTAACAAGTGCGATGGCGGAGACGGTGAGTGGGTTGCCCTTAACTCTGACCCTGCTGGCACAAGGTACATATATCAATTTGTGGGCGGAAAAAGAGAAGCCTCAAGTGGCGCGCTGCCGCGACGTGCTGCGGGCGCTGTGCAGCGAGACCGGCGCGGTGAACACGGACCTGGATGCCGCCATGGCGGCGGTTGTTGACGCTGGATTGGCAGCGCAGGCGTTGGAGCTGGCGCGCGTGCCCCAGAAGGACCGCATTGAGTCGGGCATGGACGCGCCCAGCGTGCAGCGCCTCATGAACGCCTACCTGGCGGCTGTGGTGCGCGCCGTGCTGCCTGACGCGTCGTGGGCGCTTGGGGCAGAGCTGACCACCGCGTTGCGCACCGACGACGGCGAAGTTCATGGCTTGTATGCCCGCGCGGGCGGTGCCCTGCTGCCACACCCGGAGCGCCACGCCAACGTTGTCACGACGCAGCTGTCGGCGGCGTACACGCGCTCCTGTGACGGTTGGAGCGACAAAGGCCCCATCGCGGGGCAGCAGCAGGCCGCCATCCGGCTGGCGCACCGCCTCCTTGTCAAGTATTTTGAGCTGCACCCGCAGCCGGCGGCGTTACCAGCTGAGCGCCTGGCGGCGTACAGCCTGGTTGCTGACGGCTACCAGCTGTACGTGGTGTGCGTGGAGGTGGCGTACGACGCACGGCGGATGCCGCGGCTGGTTTGCAGCCAGCACGGCCCCCTGCCCCTATGGGGGAAGGCGCTCATGGACTACGAGGCGGGGCGGCGCGAGGGCGTCCCCGCGTTGAGTAGGTGCTACAGGACCCACGCGCCAGGCCTGGTGGCACTTGTGAAGCTGCTGCGGGCGGGGCGGGCCGTGTTGGGCGACGTGGCGGTCACCGTGCCCGCCGACCTGGCGTTCACCATCCCGCTGCCGCCGCCGCGTGAGTGGATTCACCTGGGCAGCGGCGGCGCATCTGAAACGTACTCTACCATGGCGGCGGGCGGCCGGTTTGTGGTGGTGAAGGTGGCACGCCAGCCTAGCGTGTCGTGGCAGCCGCTGGCGGTGGAGGAGGCGGCGTACGCGGCGTTGGGCGCGCATGGCGCCTGCGCCGCCATCCCAGCGCTGGCTGGCACCGCAACGGCGCCCGACGGCAAGGGTATCGCTGCGTTGGTCCTGTCGGCTGGCGGCGACGACGGCAGCGGTGAGACGGTACCAGTTGAGGAGGCACTGGCGGCGGCGGGTGACGTCGTCGTGACTGCGCTGGCGGTGGTGTGGAGTGCCGTGGTTGCGTTGCACCATGCGCACCGCGCGCGCGTGGTCCACCGCGACGTCCGTGGCGCCAACACGGTTTGGAAGGTGGGCGCAGCAGAGTTGCCGACCGGCAGTGAGGTGGCTGCCGCCATCGCCGCGGCGGAGGCTGCGGCAAGCGTGAGTGGCGGGAGCAGCGTCGTGGAGGCGGCACTGCGGCTCCTACCGCCGCCACCTGCACAGCTTGTGGACTGGGGCGTTGCCACCGTCCATCCTGTCCTCACCGCCACCACCGAGGATACCGCCACTGCCACCGCCTCCGCCACCGCCACCGCCACCGACACCGACACCACCACAACCACAGCCACCGACACCGACACCGACACAGACACCCACACCGACACCGACACCGACACTGACACCACCACCCCAGCTGATGTGTTTAGCCACGGGGTGGGGGTGGACGTCGGTCGACTGCATAAGCGTTTGCTGCCAGCGCTCCTGGACGCTGACGAGGGTACCGTCGCTGAGCTTGCTGCCCGCTTGCGCGGCCCGCCTGCCAAGGTGGAGAGCTACGTGAGTGACCTGGTGGGCGCCAGCACCGCAGTTGAGGCTGCGCTCCCTGTGCTGCGCCTGCTGCACCTGACGCTGACGCACGGCGCCGCTAGCGCTGCCGGCGCGCGGCACCGGCGTTGACAACATCATGCGAATTCAAGTGTCTAGTCAAGCCAATTAGCAGCACACCAGCTCCAGTTGTGCCAGTCCAAATTCTCACACGCCAACACCATGGTACCGCCAGCAGCCCTACTCGCACTCGTGCGTCGGGTCAGGCGGCGGAAGCTCCAACAGGAACACCGTGCCGCGGATGCCACCTACGGCGCATGCGAGGCGGCCGTCCGGCAGCGGCGCCAGTGCAGATGACACCACCACCATGCGGGCGACCACCACCACAGGCACGTCACCTGCAGCACGCCCACACGCATCCGCGGCAGCTGCGGCAGCCGGACGCGTGTCCCACACGCGAATGGTGGTATCCTCCGACCCGCTGGCAAGCCGGCCATCAGGCAGTATGGCCAGGGCAGTCACACTGCCCGTGTGACCACCCAGCACACCCACGCAAGCGCGTGACGCCACATCCCATAACCACACGCTGTGGTCGTCGCCCCCACTAGCCAGCCGGTCATCTGGCAGCACCGCCAGCGCACGCACGCCGCGCGTGTGCCCCATCAACGTGGCAACACACGCCGCCGCCGCGCCCACATCCCACAGCCGCACGCTGCCATCGTTCGACCCGCTGGCGAGCGTGCCGTCGGGCAGGTTCGCCAGCGCCGCCACTCTGTCTGTGTGCCCCTTTAGAGCAGCCACCACGACACCCGCGTCCACGTCCACCACCCGCACCACGCAGTCGTTACACCCAGCAGCGAGACGGCTGTCGGTACTGCCGCCACGCAGCACCGCTAGCGACATCACATTACTGCCACAGGCGACGGTCACACAGTGCGCTGGCGGGTCCACGCTTGTGTCCCATCCCCTGACGCACCCGCCACCAGCGTGTGGGGCCATGCCGGCGGCCAAGCGGCGGCCGCCGGGCAGCACCGCCAGTGCATACACTCCAGCCGCTTCTTGCGGCATCACGGGCACCTTACCGGTACCCCCGCCCGCCACATCCCACAGCCGCACCTCAGAAATCGCATCACCGCTTGCCAGCCGGCCGTCTGCCAACACCGCCAGGCCCATCACATACCCCTTGTGCCCAGCCAGCTGGCCGGCAGCTGGCACGGCGCACCCACGTGCGCGGCAGCCAGACAGCACGGCAGATGACAGATCAGTGTCAAAGCTGTGCAACGCGCGCAGCGCGGGCACGTGATCCAACGTGGCACTCGCTGTCACGGCGCGGCAGCTTGACATGCACAACTCGGCCAGCCCCGCAGGCAGGCTGCCCACCAGCGCGTCACCGATATTGGTTGCGCTCACGTCCAGGCGGCGCAGCGCGGGGAGGTGCGGCAGCACCGCGGCGGGCGTCAGGTTACTGCATTCGCAAGCGTTAAGGTTCACCAGCGACGGAGGCAGGGTTGCCAGCGATGCATCGCCAATAGCAGTGTCGGCGACGTGCAGGGTGTGCAGCGCGGGCAGGTGCGCGAACGACGCGTCGTGCGCCAACCCTTTGTAAATGCCCGCGTGTAACTCACGCACACACGGCGGCAGCGATGCCAGCATGCCCATGTCCAGTACGCTTGCGTCAGCGCGAAGCACCCTCAACTGAGATAGAAATGCAAGTGACGTGCCGGCGGGTGTGGTGTACACGCCGCTTACGTCCAGCTCGCGCAACGACGGCGGCAGGTTGTCGGCGACGGACGCTACCTTTGTCCAGCTGCAGTCCAGCGACTGCAGCGTCGTCAGATACGTGAAGTTGGCACCCTTACTCAAGTTGTTACACTCACGTACAACCAGCGTGTGCAGTGAGGCCGGCAGCCAGCGCACGAGGCCATCAGTCACATCTCGCAGGTTGCGCAAGTCCAGGTGCGTAAGACCAGCAAGAACGGCAGATGGTGGGGCACAGCCCGGCGCCAGCAGTCCAATCACAGCACGGCGTGTCAGCTTGGCGCCGACCGCGGCAGGCAACGCGGCGCGCCATCGTGGCGCGTCCCCCACGCGTGTGTGTAGGTCCGAGAGCGGCACGCAAGCGACGGCGGTTGTCACCGCCGGGTGCAGCCGCCGCAGGGGGCATGCGTCGGCGGCGTTGAGGCAGGCGTAGATGATGGCACCCGCCATGGGGTTGCCGGCCAGCACCTGCACGATGAGTGGCGGTGGTGCCGCTGGGGTTGGCACCGACGCAGCCTGTGCAGCTTCATCACCAGCGCATGAAGCAGTCGCAGCGCCACCAGAACCAACGCCCGTGGCAGGCGCGGCAGGCGTGGCAGACTCGACAGGTGCGGCAGTACCAGCGGCAGGCATAGCAGGCGCGGCAGCAGGCGCAACACCTGCGGCAGGTGCGATGAGTAGTGCAGCTGGCGCAGCCATCGTAGTGGAGGGCGGAGAGAGGAGAGGTGGTGGCAAGTGGCCGCAACGTGGCGGCAATTGAAAATTGTGGATATCGCAATGCTCACACAGATATATCAATACTACAACCACCGGTTCAGCTACAAAAGTGTAAATTGCGTGCGTGTGCGTGTGTAGGCGGCGTCGAATAAAAAATGCGTTGATGCAAGAGTTGTGCACTGCCACTGATGAGTCTGTGCGCTTGGCTGTCGCCCGTGCAACGGTGCCGCGTGGCACCTTCATTCCTCCTTCAATGAGCCAATGGCAGCAATATGGCTGGGACACTGGGACATGTGAGCCCGGTGGCACCGTGCACTGGCTGGCGACTTAGTGGCAAGTCCCCTTCAAGTCTCGGATACCGACCCCAACTGATGGTGTGCGCAGCCGCTGCAGCGCGCACACACTAGCAGTCGGCAGGGCGCAGCAGCCCTACCGGTACTCGTCGTGCATCGCGTCGGGCGACGGGATGTCCAACAGGAACAGCATCGTACCGATAACATTGTGCTTAGTGGCGCATGCGAGGCGGCCATCTGGCAGCGGCACCATTGCAGATGGGGAACTCGTCAAGTGGGCAACCACGGCCCCACACACGGAACCCGCGGCGCGCCCTCGCGCAGCCGCGGCAGCTGTGGCGCCAGGGCGCATATCCCACACCCAGATGGTCATGTCCAGCGACATGCAGGCCAGTTGGCCGTCTGGCAGTACGGCCAGGGCAGACGCGCTATCCGGGTGTCCTTCCAGCACGCCCACGCAGGCGCGGGTGGCCACATCCCACAGCCGCACGCTGCTGTCGTAACCTACGCAGGCCAGCCGGCCATCAAGCAGGACCACTAGCGTACGCACCGCACACTTGTACATCACTAGCTTGGCAACAACGCACACTGGAGCACGCACATTCCACACTTGAACGGTGCCGTCTTGCCACCCGGTGGCCAGAGTTCCGTCAGGCAGCACCGCCAGCGCTTTCACAGCAAATCGGTGCCACTCCAGTGTGGCTGTTACCACCATCGCGCC
>Ga0066256_1004141_pt1 | contig 13166 bp, 10 predicted proteins | sample ThiBio_1000_biof_FD_87107 | JGI IMG/M metagenome (GOLD analysis project Ga0066256, IMG submission 87107) | Wastewater bioreactor microbial communities from Cape Town, South Africa - Thiocy_expt_1000_biof (version 2) | ecosystem: Engineered > Bioreactor > Thiocyanate-remediating >...
GGCGACGGTGCGGGCCGCGACCTCCAGGCGCTCGACGAGCCCCGGCAGCGTGCCGAGCGTGGCCTGGACGTGCTGGAGTACCTGGCCGTAGGTCTGCCGGGCCGCCGTCACCGGCTTGTCGCCGCGCTCCCCCGACTCCTCCGCCGCCGCGCCCGACGCCGGGCCGGCTCCCCCACTGCCCGGCTCAGGAACGGCGATCCGCCCGCGCTTGGCCAGCGACTTGTTGAGCCGCGTGTGCCGCAGCCCGTCCACCCACTCCTCGCACACCACCTTCGGCCGGCCGCCGCCGGCCGACTGCGGGACCTCGTTGGGGCAGCCCCGGAACCAGCAGCGCCCCCGCTCCGGCGGGTCGGGCCAGGCAGCCGGCTCGGCCACCGCGTCGGCGCTGGCGGGGGGCCCCGGCGGGGGCGTCGTCATGCGTACCTCTTCTCCTGTTGTATTGTATCGTATTTTCGTATTGTATTGACCGATACTATATGTTTGACACTTAAGTGACAGCTAATGCGCGCACGAGAAGGCCCCCTGCCGGTCGCGCTGGCAAGGGGCCTCGTCGAGGGTCTGTCTGTGGTTGTTGCCCGGGGGGTGGTCGACCGTCAGGCGGTCGGTCCCGGCATGCCTTGCGGCACAACGGGATTCTACTCGTCGGCGCTGTCTTCCGCACCGTCCTCGTCGTCGTCCGGAGCGGTGAACTGCTCGCCGCACGCCCCGCACGTGATCGGCGCGGCGTCGAGGGTCGAGCGGGCCACCCTGATCTTGCGCGGGCACGCGCACTCGGCGACCAGAAGGTTCTTGCTCTTGGACTTGCCGGGCAGGCCGGCCACCTCGGCCCGCCGGAAGGCCGTCATCGCGGCCGCCAGATGGTCGAGCACGTCGGCGTAGCGCTCCTGGGCCTGCGGCCCCAGCGCCGTCCCGGACCAGCCCAGCGTCCCGGCCTCGGTGATGACCAGGCCCAGCTCCTCGCCCAGCGCCTTGAACCGCTTGTTGTGGTAGCGGCCCTGCCGCGAGGTGTCGACGACGCCCCGGGCGGCGGCCAGGCCGTGCGCGGCCTCATGCAGCAACGTCGCGAGCACCTCGGCCGCGCCGCGACGCAGGCCCTCGCCGGACACGAACAGCTCGTGCAGCCCCTGGTCACCCTCCCCCGCGTCGGCCAGCTGCCACCGACCGGCGGCGAAGTGGCCCAACGTCGTCTCCCCGCCGCGCTTGCCGAGCGTGCCCGACCCGAGGGCCAGCACGACGTCGGGAACCTCCGAGTGCTCACCCTGGATCGCCCGCCACGCGGCCGTGAGCGCCGAGACCAGGCGTTCGGTGATCGTCTGCTCCGGCGCCGCGGTCGTCATCGTGGTGGCTCCTTCGGTTCGTTCCAGGTACCCCAGTCTAGCAGATTTTGACGCTTAAGCGTCAACTCATTTCGGCTGGTCCGCGCGGGTTTTGGGTTGTTGGGGCTCTCCGAGAGAGGCCGGGTCCGGGCAGCGCCCGGCCCCCGGAGGGTCCGGCCCGCGAGGGCCGGCGGCAGTGCTCCCAACTGGTGCGCGAGGCAGCCGCCACCCGCTGGTGATCGTGGTCTCTCCTCGCTTCGGCGCGACGGGTCTTGCCTGGGGTTCTGCTGGTGTGCCGGGCTCGCCGCAGGCGACCGCGGAGCGGCCGGAGCGCAGCGGAGGGCCTGGCGGACCAGCAGGTTCCCGGGCACCGTCGCAGCGGCGAAGCGAGGAGAGACCACCACCCTTCGGGCCACCGCACCCACCACAGGCTCACCGCCGCCGCGCCGCGAGCCGGTCACCACCGCACCCGGCGACGTCGGCCGGCTCCCGGGCTACGGCCCTCCGCGCGGGCTCGGGCCAGCGCGAGCGCGTGGCGTTCCTGCGGTGTCTGTGCTGGTCCCGGCGGGGTCCAGGCGATCGCGGCGGCGACGGCCTGGACCTGCTCGCGCTCGGCGCCGGCCGCGAGCTCAGCGGCTGCGACCGCGGCGCGGGCCTGGTCGAGCAGCTGCTGGCGGTCGACGTCGCGGCGGCGCTCGCGCTCGGCGCGCTGCTCGGCGCGCCACCGGTCGGTGACCTCGCGGACGTGTCCTGCGCCGGCGACGTCGGCCGGCGGGCGGATCGCGTCGCGGTCGTCGGCGAGCTCGGCGGCCCGGCGCCGGCGCAGGATCTGCGCCGCGGCGTCGACCTGGGCGCGGCCGTACCGGCGCACGTCGGCCGCGCAGAGCCGATCGGCGCCGGCGGGCATGGCCTCCAGCCCGCCACGGCCCCAGCGGGCCACCACGGCCCGCTCACGGGCCGCTGAGGCGCCGGCTCGGGGCTGCTGGCCGCTGTGGTGACCAGGCAGGACCCGGCCGGCGTCGGTGCGCCACGCCCCCAGGCGCGAGGCCGCCCACCGGTACGGCGCAACGATCCGAGCCAGCGCCATCGCCGGCAACCGCGACCAGCTCGACGGGCGGAACCACAGCGCGTGCAGCACATCGTCGTTCGCCCACCCAGCGGCCCAGTACGGGCGGCAGAGCGCCCGGACCCCCCGAATGGTCAACCGGGCCAGGATCGGCTCCTGACGGCGCAACTCAGCCGCCGCAGCGAGCATCTGGGCCTCGCTGGTCGGCGACGTGCCCGCGAACGCGAGCCATCCTCGGTCAAGGCGGGCCCGAAGGGCCTCATCGTTGGGCCCAGCCGGCACGCTGACCTGCGAATTGTGGAAAACCTCGCTCGCGCGTGAAGAAACCCCCTGACTAACTTCAGAAGAAGAACTAAAGAAACCCGTAGGGGTCCAGGTTTGCTCTCCGCCGACGGATTCGTGCTGGTCCGACGGGGGGAACGGGAACGCCGCGACGTCGCCGGCGGCGGCCGCGGTGACGGTCTCCAGCTCGGGCCGGACCGGGACCGGGACCGGGCCAGCCTCGCGGGGCACGCCGGCCCGATGCTGCGCCGGCACCCGCAGCGCGTAGACGGCGCGGCGGTTGCCCGCGACGTGGGCCAGGGCCATCGGGCGGAACTCCGCGGTGCTGCCGGACTCGATCAGCGACAGCCAGCCCAACAGGCGCAGCTGACGCAGCCAGCCGGCCAGCGTCGACCGGGCCCACCCGGTCACATCCATGAGCCGGTCCCAGCCCGGCCAGGACTCCCAGCTGTCCCAGTTCGCGCGCAGCATCAGCTCGCGCACCAGGGCCAGCACGCGGGTTCGCGCGTCGCGGCGCAGCTGGCCCAGCCACGGCTCCGCGGTCAGGCTGGCGAGCCATTCCCGCTGGTCCCGGGGGTCGCGAGACCCCAGAGCCTCCATCGGGGCCGGCCCGATATCGACGGCGTCGGGCGACCCGCCGAACACGGCCCAGCACGGGCCGCAGTGCACCGACCGCAGCGGCGTCGCCCGCGCGATGCCCGGCGTAGAGCCGCAGCTGGCGCACAGAACGGCAGGTGCGGGGGCTGATGAGGGGGGTGCGGCCGACGTCGCCCGCGTGTCGTACGCGGGGAATGCTGGGCCGCACCGGGGCCCGGTTGCTATGGTGGCTCCAGTTTCAGGGCACGGAATCCACACCGAGGGCCGGTCTCCCGGCTAAGAGAAAGGGCTCTCGGTGTACGTGTGCGGATGTTCAGTTAGCGGCTAGAAGCGCTTCACCGGAGTTGCGAGCTCCGGTGGGGCGCTTTCGTCGTTCAGGCGCTCAGCGGCAGCCCTCCCTGCGGGTCGTAGGGCACGCCCGTGACCTCAGCAGCAAGATTTCCGAGGAAGTCCTGCATGGTCATGCCACGCCGAGCGGCTTCAGCCTCGAACGCCACCGCCAGCTCCAGCGGCACCTTGGCCCGCAAGGTCTTGACGTTGGCCGGGTCCCACCTGCGGGGCCGGCCGCCCTTTGTGCCCTTCATGCGGCACGTTCTATCGGTTTCAGGGCGGCGAAACTGCGAAGACACGCCGGGCCCTACTCAAAAGAATGAACGCTTTGCACTTGCGAAACTGCGGCCTCGCGGGCTCGCGTACGCGCGTACGCGCGCGAGTACGCGCGTGCGCGAGTACGCGCGTACGTACGCAGGTGCGTCGCGCGACCAGTACGGTCACCTGCGACGATGCCCCGGCGAACCGCCGGGAGTTCGTGCGGGGATCGGAGGCCTGGAGTTGAGACGATGGCGAACATGACCCTTTCGGCCTCGTTGGCCGAGCAGGAGGAGCTATCGGCGCTGGTCCGACGGCTGCGTGAGCTGGGCGCGCAGCGGCTGGCCCGCAAGGTCGTCACCGTGATGTCGGCCAAGGGCGGCATCGGCAAGACGTTCGTGGCGATGGAGCTGGCGTGGCTGCTCGACGCCGTGCTGGTCGATCTGGACTGGGACGACGGCAACGCCTCGACAGCTCTCGGGCAACATCACGACCGGTTCGCCCGGATCCCGCTGCTCGACGCCCTGGAGACCGAGAAGCCGCCGCGGCCGAAGCGGTCAGGGCGCCGCCCCGACCTCGTGCCGTGTCACCCGGACTTCGCGGTGAACCAACCGGACCCCGAGCGGCTGGCGAAACTGCTTTCCCGCTGGTCCCAGGACTGGAACCGGGGCGTCGTGGCCGACACGCACCCCGGCGGGTCGGACTCGACGCTGGGCGCGGTCGGCGCGGCCGACCTCATCGTGATGCCCGTGGTCCTCGGGACCCGTGAGCTCAACGCCTTGGAGGGCGCGCTCCGGGAGCTGGTGGGCTATCCGATCTTGCTCGTGCCGAACTGGATTCCCTCGACGCCGCCGGCGGCCGAGCGCCGGCGGCTGCGCGAGCTGGCCGACCGCTACAGCGTCGCGGTGGGCCCGATGATCTCGACGTATGGCTGGCTGCGGACGCGCAAGCTGCGGACGGTCCTCGCGGCCGCGCCGACCTACAGCCGGCGCACGATGCCGGTCGTGCGCGAGCTCGCCGCGGTGGCCGGGGCGGTGATCGAGCATGCCGGCTAACGGGCTCGACGCGCTCGACGCGAAGGCCGAGCAGTCCAAGCGCCGGCACCGGATGCCGCCGCCACCGAAACGCAAGCCCGCCGACCCGGCCCCGGTACCGGAGACCAGCGGCGATACGGCGACGGGCATCCTGCCCGCCCACCTGCCCAAGCAACCGGCGCCGGCCGCGAAACCCGCGGTGTCACCAGCGCCGGCGGCTGAGCCGGCGCCGGCGCCGGCCTCATCGAGTACGGAGCGCCGGCCCTGGCCGACGGAGGTGCCCGGTCCCCTCGATCCGGCGGCAGTGGCCTCGGCGGTGAAGGTCGCGCAGGATTCAGCGCTGGCCTACAGCGCGGCCGTTCGCAAGGAACGTGATCGCCTGGAGGTCTGGCTGGCCCGGATCGCCGCGGCTCGGCGAGCCGGCGCCGCACCCGGTGCGCTGCGCGCCAGCCTCGACGCCGCAGCGCTCCGCGCCGGGGTGCCGGTGGAGAAGATTCCGGCCGTGGTGTGGAGAGCAGCCGGCCTGACTCCTCCGGGTTGACGTGAACGCCTCGCGCGCGTACGCGCGTACGCGCGCGACGGTTGCTTGACCAGGAATGACAGGCGGCCCGGTGGGACACGGAGACGATGGGACGACATGTTCAGCGATCGAGCGGTGAGGCTCCCGTGGCGCGAGGTCTAGGCCAGCCGGATCCCCAAGAACGAGGGGACCAGCAGAAACAATCCTCTAGCTATGATACTAGCAACCATGATAGGATCATGGAGACCGACGACGCGAAGGAGGCCGGAGTGGCCAGCCCCACGCTGGATCAAGCACCACCACCGCCAGCTCGGGATCCGATCCCGCGGGCGCAGTTCAACCAGCGCATTCGCGGCGATCGCCGGAAGGCGCTCGATCTCTACCGGCGGCAGTACGGCTCGACGTGGCAGGCGGTCTTCGACCAGATGGTCGACGAGTACCTGGACCGGCGGGGCCTGCTCCCGCCGGAGGAATGACCCTCTGACCAGCACGAAAAACCCCGGCGCGGTGGGCGAACACCGGCCGGGGCGAATCGGACACACCACAGATTGGATGAGGATGTCCAGTACCAATGGTACGACCCTGAGCCCTGCGTCGGACACGACCACGCAGGCGAGCCAGGTAGCCGGCGCCGGGGACTACGTGCGCCAGATGGAGGACACCGCGCCCTTGGACGTCGTGGACCGGCCGGTGCCGGACCGCGAGGACGACGACCCGAGGGCGGTCGTACGGGCGCTGAGCGAGCGCGTGGAGGTCGCCGAGGACGTCGTGAAGCTGACCGCCCGCCGGGCGCTCATCGAGCACATGACGCCCGCTGAGGTCGACGCCGAGCGCGAGGTGGTGCAGCTCGGGCGCGAGCTCGACCGCGAGTACACGAAGTGGAAGGTCACGCGGGAGCTGCGGGCCCGGAAGTGGCGGGACCGGCGGGGGCGGGGGCCGGGGGGGGCCGGCCGCGGCGCCCCCCGCCCCGCCGCCCGCCCCCGCGGCCCACGGGAGCGCGCGCCCCCCCGCGCCCCGCGGGCGCGCCCACCGCCCGCCAGCCTCGACGCCCGGACCGCGACGCACATCCGGTCGGCGACGCTGTGGAGCAACCTCCTGATCGCGCTCATGGTCGTGGGACTCGCGTACACGGGGTTCGTCGTGCAGCACAACTTCGTGCCCAGCGGCGACCGCTCCGACCCGCTGTGGTGGCTCTCGCTGGGGCTGGAGGCCCTGGCCTCGGTGGCCCTCATGGCGCTGATGCGCCACGACGCTCGCGCGGCGCTCGCTGGCATCGTCCGCGACGACGCCGACACGCGCCGGGCCTGGCTGGTCAAGGCCGGCTTGCTGCTCGCCTCGCTGATCGCGGCGGCCGGCCCCTCGATCGCGGCGGGGGACCTCATGGGCGTGGTGCGCACCGGATGGGCTCCGGTGCTGGTCGCGGCGGTGCTGCTGATCCACGACCGGATCTCCCGCGGTGACGCGCAGATCCTGACCAAGCTCCACGCCGAGGCCGACCGCTCCGAACTGCGCGACCTCGTGGTGATCGTGGAGTGGGCCCTGGCCCACGAGCTCGTCGCGCCGTCGCAGGACAACAAGCCCGGCGAGGTCGCGCCGTCGACCTCGAAGATCGCCAGCTACTTCCGCGTGAGCAAGACGAACGCGGCCGCGGTGCGCGCGGAGATCAACGCGCGAGCGGCGGGCCTCACGGCCTGATCGCACCTGCAAATCCGAGAACTGGATGTTGCCTGTCGGGGTCGAGTGCGACGCTGAGCGGTACTCGACCTCGGCAGGGTCCACCCAGGACCAGCCACGCAGCGCGGCAGAGGCAGGACTGAGCCTCCCACCCCTGCCGCTAGACACGAGGAGAAGTGACCTCCCATGTCCACGGACAAGGATGCACGACGCAAGGAGATCAAGGCCGGCGGCCTGGGTCTCGCCGCCGGCGGGCTGACCGCTGGGATCGACGCCCTGCCCTTCCACGACGCCGCCGCGCTCGCCACCATCGGCGAGGTGACCGCGATCGGCTACACCACGAGCGCCCTGCTCGTGGCCGGCGCGATCGCGCACAACCGGTGGTGGCACATGCCGCACAAGCGCCTCCAGCGCGAGCTCGGCGAGGGTGGCTGGCTCAACCGGTACGACCTCAAGGAATCGGCCGGCGCCACGGCGATGCGCCGGCAGGCCGAGTTCATCCGGCCCGAGCTGCCCGCCCGCCCCGACGGCCCGCTGCGCCGCTGGCCGGTTATCGAGTACGCCAACCTCATCGGCAAGGTCGTCTCCGGGCCGGCCTGGATGCGCGGCCAGCGCGTCTACAGCCCGCACTCGCGCGGCACGATCGTGGTGGGCCCGCAGGGCTCCGGCAAGTCGTCGCTGATCATCCACAAGGTGTTCGACTTCCCGGGCGGGGTCTACGTCAGCTCGACCAAGCCCGAGCTGGCCGTCATGGCCGCGGCCGCGCGCGCAGAGCGCGGCCCGGTGCACATCTTCAACCCGGCCAACATCGGCGGCCTGGGCTCGTCGTTCGCGTGGGACCCGGTGCAGGGCTGCCACGACCAGGCCGTCGCCGACGCACAGGCGTGGGCGCTGGTCCGCGGCGGCGGCGGCGCCTCCGGAGTCGACCGCTCCGACTTCTGGGCCCAGAAGGCCCAGGAGATCATCCGCTGCTACCTGATGGCCGCGGCCCTGGCCGGCTACGACATGGGTGCCGTCCACTACTGGGCCACCCAGCCCGACGACCCGACGCCGGTCGGAATCCTCGAGGCAAGCCCGAACCGGGCGCCGGCCGCGTGGGTCGGCACGCTCAAGACCCACCTGGCGGCCAGCCACAACACCCGCACCGGCTACTTCGACAACCCGACCGTGGCCGCGGCCTGCCGGCCGTCGCCCTCGCAGAACTTCGACATCGTGGACTTCCTCAACGGCGGCGCGCTGTTCGTGATCGCCGGGGACGACAAGCGGCTCTCGCCGCTGATCACGGCGCTGACCGAGCACGTGTTCCGGCAGGCGAAGATCGTCGCGTCGACCTGCAAGGGCGGGCGCCCGCCCAACGGGCTGGCGATGATCCTCGACGAGGTCGCCCAGACCACGCCCGTCCCGCTCGACAAGTGGGCGGCGGACTCGCGCGGCTGGGGCATCGAGGTCACCGCCGTGGTCCAAGACCTCGCGCAGCTGCGCACCACGTGGGGCCCGGACCGCGCCAAGACGATCTATGCAAACCTGCCGACCAAGGTCATCCTTCCCGGTGTGGCGGGCAAGGACGACCTGGAGGAGCTGGCCTACCTCGCCGGGAAGCGCCGGGTGCAGAAAGTCTCCAGCGGCGAGTCGGTCCAGGACGGCGACGGCCTGCTGAGCCGGCGGTCGGTGAGCACCACCCGCCACACCACCACCGAGCCGGTGATCAGCGGCGAGACGATCTACGGGCTGCCGCCGTGGCACGCCTACGTCCTCGGCCTCGGGCCGCGCGCCGTCGTGGTGAAGTTCGAGCCCGGCTACAAGCGGGCCCGCCGCATCCACCGCAAGCTCCGCCGCGCTGCGGCCGACCGCGACCTGCCGCAGATCGGCGCCGAGCCCACCGCCGGCGAGGCCGGCGCGGTCACATGAGCAACGCACCTGACGGCGGGCCGGCGAACAGGGGGACGCCGGCCCGCTCGCGGCAGCTGGTCGACCTCGCCGAGGACGTGCGCAAGGTCCGCGGCGACGTCGGCCGGCTCCGCACCACGGTGGGCGACCTGGCCGGCACCGTCGCCGAGTTCGCCCCGCAGCTGCTCGACGTCCAGCGCGACCTCCTCACCGTGCGCGGCGTCGTCGAGGAGCTGGCCACCGCCAAGGCGGCGGCGGACAACCCGCCGGTGGACTGGTTCGCCATGTCGGCGGCCGACGCCGAGACCGAATGGATCAAGCTGGGCGACTGGGTGCACAGCGTCCTGGGCGGCTGGTACCAGGTGACGCGGGCCCAGCTGCCCGACTGCTGGGCCCTGCACCGCCCCGCGTTCCTCCAGGTGGCCTGGCTGAGCACCAGCCACGCAGAGGCGTACCTGCCGCTGAGCCACCCCAACCAGGCCGCCGAGTGGAACACGCGCTGGCTCGACGCCGCGCTGGCCAAGGTCGAGCAGCACATCCTGCCCAAGCAGTGCCGCGCCGTCCCGGGCGGACCGGGCCAGCACCTCGTCGACGAGCTCGACGCCGCCCAGCAGGAAGCGCGCGGGCCCGCCGCCGGCGGGACCTCGCCCTACCCGAACCCGTACACCCAGCAGCAGTACGCCGAGTCGGCGCCGGCCCGGGCCGCCCGCTCGTACGCGCAGCCGCAGCACGTGGAGCCGGCGCACACTCGGGCCGCCCGCTCGGCAGGCCAGGAGACGATCCGGCCCGACTACTGGGGCCCCTACTTCAGCGAGGCCATGCGGGCGGACCTGGCGTGGTGGCGCGAGCGGCACGACGCCCTGGCCCAGCGCGCCGCGGCCGATCCCGACGCCGACGACGACGGAGAGGCAGGCTGAGCCCCGCCAGACCCCCAACAACGAGCAGCAGGCCCCCGGCTCCGAGAGCCCGGGGGCCTGCTGCATGTGCAGGGTCTGGTGCGGTCACCGGGCCCGCCCCGGCGGCCGAGTAGGCCCGTCGGTAGCAGGCGCCGAAAAAACAACGCTTAGCCGTGGAGGTGCTGGTCAGAGCCTCGTCTGACCGGTGAACGGCGCCGAGGGGCAGGCGGGACCCGGCGCTGGCTGCCGGAACGCCTTCGTGAGGATGTGGCTCGCGGATGATCGTTCTTGGGCGGGCGGTGTCGGGATGTCCACGAGGTTCTTCTCGGATGCGGAAATCAAGCGGCTGCGGTCGTGGCCGGAGGAGCTGGGTCGCGACGAGTTGATCCGGTATTTCACGCTTGGCGCGGATGATCGGGCCTGGTTGGAGGGCGCGGCGCGCGGGACGGGGAACCGGCTCGGGCTGGCGATCCAGCTGTGTACGTTGCCGTGGCTGGGTTTCGTGCCGGACGAGGTCGCCGCGGTGCCGGCGGCCGCGGCGAACCGGGTCGCGGTGCAACTCGGGGTGCCGATCGCCGATCTGGCCGGGTACGGGACGCGGAAGCAGACCCGCACCGAGCATCTGCGGACGATCGCGGCCCGGCTGGGCTGGCGCACCGCAGGCCGGGCGGAATGGAAGGACCCGGAGGAGTTCCTGCTCGCGCGGGCGATCGAGCACGACGCGCCGAGCGTGCTGTTCCGCCTGGGGTGCGAGTACCTGCAGGCGGCGAAGATCGTCCGGCCGGGGGTGATCTCGCTGATGGAACGCATCGCCACCGTGCGGCAGAACGCAGTGGGCGAGGTGTATCTGCGGGTGGAGCACCTGCTGTCCGAGCAGCGCCGCGCCGAGCTGGACGGGCTGCTGGTGGTCGAGGACGGCATGACCATCTCTCGGCTGGCGTGGCTGCACCGCGGCGCCACGTCAGCCTCGCCGATGGCGATCCGCGGTGAGCTGGACAAGCTGCGGTTCCTGCGCGGACTGGACGCGCACCGCCTGGACCTCTCGTCGCTGCCGGACGCCCGCCGCCGCCGCCTGGCCGGGGTCGGGCGGCGCGCGACCAACCAGGCCCTGGCCCGCCGCGACGATGAGAAGAAGTTCCCGGTGCTGCTGGCGACCGTGGCCGAGTGCGCGGTCGAAGTGCTGGACGAGCTGGTGCAGATGTTCGACCGAGCGATCTCCGGCACGGAGAACCGTGCGCGGCGCAAGCTGGACGAGCTGCTCGCCGCGCGGGCGAAGGCCTCGGAGCACAAGCGGGAGCTGCTGGAGGAGATCCTCACGGTGGCCACCGACGAGAAGATCGCGGACACAGAGGTCGGCGGCCGGCTGCGCCGCGGGATCGGGATGGACCGCCTGCGCGCGGCCCGCCGCGATCCGAAGGACCGGTTGCAGCGCGACCACGGGCACCTGGCCCTGATCGACGCCAGCTTCACCTACCTGCGGGAGTTCGCGCCGCACGTGATCGGCGGGCTGGAGTTCGAGGCGGCGGTGGAGGCGAAGCCGCTGGTCGCGGCGATCGAGGGGCTGCGCGAGCTGTATGCGAAGGGCAGCCGGAAGGCGCCGGACGGGACGCCGGCGGAGTTCGTGCCGACCCGCTGGCGCGGCTACCTCGAGCACGCTCGCAAGGCCGGGAACACCACCGCTTACCGGCACTACTGGGAGCTGGGCACCCTGCTCGGCCTGCGCGACGCGCTGCGCTCCGGTGATGTCTGGGTCCCGGGCTCGCGCCGCTACGCGGACCCGACCACATTCCTGCTCCCGGTCCAGCGGTGGGACGGACTGCGCGCTGAGTACTGCGCGCTGGTCGACGTCTCGCCCAGCGCGGACGAGGCGCTGGAGCAGGTCGGCGAGCAGCTGCACGCCGCGCTCGGCGAGCTGGAGCCGCTGCTGGCCACCGGCGACGGGCCGGTGCGGATGACCGACAAGGGCGAGATCGTCGTCTCGAAGCTCTCGGCGATGGCGGTGCCGGACGCGGTCGAGCAGCTGCGCCTGCAGCTGGTGGACCTGCTGCCGCGGCCGCAGCTGACCAAGCTGCTGATCGAGGTCGACCGCTGGGCGTCCTGGTCGGAGCAGCTCACCCACGCCGGCGGCAAGACGCACCGGGACCCGCAGCTGCGCCGCAACCTCTACGCCGCGATCCTGGCGCAGGCGTGCAACTGCGGGCTGACCGCGATGGCCGAGGCCTCCCGCATCTCCTACGACACCCTGGCCTGGACCACCGAGTGGTACCTGCGCGAGGACACGCTGCGTTCGGCGAACGCCGCGGTGGTCAACCATCACCACACGCTGCCGCTGTCCTCGGTGTGGGGCGGCGGGACGATGTCCTCATCCGACGGTCAGCGGTTTCCCATGCGCGGCAAGAGCTTGACCGCGCGGGCGCTGTCGCGCTACTTCGTCGACGAGGGCGTCTCGACCTACACCCACGTCTCCGACCAGCACTCGACCTACGGCACGAAGGTCATCCCGGTCACCGACCGCGAAGCCGTGTACGTCCTCGACGAGATCCTCGGCAACGCCACCGACTTGCCGATCACCGAGCACACCACCGACACCGCCGGCCAGACCCTGACCGTCTTCTCGCTGTTCGCGCTGACCGGGTTCACGCTGTCCCCGCGTATCCGCGACCTCGGCGGGATCACCCTGCACCGGCTCGGCTCCCGCAAGGAGCTGGCCAGCGTGTTCCCCCACGCGGGGGAGATGCTGACCGGCACCGTCGACCGCGGGCCCTGCAAAACCGCCTGGGCTCGCCCAACAAGAACGGGCACGCGACCGCGTCGTTTGTGGTCGGCAAGCTGCACGCCTCCTCACGGCGCTCGGCGATCGCGCAGGCCCTGGTCGAGTTCGGCGGGCTGCAGCGCACGATCTACGCGCTGCGCTACCTCGCCGACGAGGCCTACCGGCGCCGGATCACCCGCCAGCTCAACAAGGGCGAGTCCCTGCACTCGATGCGCCGGGACCTGTTCTTCGCGCACGAAGGCTCGGTGCGGCGTCGTCACCACGAGCAGCAGACCGAGCAGGCGCTGTGCCTGTCGCTGGTGGTGAACGCGATCATCACCTGGAACACCGCCTACCTCGAGCTCGCGCTAGACCACCTCGCCGCCCGGCGCCGGCTGCATCGATCGCGACCTGCTCGCGCACGTCTCGCCGGCGCTGATGGAACACGTCAACCCGTACGGCACGTACGAATTCCCGGTCGAGGCCGAGTACGCGCGCACCGGGTACCGGCCGCTGCGCGACCCGGGAGTCACGGCTGGGTCGTAGATGTTGGC
>Ga0066256_1004142_pt1 | contig 13166 bp, 12 predicted proteins | sample ThiBio_1000_biof_FD_87107 | JGI IMG/M metagenome (GOLD analysis project Ga0066256, IMG submission 87107) | Wastewater bioreactor microbial communities from Cape Town, South Africa - Thiocy_expt_1000_biof (version 2) | ecosystem: Engineered > Bioreactor > Thiocyanate-remediating >...
GGTGCCCGTATGCGTTAGCCCGCCATCGTTGCGCCGCCTCATCAGGCGAAAGGAAAAGCCGATATGGAAGTTCGCCGCCAGGATGTCCATAATTCCGATATTCCGCTCGTGTGTCGTGCCTGCGAGGCACGCCACGGCGGCGTCTGCGGCGCCCTGACGCCCGAGCAACTGACCGAACTCAACAAGCACTCCTCCCGCCACCGGCTGGACAGCGGCGCTGAGGTGATCGGCCAGGGCGAGACGGTTGTGAACTATTCCAACATCATGCGCGGCGTGGTGAAGCTGACGAAGGTGATGGCGGACGGCCGCCAGCAGATCGTCGGCCTGCAGTTCGCCCCCGATTTCCTCGGCCGCCCCTTCATCGAGGAAAGCGCCATCACCGCGGAAGCGGCGACCGAAAGCGAGGTCTGCAACTTCCCGCGCAACGTGCTCGACCGGCTGGTCAAGAAGACGCCGGAACTGGAGCACAAGCTGCACCGCCAGGCGCTGAAGGAGCTGGACGAGGCGCGCGACTGGATGCTGACCCTCGGCCGCAAGACGGCGCAGGAGAAGGTCGCGAGCTTCCTCTACCTCATCGCCACCCATATCGACCCGGAGAGCATCGACATGTCGTCCTTCGACCTGCCGCTCTCGCGCGCCGACATCGCCGATTTCCTGGGCCTGACCATCGAGACCGTCAGCCGGCAGTTCACCAAGCTGCGCAAGGAAAACGTCATCCGCATCGAGAACAACCGCCACGTCACCGTCACCGACATGGACCGGTTGATGCGCTACGCCGGCAACGACTGAGGCGAAAGCCTCAGCGCGTGATGACGATGCGGGTGTTCGAGAGCCCGTTGCGGTTGGCGAGATGGAAGAACGTTGCCGCATTCGAGGGATGCAGCCGCACGCAGCCATGCGAGGCGGGACGGCCGAGGCGCCTGGTGTCGAACGTCGCATGCACCGCATAGCCGCCGTTGAAGAAGATCGCATAGGGCATCGGCGCATTGTCGTATTTGCGCGAGCGGTGGTCGCGCGAGGCCCATTTCGCCTTCCAGCTCCCCGTCGGCGTGCCGAAGCCCTTGCGGCCCGTCGAAACGCGCCAGCGGTGTTTCACGATGCCGTTCTGCATCACGATCATGGTCTGCGAAGAAAGACTGACCTCCGCCAGAAGATTGGCGGAAAGTGCAGTCTCGGCCTGAAACAGGACGACAAGGAACGCGACCGCAGTCGCAAGCAAGGCACGCATGACTTCCCCTTTATTGAATTGCGCCAGGCTTCGGCGCCATGTCCGACAGCAGGACAGACTATAGACGTATGAGCCTTCCACAATATTGACGAGGAAGAAGAAAAGAAATCGAAGTTAAGGCTTAAAATTCTATCTTCCGGCTTTCTGCATGCTCAAAACAAGGCGGCGGGAATCATTGCCAGCAACACGCCAGCCGCAAGAACGGCGCAGGCGACGGAAAAGATGCGCAGCGACAGGTCGATGTCGGCGGCCGTGGCGACGGTGCGGCCGGCGGCGTTCATCATGGGTTCGTCGACGCGCGCACCGCCGTAGATGCGGGGGCCGGCAAGGCCGATGCCCACGGCGCCGGCCATCGCCGCTTCCGGCCAGCCGGAATTGGGCGAACGGTGAAGGCCGGCATCGCGCAGTGCCGTGCCGATGGCGGCGCGGGCGGCCGCCCTGCCCTTCGCCAGCCATGCGCCGGCGGCGATGAAGAGGATCGACAGGCGCGCGGCCGGCCAGTTGGCGAGGTCGTCGAGCCGGGCGGAGGCCCAGCCGAAATCGAGATATTTTGCGTTCTTGTGGCCGATCATCGAGTCGGCTGTGTTCAGCATCTTGTAGGCGAAAAGACCCGGCAGGCCGAAGAGCGCATACCAGAATGCCGGGGCGACGACGCCGTCGGAGAAGTTCTCGGCAAGGCTCTCGATGCCGGCACGGCAGACGGCCGGCTCGTCCAGCGTTGCCGGATCGCGCCCGACGATCATCGACACGGCCTGCCGCCCGCCCTCGAGGCCGCCCTCCTTGAGACCGGCCGAGACGGCGCGCACATGATCGTGGAGGCTCTTCTGCGCGAGGAAGACGGCGACGACGACGACCTCGACCGCCGCGCCCGCCAGGCCGAGCGGCGCAAGAAGCCGGTGCAGGACGAAACCGAGGAAAACGCTGGCGGCGAGCAGCACGGCGATGCCGGCCGCGCCGTTGAAGCGGCGGGTCTGGGCGGAAAGGCGCTTGCCGTTGAACAGCCTGTCCATCGCGCCGATCGCCCGGCCGAACAGCACGACCGGATGGGCCAAGCGCCGCCAGAGCCAGTCCGGATCGCCGACAAGGCGGTCCAGCACCAGTGCAAGGAACAGGATCGAAAGCGTCTGCGTCATCGGCCCATCACATCCGCCAGCGCCGCGGCAAGCCGGCCATCCGCAGCCGCATCCGGCGCGAGGCCGAACCGCAGCCAGCGGGGATTATAGTCGAAAGGCCGCACCAGCACATGGTGACGGCAGAGGCCTTCATGGATGGCGGCAGCCTCGGCATGCTCGACCAGCGAAAAGAGGCCGGTGCCGCCGACGACGGCAAGTCCCGCACCGGCAAGCGCCTTGTCGAGCGCCGCCTTGCGTCCGGCGATGGCACGGCGGATGGCGGCGGTGTCGGAAGCCATGAGCGTCGCGGCGATCGCCAGGGCCGGCCCCGATACGGCCCAGGGGCCGAGCCCGTCCTCGATGCGATCCAGAACCGCCGCCTCGCCGACGGCGAAGCCGAGGCGCAGGCCCGCAAGGCCGAAGAACTTGCCGAAGGAACGCAAGACGAGGAGGCCGGGCAGGTTACCCGCCAGCGGCGCGGTGCAATCCTCCGGGCGCATGTCGCCGAAGGCCTCGTCGACGACGAGGAGACCGCCCTTCGCGGCAACGCGCGCATGAAGATCGAGGAGCCTGTCGCGCGGGAAAAGCCGGCCGTCCGGGTTGTTCGGATTGACGACGACGACGAGGCCGTGCGCTTCGCCCACGGCATCGAGGCCGGCGACGCGATCCACCGGCACGCCAGCATTGGCGAGCACGCGGGCATATTCGCCATAGGTGGGCGAAAGCACGGCGGCGCGGCGGCCGGAGGAAACGAGGCGCGGCAGGAGCTGGATGACCGACTGCGTGCCCGGCACGGGAAGCGGCAGGGCATCCGGCGTTCCGTAATAGTGCCGGGCGGCGGCGCGGGCCGCATCCTGGCGGTGGCGATCCGGCAGGCGGTGCCAGGCGGCGGCATCCACGTCGGGAACGGCGACCGGATTGGGATTGATGCCGGTGGAAAGGTCCAGCCAGTCCTCCGGCCGGCCGCCATAACGTGCGGCGGCGGCGGCGATGCCGCCGCCCTGGACGCTACCCGGCCCCCCCCTGCCCCCCCCGGCGCCAGGGCCATCCCCGGCATGTAGGAGCCCCCGGCCGTGCCGCGCCGAAGGCCGGCCTCCCCGAGGTTCTCGCCCATGGCGTCCGTCACGGCGAAGAGGCGTTCCGCCGGCCCCTCCCGAACGACGGTGGAATAATGGAACTCGTGCGCCGTCATCGGCGCGGCAAAACCCGAGCCCGCCAGCGGCGTGACCCGGCGGTAGCCGAGATGGCGCCGCCGCTCGGCGAAGCTGGTGACGAGCGGCAGGAGGCCGAGCATGGCATGGCGCGTTCCGTCCGACGCGATCAGCGCTTCCCCAAGGGTCATGTAGCCTCCGCATTCGCCATAGATGCGCGCGCCCCGGCGCGCCGCCTCCAGCATGCCTTGGCGGAAACGGTCGGCATTGGCAAGGGTGGCGGCGTGGAGCTCCGGATAGCCGCCGGGAAGATAGACGGCATCGGCATCGCCGGCAGGCGCGGCATCGGCGAGCGGCGAGAAGAAGGAGAGGCTCGCGCCCGCTTTCTGCCAGCCAAGCAGCAGGTGCTGGTAGCTGAAGGCGAAGGCCTTATCTTCGGCAATGGCGATACGCTGGCCGAGCGGCGGCAGGTGCGGGACGGCGGCGGCCGGTGGAAGGACGGCGCGGCCGGCGGCGACGGCGGCGAGACGGTCGAGATCGCAGCAGCGCGAAACGACCCCGGCCGCATGGGTGATGAAGGTTTCGAGCGCGCCATGCTCGCCGGCCTGCACGAGGCCGAGGTGCCGCTCCGGCAGGGCAAGCGCCGGATCGCTGTATAGCACGCCGAAAATCGCGATGCCGGCCCCCTCCAGCGCGCCGCGCAACATGGCCTCGTGCCTGGTGCTGCCGACCTTGTTGAGGATGACGCCGGCAACATGCACGTCGGCGCGATAATCCCTGTAGCCCTTCGCCAGCGCAGCGACCGACTGGGACATGCGGCTGCAATCGACGACGAGCACGACAGGCAGGCCGAGCGTCGCGGCCAGATCGGCCGGCGCGCCGGTGCCGTCGGCGGCACCGTCGAAGAGGCCCATCATCGCCTCGATCAGCAGGAAATCCCCCTCGCCCGCCTGATGGGCGGCGTTGGCGCGGATAAGGTCCGGGCGCATCGCCCAGGGATCGTAGTTGAGGCAGGGCTTCCCGCTGGCGGCGGCGTGGAAGGCCGGGTCTATGTAGTCAGGGCCGGCCTTGCCGGAGACGAGGCGCATGCCGGCATCGGCGAACGCCCGGGCAAGGCCCAGCGTCACCGTCGTCTTGCCGGAGCCGGACGCTGGGGCGGCGACGAGCAGTCCGCTCATGCCGGATCCTTCATCTCGCGCGAGCCGAACGGATCGGGCGCGAGCCTGCGGCCTTGCGTCAGCGCGCCGATCCAGTCGAGCGAGGGACGAAGGCGCACGACCTCGCCGACGACGACGATGGCGGGCGGCTCGATGCCGGCGGCCGCGACATCGGCCTCGGCGCGGGCGAGCGTCGTTTCCAGCACGGCCTGATCGGGCGTGGCGGCATTGCAGACGAAGGCGACCGGCTCGTCCGGCGAGCGACCGCCGGCGACGAGGTTCGCGGCGATCTGGCCGATATGCTTCATCGCCATGTACATGACGATGACGGGCGAGCCCTTGGCGATGCCCTCCCAGTTGATGCGATCCGGCACGAGGCCGGAGGAATCGTGGCCGGTCAGGAAGGTGACGGCGTGGTTGACCTCGCGATGCGTCACCGGGATGCCGGCATAGGCAAGCCCGCCGATGCCGGCGGTGATGCCCGGCACGATGCGGGAGGGAATGCCCTGCTCGACCAGCGTCAGCGCCCCTTCCCCGCCCCGCCCCAAGACGAACGGATCGCCCCCCTTGAGGGTCAGCACCCGCCGGCCCTCGCGGGCAAGCTCGACGAGCCTGAGCGAGATGTCGCGCTGCCGGTGCGAGGGCTTGCCGCCGCGCTTTCCGGCGAACTCCAGCACGGCGCCGGGCCGGGCGAGCGAGAGGCACTCGGCATTGACCAGCGCGTCATGCACGATAACGTCGGCCTGCTGGAGCGCATTTGCGGCATACAGCGTCAGGAGGCCGGGATCGCCCGGCCCGGCGCCGACGAGCCAGACGCTGCCTTTTTCCATCGGCGGAAGGGCGGAGAACAGGGCGTGCATCAGGCGTGCTCCGGACGTGAATCAGAATGCGAGGACGTGGAATCGCCTTGCGAGGAAACGCCTGCAAGCGACTGAAAAGACTCCGCGACGGCGACGGCGACGGCGACGGTGGCGTGGGCGGATTTCGTCTTCTCGACGACGAGCCGCCCGCCATCGCCCGCCTGCGCGAGCGCGGCGGCCTCGGCAACGCCATGGCAGCCCGCATGGGCGAAGACGAGGTCGGAGGGATTGGCAAGGCGCGGCGTCTCGGCCTCTAGCCGGGCGGCGGAAAAGGTGACCAGCGGGACGGAAAAATGGCGCGCGACCGCGTGCATGGCCGGCTCCGCGGCGCGCGCGTCCAGCGTCGCGACGAAGGCGACGGCCTCCGGGCGGTCGATGACGGAAACGGCGAGATCGACGAGCTCGGCGGGCGGCGTGCCACGCTCGCAGCCGAGGCCGAGGACGAGCGATCGTCGTCCGGTGTCGGGAAATGGGGCCTCGTCGCGCATGGCGGTCTCTCGCAAAAATTCCACGCGAAAGAACCCGGCCTTGCCGTTTCCGACGGTTCCGGATGAGGCCCCTCTGGGTCGGCCGCACCCGACACCGCTCGGCCCGCTCGGGGCACCGTCGCTTCCCCTTTAGTACCGGAGGGGCAAAGGCCGGTCAAACCGGTTTGCGGCATGCAGCGCGCCGGATGCGGCAAGCGCACCGCGCGGGCCTTGCTTTTGTCGCACAGTCTGACAGAAGAACGGCCAGTCCTTCCTCTCGCTCCTGCCGGGTCCGCCGTGGTCGATCTCGCCCTCCATCTTCTCGTCTTCCTGTTTTTCGCCGCGTTCCTCGCCGGTTTCATCGATTCCATTGCCGGCGGCGGCGGCATGATCACCATTCCCGCCATGCTGCTCGCCGGCATTCCGCCGCTCGAAACGCTGGGCACCAACAAGCTGCAGTCGCTGTTCGGCTCGGGCTCGGCCACGCTCGCCTATGCGCGCGCCGGCCATGTGCGGCTCGGCGAGCAATTGCCGATGGCGGCGCTTTCGGCGCTGGGCGCGGTTTTCGGGGCCCTGCTCGCGACGGTGGTCCCGGGCGACGTGCTGAAGGTGATCCTGCCCTTCCTGCTGGTGGCGATCGCCGTCTATTTCGGGCTGAAGCCGAATATCGGCGACGTCGACAAGCACCGCCGCATGAGCGTCTTCCCCTTCACCGTCACGGTCGTGCCGGCAATCGGCTTCTATGACGGCGTCTTCGGACCCGGCACCGGCTCGTTCTTCATGCTGGCCTTCGTCACGCTTGCCGGCTTCGGCGTGCTGAAGGCGACGGCACACACGAAGCTCCTCAACTTCGGCTCCAATGTCGGCGCCTTCGTGGTCTTCCTCCTTTACGGCGTCGTCCTGTGGAAGGTCGGGCTCGTCATGGGGGCTGGACAGTTCCTCGGCGCCCAGGCGGGCTCGCGCGTGGCGATGAAGAACGGCGCGAGGATCGGCCCCGGCAAAGGAACATGAGGACAAGGCCGCCGTCAGTATTCGACGCCCTGCTGTGCCTTGATCCCCGAGCGGAACGGATGCTTCAGGAGCTCCATCTCGGTCGCGAGGTCGGCGATCTCGATCAGCTCTTCCTTGGCGTTGCGGCCGGTCAGCACGACATGGGTCATGTAGGGCTTCTCGGTCTTGAGGAACGCGATGACCTCGTTGACGTCGATATAGTCGTAGCGCAACGCGATGTTGATCTCGTCGAGCAGCACCATGGAATTGCGCTCGTCGCGGATGAGTTCCTTCGCCTTCTCCCAGGCCTTCTCAGCCATCGCCACGTCGCGGGCGCGATCCTGCGTTTCCCAGGTGAAGCCCTCGCCGAGCGTGAAGAACTGGCAGAGATTAGAGAAATGAGTCTCGATGAGATCGCGCTCGCCGGTCACCATGGCGCCCTTGATGAACTGCACCACGGCGCAGGGCTTTCCATGCGCGATATGGCGGAAGATCATGCCGAAGCCCGCGGTCGACTTGCCCTTGCCCTTGCCGGTGTGGACGATGACGAGGCCCTTCTCGTCCGTCTTCGTCGCCATGATCTTCTCGCGCGCCTGCTTCTTCTTCGCCATCTTCTCCGAGTGGCGGGCAAGTTCGGCTTCGCTCCTTCCCGCGGGGTTTCCCCCGGTGTCTGTCCTGTTCGGCTTTCCGTCTTTTCCCGGCGTCCCCCCCAAACACCCCGGGAAACCCCTCCCTCCCAAAAAACCGCCTGGGGGGTTCTCAGCCCGCCGCGCCCCCCCGCGAGGCGACATAGAGATCGACGATGCCGGGCCGCTTCTCGCTCTCGTAGCTCATCGGCGAGCCGCAATTGCCACAGAAGCCGCGCCGTACGCCCGGCGAGGATGCATAGTGCCGCAGCGTTTCGCCTTTGAACGCCACATCGCCGGCCGCCACGCAGAAAAAGGTCGTGACCGGCGAAGACGTGGCGCGCCGGCAACTCTCGCAATGGCAGTGGCCCGTGCTGACGACAGCGCCGGAAACAGAAAATGTCATGGAACGGCAAAGGCAGCGGCCGGTAAGATCCATCACGACGCCCTCCTCTTTCCGAGCATGTCGAGCTCATAGCGCGCCGAGTTGGAGCGCGGCGTCCACAGGCCGCGGTCTATCGCCTCGGCGAAGCGCGCCGCCATCTCGGCGAGCGCCGCCGGGTTCTTCCGCGCAAGGAAGTCGCGCACGCGCTCGTCAAGCACATAGGCCTGATAGGCGGCCTCGAAATGATGGTCCTTCACCGCGCCGGTGGTCGCGGCGAAGGCGAACATGAAATCGACCGTCGCGGCGATCTCGAAGGCACCCTTGTAGCCATGTCGCATGACGCCGTCGATCCACTTAGGATTGACGACGCGGGCGCGCACGACGCGGCCGATCTCGTCTTCCAGCGTGCGCACGATGGGCTTTTCCGGCCGCGACAGGTCGTTGTGGTAGACGACGGGCTGCCTGCCGGAAAGGTGCTCGGCGGCCGCCGCCATGCCGCCCTCGAACTGGTAGTATTCGTCGCTGTCGAGCAGGTCGTGCTCGCGGCTGTCCTGGTTCTGGATCACCGCCTGGAGGCTCTTCATGCGCGCCTCCAGCCGCTCGCGCATCGGCACGCCATCGCCCGCGCCGTCATAGCCATGGGCGCCCCAGGCGAGCCAGGCCTCGGCAAGGTCGCCGCGCTCGGTCCACAGCCCCTCGTCCATCATGGTCTGGAGACCCGCGCCGTAACCGCCGGATTTCGCGCCGAAGATGCGGAAACCCGCCTGCCGCGCCGCCTCGTCCTGCGAGGCGCCCCGGGCCGCCAGCACCGCCGCCTCGGCGCGCATGCGCGCGGCGATGGGGTTGTCGGCATCGTCCTCGTCGAGCGCCCCGATGGCGCGCACGGCGCGGTCGAAGAGCGCGATCTGCTCCGGGAAGGCATCGCGGAAGAAGCCGGAAATCCGGAGCGTCACGTCGACACGCGGATGGCGCAGCATGGCGGGGGGAATGATCTCGAAGCCGGTGACGCGGCGGGACGCCATGTCCCAGGTGGGCCTGACCCCGATCAGCGCCATGGCCTGCGCGATGTCGTCGCCGCCGGTGCGCATGTTGGAGGTGCCCCAGGCGGTGATGCCGAAGGAAGTCGGCCATTCGCCGTGGTCCTGCGCATAGCGGGTGACGATGAGCTCGGCGGATTTCCGGCCGAGTTCCCAGGCGGCGGGCGTCGGCACGGCGCGGCTGTCGACCGAATAGAAGTTGCGCCCCGTCGGCAGCACGTCCGGCCGCCCGCGCGTCGGCGCGCCGGAGGGGCCGGGCTCGATGAAGCGTCCGTCGAGCCCGCGCATGAGCGCCGAAATCTCTGCCGGGCCGCAGGCGGCGATTGCGGGGCGGATGCTCGTATCGATGGCCTCGAGCACGGCACGGGTGGCGTGCCAGCCCTCGGGGCAGGCCAGCGAGCCGTCCACCAGCCTGGCGGCGAGCAGCTCGACGCGCTCCACCGCATCGCCCGTGCTGCGCCAGGGCGCATCGGAACGGCAAGCGAGAAATTGCGGGCGCGGGCCGCCCCACGGGTCAGAGGCGACGCAATCGAGCGGGTCGAAGGCAAAGCCATCCAGCGCATCCGCCGCGATCGCCCGCTGAAGGCTCGCCTCGCCGCCTTCGCCGAGGCCGCGAGGAACGCGCGCGAGCGCCACCGTCAGGTCCGTGAGCAGCCGCCCTTCCGGCGAGACGCCGAAGACATGCAGGCCGTCACGGATCTGCATTTCCTTGAGGTCGCAGAGATAGGCGTCGAGCTTCTGGAGCGCCGCTTCCTCGCCGTCAGATTTCGCGATGCCGGCGTCGCGGTCGAGGCCGATGTCGCGCACCAGGTCGAGAATCTGCTTCGAGAGCAGCTTGATGCGGCGCGGATCGGCCCCGGAAGCCTCGTAATATTCGTCGACCAGCGCTTCGAGGTCCTTGAGGGGACCGTAGGTCTCGGCGCGCGTCAGCGGCGGGGTCAGGTGGTCGATGATGACGGCGGCGGAGCGGCGCTTGGCCTGCGTGCCCTCGCCGGGATCGTTGACGATGAAGGGATAGAGATGCGGCACGGGGCCGAGCACGGCCTCGGGATAGCAGGCTTCCGACAGCGCCAGCGCCTTGCCCGGCAGCCATTCGAGGTTGCCGTGCTTGCCCATGTGCACGATGGCGTGGGCGCCGTAGTGAAGGCGAAGGAAGGCATAGAAGGCGAGATAGCCGTGCGGCGGCACGAGGTCCGGCGAATGGTAGCTGTCCTTCGGATCGATATTGTAGCCGCGCGCCGGCTGGATGCCGACCAGCGTCGCGCCGAAGCGGGCGAGCGGCAGGGCGAAGATGTCGCCGGCAACAAAGGGATCGTCCTCCGGCGCGCCCCAGCGCGCCGTCATCTCCGCCTGAATCGACTTCGGAAGTGAAGAGAAGAAGGCCTTGTAATCGCTCAGCGAAAGCGCTTCGCGAATCTCGCGGCCGTCGCGCGCTGCATTGGTCGGGCCGGCCATGAGATGAGCGATCAGCGCATCGCCGTCCTCCGGCAGATCGGCGACCGCATAGCCCTCCGCCGCCATCGCGCGCAGCACCTCCATCGTGCCGGCCGGCGTATCGAGGCCGACGCCGTTGCCGAGCCGGCCGTCGCGGTTCGGGTAGTTCGCCATGACGAGGGCGATGCGGCGCTCGGCCGGCCTGGCCCGCCGCAGCCGCGCCCAGCCGGCGGCGAGCTTCGCGACAAAGCGGATGCGGTCCTCCGCCGGATCGAGGCTGACGATATTGGTCTCGACCCGCTCGTCGTAGCGCGCCGCAGCCTTGAAGGAGACGGCGCGGGAGAGCACGCGCCCGTCGACCTCCGGCAGCGAGACGTTCATGCCGAGGTCGCGCGCCGTCAGCCCCTGCCCCGACGCCTCCCAGGCCTCGCGCGAGGAGCCGGAGAAAATGACCTGCAGCACCGGTGAACCGGTCTCGTCGAGCACCGTCGGCTTGCGGCCGGCGCCGGGCGCCGAAACGGCGAAGCTCGTGGCGTTCAGCACGATCTCGGGGCGGGCCTCGGCAAAGGCGGCGCGGACCGTCTCTATGGAGACGGGGTCCTTGAGGCTGGAGACGAAGAGCGGCAGGGCGCGAACGCCCTCGGCGGCCAGCGCCTCGATCAGCATCTCGACCGGGCGCGTCTCGCCGCTCTGCACATAGGCGCGATAGAAGCAGACGGCGGCCGGGGGGATCCCCGCCTCCGACCTGCCGGCCATTTCTCCCGCAGGGGGGCAGATTGGCAGGTTGCACGCATCTGCTTGCGTAGGAGCGCCTGAATTCAGGGAAACCGCTCCTCCATCGATCTCCCCCCCATTGGGAGAGATCGCCGGCAGGTCGGAGGCGGATGAAACGGCAGCGACCTGCCGCCACGTCTCGATATCCACGACACCCCGCCCCGGCCACCAGATGCCCGCCTTGTCCAGCGGCGTTGCCGGTTCCGGCTTCTCGCCGCCGAAGACCAGCGCATCGGCGTAGGCGAGGAAGCGATCCGCATTCTCCGCGCCGCCCTCGTTGAGATAGGACCAGAGCCGCTGGCGGTCCACATCATCAATGCGGTTGAAGGGAATGAGGCCCTCGTCCGGCCGGTCGTCGCCGGGCAGCGCCACGAGCCGGATGCCGTTGGCGACGGCCGTCGCAAGCAGGGCTTCCAGCACATAGCGGAAATAGCTGGCGCCGCCGAGCGCGCGGATGACGATGAGCCTGGCATGCCGCGCCGTGCGCTCGACATAGGTATCGACCGACATCGGATGCGACAGCGCGGCAAGGCTGGCGAGGCGCAGGCGCGTATCGCCACTCCGCGCACGGTGGGCGGCGGCGATGGAGGCGAGCTCCGTGTCGGCGGCGGAGAGGAAGAGGATGTCGCCCGGCGTCTGGCCGAGGTCGATGGCTTCCTTGCCGTCGGCGATGGTGCCCTTCTGGGCTAGCAGGAGATGCATGCGGCACCTCCCGTTCTGCGGCGTGCCGTGCCGGTGGCCCCTCGGGTCGAGCCCGAGGATGACGGAGAGGAGGACAGGTTATGAAGCCTGTCGACCGGTGCGGCATGCAGAACCGTTGCTGTTGGCAACCATCCCTTCCTTCTTTCGTCATCCTCCGGCTCGCCCCGGGGATCCACCGGCACGGCAGGCCGAAAACGGCCCTGCCAAACCCGATGCGCCGAAGAGAGTAGCCGCATGCTCATGCCGCGATCACACGGCTGCGGCGATGGCGGCCCGCACGGCGGCTTCGTCCATGTCGTGCAGGCCGATGACGACGAGGCGGGTACCGCGGGCCTCGCCCGGCGCCCAGGCGCGTTCGAAATACGTGTCGACGCGGCTGCCGACGGCCTGGACGAGCAGGCGCAGCGGCTTGCCGGGCACGTCCGCGAAACCCTTGAGGCGCAGCACGTCATGCGCGCTGATGACCCCCTTGAGACGCTCGATGAAGGCGGCGGGATCCGCGACGGGACCCAGTTCGACGACGAAGCTGTCGAACTCGTCGTGATCGTGCTCCTCGCCGTTCGCGTGCTCCAGCTCGTGGTGCGACTTGCGGTTGGCGATGTCGTCCTCCGTGCCGACGCCGAGGCCCAGCAGTACGGCGGCGGCGACCTCGCCATTCTTCGCCTCGATCATCGAGGGTTTGCGTTCCGTGCGAGAGGCGACCTCGTCGCGCACCGCCTTGAGGCCTTCGGCATCGATCAGGTCGGTCTTGTTGAGCACGATAAGGTCCGCGGCGGTAAGCTGGTCCTCGAACAGTTCCTCGAGCGGGCTTTCATGGTCGAGGTTCTCGTCTTCGACGCGCAGCGCATCCACCCGGTCGTGGTCGTCGGCAAAGCGGCCGGCGGCAACAGCGGCGCTATCGACAACCGTCACCACGCCGTCCACCGTCACCTGCGTCTTGATTTCCGGCCAGTTGAAGGCGGCGACCAGCGGCTGCGGCAGGGCGAGGCCCGAGGTCTCGATGACGATGTGGTCCGGACGGTTCTCCCGCTCCAGCAGCTTCGTCATGGTGGGGATGAAGTCGTCGGCGACGGTGCAGCAGATACAGCCGTTGGTCAGCTCGATGATATCGTCCTCGGTGCAGGCTTCCGCGCCGCAGCCCTTCAGCACGTCGCCGTCGCCCCCGAGATCCCCGAACTCGTTGATGATGAGCGCGATGCGTTTTCCTCCGGCATTCTGCAGGAGGTTGCGGATCAGCGTCGTC
>Ga0066256_1004146_pt1 | contig 13158 bp, 19 predicted proteins | sample ThiBio_1000_biof_FD_87107 | JGI IMG/M metagenome (GOLD analysis project Ga0066256, IMG submission 87107) | Wastewater bioreactor microbial communities from Cape Town, South Africa - Thiocy_expt_1000_biof (version 2) | ecosystem: Engineered > Bioreactor > Thiocyanate-remediating >...
TTATTCATGGCATAAGGTTCCTTGAGTATAGCCCTTAGGGGCCGATTGGCGGGCCGGGATTTTCCGGCCCTATTTTTTTGGCGGAACCGTACTCGTTACTTTTCGGCTCTGTACTTGCGGCCCGACGCACTACCTGCGGGCCGATCCCCGTTTTGATCCGGGAATAGGATGATCCCTTCCGTGCCAGCGAGCTGGTTGACGGAGCGGGTAAATCTGGTTGCGATTTCGTCGTCGCTCATGATGTCCTGGGACGGCACGATGGCGAGATTGCCTCTGGTGGGGAGGCGGGTGACGGCCGTGCGAACCGGCTGCACATCCGGGGCGACTGGTTTGCCGCCTGGATAGATCAGCTCGGCAAGCTCGCGATCGACCAGCGTCTTATGCGCGGCGCGCTCGGCCTCGACGGCCTTGACGTGATCGCGGCGGGCGCGCTGGTGGAGACGGGCGGCATCGCGGCTGTCGAAGCCGGCATCCTCGATGCAGGGCGCATCGCAGATGAAGCTGTCGTTCAGGTCGTAGACCTTGATGCCTGCCTTCAGGGCGTCGGGATCGAAGCGCACGATCAGCTTCTTGCCGGCATACTGGTTGAGTTCGCGGCTCCAGTATCGGTTGCCCTGGAAACTGATCGTGCCGGCATCCTTATGGGTGCGCAGCGTCTCCGAGGCGAGCAGCCAAAGGCTTTTCTGTGCCGTGGTCGGCCAGCGGACGATGGCGGTTTCCATGCCGGCCGTGAAGGTGGCATCGAAGCTGCGGCCGGCGCAGGTTTCCATCTTGCGGCCCTCCTGCGCGTTGTGGTCGGCGATCTGCACCGCCACATGGGCGCGCATGTCGTCGAGCGGGATGGCGCGGGTTCCGTAGTCTTCCGGCTTGGCGTCCGGATTGGGGCCGGTATAGGCACCGGCGCAGAAGGGATGCCGGGAGATCATTTCGGCAAGGTCGCGCCAGGCGCGCTCGATCGGCTTGGACTGACCGGAATAGGGTGTGGTCCAGTGCGGTTCGATGCCAAGGGTGGTTATGAGGCCGCGCGGGTCTTCCTCGCGAACCTTGAAGCGGAAACGTGTGCGGCTCTGGCCTGAAATCCACTTCGAGGCGAAGGCGCGGCCGTTGTCGAGGTAGATGTGGTCGGGGATCCCGAAATGCTCGACCATGTCGCCGAGGACGAGGCGCACCGCCTCCCATGTCTCTGCGTCGGAGAGCCGCCATGCCAGAACCTTGCCGGAATACAGGTCTTGTATGCCGAGCAGATACATACGCACCGGCTTGTCCTGCCATGGCACTCGCACGAAGACGTCGAGCTTGTGGCCGTCCATGTTCACCGAATGCATGGCATGCAGGTGGGCGCGGCTACGTTTCTGGTGAGGATAGAGCGCCTTGGCCTTGTCCTTTCCTTCGCGGGCAAGCTTCTGGACTGCCTTCGGCACCTCGCTATTCAGGCGACGGCGCAGAGACCACTCGCTGGCGATCGGCGTCCAGCCCTCGCGCTTGGCGACCTTGACCATACGGCGGTAGCAGGCGGTCAGGGCCGGGCCGCTGGCGCGGAGATAATCGGATTTCAGCATGTCCCAGGCGAGCGGATGGCAATTGCTGTAAGCCGTCTCGCGGCCGAAGCTCGGCGCCAGCGCCGCCAGCCAGTCGTGGCGGGCATGGGCTTCGACCATAGCCCGCCCTTCGTAGTAGGGGGATTTACCGGCCCCCATCCGGGCCGTGGCGGCGGCGCCCGCCTGTTTGGCGGGTATTCCGGCCGCCTGCATCTCTTCGACCTCTACGAGGACGCCGAGACGGGCCTTGCAGATGGCCTTATGCTCCTCCGAAAGTGCCTCATACCGTGCCCAAAGCTCGGCCAACTGCCGCTTTTCCTCGGCCGTCTTCTCGATGGTCGGCATTGAGAGATAGGCAAGCTTCTGGCGCGCGATCTGCGGCAACAGCTTGATATGATACTGATAGGCAGGCCGGCCGGCCGTCGAGGCCAGCCGGAACAGCATGGGGTTGCCGCGCCATTCGGCACGGGCCTTGTTGTCGAGCGATTTTTCCGCCGGGGGCAAGCCGGGCAGGGCGAGGGCGGCAAGTTCGGTCACAGTGTACCATTCCCTCATGGCCGGCGATCCTTCTGCGCCACCAGCTCGCGGATCGCGTGCTCGTTCTTTTCGAGCCAGCGAAGGGTCTGCGCAGCGGCGCGCATATGCTCGCGGTGCAGGTCGCCTTTCGCGCCGGTGTAGATCAGGCAGTTACGTTGAATGAACTGCTCGACCGCGAGCCTCTGGCTGGTGATGGAAACCTTGTTCATGTCCGCCCCCGCTTTGCGAGCGTGACAGGTCGGCTGGACTGGCGACGAATTTCGGCCTCGATCTCGCGGCGCTGCTGGCGGAGGCGGGCCAGCTCGGCAAGGCGCGCTTCGTCGCCGATCAGGACGGTCACACCCTGGACCGACGCGACCTCATCCCAGAGCCACAGGGCACCGGTAGCATGGACGAAGGCAACAAAGCGGATCAGGCTGACGTCGTGCGCGGTCTTGCTCTCGGCCGTATAGGCATCGAGCGCGGCCTTGCTGACGTTCGGCAAGCCGAGATATTGCGCCATCCGGGCGGCGATCGTCGCCCGGTCATATTCGCATTCGCGGATCGCCCGCGACATGGCGCGTTTGATCTTGGTGCGGTAGCGATCGATATTGATCTGCGGCAGGGGCGAGCGGACGGGGAAGACCGGCGCTGCGAAGAAATCTAGCTGGAAGGGATCGTTGCTCACGCTGCGTCCTCCAGCTCGGAGAAGTCACGAAGATCGCCGACGTGGTGGAGAACCCGCAATAGCGTGGCGTCCTCGGCCTTGGCCAGCAGCGCCTTGACCTTCTCGAAGATGCTTTCCTGCAAATCGACGTCCGGTTTCGCCGGCTTCGCCCAAGATAGAACCTGTTTGAGGTCCGCGCCTTCCTTCAGCGCGGCAGCAATCCGCAATTGGTCTTCTACGGGCATTTTCGCGAGCTTCAAAAGCTGGCTTTGATCGTCGGCGGTCGGCGTACCGCGCAACAGACTGCGCAGTTCGGGGCGAAGGTTCTGGCCGATCCGCGTAACGAGTTTGTACGTTTCCGCGCCGAAGCCGAGGCGTCTTTGAACCTCTTTTGAAAGCTCTTTGCCGAGAGCGAAAATAACAGGGTAATCATTACCCTGTTTTTTGGGCCGACCACCTTTGGGGTCGATCTTGCCGTGCTGCGCCTCCCAGATTTCTCGGAACTTGAGCACGAAAAGCGGCCGCTCCAGCTTCGTCAACTCGTTGCGGTAGAGGTTTTCGGAAAGCTCGATTATCTGAGCTTCCGTCGCGTCCGCCTCGACAACGATCGCGTCGATTTCTTCCCAGCCGTTGATCTGCGCACCACGATACCGGTGGCCTCCGGCAACGAGGGTGAACGGTGTCGCACCCTTGTTTGCGGCCGGCGTCCGGCGCAGTGTCACAGGGTTGATCAGGCCGCGTTCGGCCATGCTGGCGGCAATGGCGGTGGCCACATCCTCATCGATTGGACGCTCGCGCTCGCCTACGTGGATTTTTGCAAGGGGAATGGAGAGATACTCAGCCATTTACGCGGCATCCTCTTCCAGCTCGACGCCCATACGCGAGCGGACGGCACGATGAAAAATCTCCCGAGCGCGTCGGGCCATGGAGAGATAGGCCCGCTCGAAAACCGGGCATTCGCGACGCGTGTTGACGGTCCAATTCGCGAACTTGATCCGCCCGCGATTGCGGTCGACGATGATGGCGACGCGCCGGGCAGGCACGTTGAAGGCATCGCGCATCAGGGCCAACGCGCACTGGCGCGCAAGCGCGGCATCCAGCATTTCGCGGGGCGGGTCGATGATGTCGCGGATGGCGATATGGGAAAAATGCAGGCGAACGGCCTGATAGCAGCAAGAAAGCATGAGGCGCTGCCGATCGTCGAGGGAATGATAGTTCATTGGCCCAGCCCCGTCATTGCGATGACGACAGCGGCGATGCCCGCGATTGCGGTGACGGCGATTAAGAGGCCTTCGGCGGCATATGCAGCGCGTTCGCGCGCCGCCGGGAAGATTACGATGTCAATTTCGGAATGCTTTTTCGTCATATGCGAAGGTCCGGAAATGGGTGAATGTCGGGGTGTGGCGCGGATCGGCGGCTGGTTCCGACTGCCGGGGAGCAAGGCTCCCTTGCGAAAAGCGGAGGCTAGAGCGGCAAGCCTCGATCCGCGCCTACGCTGCGAGGGGCGCGCGCCGGCCGTTGCGGTAGTTCTCTGCAGGCTGCGGGCTCTTGCGGCGACCGTCTGCGAAATACCGGGACGGCCACAGGAATTCGGGGCGGGTGCGGAGGGCGGCGGCAATGGCGCGCTCGCCAGCGAGGTGAGGTTCGTAAAGCGTGTTGCTCGCCGTGTGCGTGGGAAGCCGATAGTCCTCGTCGATCTTCGAGAGCGTGAGCTGTGCGAGGATAAGTTTGCTCCGGATGCGAGCAACCTCCTGGCGGCGCTTACGCGTGGAGCGGTCGGGGTTGTCGGTGACAGTTTTGCAATGCATAGAATGGTCCTTGGCCCAGATGAGGGAGGCCCTGGCCGGCCTCCCTTTTTTTGGAATGTTGAATTCTGACAACTCAGAAAGGTTAAATCACAAATGGAGCTTTGTAAACTCCAATCGTGATTTAATGTGATGCACCTTGGCTAGACCGGAAATTGAACCAAAAACCCCGTTAGGAAGCCGCCTTCGAGAGGTGAGAACGCATTTCGGCGTGGATGACAGAGACGAGTTCGCCTCGAAATTGGGCATCAGCAAAAGTGCGCTCGCTCATTATGAGCGTGGGGAGCGCGTGCCTGACGCATCGGTGCTCGCGGCATATCACGAGCACCTCGGGATCAATGTGAGTTGGCTGGTGAGCGGCGCGGGATCGATGTTCGATGACGCCTCCAAGGCTCCAGCGCCGTCTCTGCAGGTCGATCCTCTGCTAATGGAAAAACTCTATAAGGCCGTTCAGGCGGCTTACGCCCAAGCCGGCCAGAAACCGCCGGCGCATCGTATCGCCCACGAAGCTGCAGCGCTCTTCAACGATCTTCTGGCGCGAGTGAGTGATGTGCGCGATGATCTGATCGTCAACGCTGTCATTCCCACCTTGGCGACCGAGTTGGTGGAACGACTATCCCGCGCAGCGGAGGAACCCGGAACCGGTAAACGTTTGGCTTGATGGTAGTACGTGCCGCAGATTGCACTCATGGCAACCCATAGGGGCGCGAGACAATTACTAGAAATCGCCACGAGGTTGCATATGGTTACGGATTAAGGTTTCTTTAAGGATATCGGTAACTTAGCGTCTTTTTGAGTTGACGGCCAAAGTTGGAGGTCCGCGATGCCCAAGATCAACTGGAAAACCGCGCCGAAGGGCGCTCGCTGGTGGGCGATGGACGCCGATGGCAGGGCCTATTGGTATTGCGCGCCGAACGTCGCAGCCTTCACGCACTTCTGGTTTGCCGAGCCGATACCAGCGCCGACGTTCGATTTTTCCGGCGACTGGCGTCAAAGCCTCGTCGAGCGTCCATATGGAAAAGGTCCCCAGGGCAAAAAACTGCTAAACAATTAATTTCGTTGGATTTTAGCTCAAAAATATGCCTTTCCCATGGAGATATGGAAAAGTGAATTGGAATTTGTGTCAATTTGGCGCATTTTGGGCGCGCTTGGTCGTAGGGCCGCTTCAAAGCCTCATCCGTTATTTTTCAATGTCTTGAAGGCGCGTTAAAGGCTTTCCGCTCGATTTTGAAAGCACCCCTGAAGGAAGCGCCCAATTTTGCCCGCGCCGGCCGGTAATGGCAGAAATAAGGGGCAGGGCTGTCAATGGCGGGTAAATGGAGCTTCCCGCCGACGCTGTCTCAATGGCCTGAATTGTAAGACAATTCCAGATATTCCCGCTTATTCTCAGACTTTCCCATAAATTCCGGATCACTGTGTCAGACAACATTCGAAATCCTTTATTTCGCGGACATACCGGGCGCTTGGCAAAGGCCAGCCTTAAGACCATCTCGGAGAGCTTTCCGACAACCAGCAGCTTTCCTTTTCAAGCTTAGCGATCTGTCGTTCAAGGTTGCGATCCATCATGTTTATTGATGCGCAGGCGCGCGTTGCAGATGGCCTGATGGTTGTCGTCGGCCCATTTGACCAGCAACTGCATAGGGCCGAGGAACGACCTGCCGAGATCCGTCAAGGCGTATTCGACACGCGGGGGCACCTCGGCGAATATGGTGCGGTCGACGAGGCCGTCATGTTCCAGCCGCCTGAGGGTGCGCGACAGCATCTGGCGTGAAATATCGCCGATCTCCCGACCGAGTTCGTTGAAACGCATCTTTCCGGTGCCGAGGGCTTCGAGGACGAGCAAGCTCCATTGATCGCCGATTCTATCGAGGACATCGCGGATCGGACAGGGCTGGTCGAAGGTATTGTTTTCCGCCTCGGGCATGGTGATCGCTTTCTCTTTTCCGGTTTCAGTCATCGTGGCGTGACCTGTTCGCCTGAAAATGACTCCTTGTGGGGCCAGTCTGGTTACTATACCTGAACCGCATGGTCTACTATTTAGATCAAGGACCAAAACGGGACTAAGGGGGCACCGTGAGCAGCGTCGCCCTGACAGGCGTGTCCGGGCAGGCCGGATACCTATCCTCACGGAGCTCTCGGACCGGCGGCGCACCGTCACGGCGACTGCCTGCAACGCCGAAAAGATCGCGCTCGTGGGCGGCCCCGAAAAGCGATCCTGCTCTTGCCAGCGCTTTACGTAAGATACCGATCATAAACAGGAGAAATGCAATGATTTCCTTTCGAAGAGCTCTCGTCCTCGCCGGAAGCTTTGTTCTTGCCCTTTCGATAAGCCCGGCCTTCGCGCAACCCGCATCGCGCGACCTTGCTGCGGAAGAAGCCAACCGGGCGCTCGTACTCGAATTCTACGACCGTTTCTTCAACAGGCATGAGACAGCCGAAGCGGCGCAGGTCGTTGCGGAGAATTACATCCAGCACAATCCGCAGGTGCCGGATGGCAAGGCGCCGTTCGTCTCCTTCTTCACGGGCTACTTCAAGGACAATCCGCACTCGCGCATGCGGATTGTCCGAAGTGCGACCGACGGGGATCTCGTTTATCTGCATGTTCATTCGACCGAGGGGCCTGACGACCGAGGGCAGGCGGTCGTCGATATCTTCCGCGTGGAGAACGGCAAGATCGTGGAGCATTGGGACGTGATCCAGGCCGTGCCGGAAACGGCGGCCAATGACAACACCATGTTTTGATCCCTCGCGGGTCATATGATGTCGATGCGTTCCTGGCGTGAACTTGCCCGAAACAAGGCGAACACGGCAGGAAGACCAAGGCCGGCGGGGCGCGTCAAGGCGGTTTGCCCCTGCCGGCGTGCGGTACGGCCCGCAGCGGCACTGTGCCGGCCCCGGCATGAAGTGATCGAGATCGTCATTGTTTTGGTCGAGGCAGAGCGTTCGTGTCGGGATCGAAAACGCAGTTCGCCAGAACCCCGGCATGCAGGGTGCGGCCGAGATGGGCGAGCATGGCGGCAGTCTCTGCGGAGCGAAGATCGGGCCTGGCAGATCGCCCAGTTCATCCCTGATCCGTACGAACTCCGCGCCCGGCCACGGCTCCGAACGGCCGATTGGCGATAGGGGCAACTCTCCCCTTGTGCCTCCGGCTTGCTCTCCACTTCGGCAAGGTATGCGTCGAGCAGCGACTGATCGACGGCCTGCATCGTAAAGCCTCCGCATTTCCGCGCAACGAAAGCCATGAAGGCTCGCCGGCCGCCCAACGATGCTTGAGGGCGTCGATTCTTCGGCGATCCGTCACAGCCGACGCAAAAAAATCTCTCGATGGCGAATGCGCCGTCTCCTCTTTCCACGGCGCGGTTTTGACGCGGAATGACAGTTTGCGCCGGCCCGGCCGGCCGGGAAAATGCGTCGCCGCCACCTCCGGCATGTGCCTTTGCGGCATGCGGATTAACCATTTGTTAACCATCCGCGAGTTAGACCTAAGCAACGAAAAATTAACGTAGATCACCAAAGTGCTAACAGATTCCCGCTCCATCCGGATCAAGGGTCGGTCGTTCCTCGCGGTCGTTCTTTCACCGGATCTCCCCCTCGATCAGTGGCTGGTCCGGCTCGACGATCTGGCCGCGCGGTCGGCCGGATTCTTTCTCGACAGGCCCGTGGTTCTCGATGTCACGGACCTGACGATCGACCGCAAGCAATTGAAAGACCTGATCGAGGAGCTTGGAAAGCGGAACGTCCGGATCATGGGCATCGAGGGCGCGCGTCCTTCGCTTCTGGGGCCGGGCATGCCCGCCGCAATGAAGGGCGGCCGGCCTGCATCCGATTTCGAGGTCGAGGCGACAGCCCAGAAACCGGTGGTCGAAACGGTGGAAGTGATGCCGCCGACACCGGTCGTGGCCGAAGTCCGCATGCCGACGCCGTCGATCATCGTCCGCGAGCCGATCCGCTCCGGCCAGTCGCTGATCTTCCCCGAAGGGGATGTGACGGTCATCGGTTCGGTGTCCTCGGGTGCAGAAGTCATCGCCGGCGGTTCGGTGCATATCTATGGTGCCCTGCGCGGTCGGGCGCTGGCCGGTTCGGTCGGCAACGCCTCGGCGCGGATTTTTTGCCGGAAGCTCGAAGCCGAGCTGCTGGCCATCGATGGAATTTACAAGACGGCCGATGATCTGGCCCCCGACCTTCGCGGAAAAGCAGTGCAGCTTTGGCTCGAAGGCGAAGCAATCATGGCAGAGAAACTTATCTGAGCCGGAAGCCGGCCAGCAAACAGGAGCGCAAGATGGCAAAAGTCGTCGTCGTAACATCAGGAAAGGGCGGGGTGGGCAAGACCACGTCGACGGCCGCAATCGGCGCTGCGCTGGCGCAGAGAAACGAGCGGACGGTCGTCGTGGATTTTGACGTCGGCCTGCGCAATCTCGACCTCGTCATGGGCGCCGAACGCCGCGTGGTCTACGATCTGGTCAACGTTATCCAGGGCGATGCCAAGCTGCCGCAGGCGCTGATCCGCGACAAGCGGCTGGAAACACTGTTCCTGCTGCCCGCCTCGCAGACCCGCGACAAGGACAGCCTGACGCCGGAGGGCGTCGAACGCGTCATCAACGACCTCAAGAAGCATTTCGACTGGATCATCTGCGACAGCCCGGCGGGCATCGAGCGCGGGGCGACGTTGGCGATGCGGCATGCGGACATGGCGATCGTCGTCGCCAACCCGGAAGTCTCGTCGGTGCGCGATTCCGATCGCATCATCGGCCTGCTCGATTCCAAGACGCTGAAGGCGGAACTGGGTGAGCGCATGGAAAAGCACCTGCTGCTCACCCGCTACGATTCCATGCGTGCGGATCGCGGCGACATGCTGAAGGTTGACGACGTGCTGGAAATCCTGTCCATCCCGCTGCTCGGCATCATTCCGGAAAGCACCGACGTGCTGCGCGCCTCCAACATCGGTGCTCCGGTGACGCTCGCCGACAATCGCAGCGCCCCTGCCATGGCCTATTTCGATGCCGTGCGCCGGCTGACCGGCGAGCCCGTGCCGATCGCCATTCCCGGCGACCGGCGCAGCCTGTTCGGCAAGATATTCGGACGGAGGGCAGCATGAGTTTTCTCCGCTTCTTCGGCAAGCAACGGTCGGCTCCCCTGGCCCGCGAACGCCTGCAGATCCTGCTGGCGCACGAACGTTCGCCGGCGGGGTCGGATCTGGTATCGCTTTTGCGCGAAGAGATCCTCGCGGTGATCGCCAGGCATGTGCAGGTCGATCAGGACAAGGTTTGCGTCAAGATGGACCGCGACGAAAACGTCTCCGTGCTGGAGATCGATGTCGAACTGCCTCTCGACGCGGTGGTGAAGGCCGCCTGACCGACGCCTTGTATCCGGGCGGCAAGCCTGATGTCTCGAAGATGAGGGCGGCGGCATACAGGCGCTGCCGCCTCCCTTGCGAAGTCCGGCATCCCTTCCGGACGGCGGCCGATGAAGTGTTAACCTTCGTTGCCGGAACTCGGGATGTGGACGGAGCGTTTCTGGCTCAAACCCCTTGAAATCGGCGCATGCAACCCAAAATCACAATGAATGCTGTCGATACCGCGTGTCGCGGGCAGGATTCTCGTTAACGAGTTTCCGCTATCTTTCGCGCCGTGGACCATAAAATCTTGCACAGCGCGACTGTTGCCAACGACAAACAAGAATGGCCGCGCAGGGGTTTTACAGCTATGGACGACCATCAGACGCTTCGCCGTGATCTGCGGTTGGCGTTGAAACGCAAAGAACTGTTTCTGGAGTATCAGCCGATCGTGGCCGGAAGGTCGATTGCGGGCTATGAAGCGCTGCTGCGCTGGCGCCACCCCGTTTTCGGGCTGGTTCCTCCCGTGACCTTCATCCCCATCGCCGAAGCGGACGGGCTGATGCCCGAGATCGGTGTTCTGGCGCTGCGCCAGGCCTGCACGGACGCCCTGAACTGGCCCCAGCACCAGTCCATTGCCGTTAATCTCTCCCCCGCGCAGTTCCTGTCGGCTGACCTGACCGACAGCATTTCCCAGACGCTGGATGCCGTTGGTTTTCCGGCGGAACGGCTGATCCTGGAAATCACCGAATCGGTGTTGCTCGAACGGACGATCAACAATCTCGATATCCTCAACATCCTCAAGCTTTTGGGCATACGCATCGCGCTCGACGATTTCGGCACGGAATACTCGTCGCTGGCCTATCTCAAGAATTTCCCCTTCGACTACATCAAGATCGATAAATATTTCATCTCCGATCTCATCGAGAACGAAAACAGCGGCACCATCGTCGATTTTGTCATCGGCCTCGCCCACGGTCTCGGCATGGCGGTGACGGCCGAAGGCGTCGAAACCGAACAGCAGGCGCGATGGCTCATCGAAAAGGGATGCGACCATCTGCAGGGCTATTTCTTCGGCCGGCCGATGGGGGCCACCGCCGTCGAGAGCTTCAACGGTATCTGGGACAAGAACCGGGTTCCGTAGAATAAGGCGCGTCTTGTGCGCCGATGATTGATCTGTGTCGTGGGGTTTCGGGTTGGAAACCGGCGGAAGCGAAATTTGGTAAGCTACGGAAAAGGTGCCCGTATTAGGTAGCAGACTGTAATTGTGCTCGGAGCATCGAATGGCATATGACTGGGAAGGTGGGCGAGCCCTGCGGATGAAGCAATTCAAGCGCTTCGCAGTTTGTTTTTTTGTCCCGTTTTCTGTCGTCCTGTTGCTTTTGGCTTTTTTCTGAGTGCGGAAGGACCGGGTCGGTTGTGACGGGAAATTGCGTGGAAAGCAGTTGTTCCCGTATTACAATATGATTGATTGACTGTTTCTGAGGCCGAAGCCTAGAATCTGGAAATGCGGCGAATCATGGAGGGCATTTTGGTGATTGCGGATCATCTGACGTTGGATTCGGCTGTTGAAGAGTTGATGCAGCGACACGCCAGCAGCGATGAAACCAGGGTCGCCTTCCGCTGCCTTTCGGTTTTTTTGCGCCACGGCACCGCCCGGGAAATGACGACGCTCCTGCGCCTGTTCGAAAGCCAGTTTCCTGTTGCGGCGGTGCAGTCCGCCTGACGGTGCTTTCGCCTATTTTCGCGACGCGCCGAGCCTTGCCAGCACTTCGCCCGGAATGCCGTAACGCTGGATGACATCCCGGCCATTGCGCAGCCCGCAGATCTCGCGCTGCACGAAAAATGCCCAAACCGCGTCGGCCGCATCGTTCAGCAAAGCCTCGCGATCGACAGCGTTCTTGCTTTGCGGCAGCCAGCCTTGCAGTTTTTCAAGCGCAGCTTCGACTTTCCGACCGTGACGCCCGAGCGAATCGGCGCGCTCGGCCATGAGTTCATATTCCAGAATGTTCAGGCCGCTCTCCGATGCCGAGGACCGGTCGGACAGTCGGGGAGGTCGAAAGCTCAAGGGGCGATCCTTCTCTGCGGGGGAGGGGCGTCTGCAATTCGAAGCCATTGAAGCAGTAGAGCACGGCGGTTTTGCGCCCGGGACTGGCGTGTCGGGCGGCTGCTTGCGATGCAGATCGAAAAAATCTCGCTTGAAAACCTCAGGCCGTCGTTTTTTCGCCGTCGCCGAGACGACCGTCCTGGTCGACCGCCAGCGTCGTGTCGTGAATGCGCAGGATGTGTTCTGAAAAGGCGGCGGCGACCGCTTCGGGATTGCGCATTTTCAGTGCCCGCACGATAAACCGGTGATCCTCGAGGCTTTTTTCGATGGCGCCGGGCTGCGCCATGGCGATGCGGCGGTAATCCAGCATGTAAGTGTAGAGGTCCACGACGAAATCGGCCAACAGCCGGTTCTGCGACGCGTAATAGATGGTCAGGTGAAATTCCCGGTCGCAGATCAGGAACAGCACGGGGTCCTTGACCGCCTGTTCCTGCGCCGTGATCGAATCCTCCAGCCGCTGGATGTCTTCGTCGCTGAGGTTGCGCGCCGCATCGGCGACGACCGCGGTTTCGACGAGAAGCCGGGCGGAATGAACGGCCTCCAGGCCGTAACCGTTGATTGCCGTCGGATTGGTTACGCCTATTCGTTGCGCGCCGACCTCGACATCGACCCGCGCGACCCGCGTGCGTGCGCCCTGCGATACCTGCACCACGCCTTCGCCGGCGAGCCGCTGGATGGCGCCGCGAACCGTTTCGCGGCTGACCATCAGCATGGTCGCCAGTTCACGTTCGCTCGGCAGTTCGTCGCCCATCTGCAGGATGCCGGAAGCGACCATCGATACGATCTTGTCGCGAATCATGTCCTTCGCGGTCTGCTTGTGAATGGTTTCGCGCAGGGGCGAGAGAGGACTGATCATGTGATCCGCCGAGAACTGGACTGTTTGTTAGTCCAGTTAAACCATTCCACGGTCACTGTCACGTCTCTTGCCGGAAAAAACCCTGTAGGTGCCGGAGCCGGGCGCTCATGATACTGCCGGAAGCATATTCGGTAGGATTGCTTTTTCCATCAATATCAGCCGGCGCCGGCAGCTTTCCAATGACATCTCGCAGCGGCTGAGCAAACAACGAGATCAAACTGGTCTGATAAAAGTACCAATTGCGGAGTGCGTCGCCCGGACAGCGTCTGCTGGTCTCCGGTATTTCGCCCGCAGGTGCGTCGTTTTTCAGTGTGGCGGAAGCCATGGAAGCTGCCCC
>Ga0066256_1004147_pt1 | contig 13150 bp, 10 predicted proteins | sample ThiBio_1000_biof_FD_87107 | JGI IMG/M metagenome (GOLD analysis project Ga0066256, IMG submission 87107) | Wastewater bioreactor microbial communities from Cape Town, South Africa - Thiocy_expt_1000_biof (version 2) | ecosystem: Engineered > Bioreactor > Thiocyanate-remediating >...
GGTGATGACGACATAGTTCCAGGTGCAAGCGTAGCTGGTTCAAGAACATCACGGCGGAAATGTTCGGTTGATATGCTGAAACTAACGGCTGGCGCGATGGCAAGGCGATCACTCCCGGCCGGAGCGCCAGATCGACCTGACCAGGCCGGTCATGGTGATCAGCCAGGCGGCGAAGGCGACCCAGATCGTCACGTCGGCGATCCCCTTCATGAAGTTGAACTGATCGGCCGTGGCGAACTGCCAGGTGGCGACCGTGTACATGCCGAGCGGGAAGACCAGGCTCCAGTACATCGGGCTGTACTCGATCGGCGCCTTCATGGCCACGTGCCGCCAGACCCCGAAGATGACCAGCATCGGGATCCACCAGGTCGCCCAGGCCCAGAGCACCAGCGAGACCCCGTCGACGAACGGATGCAAGTCCGCGAGGTAGCCGATCTGGCTTTCGGCGACCATCATCGCCGAGCCCGCGTTGACGGTTATCGCCGCCGCCCCCATCACTACCCAGAACAACGGGTTCATGTCCTCGGCGGTGACCCGGAAGAAGAAGATCCGGTAGGCGAAGAGGGTCACGAAGATTCCGTAGAGGATCAGGCCGATCCCCCAGAAGGCATGGGCGGTGACGAAGATCACCTCGGAGCCGCTGGAGACGACGGCGCTCAGCTTGCTGCCCAGCGCAGCGATCGACTCGGCGCCGACGATCGCGATCAGCCAGCCGCCGCCGACGATGCCGACGTTGCGCTCGGTGTCACGGAAGGCGAGGACCGAGAAGCTGAAGTAGCTGAGTGGAATCCAGACCGCCAGCGAGAAGATCCAGAGGGCGAGGGCGAGATCGACGTGGCCGCGCAGCAAGAGCTGGATGCCGAAGACGTTGGCGCCGGCCACGATCGTGAAGAACGAGAAGACGAGCCGGGGGTTGACCAGATCGGCCCAGAGCAGCCGCGGGAACATGGCGGCCCGCGCGATCGTGGCCGGGATCAGGACCGCGAAGGCGGCCGAGTCCACTACCAAGAGCGCGTTCGAAAGCGGCTTGATGTCGAGCAGGTAGAAGCCGTTCGAGATGATCCCGGTGGCCATGATCAGCGCGAAATAGCCGGGATACAGGGTGCGGATCGCGCTCCTTATACGCCCTTCGCCGGTTTCCATCAGCGGGGTCCGTTCGTGTTGAGGAAGAGCACCGGCCCGGCGGTGAACTCCCCGGCCTCCGACTTGTCGAGCAGGGCGGCCATCGCCTTGCCCGTGTAGACCGGGTCCAGCTCGAGGCCTTCGGCCCGGGCCCGCTCGATCGCCCGTTCCGATTCCGGGGTGGGCGCGCCGTAGGTTTCGCCCATCCAGTCGCTCGTCATTTCCAGGTCAAGCGGCGGCTCGGGGAACTCGGCACCTCGTCGACGCAGGAGGGAGGCGCTCTTGCCGGCCAGCCGCCGAATCGCATGGTCGTCGAGCTTCAGGTGCTCGGTGACGATGACGCCGGTCACCCGGGTCGGGATCCCGGCCAGGCCGAAGCCGAGGGCGAGACCGGCGGCGGTCCCGCCGGACCCGGTCGGCACGACCACGTGGCCCGGTTCGGGCAGTTCGCCGGACCGGACCTGGGCTACGATCTCGAAGGCGGTCTCGACATAGCCGAGCGAACCGAGCGGGGAGGAGCCCCCGGAAGGGAGGATGTACGGCGGTCGGAGGCCGCTGGAGTGGCGTGCGATCAGCCAGGGGGCGAGCGCGATGGGGCGATTCTTGGTCCGGGTGGAGTGGAGGGTCGCCCCGGAGGCCTCGAGCCGCTCGAGCTGGGTTTCGACATGTTTGTCGCGGGGCTGGTCGATCAGCCCGAGCGCGGTGTGGAGGTCCTGATCCCGGCCGTAGAGGGCGGTGGCGAGGCCCCAGTTGGTGCCGAGCCCGCCGAAGGTCAGGATTGTCTTCCGTCGGCGCCTTTTCGCATCCGGCAGCAGCCACTCGAGCTTGCGGACCTTGTTGCCGCCCCAGCCGCCCTCACCGAAGCCGCTCTCGTCTTTGAGCCAGATCTCAGGGCTTCCGGATTCCAGGGCGCCCAGCCGCCTGACCGGGGTCGGACCTGACCCCAGCCTGAGGTGGGGAAGGGACTCCCTGAGCGCCGGACTCCATTCGTGCAGATATGGCACGCCATGATTGTGACCGATCGGGATCGGGTTCAGTAGATATGCATATGCACATGAAAAAGCTGCTCATCCTCGTTCCGGTTCTCTGCTCACTGGCCTTCAGCGCCGACGCGACCGCCGGCAAGTCGCTCGACGACCAGGTCGATCCCGGGATCACCGACGGGACCGCGGTCCGTGAGTTCCGGCAGGCCCGTGAGAAGTGGCTCGGCCAGGGCATCGCGGACTATCGGATGAAGGCGGCCCGCACCTGCTTCTGCGCCGGGCCGTTCCAGGCCAAGATCACGGTCCGCAAGGGCAAGCCGGTCAAGATCTCGAACCGACCCTGGTACGGCCCTCGCACAGTCCCGGGCATGTTCCGGATCATCTCCCAGGCGATCAAACGGAAGGTCGCGGTGCTTGACGTCAAGTATGACCAGAAGCTCGGGTTCCCGAAGAAGGCGTGGATCGACTACATCGCGATGGCCGCCGACGACGAGATCGGCTACCGGATCAAGAACGTGAGTCCGCTCAAGCCCTGAGCGCCCGACCGCCACTTTCGGCCCGGACCGATGTTTAGACTCATATCGGTTCGGGCCGGCCTTCCGGCCCTCAGGCATCGAGATCGAGCAAGGGGCTGGCCAGGTGAAGAACAGCAGGTTGGGTGCAAAGGCGCTCGTAGTGGCGACGATCGCGACCCTGGCGTTCATCCTGCCCTCGGGCCAGGGAGCTTCGGCGGCCCGGGTCGCCGGCGAGCGGGCGCTGCCCCAGGCCTTCCTGCTGAAGCTGGACGAGCCCTCGACCGTGCAGGCATTCCGGCAGAGCCGAGACGAGGGTCTGCGGACCGCCCGGCAGGCGGCCCGCAACCAGAAGTCCGAGATCACCGGGGCACAGGCCGAAGTCATCGACGAGCTGCCCGCCCGGGCCGACGTCATCTACCGGACTCACAGCGTGCTGGCCGGCGTCGGCGTGACGGCCCCGGCCGGCGACCAGGATCTGCTCGCGCGGATTCCCGGCGTGCGCGCCGTCTACCCGATCGCGCCGAAGTACCCGGACAACTCCTATGCGGTTCCCTTCCAATCGGCCCCGCTGGCCTGGCAGGAGACCGGCTTCCGCGGGACCGGACAGACGATCGGCGTGATCGATTCGGGGATCGACTACACCCACTCCGACTTCGGCGGGCCGGGCACGACCACGGCCTACGACGAGGCCCACGCCGACGAGGATCAAGCGATCGACCCCGGCTTGGTCGACCAGGACAAGTTCGCCGATGGGGTCGGGATCGACCTGGTCGGCGATTCCTATGACGCAGACCCCGATTCCGAGGATTACCAGCCTGATCCCCACCCTGACCCGAACCCGCTCGACTGCGGTGGCCACGGCTCTCACGTCGCCGGCTCGGCGGCCGGTTTCGGCGTAGCCGCCGACGGCTCGACCTACTCCGGCGCCTACGACGACAGCATCGATTTCGACGGGATGAAGATCGGCCCCGGCATGGCGCCGGAGGCGAGGATCTTCGCAATCAAGGTCTTCGGCTGCGACGGCAGCACCAACGTGATCACCGAGGCGATCGACCGCGCGGTGGACCCGAACAACGACGGTGACCCCAGTGACCACGTGGATGTGATCAACATGTCGCTCGGCTCGGACTTCGGATCGGTCCAGGACGGCGACTCGGTCGCCGCCAACGCCGCGGTCGACATGGGCGTGTCCGTGGTCGCGGCAGCCGGCAACGCGGGTGACCACACCGACATCACCGGCTCGCCCGGCGACGCCTCGAAGGTGCTCAGCGTGGCCAGCTCGGTCGACGCTGGCTCCAAGGTCGACGGGGCCGAGGTGACGATCGACGGCAACGACAGCCTCTTCGGGATCACCCGGTCCGAGCTCTACGACTGGAAGAGCGGCCCCGACCTGGGCGGTCCGGTCGTGGCGGCCCCGGCCGGTAATCAGACCGCTTGCGACCCTTACCCGGCGCACACCTTCGACGGCGAGGTGGTCTTGGTCAAGTGGCATGACGCTTCGCCGGAGTGCCCATCGATCACCCGCGGCGCGAACCTGGCGGCGGCCGGTGCGGACGGGTTCATCTTCGGCAGCGACTCCGAGTCCTTCTCGGCCGGGATCAACGGCGACGACGGGATCCCCGGGGTGCTGATGGTCAAGTCCGGTGCCGACGCGATTCGCGACGCCCTCGACAACTCGCAGGCGGTGACGGTGAACGGCACCGAAGTCAACGCGGTCAGCCAGTCTTTCCCCTTGGACAACGACAAGGTGTCGTCGTTCTCTTCGCGTGGCATCCATGCGGTGGGCAACGTCAAGCCGGACGTGACTGCGGTCGGCAACTCGATCTTCTCGGCGGCGGTCGGCCAGGGCAGCGACGGGATCAGCTACTCCGGCACCTCGATGGCTTCACCGATGACCGCCGGCCTGGCCGCGCTGGTGCGGGAGGCCAACCCTGACTGGACACCGCTCCAGGTCAAGGCCGACATCATGAACACGGCCGCGCACGACCTCCATCCGGGCGGAGCGGCCGATCCCGGAAGTGGGACCTACGGGCCGCCCCGGGTCGGGGCCGGCCGGATCGACGCCGAACTCGCGACTGGCAACAAGGTGCTCGCCTACGACGCGCAGAACGGCGCGGTCAGCACTTCTTTCGGGCCGGTTGCGGCGTCCGCGCCGATGATCCTGAGCCGGGACATCACGGTGGACAACCAGTCCGGATCATCCGCGACCTTTGACGCCTCGTACGACCCGATCAACGAGGTGCCCGGGGCGGAGTTCAGCGTCTCGCCCGCCGAAGTGACCGTCGACCCGGGCGAGACCACGACCGTGACCGTAAGCCTCGAGATCGATGATCCCTCCGAGCTGACCAAGGCGGTCGACCCGACCGTCGGGCGTGAGGGTCAAGGCGATCCCGCCTACCCGAGGGAGACCCTGGCCGAGGCCTTCGGCCGGTTGCTGCTCGACCCGACCACCCCGGGTACCCAGCTACGAGTTCCGGTCTACGCTTCGCCGCGGCCCGCCTCGGACATGTCCCAGCCGGACTCGCTGGAGATCCATCGGACCGCTGCGAGTGCCAACAGTCCCGACCAGAAAGCGAGCTTCGAACTGGCCGGCCAAGGCGTGGGAACCGAGGACCGCGACAACGGGGTCGGAGACGGCGACCCCGACAACGACATCGAGTCGATCGCCGCCGGCTTCGAGCTGCAGGCGACCAGCGGCGAGTCGCCGCAATGCAGTGAGGACATCGAGTTCAACTGCTGGCGACTGCCGGAAGAGAAGTACGCGGACCTGAAGGCGGTCGGCTACACCTCGAATGCGGGCCTGGTCTCCAATCCCGCCAACGGGCGCGCCTACTTTGCGGTGGCCGTCCACGGGCCGTGGGCGATCCCCTCCGACAAGGCCTACATCCAGATCGACCTCGACGTCGATGGCGACGGCACCCCGGACCTGTTCGTCTACAACACCCGGGTCGGCGATGACGACACCTTCGTCAGTGCCCTGGTCGACCCGTCCAGGCCGAAAGGTCAGCGAGTGATCAGCGCGGTGGGCATCAACGGCCGCTTCGGCGATCTCGACACGGCGCTTTACGACAGCGACGTGATCGTGCTGCCGGTCTCCCTGGCGAAACTGGCGGACTACGGGGTCAACGCGGCAAACCCCCGCATCTCCTATGGCGTCGAGGGATACACCTATTCCTCCAACCAGTCGATCGACATGATCGGGGTCGATCCCGGCACGGACGACCTCAAGGATCCCCTGACCGCGAACCTCTACCGGCCGGGGATCACGGTCACCGACCGGGACGGCTACGGGCCGCTGGTCGAGGACCAACCCGGGGCGGACCTGACCGTCACCAAGAACATCGCCTCCTACAAGGCGGACGGCGGGCGCGGCGTGCTGATGCTCCACTTCCACAACCGGGTCGGTGAGAAGGCACAGGCGATCGGTCTCGAAGGCGTGGCCTCCCAGACCGAAGTCTCGGTGAGCTCGAACGCGATCGTCGCCAGGGTGAAGGCGGTCGGCAGCAACCTGCCGACGCCTACGGGCCAGGTCGCCTTCCTGGTCGACGGCAAGCCGGTCGGCAGTGCGACGGTCGCGGATGGCATCGCCAGGCTGGACCGTGAGGTCGCCCATGGTGCGACCCATCAGGTTCGGGCCGAGTACGCCGGCGATGCCGACTTCGGCCCGTCCGCCGACCAGGTCCAGCGTTCCGATCCGGGCATCGTCGGCCGGATCGCGACCAAGGGCAAGAATCGCTTCGGCTGGTTCCGCAAGCCGGTCGCGGTCACGTTCACCTGCACCACCCACGGCTCCGAGCTGATGGGGGGCTGTCCGCCGCGGCGTCGCCTGACCCGGGACGGACGAGGTCAGAAGGTGACTGAGACGATCGTGGCGCGGGACGGAGGCCGGGCCTCGCTGGTCCTACGGGGGATCAATATCGACCGGACCAAGCCGAAGGTCCGGATCGCCGGGGTCCGCGCTGGAGCGACCTACAAGCGGATGCGCCGGGCCCGGTGCGTTGCTCGGGACCGCACCTCGGGCCTGCGCAGTTGCGGCGTCCACTGGAAGCGCCGCGGCAAGCGCGGCATCTACACCGCCACCGCCATCGACCGCGCCGGCAACAAGAGAACGGTGCGGATCCGGGTCCGGATCAGCCGCCGCTAGTCCGGCAGGGTGGGGACGGCGGTCCCCTGGTCGGCGTCGATCATCGATGCTCTCTTGATCACGTCTTCGCCGAACCGGGAGCGGACGTCGTCCACGGCTTGATCCAGGGCCGAGTTGTCGATCCCACCCTTCGACTCTCGTTCGCTCAACGGCAACTCCATCTGAACCGTGTCGGCCTTTTCGAGGTTGCCGAGAGAAATCCCGATCAGGGTCAGGCCCTTCTGCGCGATTTCCTCGCCCGAGGCGTCGAAGAGTTCCCTGACCGCGGCGAGGACGGTCTCGGTCTGGTCGGTCGGGAAGGGCAGGGGCCGGGCCCGGCTGGCCCGGGAGAAGTCGGCGAACCGGAGCCCGATCGAGACCGGGCGGCAGGCCCGCCCGGCGGCGCGGAGCCGGCGGGCGGTGCGGTCGACCAGGGCCGCGGCCAACGAATCGACCTGGTTCCGGTCGCGGGAGCCGCGGGGGAAGGCGCTCTGGGCGCCGATCGACTTGCGTCGCTCCCGCGGCTGAACGGGCCGCGGGTCGCGCCCGTTGGCCAGGTCCGCCAGGTGGGCTGCGGCCGATTCACCGATCACCGCGGCCAACCTCACCCGGCTGGTCCGGGCAACGTCCCCGACCGTGCGGATGCCGAGCCCGTTGAGCTTCGAAGTCGTGACCTTGCCCACGCCCCAGAGGGCCTGGATCGGCAGGGGGGGGAGGAATGCCTGCTCCCGGTCCGGGTCGACCCCGAGCAGGCCATCCGGTTTCCCCGCACCGCTCGCCACCTTCGCCAGGGATTTCGTCCGCGCCACGCCGACCGCGACCGGCAACCCCGCTTCGGCGAGCATGCCGCCGACCTCGAGGAAGGCCTCGTCGATCGAGATGCCCTCGACCACCGGTGCCGTGTCGTTGAAGATCTCGTAGACCGCCTTGCTGGCCTTCGAGTAGGTCTCCATCCGGGGCGGGACCACGGCAGCCTCGGGGCAGGCCCGGCGCGCTTCGCGGCCGTTCATGGTGGTGTAGATCCCACGGGCCTTGGCTTCGTAGCTGGCCGCGAGGACGACGCCCGTGCCGACGATCACCGGCCGGCCGCGCAGCGAAGGGTCGTCACGCTGCTCGACCGACGCATAGAAGGCGTCGAGGTCGGCGTGCAGGATGGAAGGGGCGGTCACGAACCTATGTTCGCAGGGTCGTCAGTCGTAATGACGGGTGAGATCTTAGTGACTGAAATATCAGTCATAGGTACCTTGAACTGTTATAGTGACTGAAAGATAAGTCACTATGTCCATCAGAAAGACAGATGATGCAGTTTTGGAATCGCTCGGCTCGGGGCTCCAGCGCGAGCGTCTTTCGCGCAACCTGAGCCAGACGCAGCTTGCCACCGAGGCCGGCGTCACCCGCGACACCGTTCGTCGCCTGGAGGCGGGCGAGTCGGTCTCTACCCTGACCCTGGTCCGGGTGCTCCGTGCCCTGGGGATGGAAGGCTCACTCGACGCCTTGGCCCCGGGTCGTGGCCCGGGGCCACTCGAACAGCTCGACAAGGGTCCGGCCGGCAGGCAACGTGCCCGTGCCTCGACCCGGCGCGAGGAACCGGCCAGCGAGTGGCGCTGGGACGAGGAAGGATCGTGAGCGGGGTGGGCGGGTGAGCACCGTGGCCGAGGTGCGGATGTGGGGCCGTCGGATCGGCGCCGTCGCCGTGGCCGACGGCGAAAGCGTGGCCGAGTTCGAGTACACGCCGGAATTCGCCGGCAGCGGGATCGAGGTCGCCCCGATCGAGATGCCGCTGGCCGCCGGTCGCCGCTACTCGTTCCCCGGGCTCTCCCGCGAGAGCTTCCGCGGCCTGCCGGGCATGCTGGCCGACTCGCTGCCGGACCGCTTCGGCAACGCGCTGATCGATGCCTGGCTGGCCCGCCAGGGTCGGGAACCGGACAGCATGGGCGCGGTCGAGCGCCTCTGCTACACCGGCAGCCGGGGCATGGGGGCTCTCGAGTACCGGCCGGCGACCGGGCCCGAGCCGGTCGAGAGCCACCCGGTCGAGGTCGAGGCGCTGGCCGACCTTGCCGCCGCGGTTCTCGCCCGCCGGGGCGACCCCACGGCCAGCCTGGGCGAAGACGACCGCGACCATGTCCTGGGGGAGACGCAGCGGGACGGCGCCTCGGCCGCAACCCGCGGACCTTCGAGGGCCGCTCCGGCCAGCTCGGCGTGCCCGAAGGATTCGAGCACTGGATCCTCAAGTTCGAGGGCGTAGAGGACGAAAGCCGGGAGATCGGGGAGCCCCGCGGTTACGGAGTGATCGAGTTGGCCTGCTCACAGATGGCGGAGCGGTGTGGGATCGAGATGATGGAATGCCGGCTGCTCGAGGACGGGGGCCGGCGTCATTTCATGACCCGTCGCTTCGATCGCGACGAGTCCGGCCGGCGCCTTCACATGCCGTCGCCGGCCGGCCTGGCGCCCCTCGACTTCAACCTGCCCGGCGCCAACTCCTACGAGCAGGCGTTCCAGGTGATCGATCGGCTCGGACTGGGGCGGGCGGCGATCGAGCAGCAGTTCCGCCGCATGCTCTTCAACGTCGTGGCCAGGAACCAGGACGATCACGTCAAGAACATCGCCTTCCTGATGAACCGGGCCGGCGAGTGGTCGCTTTCGCCGGCCTTCGACCTGACCTGGTCCTACAACCCGACCGGCCGCTGGACCTCGGCCCACCAGATGTCGATCGCGGGCAAGCGTGACGATTTCACCCTCGGCGACTTCCTCGAAGTCGGGAAACTGGTCGGGGTGAAGCCGCGCCGGGTCGAGACCATGCTCGGGGAAGTCACGGAAGCCGCGTCGGCCCGGCCGGAGCTTGGCGCCGATGCCGGTGTTGGAATGGGCGTGATCGAACGTATCTCCGCTACCCACCGGCTCGAGAGCGGGCGGCAGCGGTGAACGGCCTGGGCAGAGCCAGTCTCGGGTTCGCGGCCGTCGGCGCTCTGTTGCTCGCCTGCGCGGTCCCGGCTGCGGCGATCCCCTGGGACGTGGGCGGGAAGGTCCCGCCGGCCGAAACCCCGGCACCGGAACTGCCGGACCCGCTCTGCCAGCAGAGCTACGCGAACGATCGGCCGGCCCCCGGGCCTCGCATCCATTTCGGGGTTGGCCCGCGGCTGGCCGGGGAGATCGGCGCCGGCCAGAGCACGCCCCTGGTTCCGGAAGACTGGCGCAAGCGGGACGCGGCCCTGAAACGCCTGGCCGGCCGGCGCGACTTCACGGTCCGCCTGAACCGGCTCTTCCTCTCCGATGGCTGGCGCGGCATTCGCAAGTTCCAGAAGATGGCGCGCCACTACGGCCGGCTCGGCTTCGGGGTCGAGCTCCAGGTTCGCTACCACCCGCGACCGGCCCAGGACGGCGACATCAAGACTTGGCGGGAGTACGTGCGCAAGGTCGTCCGTGCTTTCGGTCCGATTCGCGCGGTCCGGGCACTGCAGATCACCAACGAGGTCAACCTGGCCGTTTCGCCCAACACTTCTGACGGCGCCTGGAAAAACTCGACCCAGGCACTCGTCGCCGGGGTCAAGACGGCCCAGCGTTTCTCCAACCGGCTCGGCTACGGGCGCCTGAAGATCGGCTTCAACTTCGCCTGGCGGTTCGGTGCCCAGGACGACGCCGACTTCTGGGACCGGCTGGGAACGGTCGGCGGCCGCGAACTGAGGCGGGCCACCGACTGGATCGGCCTGGACCTCTATCCGGGCACTTATCTGCCGCCGCGGGCCGCGATAACCAATTACGGCGACGCCTTCCTCGAAGCGCTCGCCCAGATGCGCGAGTGCTACCTGCCGAAGGCCGGTTTCGGGCCGAACTTCCCGCTCAAGATCGAGGAGACCGGCTGGCCGACCGGTCCCGATCGCAGCGAAGCAGAACAGAAGGCGATCCTGCGGCAGTTCGTCAACACCGCACAGCGCTACCGGGGCACCTACGGGATCACCGACTTCCGCTGGTTCGGCCTGCGCGACAACAACAGCGAGGGCCCGGACTACCAGTCCTACTTCGGCCTGCTGCGCGACGACTACACGCGAAAGCCGGCCTTCGGGGAGTACCGGTGGCTGCTGGCCAGATACGGGGCGCGATGAGTGACGGACCGATGGCCCGAAGTCTTTACCTAAACTTGACGCGCGTCAGTAAACTGTCCGGAAAGTTGGCATCGTGCGGCTGCTTCGACCGTGGCCGGAACCAGAGTGCAGGAGGACAGGCATGAGGGCAGTGAAGAGGGCAGTCCTGGCGGCGACCGTCGCGCTGGCCGCGTCGATCGCGATGGCGGGCCAGGCACGGGCAGCGCTGGTTCCCGACGGCTACAACCCACAGGGCCTGCCGACCGCCGGCTGCTTCTGGACCGGCCCGTTCACCGCTGCCGACGAGAAGACCAACATGGCTTACCCGGGCACCGAGATCACCTACTGGGGCGCCAAGTTCCGGACCCCGGAAGGCGCGGTGCTGAAGCTCCACGGGAAGTACCCATACGCCCGCTACTCCTCGCTCAATGCCTACGAATCGAGCGGCGGCACGCCGACCGGATCGATTTCCGACCGGCAGATCAAACCCGACCGCGGATCGCTCAACACGAGCATCCCGGGCCACAACCGCAAGGCCAAGAAGCGTGCGTGGACGGTCCGGGTGCTCGGCACCTCGGCCCCGGCCAAGGCGGCCCGGAACACCCTTTACGCGGCACCTTCGGACGGCGAGTACCAGGACATCCTCTACCGGGTCTAGGTGCCCGACAAGGGTCGCAACCTGGCCGGTGGCACCGGGACCCCGACTCCCGAACTGGTCCTCGCGGACGGCACCGTGCTCAAGGGCAAGGCGCTCTGCGCGGCCCTCAATTCGAACCACAACTACGTCGCCAACGTGGTCCCGCCGTCGCTCTACAACAGCCTTGTCAACTGGCCCGGCAAGGATCCGCTGACCAACCCGGCCCAACCCCAGTTCAGCTTCATCAAGTTCTTCAGCCTCGGCCAGTCGATGGCCCGCTACAAGTCCGACCAGGATTTCAAAGCGGCCTGGGAAGCGAACCCGGTCGAGCAGGGCACCTTCTACGCCAACAACGACGCCCGCTACATGACCGGCGCGGTCAGCTTCCGCTACGGCCAGCTGGTGGTGATCAAGGGCAGCCTGCCGACCACTCCGAAGACCTATCGCAGCGAAAAGCGGACCAAGGCCGGGCAGATGGCGGAATGGGACATGTGCACGATCGAATCGTTCGCCACGACCAAGACCCACAAATGCCTCTTCGACGAGCAGATCCCGATCAAGGGCAAGAAGCGGAAGTACACGATCGTGGTCGGTCAGGCGAAGGACCGCCCGCGGAACGCGAAGAACAAATGCGGCGTCGCCTGGCTGCCCGCCGACCCGGACGGTGACGGCGCGGGCCGGCTCGACTCCGCCCTGCTGCTGACCCGCAACGCGATCCCGAGCGCCGGCTTCAAGCACGCGATCCAGAACGGGACCACACCGCTCAACGCGGCGGAGGAGATGGGCCGCTACTGCCCGCGCGGTTCCTGCACCAGCAAGGCCGCCTTCCAGAAGCTCGGCTGCCCGAAGGCCGGTCTCTGAACATGGCCAAGGACGAGAAGGGGGAGAACGTGGCGAAACCGCCGAACCTGCTGCTGATCATCACCGACCAGCAGCGCTACCCGATGCGTTGGCCGGAGGGCCCGGCGTGGCTCGACGCCCTGATGCCGGCCGACGCCGAACTGGCTCGGACCGGGGTGACCTTCGAAGAGACCTGCATCGCCTCCTGCATGTGCTCGCCGAGCCGTGCCTCGCTCTTCACCGGCCGCTGGCCGGCCGAACACGGGGTAGATCTGACCCTGACCCGGGGCGGCGCCGAGATCGACCGCAACCACAGCAAGCACGCCCTGCGCAAGGGGATCGACGCGGTCAAGGCGGGGGAGATGTCCCCGGTCGAGATGCTCACCAACACGGTCAAGGGGGCGATCCGACGGCCCAACGGGGGCACCGACGAGCGTGAGCTGGACCCGAACATGGAGAACCTGCCGAGCGTCCTCAAGCGGGCCGGCTACAAGACCGTGCTCAAGGGCAAGTGGCACCTGACCCAGCCGGTCGGCAGCGATTGGTCCCAGGCCGACGCCGAGCGCCTTGCCGACGAGTACGGCTTCGAGGGCTGGGAGCCGCCGGACGCCGGCGAGAACATCGAGCCATCCCACTTCGGCGGTGGTGACAAGGCCGGCAAGAGCAAGGAGGGCTACGACGAGGACTTCACCCGCCAGGCCGAGGAGGTCCTCGCCAACCCGCCGGAGGAGCCTTGGGAGCTGATCTTCTCGCGGGGCAGCCCTCCCGACGTGCTGGGGTATCCGTCCTCGTATAGAGAGGGGGGCTACCGGGACTCGGAGTGGGCCGAGCTCGCCGCCGTCCAACCGCCG
>Ga0066256_1004148_pt1 | contig 13150 bp, 13 predicted proteins | sample ThiBio_1000_biof_FD_87107 | JGI IMG/M metagenome (GOLD analysis project Ga0066256, IMG submission 87107) | Wastewater bioreactor microbial communities from Cape Town, South Africa - Thiocy_expt_1000_biof (version 2) | ecosystem: Engineered > Bioreactor > Thiocyanate-remediating >...
TGCTGTCGCGTCCCAACGGCGGGGCGTCGAGGTCGTAGACGAACCCGCCGTCGTGGAACAGGTTCAACGCATGGCGCACGATTTCCGCCGCGTTTCCGCCGGTCTGCGCGCGCCAGCGTGCCGCCAAGGCACGCGCGCGCGGATCGAAGCCCTCGGGCAGTTCCAGCGCAGCGGCGCGCAGGCGCGGAGCGAGTCCTTCCGGGTCCATGCGGTAGTCGGTCGCGGATTCGACGCGGTAGCGGAAGGTATGGGTGATGGGCTGCGCCGAACGCAAGGTATGGTCGGGCCCCATGCGCGCTTCTTCCGGCGTGTCGATGGGCACGTCCAGTGCGAACATCCAGTGCCGGTGGCTGGGCAGCAGGGTGACTTCATAGTGCGTGGGCGGATCGCGGATGCCCACCGGCGCCGGTGGCCACGGGCGCCGCGCGGCAGCACCCGGCAGCCACGCACGTCCGTCGAATTCCCACAGCACCATGCCGCGAAAATAGCGCCGGTCTTCGGGTGGCGGCGCGCCATCGAAGCCGACCCGCATCGCGACCGCGTTGTCGGTGAGCAGCGAATGGATGTCGCCGGGCGCCATCCTGTCGCTGATCCCGGTACGGCCCTGGCCGCTGTCCGGCGCGCCCCACAATGGCGTCGCGAGGCGCGGGATCAAAAGGAAGCCGACCAATGCGGCCGGCAGGCTGGCGGCCAGCGTCACGGTTCCCGGCTTGAATGCCGGCCACCAGCCCGATCGGGACAGGCCCGGTTCCAGCGCGCGCAGGGTTGCGAGCGCCGGCAACAGCATCAGTCCGACCAGGATGGTGAAAGGGAGCGACTGGTCGAACAGCAATGCGCTCATCAGGATGAAACAAGCGAAGCCGATCGACATGCGCGCGTCGCGCACCGATTCGCTTTCCAGCACCTTCACCACCAGCAGCCCGCACACGATCGCCGCGCCAGCCTCGCGCCCGAACGGCGAGCCGTACACCGCGACCACCGCCAGTGGCACCGCCACCAGCATCACGATCCGCAGCCATGCGGGCACGCGGCGGTGGTATTTGCGGCGCCGCCACCAGCGCACGACCACGATTGCGGCCAGCGTTGCGGTGTACCAGATGGGCAGGTGCGGCACGTGCGCACCCACCACGCATAACACGGTCAGGCACAGCAGGTCGAACGGCAGCGCACCGAGCGTGGATGCGATCACGCGGGTTCCCGGTGGCGCGTGGCGGCGCTTCATGGCAGCTCCGCCAGCGCGGCGAGGCAACGGTGATAGTGTCCGGTGTCGCTGGCCGGGCCGAACGAGCGGTTGTCTTCCAGCACCAGTATCCACGGATGCGCGGCGGCGTAGGCATCGCACACCCAGCCGGCGAGGCGCGAGAGGCGGGTTTCGCGGTCGATGCCGGCCAGGGCGTTCCAGTCGAAGCGCAACGGTTGCCCGGGCGCGGCGCGATCGAACTCGCGTACCAGCAGGTGGTCGTGGCGCGCGCTGGCCTTCCACGCGACGTGCCGGATCGGATCGCCGGGGTGGTAGTCGCGCAAGCCCGCGAATTCGTCGCCGCCGGTGATGCGTTCGGCTGGATCGTCGTTGCGCGCGGGCGGCTTGCTGTCGGCCAGGATGCGCGGGTACACCAGCACGCGTTGCGCCGGGGTGATCCAGCTCCACGCGCGGAACAGGCCGAACGGCAGCGTGCTGGAGATCCGCATGCGCGGTACCGCCATCCAGCCGCGCCGGTCGGTCGGGATGGTCACGCTGGCGCGACTGGTGCCCGGTTCGAGCGGGCAGGGTTGTTCCAGTTCGTCCACCGCGATGCCGAGGCCATGGCGGGCGCGACGGTCGTCGGCGAAGGCGAGGTGCAGCGGCAGGCGCGCACCGCAGAAGCCATGCTCGGCGTGCAACGAGCGCAAGGTGAGGTCATGCAGCTCGCGCCAGGTCAGCAGCATGCTGCCGGACAGCGCCGCGCCGAGCAGGCAGGTGAGCAGCAGTGCGGCGTTGTTCTGGTAGTTCAGGGCACCGACCAGCATGGTCGCGAGCAGCACCGCGAATCCGAACCCCGCCCGGGTCGGCACGATGTAGATGCGACGGCGATCGAGCCGTACCGGCAGCGTTTCGGGATTGCGTCCACGCATCAACGCCCGCGACCAGCGTTGCACGCGCGCTGCAAGGCCGGTTCGCCCATGCTGCGCGACGCCATCCATCACGTCACTCCACCGCGACCGATTCCAGCAGCGCCTGCGCCAGCGCATCGCGGGCGAGGGTGCGCGCCGGGATCAGGCGGTGGCCGGCGACGGCGACGAACACCGCCTGCACGTCCTCCGGCAACGCGTAATCGCGATCGCCCAGCAGGGCCCAGGCGCGCGCCGCCGCCAGCAGTGCCAGGCCTGCGCGTGGCGACAGCCCGGTGCGGATGTCGTGGTGCTTGCGGCTGGCCGCCACCAACGCCTGCACGTAATCGAGCAGGGCGGGACTGGCGACGATCGCATGCGCGCGTTGGCGCAACGCGAGGATGTCGGCAGCGTCGAGGCGTGGCGACAGCCGGCCGACCATCGCGGCGCGGTCTTCGCCGGTCAGCAGCCTGCGCTCGGCTTCGGCATCGGGATAATCCAGCGCGATGCGCAGCATGAAACGGTCGAGTTGCGAGTCGGGCAACGGATAGGTGCCTGCCATGTCCAGCGGGTTCTGCGTTGCCACCACGAAGAAGGGTTGCGGCAGCGAGCGGCTGGCGCCGTCGACGGTGACCTGGCCCTCGGCCATCGCTTCCAGCAGGGCGCTCTGGGTCTTGGGCGTGGCGCGGTTGATTTCGTCGGCCAGCAGCAGTTGCGCGAAGACCGGCCCCGGCTGGAAGCGGAACGCGCCGCTGTCGCGGTCGAAGACACTGACCCCGACGATGCCGCTGGGCAACAGGTCCGAGGTGAACTGGATGCGCCGGAACGACAATCCCAGCGTCACCGCCAGTGCGTGCGCCAGGGTCGTCTTGCCGACCCCCGGCACGTCTTCCACCAGCAGGTGGCCGCCCGCCAGCAGGCAGGTGAACGCCATCCGGATCGCCCGGTTCTTGCCGACCAGCACGTCGTTGACCTGGGCCAGCGCGGCATCGAGTCGCTGCCGCGGCCGACTGTCCGCGGATGCCGCGGTGGCGGCGGCGAAGTTCTGGTCCATGCCTGTTCCCGGATGTGCGTATCTGGGACGAGTGTACGCTGGCGGGCGTCGCGATTGCGCGAACGCGGTCGCCTTCAGGGCAGCGCGTAACCGGCTTTGCGCAACAGCCGCGCCAAGGCGATCAGGGGCATCCCGATCAAGCCCGTGGGATCTTCGCTTTCGATGCGCTCGAACAGGCTGATGCCGGCGCCCTCGGACTTGAAGCTGCCGGCGCAATCGAAGGGACGCTCGATGGCCAGGTAGCGATCGATTTCGGGATCGGTGAGAACGCGAAAGACGACGCGGGTGTGGTCCAGCGCGGTGCCGGATTTGCCGCTGCGGGTGTCGATCACGCACAAGGCCGTATGAAAATCAACGACATTTCCGCTACTTGCGCGCAGTTGCTGGCGTGCATTCTCGATGTTGCCGGGCTTGTGCAGCACCGTTTCGCCGTGCGCAGCGACCTGGTCGGAGCCGATCACCAACGCATCGGGGCGGTCCCTGGCCGCGGCTTCGGCCTTGGCGACGGCGAGCCGCAAGGCGCGTGCGCCAGGCGCTTCGCCGGGCAGTTCGGGTTCGTCCACGTCGGGCGAGACTTGTTCGAAATCATCCAGCAGGCGTCGCAACAGTTCGGCGCGGTAGCGCGAGGTCGAGGCCAACACGATCCGTGGGGCACTCATTTTTGCGAAAGATCCTCGATTTTTTCGCGCACCGCGGTTTCCAGCGCGCGTTGCGCGGAATCGAGCTCCTGCAGCTGCCGGCCGAGCGCGCCGCGGGCCTTGCCGATCGCGCTGACCGCGGCGTCCAGGTCGCGCTGGTTGGCATTGCCGGCTTCGTCGCGCAACCACAACCGGTACGCCAGCAGTTCGCGCAACGCAGCATCGATGGCGTGGCGGGCGTCGGGTTCGCCGGCCGCGGGGTGGTTCGGGGTGATCGACATGGACGCGTGCGCGCGGGCGAGGCGGGTGCGGCACTCCTTGAGGTCGTGTTCAAGGCCGTCGGCTTCCAGGTACAGGGTGCGCAACGCGCGTTGGTGGCGCATCTGGCGGGCCAGCAACACGACGATCAGCACGCAGACGAGCACCGCCACCAGCGCGGGCAGGATGATGGCGAGCAGGGTGCTGGGCAGGGCGGTCAAGGCTCGGCTCGGTATGGCGTGAACACCAGGATGGCAAGCATGATACGGGCCAAGGCCGGGGCGTGCTTTCCGGTTGACTTTGTGCAGTGCGGAATCTAGCATTCCCCGCTTATGTCCGCGTCCCTGCCAGCGAGTGTGGACGCCGAACGCATGGTGGCCGGGCGGCGGTCTTTCGAAGGGTCCCTGCCGGTTGCGGAATTGCCGCGGCTGGTCGAGGCGCTGGCGAACGACAGCGGCGAGGTCGCCTATCGACTGGATTTCGAAACGGGCGATCTGGGCGAGCCGCGGTTGCACGTCCGGTTGCACGCGGGGTTGACGCTGGAATGCCAGCGCAGCCTCGACGAGTTCGTGTTTCCGGCCGAAGTCGACACCCGGCTGGGGTTGCTCGCGGACGAAGCGGATGCCGCCGCGCTGCCCGGCGATTGCGAACCGTTGCTGCTCGAAGGCGGCGCGTTGTCGCCGCGCAAGGTGATCGAGGACGAATTGCTTCTGGTTTTGCCGCTGGTGCCCGTGAAGCCCGGCGGCGAAATCCTGCAGGGCGAATGGACGATGCCCGGTGACCCGCCGCAGGATGCGGAGCGGGACGAGGCGGTGACGCATCCGTTCGCGGATTTGCGCAACCTTCTCGAAGCCCGCGCGAAACATCGTTGACCTATCCAGCATCAGCAGGAGAGCCATCATGGCCGTTGCCAAGAACCGCACATCACCTTCCCGCCGCGGCATGCGCCGTGCGCACGACGCACTGGACAAGGTGCAGCTCGCCACCGATCCGACGTCGGGCGAGGTCCACCGCCGTCACCACATCACCAAGGACGGCTACTACCGTGGCCGCAAGGTGATCGAAGACAAGCAGGCAGTCGTCGACGAGGACTGAGGTCCTTGTTGTGCACGGGGTCGCAAACGCACGCGCGGCGCTGATCGGCGCCGTCGCGTTTTTTGTTGCGTTCAATTTTTGAACGGGGAATCGCATTTTGACCTACGCCCGCATCCTCGCCACCGGCAGCGCGCTGCCGGAGCGTGTCGTCACCAACTTCGACCTCGAGAAGATGGTCGACACCAGCGACGAATGGATCCGCACCCGCAGCGGCATTGAAGAAAGGAGAATTTTAAAGGGCGAGAGCAAAGGTACAAGTGATATGGTGGCCCCCGCATTAACGGGGCTTTGTGAAAAAAGAGGTATCAGTCCTGAGGAAATTGAATGTGTAATTGTTGCAACTGTGACGCCCGATATGGTTTTTCCGGCAACTGCAAATATTGTTTGCCACAAAGCTGGTGCTACGAACGCCTTCGGCTTCGATGTTTCGGCTGCCTGTTCAGGTTTTTTATACGCGCTAACTATGGGTGCCGCCATGATCGAAAGCGGTAGGTATAAAAAAGTTGTTGTAGCTGGCGGCGATAAAATGAGTGCTATTGTAGATTATACTGATCGCACTACCTGTATCCTCTTTGGAGATGCGGCAGGTTGTCTGCTTTTAGAGCCAAGTGAAAATGGTTACGGGATAAAAGACAGCCTTTTGAAAAGTGATGGCCAGGGCAGCGACTATTTAAAGATGAAAGCCGGCGGCTCATTGCGTCCTGCATCCCACGAAACGGTTGATAATAAAGAACACTATATTTACCAGGAAGGAAAAACAGTATTCAAATTTGCAGTAAAAGGGATGGCAGATGTGAGCGCCGAACTTCTTGAAAGAAATAACCTTACCGGCGATGATATTGCATGGCTGGTACCGCACCAGGCGAACCTCAGAATTATTGATGCAACTGCGCAACGCATGGGATTACCTGCGGAAAAGGTAATGATTAATATCAATCGCTACGGAAACACTACTGCTGCCACTATTCCGCTTTGTTTGTGGGAGTGGGAAGATCAATTAAAAAAAGGGGATAAGCTCGTTCTGGCTGCTTTTGGCGGCGGGTTCACCTGGGGCGCCACGCTCGTTGAATGGGCATACGACGGCAAGTGAGCCTGAAAAGTAAAAGTCTTTTGCTATAATCTTTACGCGCTCTTGAGCGCTTGAATTGTTATTGAATTTTTACGGGCCTCAACTTTTAATAGCATCGGTATTGTAGGCCGGCCGCAAAGGACGAACTCTCGTTCTGCGCCATCCGCATCAGAAATTCCATGTGGAATTTTAACAGCTAATTCAATTTATATTTGCATTATGGCAATACAGGTAGGAATAATTATGGGCAGCGATAGTGATTTAAACATCATGCTGGCGGCCTCAGATATTTTAAATGAATTTGGGATAGACCACGAAGTGACCGTTGTTTCTGCACATCGTACACCGCTGCGCATGGTTGCGTATGCTCAAAATGCTAAAGAGCGCGGCTTAAAAGTGATTATAGCCGGGGCGGGTGGCGCTGCACATTTGCCGGGGATGGTCGCATCAATAACTACTTTGCCGGTTATAGGAGTACCGGTAAAATCGAGCAATTCTATTGACGGCTGGGATTCCGTATTATCTATTTTGCAGATGCCAAACGGAGTGCCTGTTGCAACCGTGGCTTTAAATGCTGCTAAAAACGCGGGCATTCTTGCGGCGCAAATTATTGGCAGTTTTGATGAAGCCATCAGCCGGAAGATATGTGATTATAAATTAAAAATGAACGACGACGTGTTAAACAAGGTTGAAAAGCTAAAATCCGGTGGTATCGCTAACGGCTTCGACAAGTAAAAAAAAACGCCGCAGTTGTCTGCGGCGTATGGCTTGAGGTTTGGTTTATGAAAAATCGGTTTAATTCACTTTTACCATATAAATATAATCCTGAACTTTTTTCACCTGTTGAAGATGATTCATCCCGTTCAAGGAAGATTTAGTGTTTAGCTTCAAAGATTTAGCTGTTGAATCTGCATTTTCTTTTTCTTTCAGCTTACTAAGGGCATTAAAGATGTTTCGCGATTGTAACGCAAATGCCGAACCCTGTGCGTCTTTTTGCCTTCCGTTTACAATGCCGATCACTTCTCCGTTGTAATTTAAAACCGGGCTGCCACTGTTACCGCGGTTCACGGGTATATCAATTTGGCAACTCAAAGTGTCGCCATCATATCCCGTTCTTGAACTCAAATAACCCTGCCCGTAAACAATTTCATCACGCGGAAAGCCCATGGTATAAATGGTTTCAGCAAGGTCGGCCTGTTTTCTGCTGAAAGCATAGGGTACGGCCGGTAATGCTTTAAAGTCTTTATCGGTTATTTTCAGAATTGCAATATCCGTTGTTGCATCGCTGTAAACCACGGTGGCATAAAATTCTTTACCATCGGAATTTTGTACGGCAACATTATTAGCTCCTTCAATAACGTGATTATTGGTGACCAGGTAACCTTTCGCGTCTATAATAAAACCGGTGCCGCCCTTCGTGTAAGGAATTTCAATATTATTTTGTAAGGCAGCGCCCCGGCTCTTCAGGCTATTTATCTCCCTGTCCTGTACAATAGTTTTATTTTTGATGGAGTTTAGTTCTTTGCTCAAATAATCAATCTGGCTGGGAGAAGCTTTTGGTGTAACCGATGAAATAATGGCGCTCACCATTAAAGTTGTAATACCGGCAATAGCAGCGGCAATACCCGCCACCCTTTTATAACGGTTAAACAGATAAACTACTTTTGCTTTACCCTTCAGGCGCACAGAATTGATCTTGCCGGATTCAGCAAGGTTTGTATGAATGTCATTGAGCGACTTATGAAATTTTTGCCACTCGTTAAAGCGGTTCATCTTTTGTAGGAACAAAGTGTGCTCCACCACCATCTGGTCTACCTCTGCATCTGCCTTGCGCAGGTTTTCAAAGTTCAGGCGCTCATCCGGGGTCATTTCACCTAAAATGTAGCGCTCTACCGCTTCAATTAATATTGTATTTTCGTGATCGTGCATCACTAATCCTTTTTAGTATAATTGGTAAAGAATATTTTTTTTAACCGCATCAGGCATTTGTACTTCTGGGTTTTTGCATTTTCAGAGTTGGTGTAGCCAAACCCGTCTGCAATATCCTGCATACTCTTTTTTTGAAAATAGAAAGCCTCCAATAAGCTTTTACAGGGTTCTCCCAGTTTGTTGATGGACTGATGCATCATTTCAAATTCAGTTTCCTTTTCATCATGTTCAGTCAAATCATCTTCAACCGGCACATTTGCCATCCCTTCGTCACCCGGATCACTTATAAATCGGTTGGATTGCTGTAATTTTTTCAGCCACAATCTTTTAGAAACCGAATACAGGTAGGTCCTTATCTGGCAATTCAGTTCAAAATTTCCGGAACGCGCCTTTTCGTACAACACTACCATTGCCTCCTGAAAAACATCTTTGGCATCCTCCGCCGTTCCACTGTTGTTTACAATAAGAGCCTGAATTAAATTAAAATTGTGCTTGTAAATCTCCTCAACCGATTTTTTGTCGTTGCGGGCCAGTCCTTTGAGTAATATCAGCTCCTGTTCATGAATCGTCTCTTTCACCCTATTGCTCTGTTTAATACGAAATATTAAAAATAGTAACCCATTTTCAGGGATAGAAAAACTTTTTTTATGTTAAAAGGTTACCTTTTTTCAAATTTTGGTATTAACCTTTAAAGAGTTCAAAAATAAAGACAAAGAATGAGAAAAATAGGGTTCGTTTTGGCCATTGCATCTATTGGTTTTGTGGCTTGCAATAATAACGCAGAAAACAAACCAGGCGAGGATTCAGTTACAGTAACTTCTGAACCGGCGCCCACACCTGCCATTGATACTTTAGCTGCGAAAGTTGATTCAGCTAAAGATGATACCTCAGTGGCAGCTAAGATAGACTCGGCGATGGCTCATTAAATGCATTTTATTCGGCAAGCAATATAGAGTGGCCGTTCCGCTTCTGCGGAATGGCTTTTTTGTTTATGAAAGATTCTTATTCAGGAAATAAAATATTCTCTCCCTTGTATGATTCTAATCATCTTACCTTTGCACTCTTTTTAAATTAAAGAATATATTTTGACAACATTTGAATCGCTGGGCATTGAAGAAGGACTTCTGCAATCCCTGCAACAGATCGGGTTTGAAACCCCGACTCCTATTCAGGAGAAAGCTATTCCCGTTTTATTACAAGGCACCAAAGACTTTATAGGACTGGCACAAACCGGTACCGGCAAAACTGCAGCGTTCGGACTGCCTTTGCTACAATTAATTGAGAAAGAAACCCGCTCACCACAGGCGCTTATTATTTGTCCAACCCGCGAGCTGTGCCTTCAAATAACAGGAGATATTGAAAAATTCCGGTCCAAAAAAAATAATGTAAATGTTACTGCCGTTTATGGGGGTACATCCATAAGAGAACAAATCAAAAGCCTTAAAAAAGGAACGCAGATTGTTGTTGCAACGCCCGGCCGCCTGATTGACCTGATTGAAAGAAAAGCAATACACCTTGAAGATATTCGTTACGTGGTGTTAGATGAAGCCGATGAAATGCTGAACATGGGCTTTAAAGATGATATCGAATTTATTTTAAAGGAAACCATTAATCGCCAGAGTATCTGGCTTTTCAGCGCTACGATGCCACCTGAAATCAGGCAGGTAAGCAAGCGTTATATGGACAAGCCTTTTGAAATTACGGTGGGAAAAGTAAACGCGGGGGCGTCTACTATCGATCACCAGTATTATCTGGCTAATCACCACACACGGTATGAAACGCTGAAACGAATTATTGATTTCAACCCCGGTATTTACGGAATTATTTTTACACGTACCAAAGCTGATGCCCAACAAATTACCGAGCAGCTAATTCGGGAAGGTTATGATATTGAGGCCTTACACGGCGATCTTACACAGGCACAGCGCGATAAAGGGATGGCCCGGTTTAGAGAAAAATCGCTGGAATTACTCATTGCGACCGATGTTGCAGCCAGGGGAATTGATGTGAAAGGGATTACGCATGTGATCAATTACGAATTGCCGGACGATACCGAAGTGTACACACACAGAAGCGGCCGCACGGGCCGTGCTGGCAAAAGCGGTATATCAATTTCTATTGTTACACCAAAAGAGTTTTACCGGCTTCGCCAGATTGAAAAACTGGTAAATACAAAATTTCATAAGCTTGACATCCCGGCGGGAAAAGACGTTGTTCGCAAGCAGTTTTTTCATTTTATTGATAAGATGCTGAACGCCGATATCAGCAATGGAGATTACGAAACTTACCTCCCTGTCTTAAAAGAAAAGTTTGCCGGGATTGAAAAAGAAGAGATCATGCAACGTGTTGCTGCACTTGAGTTTGACCGGTTTTTGAAGTATTATGAAAATGCCCCTGACCTGAATGTGAGGGAGAAGGCGAGCGGCGAAAGAAAAGCAGAGAGAGGGGAAAGAAGAGAGTCGCGCGGTGGCGGAAATTACCAGAGGTTATTTGTAAACCTGGGTACTAAAGATGGTTTTTATAAGGCAAGCTTCCTTCAGTTTGTTTTAGATATGAGCGGCCTTTCAAAAGATGTACTTGGGCGTATTGACATGAAAGAAATGAATAGCTGGGTTGAAGTAGAACCTGCGTCCTCCAAAAAAATGATCAAATCTCTCGACGGTAAAAATTACCGTGGAAGAAAGATCAGGATGAATGATGCTGAAACCGGTGGAGGACGGAGAAAGAAATAAGGGCCTTCGCAGCTCTCATTTCTTTGACTTTAAATTACTGGTACTGAATATACACCGGTTTTGGGGTAAACCGTACTAATTCTTCAGGTGTGTACATGCTACCGCCTTTTTTCAAATCATTTTTATAAAAGAGTTTGAACCCTGCAAACTGTACCGGATCTTCGTTTATAAAACGCTTCCAGGTACCGGCTTTCAGGGCTTTATCGCCCCAACCGTCCATGTCAATCACCACCTGAACTTCCGGCGTTAACTTTATATTTTTTGCGTTCATTACCATATTATTGGTAAACCTGTGGATCACCAGTATTTTTGGAGGAAGATTGTTGTCCCTTACAATTTTACCCAGGTGGTCGATTACCCAGTTAATATCGTTGGCATTAAATGTGCCGATAACAGAGCCGGGTTTTTCACCGCCTTTCATTGAAAATTCGGGGTCAATGCCTAAATGAAAATCGGGCCGTTTTAAATATTCATCAAATTCAGGTATCTCGTTTTGCAGTGAGCTATGCCCCACCTGCACATCAACAAACGTAAGTGCTTTGATCTCTTTCGCCCAGTTATAAATGGTATCAATTTGGTGGAAAGGCATGCGTAGCCTGTATTTGCTGTCTTTGCCGGGAGCGCCCTGCGCTGTAACGGCAATGTAATGCAAGGCCGGAATAACTGGTGTGAGGCTATCAGCCTTTTCCCATTTCGTTACTTCGTCTTTCAATCTTTTCAGCATCTCATTTTTAGGAAACTCACCAAGGGCGCCCATCCTTGTTGAAAAGAGGTTGCCGTAGTAGGCAACCACGCGGTTCATTGGCAAAATAGCGCCTGCCAAAGGATAGGGGCCTTTCACCGGCCAACGGCCTGTAGTGTCGCCATTAGCCATGTGTTGCAACATTTTATTATATTTCGCTGTATCTAATCCCGGTTTTTCAGGTTCGCCTTTTTCAGTTATTGGAACGACTAAAGAATCCAAAGCCTTTTCATTTTGATTTTTTGCGGAACCCGAATTGCCGCAACTCCAAACGCCCACACTAATGGTCAGTGCCAATGTAATAATAAATAGCCTCATGAGATGTTTCAAATTTTATTTTGCCAAAAATAACAGCTAAAACAATGCGGTGTTAAAAAGCAATGCAAAAAATTTCTTTAAAAAGAAAACTTAGTTTTTCAAAAGAGAAGAGCCATTCAAAATCCTCATGCGGTACGCGTTCATCGCTGTTTGGCCGAGTTTTTTTATCAACTTTCTGTTTACAAAAAATCCAACCGGTGCGCCAACGATCGGAAGCAGTTGTGCCATTTTAGCAAGGTCAATATAATCGCGGTATTCCTGCTGAAGCTTGCGCCATTCAAATTGATTAATGTCATCCGGCAACAGCTTGCTTTTATCGTTCCAATCAACCATTCTTAAATAAATATTTTTACGATGCTGATCGCTGGAGAATGCCAGTTCGAAAATGTGCAACAGGTAAACACGCTCTTTGTAATCATCGAGGTCAAAACCATAAAGAGCCGCAATGTCGTATAACATTTTTAGTTTGATGGTGAGCAGCAGCGGAAAATCGGCGATGCCAAGTAGAAATCCTCCCGCGCCGGTGAGGCCTCCTTCCACAGCGGCTGTATTTCTATATATTTTTATTTTGGCTTCAACTTGTTTTTCCCGTTCGTAAAAACCCCCAGGCAGTAAAGGCTGACCGGTGGTATGTTTTGCGCCGAACAACACCGCTTTTAACATTTGCTTTATGACAGTGGTCATTGTGTTATGAACTTTTTCCGGTATGATTGCGTTGATTTTGTCCTGCGTTGATTTTGAAAGTTTGTTAATAAGCCCGGGCTTCTTCAGCATCTTTTTTTGCCAAACCAGCAATTCTGTTTTTACACTTAATTGGTACGCATCCATTGGCATATAAATTTATCTCCACAAAAAAAGAAACCTGTCAATCTGAATTTTTATTTCATCGTTCATAGCTATCAAGTATCCATTTTTTTGCCGTTTGTACAATTATTTTAATCACCGCCAAAATGTACAACGCTTTAATAAAGATAGTGTTTCACAAGTTTGGAGCTTGTCACATATTTATGCGATTTAGAATTTTAGAACAATATTTTCCGAAATGCGCTCGAATAAGTCAGAACCAATGTTTCACTCACTGAACACTAAATTTGGTAACACTATTTTTCCGCTTCCTGCCTTTCCTTATCCCTGATGTAAACGGAATAGTCAACATCGGCATACATGTTTCCGAAAGGAAAAACTGTTTTCCCAATTTGGTTAAAGCTGCCAGCGATGTCGGAAAAC
>Ga0066256_1003182_pt2 | contig 13148 bp, 4 predicted proteins | sample ThiBio_1000_biof_FD_87107 | JGI IMG/M metagenome (GOLD analysis project Ga0066256, IMG submission 87107) | Wastewater bioreactor microbial communities from Cape Town, South Africa - Thiocy_expt_1000_biof (version 2) | ecosystem: Engineered > Bioreactor > Thiocyanate-remediating >...
TGTTTTGTCCCGCCCCCCCCCCCCCCCCCCCCCCCCCCCCCTTTCCTAACGTGCAGGCGCGCTCCCTGCATCGCGGCTACACGCGGGCGCTGGAGGAGCGGGTGCCGGCGCACATTCGCACGCGACTAGCCACGCTGGAGAACACGATTGCCGCCATTGGGCGGAGGTGAGGCGGGGGCGCAGCCCCCATGCACAACAATAGCGCAGACGACTTGAAGGAAGTGGCCATGGCCAACAAACTGATAAATAGGTAATGGATGAGTCAGGATGACACGGGCACAGGCACATGGGTCACATCCTCACAAGCCTGGGCACAGGTCGCCCAGCATGTCTTGTTCCGTGGGTGACGCGGACGGGACGTCGGCTGCGGCAGCGGGCGCAGTGCCAGTGGCCGCCGCCTCAGGGGAGCCGCATATGGTGGCAAGGTGCGCGCTGGCGGCGGCCGGCGCGGCGTGTGGCGGGCTCGGCAGCGCGGGTGGCACGCTGTTGGCACCACTGCTCTCCACGCTGCCGGCTGTCGATAACATGGTCAAGAGGCGCGCTTGCAGTGGCGCCGAGTCGGTGGAGGTGCTGAATGATGACGTGAGGCGGGTCGGGTTGGGGGTGCCGTCTGTGGCAGAGGACGGCGTGATGGGCGGCATGGTGGAGGTGGCGCCGTCGGGGCTGCGCTGGGGCGTGGGCGGTGCTATGTAGCGTGCCCCCTGCGCCGTCCACGGCATACGCGCCCGCGCGCTGTCTGGCAGACCCGACGATGGCGAGGTGCCCAGCACGCCACCCGGTACCGCACTGCCGCTTGCCACATGGTGCAGCGGCGGCGGCGACACCATCATGGTATCGGCCATGGGCCCGTCTGAAACCCCTGCCGGCGCCGCCGCCACTGCAGCAGCGTCATAGCCATACGGCACCCGCGTGCCCTCCTCTGCGTCAGCCGCGCCCACTGTCCAACCAGGCCCGCCACCACCGCTAGCAGCACCCCAGTGTATCCCAGGAATGGTGAGGCGGGCGGCCGCCGCCGCAATGGCGGGCGGGCCGGGCGGCGGGGGGGGGGGCCCCCTCGGTGCCCTCCGCGCCGCCCGCCCCCGGGCCCCGTCGCCCTACCCCGCATTCCCCCCCCCCTCCAAACCACCCACCGCCACGGGCGAGGCGCCCGCCCCGCCAGCAGCGGGCCCCCCCCCGCCCCCCCCCCCCCCCCCCCCCCCCCCCCCACCCACCCCCCCACCCCCCCCACCCCCCCCACAATAAAGGCCAGCCGCCGCAGCAGGAGCGGCAGAGGAGCCACCACCCAGCGCCGCACGCAGGGTCAGCACGGCAGCCGGTACATCCTTCATCTTGGACGGCACGTCGGCGCCGCTGCGGCCAGGCGGCGTGGCGTTTGGCAGCAGCATGGGCGGCAGGGAGCGGTGGCTGTCCAGCCAGCGATAGAGCATGGCATGCACGTCTGCCATGGAGGGCCGCAGCTCCGGATTTGGCTGCCAGCAGTACGCAATGATGTCGGCAAGGCCGGTGTCCAGGTCGCGCGGCAGCGGCATGCGCTCGCCACGGCGCACGCGGTCCGGCACCTCCTCCTTGGGCACGCCCTCCCACGGCCGCTTGCCCACAAACATCTCGTACAGCGTAACGCCAAAGGAGAACACGTCGGACTTGTTGGTGCTGACCTTGAAGTGCAGCGCCTCAGGCGCCAGCCAGCGTAGCGGGCCAAAGTTGCCAGCCGTGGTGTACGAGCCCGCCTCACCGTCGCGCGAGAACCCAAAGTCCGACACCTTCACGCGCAGGTCGCCCGACACGAGCAGGTTGCGCGCCGAGATGTCGCGGTGCAGCACGCCGACGGAGTGCAGGTGCATGACGCCCGCCGCCGCGTCCACCGCCATGGCCGCCACCACCTGCACCGACAACACGTCGCGCCAGGTATCGGTGCGCGACTTCCACACCAGGATGTCCTCCACGTTGCCCAGCGGCATGAACTCGGTGACGAGCGACAGCGGGTGCAACAGCACGCCGCGGAACTGCACAATGTTGTCGTGGTTGGCGACGTTGCGGATGATGTCGACCTCGCGCGCTAGCGAGCCCAGCGCCTCATCCGTGCGCACCCCCGACGCCGACTCGTCAAACGCGTCCGCGCGCAGCACCTTCACCGCCACCGCCTGCCCCGCGTACGTCGACCGGTACACAGTGCCGTAGCTGCCCAGGCCCACGCGGCTGCGCGGGTCAAACGGGAGCAGTGCGGCGTTGATGACGCAGCGCGGCTCAAAGTACTGCTTCGCCAGCGCCAGCGGCGGCACAAATACATCCTTCTCAGGGATGTACCCCCCCTCCACGGCATTGGCCATGGTTAGCGCCGGCAACGCGGTGCCGCCAAAGCCGCCGCCGGCCGCGGGCGGCGGCGCCGGCAAATACCCGCCGCTGGCAGCAAATCCGGTCGTCGGTGCCGCGGCTGGCAGCAGCGCGGCCGACGGGCCGTAAGCAAACAGGCCCGTGTGCGAGCCGGATCCCGTGAACTCTGCCGTCGTGCCCGCTAGGTCCCCAGACCACTGTGGCGGTGCACCGGGCGCCACCGTCGCCGCCATCGCTGGCAGGCTGCTAAACTGGCCGCCATCCGCGGTGGCAGCCGGACCGACAATTGCATACCGCGCCGGCGCCGGCGGCGGTGGCAGGCCGGCTGCCAGGCTGCCGTCTGCAAATGACGCAGGGGCGCGCATGGCGGCATTGGGAGGCGGCCGCAGGAAGGCAGGCACGGTGGGCATCAGGGTGGTCAGCACGGCAGCCGCCGGCGACTTGGCAATTGCAGACGCGCCCAGCAAGGGCAGGGGCGGTGACGGCGCGGGCACTGGCGCTGGTGCTGCTGCCACCGGATGCGGCAGTGGCGCCGGGTGTGACACCATACCCACTTGCAGCTGCGGCGGCGGCGGTAACACGCCAGGCGACAGCGGCACCCGACTCTCCCCGCTGCCACCACCGCTGCTACCCGCGGTGGACGACGGCGGCGGGGGCCCAGAGGCCGCCGGCGCATACAGCGCCGCTTCCACGCTGCCGTCACTAGCGCCACGCAGCGGGAAGCGGCTGTCGCCGCCGTCACCGTCGTCGCCGTCTGAGACCAGCGTGGGCACCGCAGTAACGGCGGCGGCGGCAGCAGCCGCACGGCGGCGCTCCATGTCCACTGCGGCCAGCATCACGTTCTTGTGGATGGCGTTCATGCCCAGCTTGTCTGCCTTGTCGGCGTCAAAGTGGTCTACAATGCGGGCCATGGACTCGAACCCGGTGGACAGCAGTGGCCCAATGTACTGCCGCAGCGACACCTTGCCCAAGAACGCCTCCACTTCTGCCACGCCCGCCCACGACACGCGCGACGCGGTGGCGGCGTCCAGCTGCAACACGCCTCCCATACTCACCAGTCCACCACTTGGCGCCACACCGCTGTTGCTGCCTGTGCCTGTCAGTAAAGCTGCTGGGGATGCACGCGCCGTGGCGCTGCCTCGCAGGGCGCCCTCCAACGCCTGCGCAAGTGCAGACGGCCCCCGCCCGCTGCCCATTCCGCCGCCGCCACCGCCGCCGCCGCCGCCGCCACCGCCACCAGTGAAAGAAGGCGGCAGGCCGGCAGCGATAGCGCGGCCGTTGATGATGCGCTCATCGTCTAGTGGACTGGGGTCGCACGCTTCGCTGCGCATGGAGGTCAGGGCCGCCGCCGCCGGCGGAGGCGGCAGTACGCTGGCAGAGCTGCCGGTGCTTGACGCGCGCGACACCTCGCTGATGCCGCCCACCAGTGGCACTGGCACTGATGGCGGCGGGGAAACTGGCGGGGCAGCAGCGGCGGCGGCGGCTGCGGCGGCAGTGGCACCGCGCCGAGCCACGTACGAGCGCAGCGCATCAGCGACCTCTGTGTGCCGGTACAGGCCCGCGATTTCCAGCGCCGTCAGCGTGTCGCCGGCGTGCGGTAGGGCGTCTGGCGGGAGAGGTGCAGCGCCCAACGCCGCTGCCGCCTTGCTCGCGGCGGCGCGGAGGCTGTGGACGGTGGCGGCATTGAGGCAAAGTGTGTCGGACGGGTTGCCGCCGTGTCCCAGCAGGGCGTACACGAGGTACAGGTTGCCGGACTGCGCGGCGACCATGAGCGGCGTCCAGCCGGCGGTGTTGCGCATGTTGGGGCTCAGCGCGGCGGGGTCAGGCAGCGCAATAGCAAGGGACATGAGGTACTGCGCGGTGTCCACGTTGCCGGCGGCGCACGCCACGTGCAGCGCCGTGTTGCCGCTGCCGTCCGTGAATGTGGGGTTGCCGCACCTCTCGATGGCGGCCTGCAGCTCCGCTACGCTGCCGCGCGCCGCCGCCAGCATGGCCATCCCCTTACTCTGCACTGCCCGTGCCTCCGCCGCGCGCTCCCCCATCCACGCGCGCAGCAAGCCCTCCGCACCTGCCGCGTGCGCCGCCACCGCGGCCTCCAGCGGCGTGCGGCCGTCCGTTGCGGGCAGGGACGGCGCGGCGCCGGCGTTCAGCAACCAGCGCACAAGCGGCTGGTTGTTGTTGCGCGCCACCACGTGCAGCGCCGTCTCGCCCGCGGGCGTCACGCGCGCATTCAGGACGGCGGGTGGCAGGGGTGCCACCACGTCCACATGGTTCACGCCGGCGTCAGGCAGCGCGGGCAGCGGCGGCGGCACACCCAGCGCAACCGCCGCCACGCCCGCCATCTCGCGTGCCAGGCCGTCGTAGCCCTTCACTACCGCGTCCATCAGCGGCGTCATGCCCGCCTTGTTGGGCGCCAGCGGGTTAGCCTTGCGCGCCAGCAGCAGGCGCACCAGCTCCGCGCTGTGCGCCGCCACCGCCAGGTGCAGCGGCGTGCGGCACAGCGGCGGCGGGCAGGCGTCCACCTCCGCGCCGCGCTCCAGCAGCTTGGTGGCCGCCGCCACGCGGCAGCCGTACACAGCGTAGTGCAGCGGCGTGTAGCCGCGCGAGTCCGCCTTGTCCAGCAACGCCCGCCGCGTCACCCGCGGCGCCAGCAGCACTTCCAGCGCGTCCACGTCCCCCGTCGCCGCCGCCTCATACACCTCCCCCTCATGCCGCAGCATCAGCCGCACGCCCCCGCCGCCGCCGCCACCGCCATCATCATCCGGTAGTGGGAGTTCGGGTGCGGGCGGCGGCGGCGGCGGGGCGGTTGCGGGGGCTGCTGGGGGTACGACAGACGAGGCAGCGGCAGCGGCAGCAGCGGCAGCGACGGCGGCGAGGGGTGAGGCGACGGATGGCGCGGCACTGCGGCCGCGTGGCGAGGGTGCTACCGCCCCCGACGTGGCCGCCCCAGCAGCTGCTGCCACGGGTGGTGTGCTGCTGCCCCGTCCACGCCCACCACCACCACCACCGGGTGTGCCACCACCAGGCGTGCCACCAGGTGTGCCACCGCCACCGCCGCTGCTACTGGTGCCACGGGGGGTGCCACCGCCGGCGCTGCGGGGCGTGCCGCTGCCGCCGCCGCCGGTGCTACGCAGCCGCATGGCAGTGGTGGGAAGAGGGGCAGCAGCAGCAGGGGGGTCTGGGTGTGGCTTGCTGGCTTCCAAAGGTGGCTACCTCCAACCAAGCGCGCACCCTACCCTGGCCTGCCTTCCCCAGATAGACACACACACGGTCGTAGCCCCCTCTCCCTACCTCACCCTCTGCAGCTCTGCTACCTTCTCTCCTACCACTCTACCTCCCCCCTCCTTCTCGACCTTCTGCTCCTACCTTCTACCCACGGCGGCCACTGCTACTACTGGTACTACCACGGGTACGCCCAAAAGTGGGTGTGCAAATTCACACTGCGCAGACGCAAACACAACGTCACACACAAGTCCAGTGTTGTGTGACACCTATCAACCCCTTTCGCAATGTTAACGTTGTAAAATTGGCGCGCGTCGACACCCCAGTCTGTGTGACGTGGCCACGTTGCGTTGCCACCTCTGTGCACCTGTGAGGCCGTGACATGCCCTACAGCAGCACAGACGGACACGTGGCCACCTTTCCGACCTTGGTTCGTGGGCCGAATCGTGGCCCAACTGGCAACTGCATACCGAAGTAACAAAGCAGCGGTGCAATGGCAGTGGCAATGGCAAGAGAGGAGACAAGGGGGATAGAAGTAATGGGTGTCTTGTGTGTAACGCGTGCGGTTGTTTTGCTGGTTGTTGTGCTAACTTGTGCTTCTGTTGTTGTTGTGGATATGTCACTGGATATCCATCGAAATCCTGCTACCCGAAACCCAGGATTCCATGTGGTCGTGCGCAACGACGCGGAGCCTTCACACTGCTTCACTTTGCAGAACCAACATTCTATGTCAACATTACACGCCAAACTGGTTGGTTTTGTTGTGCGCCTCGTGGTTATGTACGTAATTGCGTGTACACTCACTCTCTTGTCTTGTGTGCCAGCAACGGCAGTGGCGGCAGCGCACAGCCAAAAAATGAAGTTTGCAAGCAGGCAGCGCGCGCAATTTTAAATAGCAGCACAAGGTGGCACGTATCGCAAAACCCCGTGCCGGACCATTATTTTGTGACCATATTGGTTCCCTGTATTTTAATTTTTAGTCGGCGTCGTCGCAGCCGTCGTCGCAGCCGTTGGTGCCTCTGCGTCCCCCTCACTGCCTCCTTTCGCCGCCTACTACGCAGCACCACTACCGCTGGTATTCCCTGCTGTTGCCGCCGCTGCTGCCGTCTAGGATTACGTTGCTGCTGCTGCTGGTGTTGTTGCTGCTATTGTCAGCTGTCGCTGCTGCTGCTATTGTTGCTGCCACCGCTGTGGAGGCTGAGGCGCCACCATCGACTGTGTCGCAACAGCCTTGTGAATAGAATAGCTGCTGCGTTCCGCCGCGTACGGCCAGCTGCCTCGTGAGCTTGGCGCCGCCGCCATGGTGCGGCAGACGGTAGAGATCTTCTTGCGGTCGCGGCCGCCGCGGCCGGGTGGCGGGGGCGGAGATGCTGCCGCTGCAGCCGCCGCAGCAGCTGCTGGCGCCGCCGTTGCTACACTCTCGCCACTGCGATTCACTGCTGGCGAGGATGGCGATGCCCCAACTGATAGTGGTGGCGGCAGTGGCGGCGAGGCGGCGCGCGGCCTCACCAATGTGGAGATAACCGTGTCGCGGCACTACCGCGATGCAGTGGCGCCGGGAGCCGCGCCGCCCTCCCTGCCCGCGCCCTCCCCCGCCGCCGGCAGCAACACGCTCAACTTCCGGTTCAACCGCGTGTTTGACGCCACCGCCAGCCAGGAGGCGGTGTACGCCACCGTCGTGCAGCCCCTCGTGCGCCACTTCCTTGACGGCGTCAATTGCACCGTGCTAGCTTACGGTGCGTGTTTGTTGTCGTCTTGCGCAGTTGCGAGCCGGCTGGGTGCAATCGGCGGCCACAACCACCCTCCCACACACTACCACAACTACCTGCAGGACAAACGGGGAGCGGTAAGACGTGGACGATTAGTGGCGGCGGCAAGTACAAGTCGCGTGGCGTCATCCCGCGCGCCGTAGCAGATGTGTTTGCCGCCATCGAGGCGGAGGATCGCGCGCTGGCGGCGGTGCGCGAAGGCGGTGGCGCCAGCGGTGGTGGCGGTGGCGGAGATGCAACAGCAGCAGCCGCCGCAGCCGCATCCTCCGCGTCCTCCGCGGCGCCAGGCGGGAGGACGCGGCTGCAGGTGTCGTACATGGAGATCTACAATGAGCGCGTGTATGACCTGCTGGACGAGCGCAACGGCGACCGGCCCATTGAGCTGTGGGAGCGCGTGTCGGTGCGGGAGGGGCGGGACGGCGAGCTGCAGCTGCGCAACCTGCGGCTGTACGACGTGACGACGGAGCGCGACGTGCTGAACCTGCTGTTTCTGGGCAACGTGAACCGCATGACGGCAGAGACGCCGATGAACCACGCCTCCTCGCGCTCGCACTGCATTTTCACGCTCACACTGGAGCGCCAGGCGCCCGGCAGCGACGTCGTCACCACCTCCAAGCTCAACCTGGTGGACCTGGCGGGCAGCGAGCGCATCTTCAAGACGGGGGTGGGCAGCAGCGCCGCGCCGCCTACCGTCGCCGCCGCCGCTGCCATGAACGCCGCCGAGGTGACGCGGCGCGAGGGCCGCTACATTAACCTGTCGCTGCACCACCTGGAGCAGGTCATCATTGCGCTGCAGGCACAGGCGCTGCGCCGCGCCTCTTCCGCTGCCGCCGCGGTTTCGTCGGCAGCCGACGGCGGCGGGGGTGGCGTGCGGCGTTCTGCCAGCGCGTCACACATTGCGGCGTCCGGCATAGCGGGCAGCGGCAGCGCGGTACGCGGCCGCAGCGCGGTGCGGGGCACGCCATCTAGCGGCTCCCTAACACCCACCGCTGCTGCCGCGGCTGCCGCTGGCCGGCGGGAGCGGTCGGCATCCGCCAGCCGCGGAGGCGGCGGTGGCGGTGGCGGCGGGGAGGCAGGCAGCCGGCGCACATCCATCACGAGCGTGGGGTCGGGGCCCAGCATTGCAGGTCGCTCTGCGGTCACTGCCGCCGCCGCGCTTGCTGCCTCTGGCAGCGGCGCCCTACATGTCCCGTACCGCAATGCCATGCTCACCTCCGTGCTGCGCGACAGCCTGGGCGGCAACTGCCGCACGGTGCTGATTGCCACCGTGAACCCGGAGCTGGAGTACGTGGACGAGTCGGTGTCCACCTGCCGCTTTGCAGTGCGGTGCGGCCAGCTGTCCAACGACGTGTCCGTGAACGAGTCGCGTGACCTGTCGGTGACGGTGGCGCTGCTGCGTCGCCAGCTGGCCGCGTCACGTAGCGAGGCAGAGGCGGAGCGCACTGCACGCCTAGCGCGCGACGGCGCACTGGCTGCCGCTGTAGCTGCATTGCGGGAGGCAGGGCTGCCCATCCCGCCCGCCTGCACGCTGCAGTCGCTACCGGCGCCCTCCACGCCCCACCGCGGTAGCAGCCCCTCGCCAGCGGCCGCCGTCGGTGCCGCTCTCGCGCTACCGCCGCCTGCCGCCGCGCCCAGTACCAGCGCCAGCGCCGGCGGTGGCCCCGTCGTGTCCACCTCCATGGCGCTGGCGTCGCTGCGCGCCGGCGGCACACGCCCGGCAGTGGCGAGCGGCGCCGTGTCGGTGGCACCCGTGCCGTCAAGCCGCCGGCGCGAGCTGGAGGGCCGCATTGCAGACTCCATCCGCCGCGGCCTGCCGCTACCACAACCCGCACCAGCGCCCAAGGCAGGCGGCAGTGAGTCGGCAACGACGGCGACAGCGATGGCGGTGGTGGTGCCGCTCAAGCCAGACGGCAGGCCTGTGGAAACCAGCGACGGCGGCAGCGTACCAGACGGCGTGCGTGGGCTGACGGCGCTAGCTGGTGCGCTGCGCCTGACCGATCTGTCAGACGCGTACGCCACTGTGGAGCTGCTGATGGACGCCGTGCGCCGCGCCGTCACGGTGGCTGCCGACGCCGGCAGCGAGGCGGAGCACGAGCGTGCGCGCGCGGGCAGTGCCGCGGCAGCCATTGAGGCGCTGCAGGCGCAGGTGGGGCGGTACGAGCGCGAGGTGCGCGATTGGGAGGCGCGGCATGGCGCGCTGCTGGGCGACTTCAATGCGTTGACCGCCACCTCCGCTGACCTGTCGCGGCAGGTGGCTGCCGCCGCCGCGCTGGCAGCAGCGACGCCCGCCCCGGCACCCATCCCTGCCCCGGCTCCGGCAGTGGCTGGCCCGCCGCCCGCCGCTGCAACCGTCTTGGATGACTCGCTAGGTGCCGCGGATGACGGCAGCCGCAACGGCAGCCCGGAGCGTAGCATGCGTATTTCTCCTGTGACTGTGCCGTCCGGCGCACCGGCGGCCAGCGCGGCGGCTGCTGAAACAGGAGCAGGAACAAGCAGTGAGGTGGTGCGTGTCCTGCGGCCGCGTGCCTCCATGGCGTCGTCTGTGGCATCAGACGTTACCTCCGCGTCCCGGCTTGTGCCATCCGTCATGACCGGCAGCGGCGGCGGTGGCGGTGGTGGTGGCGGCGGATCCGGCGGCGGCGGCAGTGGTGGCGGTGGGTTGAGACTGCAGTCACCCGCTGCTGCCCGTGCCACGGCAGCAGCGACGCGCGCACTGCTGGTGGATGGCGCACTGTTTGTGAAGCACGGCCGGCGCGGGTCGCCACACCTGCGGTTTGTGTGGGTGGACGGCGACCTGCTGGCGGTGCACTGGCGCGCGGTGGGGAAGGACCGCGCGCACACGGGGCGCGGCAGCATGCTGGTGTCATCGCTGCTGCAGGTGGTGGACGGCCGCAAAACGAGCGTGTTTGGGCGCAGCACCGGGCGCGACGACGCCTGCTTCTCGCTCATTGCTGCCGACCGCACGCTGGACCTGGAGGTGCGGTGGCCTGGCGCGGCAACCGACGAGGCGGTGATTGCGGCGGAGGAGCGCGCGCTGCGTGACAAGTGGGCTGCCGCCTTCCGCATGCTCCTTGCTGCCACCAAGCGCGCGGTGCGCGCACAAGCCGCGCGTAGCGGTGGTGGCGGCGCAGTCGGTGGTGGTGATAGCGACGACGACGATGTCGTGCGCGCGGCGCGCATGTCAGAGGCTGGCAGCCGGGCGGGCGACAGCGGCGACGAGCTGTCGCCCGCGCCGCCGACCGCCGCCGTGTCCACCGCTGCCATCATGGAGGCAATGGAGGTGGTTGTGGAGCGCGCCAGCGCCCGCGCTCTGCCCACCTCCACCTCATCCGCACTCCCGTCGCACACCTACTGGTCGTCAGCGGCGTCGCTTGACCGCCCGCCATCGGTCGCTGGCACCATGATGGACGCCTCCGTGCTGACGGGCATTGACGACGTGGATGCCACCGCGGCGCGGCGCCGGTAGCTTATAACAATTGTGTTGAGACTAATTATGATATTATTGGCCGTATGATTCAATTCCCCTGTTGTTGTCCATCACACATTACACATTCACTGCGCCATGTGCCAGGCAAGGAGGGGGATGAGGGAGGGGCGGCCGTGTGCGCACTGGAACGGGAGGCGGCAGGTCGCCAGGCGGGTCAGCAGGCGGCAGCACTGCGCGTGTGTCAGGGTGTCACCAAACTTGATGGCACCGCGGCACGCCTTGGATGCCAGCACGCGCGCAAGGAACGGCGGCGCGAGGCCGGCATGGAAGGCACGGCAGCGGTCAGCGGCAGCGGCGGCAGCGGCTGCTGCGTCGCCGTCTGCCGCCGGTGCTGCACCGTCGGCCTTGCTCGCAACCCCGTGCCCCTGCCCCTCACGGCGGCCGCCACCCAGCCCGCCTGCCAAGCGATCCAGGTACATCACCGCGTCCGCCGCCGTGGCTGGGACGCCCAGGTACACAGGGATGGCGGTTAGCTGCGCCGGCGTGCAGGCGCGCGCGCCGGACGGCACCACAATCCCAAACCCCCACAGCTGCAGCATGGGCGCCCAGCGCGCGACTGCCACGCGTTGCGCGGGCGTCAGCAGCAGCGGCGCAGGCGGCAGCAGGGTGCGGGAGGCAAGCGCGGCGGCTTGGGTGGCGATGCACGCCGGCGGCATGCGGCGGGAGCCTGGGTGCCCAAACAGCGCGTACGTCAGCGCCTCCAGCCGCACGCGCTCGTCCGCCGCGTGCTGGTCCACCAGCACCAGCGCCCCTTCACTCTCCTCGACAGCTGACGACTGTGGCAGGGCGCACACAATGAACTTGGCGTCCGTCTGCCCTACCACCACCAGCGACGCCAGCTCGCCCTTCGTGAGTGGCAGGCCGCCTGCCAGTGGTCGCGGCCGCGGCGCTGCGCCGCCGCCACCCGTCTCGTGTACCACCCGGGTAGTTGTAGACACGGCGGCAGCGGAGGCGGCGGTGATGGCGGCAGTGCGCCGTGCAGCGGTGCGCGCCGCGGCGGCATTCCAGGCGACAGGGTGCCAAGAGCTGCGCGTCAGCGTGGTGGTGAAGTCTGGCACGCGCTCCACCGCATCCCAATGCCGCATGTCGTCGTCGGCGGCCCTCGGTGGTGCTACCGCCGGCAGCGGGCGGGTGGCGTCAGGTGGCGACGCGGCAAAGTAGCGGGATGCCGTCGTAGTAGTTGCCGGCGGTACCGGTACGGCACCATGGCGCTGCCGCTTGCTGCCAACCCCGACGCTGGCGCCACGACTACTGACGCCACGGCTGCTGACGCCCGCGCCAGCCCACCGCGGTGTGGCCGCCGTGTGCGTGTACGGCGTCGCGGGCTGTCGGGGCTCCGTCCGCGCACCACCTGACAAGACGGCTGACGCTGCCGCGATGGAGCCGGCGGCAGGCGCAAACAACAGCGCATCCAGGTCATCATCAGCGGGCGCACACGGCGTGCCCGCCGCGGCATCCGCCTCGCAGTCGCCGCATGACGCATGGGCGTGGTGTGCGGACGGCCGGGACGGGAGCAGCAGTGACGGCGGGCGTGCCGTCACGCGCCGCACACTCACCGGCATTGCTGCGTCGCCCTCTGGCGGCACCGCGGCAAACGACCACACGCGGTGCGCAAAGGCGGCATGCACGCAGGCCGTCGCGGAGGAGCCAGTGGCGGATGGAGTACCGGTGGCGGCCACAGCGTCGCCATCCTGCAACGCAGCGGCGGTGTCGGCGGCTGGTGTGGCTGAAGCGGAGGCTGGAGACGGCAGGCCGTAGGCGTCAAACACGGCGGCGGTGACGGCGGCACGCATGCCATCAGGTTGTGCCCAGTGAATCAGGGTGCGGTCAGGCGCCCACATCGCGTCCCAGGCGGCGGCCGGCGCGCTCCGCCCCGCCGGCGGGCCCGCCTGGCTGACATCTAGAATGCACAGCAGGCCTGCCAGCCGCGCATCCTCCTCCACGTCGCTGTCGCTGTCGTTATCCCCGCCACCGCCGGCACGTGGCGGGGGCGCTTCAGCGTCGAGAGCGCGGATGGGCACCTCCACAGCCGCCGCATTCTCCACCGCTGCGTCCGTAGCAACGGCGGCGGGTGTGGTAGCGACAACAGGCAACAGGGCGCGGTACGCGGCGGCGGTGGCGGCGCGGCGCGCTGCCGCGGCGTCAAGGATGGCAGCGTCCACCGCGGCGGCAAGGTCGCGGTTGCGCCACAGGGGGCGGCCGGCAAGGGAGGTAAAGTGCAGGCGGCGGGTACCAGAGTGGCGCGCTAGGAGGCCGGTGAGGCGCAGGCCGGTGTCGGCGTGCGTGTAGTCCAGCGCGACGGTGGAGCCCACGCCGGCTGGCGTGCCACCCAGCAGGAG
>Ga0066256_1004149_pt1 | contig 13144 bp, 7 predicted proteins | sample ThiBio_1000_biof_FD_87107 | JGI IMG/M metagenome (GOLD analysis project Ga0066256, IMG submission 87107) | Wastewater bioreactor microbial communities from Cape Town, South Africa - Thiocy_expt_1000_biof (version 2) | ecosystem: Engineered > Bioreactor > Thiocyanate-remediating >...
GCTGGACGTCGCCCTTCCACCCCAGCCTGTTCCTGCTCACCACCGTCATGTCGACGCGCCCCGGCGCCTGGTTTGTGCTGGACTCGGGCCTGAAGGCGCAGTCCACCGACTCTGGCGCGCCGGTGGCGGTGGCCACGGTGCCGGAGTACGTGGCCGCCGCCACCGCACGCGCTGCCGACGCGGAGGGGGCCGTCATACCGTTTGCACACGAGACAGGCACCTTTGGGTCGTCGCTGGCGCCGTTCACCGTCAAGGGCGTCAGCGACGAGCACACCACGATGGTGCCACGCAATGCGCTGGCGCCGTCGCCCGCCATGCCGGCGCTGGGCACCAAGGTCCTCATGCTGCCCGGCCACTGTGATCCCTTTGTCAACCACTACGACTGGATGGTGGCCATGTCGCGCGGCGTCGTGGTGGGCGTGTGGCGCCTCGCCGCGCGCAGCCCTGGCCAGTAGCGTCCTGTGTTATCACAACCTGTACAGCAACAAGCGTGTCATTGCAGCGTATCATTGTCGCGGGTTTCAAATGGCACACGCTGTCACAAATGGTCACACATTGTCGTCGTCACACGGCACAAATCATTACGGAAGGGCGCTGCTGCCGCCGTCGGTGGCGGCAGACACGGTGGCGCGTACCATGACGGGCAAGCTACCGGCGGCGCACGCCAGCTGCAACACGCGCTCCACGCGGCCTGGCTCGCGTGTCAGCAACTCCACCTCCACCGGCCGCGTCAAGAAGGCGGCCAGCGGGCCAATGTCAGCAATCAGGCGGCAGGAGTTGCCGCCGGGCGCGTGCGCCGTGTCGCCGCGGCCCACGCGCCACCGCACCGTGGTGGGCGCCGTGTTCTTCAGCGTGACGGTGGCGTGCAGCAGCGCGCCCACGGGCACGGTGCCAAAATCAACGAGGCAAGGTGACACCACCAGCGGCCCCGCGGTCGCAACAGGCACCGCAGTGCTCGCAGGCGGTGAGCGCGCTGCCGCCGCGAGCGGGCGTGGTGGTGACGCCGGCGCACTGCGCGGCGGCGAGCGTATGGGCGAGGGCGGTGACGGCGCAGGCGCTGACGCTTCCTCAGACACCAGCAGCGGCGGCGCGCCGGGTGCCGCGTATGCTGCGCCGCCATCTCCCTCCTCGTCCGCCTCCTTTGCCTCTCGCTCCACCCCGCCGTCAGCCACAGGCTCGCCATCATACTCGTCGCCCGCCTTGTGCTCCTCATCATCCTCCGGTACACCTGTGATCGGGACTGGTGCCGGTGGCGCAGCGGCTGCTGCTGCTGCAGCGGCGGCGGCGAATGGTGCCTCGGTACCAGGCAGCGCGCTACCACGGCTGGTGCCAGCACTACCAACGCGCGCGTGCTCCAGGGCTGCCGCCAGCTGTCGCAGCGCCGCCTTGCGCTCCCGCGCTTCCCGCGCAGCGGCGCGCTGCTGCGCTGACAGCGACACGGTCGCCTTCTTGCCAGGCAGCACCACCGGCGGCGGCAGCGGCGGCGTGGGCATGGCAGGGGCAGCCGCACGAGCGGGCGGCGACGACAGGGGTGCAGCGGCAGGCGACGGTGGCGGCAGGCGCAGAGTGGCGGATGCAAGTTCCTCATCACCACTACCACTGCCGCCGCCGCCGCCGCCACCGAGCAACTCGGTGGAGGCCGGCGGGTGCGCCTCGCCGTCGGCAAGCACACGGCCAGCAACGGCAACCACGGGCAGCTCTGCCGCCTCTGCGCCATGCAGCGCTGGCACCGTTGCCATCATCTGCGCCGCCGCCGCCAGCGTGCCAGTTTGGCTGAACTCGGCGCGCGCCGTGAACATGCCGCGCAGGCGCTGCGTGGCGGTGTCACGGGCCGCGCGCACGGCATTGGCTGCCGCCGCCGCGGCGCGCGCCGCCTCTGCCGTGGCCGCCACATCTGCCTTGCCCCCCGACGCCGTCGGCGACGCGCTCCCGCCGCTGCGGTTGGTGATGGCACCCAGGGCGGCGTCTGACAGGCCATCATCGGCGCCGTGCAGGGGCGAGCGGCCGCTACCCGCTGACACCGTACCGGCGGCAGCACGTGCGCCAATGACGCGGGCTGCCGCCTCCGCTTCAGCCTCCAACGCCTCGCCATCGCGGCTGTCAATGCACTCGAAATGCGTGCCGGCAGCAGCCAGGCTGCCACGCCACGCCGCGTGCGCCGCGGCGGCCGCCAGGATGTCCAGCCGCCAGGCGTCGCGCGGCATCTGCACCGCGTGCCGCAGCACCGCGGTGGCGCACAGCAGGCGTGGGGCGTAAGCACGCGCCGCAACCTCGCGCACGTGCGTGGCAAGCGCAGGCACAACACCCAACACGCGCCGCCCAAACCGCCCCGCCAGGTCGCCTGCGCCCGCGCTGCTGCCCAGCACCGCCGCCAGCGCCGCCCAGTCCGCATGCGGCTCGCCGGTAGATACCACCGCCACGGGGCGCGCTGTTGCGCCACCCCCCAGAGTAGCTCCCAGCGTAGTAGCCAGCGTAGTAGCCAGCGGTGCCACTGGCGCTGCTGCAGCGGAGGCGTCGTGCGGCACCAGCGCCACCAGCGTGTTGGTGCGCGCCGTGGCGCCAAACACCTCCACCTTGGTGGTGCGCCGCCGCTTCAGCTTGCGAGTGAACACCCACGCAGCATCGCAGGTTGCCAGCGCAAGCGTGCCGCCCAGCGTGTGCACCAGCCCCACGCCGGACGGCGAGCTGCCGGGCCATTGCCCCACCTCGCACGCGTACCCAACCTGCACCAACTCCGCCGCCGCCGGCGCCGCGTAGTACGCTGGCGGCGCGCCGTCTTGGGGTGGCGCGAGCGCGGCAGCACCGTGTGTTGCGGTGAAGGCCGCCAACAGGGAGCGCGACAGCGCCGCCAGCGCCGCGGGCGGCAGCGGCGATAGGTCGGGAACGGGCGGTACATCGCCGTCGTCTGACGGCCGCGCATCCGTGCTGCTGACTGCAAGCGCCGCGCCGCCGTAGCCTACCGCGGCAGCGGCTGCAGCACGGCACTGCAGCGCCGCAACCCGCCGCGCCACGTACCGAGCCGGCGGCAGCAGCAACACCGCCTGCCGCGTGACATCCGCTGCCTGCAGCAGGCTGTGCGCGTGCGCGCCAGGCAGCAGGAACACGTGCGGCGGCCGGCCGCCGGTAATGCGCGGCAGGACGGCGCGCACGCACACGGGTGACGCATTGGGTGGCGCAACGACTCCGCTGGCGCCGGCGCCGGCGCCCATGCCCACCCACGCCGCCAGCGCGGCAGGGTTGTCGGGAGGCGGCAGGTGCCACAGCTCGGATTGCGCGTCGGACGGCGCGGTGGGCACGGCGGGTACCACAGTCTCCCCACGCGCCAAGCCTAGCGCACCAGCAATGTCAACGCGCAGGCCGCCAGCAGGCGTCACACTGAACGTGTTGTGCGCATCGTCATGCACCTCGTAGCCGCCGGTGCGCAGGTGGAAGGTGTGGCTGCCGGGCGCTACCAGCGGTGCCAGGCCGCGTGCCAGGCTGGCGGCCTGCACACCATCCATGACGTCCCGGTCGGGTCCTCCCATCCACTGGCTTGGCGCTTCGCCGCCGCCGCCTTCGGTGCTCGCCGCTGCACCGCCTGCAGCGGCGACGGCACCAGCGGCACAGCGGGCTGGCCGGTACTGCAGCGACCCGTCATCGGTGGCAATGAGCACCACGCCGTCGGCGCGGTGGATGCGCAGGCGGCCGTTGATGTGGCCGGTCACAGTGGCGTCATAGTCCACCGCTAGCGCCGTGCCGTCAGGTGTAGTGATCACACGCCGCGTGCGGGGACCAGATGTGACACCCGACGCGCTGCGACGTGATGACGCGGAACCCTCACCAGCAGCAGCCGCTGCGGTGGCAGCGGCAGCTCCCGCACCGCAGTGCGCCGCCGCAGCGGCGTCGAACCGCGAATCCAGGTCAAGCGACGCGTACGGCGGCGCGGCAACCAGCGTGCGCCCTGACGCGCCGTCCACCGCCATGTGCGTGCCATCTGCGTGCACCGCCACCATCGTGCCGTCGCTGCGCCGCGTGCGCGACACCCGTGCCAGCGCGCCGCCCACCGCCGGTGTGCCGGCCCCACCGCCGCCGGCGTCTGCCGCCGCACCGCTCCACAAGCTGCCCAGCAGGGTGGCGGTGGCGGCAGCATGGCGCGTCGCAGCTGCGTCACGCGCCGCCAGCGTGCGCAGCAGCTCTGCTGCCTTGCGGTACAGCGTGCGGGGCCGTGCGCTGGGCGGCGGCGGTTGTTGCCACACGGGGTCGGGCAGCGGGCACACCTCATACCGCGCGCTCACCTCCGCGTCGCCGCCGCCGCGTGCACGCACGGCCGCCAGGCTGGAATGTGGCGGCAGGGGCAGGGTGAAGGGTGGCGCGTCGATACCAGCAAGGCGCACCACCAGGGCCGGCGACTCAAACGACGACGTCACCCACAGCCCCGTTACCCCCGGCGCCGCCGCCGCTGCTACCAGCGACGCTGCCGCTTCCGTCGGCGCTGCTTCCGCCTCCTCTCCCACGCCGACACCGCTACCGTCATCATCATCCGCCTTGCCGTCCTTGTGCTCCACGCCGCCGCTACCGTGTGTTGGTGGCGGCGCATCGGTACGGGTGCCTGCACGCGCCACCAGGCCTGCTACCACCGCCGGCAGGTAGCCGGATGGCACCCACCAACACGTGGCGCCGTCGGGGTACAGGATATGGCACACAGGCGGCAGTGGCGAGCCATCTGCCAGCCCAGCGGCAGCTGCTGCGACGGGCGACAGCGTCAGGCGGCGCACCACCGTGCCGGTGGCACCCACGTGCTCTCGCTGCACCTCCACACACCAGGGCGGCCAGGTCGTCACGCCACCTGCCACCTCCTGTGTCACCGCGCCTGCCGATGTGACGGACACCGCCAGCCCGCCAGCAGACGCGTACCGTGCCCGCACTGCGCCAAGCCCATCAGGCTTGCGCCGGGGGCCTGCCACGGCATCCACCGTCAACCACGCAGTGCCAGCCAGCCCGGGGCCCAGTATGGGTACGCCGTCGGCGCCGCCGCCTGCCGCGTCAAAGCATGCCGTAAACTCATGGCTGCCCACCGGCGCAATAAGGTGCGCCGCTGACGCGTCCATGTGCGCGGGCGCGACTGCGGGTGGCGCAGCGCGGGGCCGCATGCCAAACAGCACGCCATCCAGCTCCGCCACCAGGCGATGCCGTGACGATGTCGGGGTTGAGGACGCGGCTGATGTGGCGGCGGGCGGCAGGCTCTGTGGCGGCGTCACGCCGTGTACCACCACCAACGACTGGTCACACGGGAACAGGCGGTAGGAGCAGAGAGACGGTGCAGCGGCAGGGGCGGTGGGGGTGGGGGGGGGGGACGGGGCCCGGCGGGGGGGGCCTGCCGGGCGGGGACTGGGTCGAGGCCCGCGGGCCGCCCCGCCTTTGCCGTCACCGCCGCCCCCCGACACCCTGGCGGCGCCGGGGGCGGGCCCCCTGCCCCCCCCCCCCCGCCCCCCCGCCCGCACCGCAGCACTCGCCACGCCCCGCCGCGGCGCGGGGTGGCGTCATGCACCAGCACAAACTCGGTGTCGGTGGTGGCATCGTGCGTCGCCACCACGCGCGTGCCCAGTGATGGCCACAACGCAGTGAGGCGCGCCAGCGCCGCCATGGCGCCGTCAACCGGCGTCGCGCCGCTGCGCACGCTGGCATCGCGACCGCCGCCCTCCAGCGCCAAGTACATATCCCAGGCCGTCAGATCCCACTCGGGCGCCTCCCCCGCGTCTGCTTGCGTCGGCTGCCGGCCCTCTGTCGCTGCCACCGCCAGCACTGCTGCCAGGCGGTCAGCCGCCTCCACCGTCGCCTCCACGTTACGCAGCACCTCAGTGCGCAGCACCGCCTCGCGCGGCACGCCGGCGTCAAAGAACGCGTCGCGCTCCGTGGCAGCCACACCGCGCACCACGTGACTAGCCAGACCGCCGCCGCCGCCAGTCGGGGGGTGGCGCTGTGCAATGATGTCGCGTGGGCATGCTGAATTTGATGCCACGTGGCGCAACGGCATGTGCGCCGCGCCGCGTATGCGCGGGTACAGGCCGGTTGTAACCAACGGGATCACGGACCGCAGCGCGGCATCGTAGTCGGTGCCAGCGCCAGGCCCAGATGCAACCGTCGCCACCGCCAGTGCCAGTGGTCCACCGTCCCGCAGCAACGTGGTGGCTGCCAACCCCGCTTGCTCGTGCGCCGGTAGCAGGCTGGTTGCCATCAGCCGCGCCGCCACCAGCACGGGCGTGGCGGCACCGCCGCGCACCTGCCGTAGCGGGCGCGGTAACTTGCGCGTCCCCTCTCCGTCGGTAGCACCACCGGTGCACAGAGTCAGTAGGTCGCTGATGTCGTTGGCGGCGGCGCCCTCGGTGCGGCGGGGCGCGTACTCTAGCAGCGCTGCCAGCAGCGGCAGCGGGGTGTCACCCGTTGCTGGCAGTGACGCCACCCAGGCGGGCGCAGACGCTGGTCGTTCTCCCACACCAGCGGTGGCGGTGATAGCACGGCCGCCGGCGGAGGCGGTGAGGTTAGCAACCCAGCGCCAGGCGGATGCCAGGCGGCCGGTGTACACCGCGGTGGCTGCTGCCACCGTCAGGGAGCGGCCAGTGGCCAACGGTGCCGATACGACAGCATCACCAGGCAGTAGGTGCCGTCGGCCAGCCTCATCCGCATTGGCGGCAAGCAGGGCGGCAGGCTGCGGCTCCAGCGCAATGGCCGTGGTGTCGCCACGGTGGTGGCGCGCAGATGGCGTCGGCGACTCGCCACCGCCGCCACCACCGTTTGCGCCCTCCGCTTCACTTGCCGCCACTGCTGCAGCCGACGCGGCTGGCACGTCAAAGGCACGCGCATTCATCAGCAGTGGCGCGACAGGCGCCACAAACGAGTAGTCAGCCGGTAGGGCAGGCGCGCCGCCGGCGTGGATCGCTGCTGCCGCGCAGGTGGTGGCCACCGCATCCACGGCGGCCCACAGCACCAACGACGCGTCGATGGCAGGCTGCGGGAGGGCGTCCAGCTGCGCGGCGTACAGCAGAGCGGCGGGGGCAGCGGGGGCGGCGCGCGCCGCCCCCCCCCCCGCCCCCCGCCCCGGCCCCCGCCGCCTCGGCCACTGCCACCACCACCGCCACCGCCACCACCAGCGTCATGGTGCGCTGCCATTTTGTTACGTTGGTTGCCACGTCTAGGAAGGGCGTGGAAATGACGGGTCTTGGAGTTCTAGTTGACTTCTTGTCGCTTGTGCACTACCAGTAGCGATACCGGTACCAGTATGTTGACCTGGGCCAAAGCTCCCGCCGTAGTTGCCCCTTCAAACTTGCTTAGTTTTTATTGTTATTCTTATTTTGTTATTTTTTAGTAATGATGGTGCCCAGTGTGGTGGCTGCCACCGTGGATGCGACGCTGCGTCAACGCTGTGGCCGGCGTGTAAAACTCGACAAAGCGTGCGCTGGCGGCTGAATATGGGAAAACTACGCCACAGCGGCGCGTACAACGCGGCAGCGCAACAATAAAGCGCTGGAGCGTGAGGGTACACCACACTGCAGTGTACATATGCGCTGGAATTGCGCATGCGCGTCGCGACGCGCTGCATGGCATGGTTACCGGTACTACGGTCCGGTGGTCGCTGCTTCAACAAAGATTATGCAACGGGGAAAACGTGGCAGGCACAAGGTCCGCGCCGAATGGCCAGAGTCAGGCCAGACGCCCACCGCGTGAGTTGCGTGACCCGCGCACTGTGCATGGTGCAGCATTGGTGCTGATCCAGAGTAGTGCATGTGGAATGGAGGACCGATGATGGAGGTGGCGGCACGGGACTGTACAGTACCGGCAGCAACAACTCAATGGGTCGACGACGGCGACGTTTATGTTTATGTAACAAGTAGCCTTTGAAGTAGGGCGACACTGACCGCGGAATGCCGACGCAGCATGCAAAGTGCACGGGAGCCCCGTGACACAGACAAAAACATGGAGCAGGAGTGTAGGCAGGCACACAGGCCGCTGGCGGCCCCGGCAGCGCCGTCAGCAACGCGGTGCATGCAGGGGCAGGTATAACCGGTAGGTGGCAGGTGTCGTGGCAGGTGTGGTGGCACTACCGGTATCCTAGGAGTGTCTACAGCACAATGCGACGGCAGTAGTCCTGCACCGTGCCGTCGCCATGGAGGCGCCGCGACACAACCGCCAGCAGCTCCCGCGCGCCGTCGCGTGCAAGCGCATCGCGACAAACAGCTGCGAGTGACAACTGGTGCAGTACGCCGCACGCGGCCCGCGCCACCTCCACGTCGCCGGCGTGGTCTCGCGCCGCCGCCATCACCGCCGTGTGCGCACCATCGCGCACCAGCGGCAAACGGTTGTCATCCGCACACGCCAGGTGCTGCAGCACGAGACACGCAGCCCGCACCACCTTTGCGTCGCCGGCGTGGGTCCGCGCCGCCGCCATCGCCGCGGTGTGTGCGCCATCGCGCACCAGCGGCACGCCGTTGTCGATTGCAAGGTTCTGCAGCGCGCCGCATGCAGCACGCACCACCATCACGTCGCTTGCGTGGACGCGCACCGCCGCCATCACCGCGGTGTGCGCACCGTCGCTCACCAGCGAAGCGCGGGTGTCGGCTGCGATTGAAAGGTTCCAAAGCGTGGTGCATGCAGCCCGCGCCACCTCCAAATCGGCGGCGTGGGCCCGCACCGCCTCCGCCACCGCGGCATGCGCACCGTCGCGCACCAGCAGTATGCAGTTGCCCGCTGCAATTGACAGGTTCCGCAGCGCGGCGCATGCAGCCCGCGCCACCTCCACGTCGCCACTGTGGGCCCGCGACGCTGCCATCACCTCTGTGTGCGCGCTGTCACGCACAAGCGGCACACGGTTGTCACCTGCAACAGCCAGGTTCCGCAACGCGCCACATACGTGTCGCGCCACCTCCACGTCGCCGGCGTGGCACAGCGCCGCCGCCATCAACGCCGTGTGCGCGCCGTCGCGCACCAGCGGCACCCAGTTGTCGGCTGCAACCGACAGAGTCCACAGCGTGTAACACGCAGCCCGCGCCACCGCCACATCGCCGGCGTGCGCCAGCGCTGCCGCCATCACCGACGTGTGCGCGCCAGCACGCACAAGCGGCACGCGGTTGTCATCTGCACTTGCCAGGTGCTGCAGAATGAGACACACAGCCCGCGCCACCTCCACATCGCCGGCGTAGGTGCGCACTGCAGCCATCACCGCGGCATGCGCGCCGTCGCGCACCAGTGGTACGCGGTTGTCCGCTGCAGCCGCCAGGGCCTGCAGCGCACGACAACCGCTGCGTGCGACCTCCACGTCATCGGTGAATCCAGCAAGCGCGTCCCTTGCCGCCGCCCCTGCCCCTTCTTGCATGTACTTCACCAGCCGCGTGTTGGGCCACACACCCGCCAGCGCCTGCAGCGCCGCTACCACCTGCACCTTGTCGCGGGCGGCCAGCGCGGCTGTCAACTCAGCAGTAATCCCGCCTTGCGGCGGGTCCTCCACAAGCAAAGGCGCCACCACCGCCGCCGACGGTTGGGGTGGTGTGGGGTCCGCTGCGATCACTGGCGGTGTTGGATGCCCACCAGCCACACTGGCTGCCGCAGCAGGCGACCCGGCGTCGGTAGGTGGTACCGGTGCGGCGGCAGGCGACGGCCCCGCGGCACCAGGCAACGGACCGGCAAGAGGAGCAGGCGACGACCGCACGAAAGCAGGCCCAGGTCCAGGCAACGGCGGCGCGGCAGCAGGTGGAACCACCGGCACGAAGGCAGCGGCCGTCAGCACATCATTCCAAACCAGCTTGATGCCTGCCGTGTCCACCAACTCACGGTGGGGTTTATGGCCCACCACCAGAACCTCAGTACACCCCGCCTCACGGATGTCACGCAGGGTGGATGCAAAGATGCCATCCCCCGACACCACGGCAATGGCTTCAAGGCGCAGGCCGTCCGCACGCTCGCGCAGCTTGCGCGTCACATTGTCCTTAAGCGCGTGGGTCGGGGTGCCCTCCTTGTTGCCCACGTCTATCACCACCACTCCCGCCAATTGCAGGCTGGTCACCGTGTCCTCAGAAAGGGTAAAACCCGCTTCGCCCAGCGGGCTTGGCTCTGGGCGTGGAGCGTAGAACACCATAGTGTCCAGCACCGCAACCCCTTCACCAAAGTGTAGCGCGTCAGCCAGCATCTCCCGCAAGGTCGTCATGACGCGGGACACCACGGCGCCGGCCGGCAGCGGCGCAGTCGTCATGTCCCACGCAACAAATACGCGCCGGCGGACCGGCGGCGCGGGCGAGGATGATACGCCGGACGACGGCGGCAACGGCGAAGCGGGCGCAGGTGGCAGCGGCATGGCGGACGGCGGTGACGGCGAAGGCGCAGGGGACCCCTTCAAGGAATCAAATCCTTTCATCGTCATGGTGGCAGGCGTGCGCACCGTGCCACCACCGCCGCCGCATCCGCCACCTCCACCGCCACCACCGGCATGATACGCTGCCATCTTGTTGCGTTGGTGACCACGCCAAGGATGGGCATGAAAATGATGGTGAAATGGGCCTTGGGGTCGTAATTGACTTCCTGTCGCTGGGGCACCACCTGTGCAGGTGCCGGTACCTGTATGATGGCAAGTGTGATGGCCGGCGTGTAAACTCGTCCGCTGACGGTTGAATGGGAAATGTGAAAACTACGCACAGCAGCGCGTGCAACGCGGCGACACATCAAAAAATGTCGGATCGTGACCGTATACCACGTCGCAGTGCAGGCGCGTCGGAATTGCGCGTGCGCGTCGCCGCGGCGTCGCGACGCGCCGCCGCTGCCCTACTTGTACGGCATGTCAGAAATCTAGCCCCTTAAAGGGTCACAAAGATGTTGAAGCGGGAAAAACATGGCAGCCACGCAGCCCTCATGGTGCTGGCTCACTGCAGTACATGGGGCATGGACGTGGGCGTCTTGGGAACACGCCGACACGATTCCGGTACCAGGTGCCAGGCCACTGGCAGCCGCCACTGCCGGTGGACTGCTAGGGTGTGGGCAGCCTGCGGCGCCGTGGCCGCCACGGCCCACGATGTGCCACATCTGCAGCCAACAAGAAATGCCAGTGTAACAAACTAACAGGCACTGCAGGCTCCACCACCACCGCTGTGATGGCGCTGTCGTCACCCTTGCGCCACCTCGCTTGCCACTGGTAGCACTGGCGAGTCTATGGTCTGTGCCGACACCATAGCCACACTGTCAGCCACTAAGGTGCCATTCTCGGTACCATATTGTTCAACCGCGAGCGAGCGTCGCTACCGCGCTACAAGCTCTGGGTCGCACACACACAACAAAGGAACGCAGAGAGCACACGCAGAAGGGCAAGGGGTTACAACCCCAGTAAAAGGGGCACCACGCCATGGGGCGAGCCCACGGCAGCGGGGCAGGCCCAGGCAGGGCAGCACAAGCACACTTACCTAAGGGTGCCGTTGAGTGCCACACGCACCGCATGCCAACCAGCCGGGGCGATTGTGGCAGGTACAAATGGGGCAGTCAGGTTCCTCATCAAAGCCCGACGGGCTGGCGGCCGCGGCAGGCGGCCGCACGTCAGCAGACAACGGCCGCGCGGTGGCAGCACGTCAGCAGGCAGGTGGCGGCGCGGTGGTAGACGGCGGCGCGGTGGCAGGCGGCGCTGCGGCAGCAGGCGGTGCTGCGGCAGGCCGCAACGCGGCAGAGGACCGCGCGGCGGAAGGGGAGCGCGCGGCGGAAGGGGAGCGCGCGGCGGAAGGGGAGCGCGCGGCGGCAGAGGAACGCGCGGCGGCAGAGGACCGCGCGGCGGAAGGGGAGCGCGCGGCGGCAGAGGACCGCGCGGCGGAAGGGGAGCGCGCGGCGGGTGACCGCCTGGAAACAAGCGGTGTCGCAAGTAGCTGCGGCCCGGCGGCACGTACCGGTGCTGCGGCAGGTGGTGGTGCGGCATGTTAAGTGGCAGGTGGTGACGCGGCGGATGGCGACGCAGCGACAGACCTCGGCGCAGTGCCAAGTGGTGATGCGGCGGCAGGGGACCGCGCGGCAGTACCGGTACCGGTATGATCGGTGCGCCGGGTGCTGGGGGGCAATGGCGAGGCGCCGGAGGCCATCAGCACATCATTCCAGACCAGCTTGATGCGTGCCGCGTCCACCAACTCGCGCTTGGAACCCGGGCCCGCCACCAGCACCTCGGTGCACCCTTCCTCCCGGATATCACGCAGGGTGCACGCGAAATCGCCGTCCCCTGTCACCACCACAATGGCCTCCAGCGGCAGGCCGTCGGCACGCTCGCGCAGCTTACGCGCTACCGCGTCCTTCAGCATGAAGTCTGCGGCGCCCTTTCTGGCGCCCACATCCGACACCTGCACGCCTGACACTCCCAGGTTCTTCACCACTGCGTCGGGGAGAGCGTAGTAGCCCTCCAAGTGCGCATTGTGGAACGCCATGGTGTCCATTACCATCGTCACCAAGGTGCAGCACGCCAGCAAGCATCTCCCGTAGGGTGCGCACGACGCGTGACACCACTGCACCGCGCGGCAGTCGCGCGTTCTCAATGTCCCACGCCACAAACACGCGCCGGCGGACCGGCGCTGGCAGCGGCGGCGCGGGCGAGGGCCGTAACGGTACTACGACGGGCGAAGACGGCAACGACGGGGCGGGCACTGGTGGCGGCGGCATGGTGGACGGCCCCGGGGGCACCTTCAGGAACTCGAACCCATACAACGTCTTGGTGTCGGGCGTGCGCCCCGTGGGGTGCACAAACAAGCATCTAGCATGGCACCCATTACCATGGAGCCAAAAGGCGCATACCTTCGCAACACCGCGCCTGACGGCATCCGCCAACACCGGTGAGTGGCGCAGCCAGCACTTGTCTGCGTTGCACGCGCTGGGCCCACCCGTTAGGTACCGCGCGCAATCCATCAAACTCAGCATCTTCATACTGGGGTGCGTCGCCGGGCAGCCCGCGTCGCGCGGGCAGGAAGGCAGGCCGGCGCCCCGCGCCACCCAGTCACGGCACAATGACCGGTCGGCGGTGCGTAAGTCACGGTGGCGGTACTCGCAACCCCCCTTACCGGCAAGCTTGCACACTGAGGCTGGAGATTCGTGGAACATGCAGTCTGCGTCATGCCACCCAACCGGACCACCACCGCCGCCGCCGCCGCCGTCCGCACCGCCC
>Ga0066256_1004150_pt1 | contig 13137 bp, 10 predicted proteins | sample ThiBio_1000_biof_FD_87107 | JGI IMG/M metagenome (GOLD analysis project Ga0066256, IMG submission 87107) | Wastewater bioreactor microbial communities from Cape Town, South Africa - Thiocy_expt_1000_biof (version 2) | ecosystem: Engineered > Bioreactor > Thiocyanate-remediating >...
GGTGTGCTGTGCTGAGTGCGCGTGGGCTCACGCCCGCCGCATCCCCCACCCCCCCCCCCCCCCCACCGCAGCCACCGCAAGACCCGCCATGGCGGACGACGACCTGTGCCCGCTGTGCTGCGAGGAGCTGGAGGGCACAGACAAGCGGTGCGCGCCGTGCGCCTGCGGCTACCGCGTGTGCGGCTTCTGTTGGATGCGCATCCGGCAGGAGGGCAATGGCTGCTGCCCCGGCTGCCGCACCGCGTACGGGGAGGAGGTCAAGCTGTACCCCATTGCGCGACCTGCCGCCGCGTCGACTGCCGCCGCGGCCGCCGCTAGTGCTAGCACCAAGAAGGCGCCCGCTGCGGCCAAGCCACCAGGAGGAGGCGTCACGGCTGCCGCCATAGTGTGCGTCGCGTCGCTTCGTTTGCTTTGCTGCTGCGCCGCGCCGCTGCGCCTGCTAATCACACACCCCTCACAATCCCCCGCACCCCCTCCTCAACACACACAGAGCGCGAACGGCGGCGGCAGCGAGCGGAACTAGTGCAGGAGGGAAGGGCGGCGTGGGTAGTAGCGGCAGTAGTGGCGGTGCGGCAGGGCGACGCGGCGGCGCGGGCGGTGTAGCTAGTGGCGGCGGGAGTGCAATGGTGGCGCCGGCGCCGCCGTCGGTGCCCTTAGCGCGTGCGCGGTCGACCGGTGAGCGGCCCAACAAGGCGGCGCTGGCGGATGTGCGTGTGGTGCAGCGGAACCTGGTGTATGTGATTGGCCTGGCGCCCGGCATTGCAAAGGAGTCTACGCTGAGATCCGACGCGTACTTTGGGCAGTACGGCCGCATCGTGAAGATTGCTGTGAACAAGCCTATCACCATCCCGGCGGCGGGCGCCGGTGGCGGCACGACGCAGTCCGCCTCCGCGTACGTCACTTTTGCGCGCGACGCGGACGCGCGGTCCGCCATCCTGGCGGCGGATGGCTGCGCCGTGGAGGGCCGCACGCTGGGCTGCAGCTTTGGCACCACCAAGTACTGCCACGCGTGGCTGCAGGACGCGCCTTGCACGCTGGCCGGCTGCCTTTATTTGCATGACTACGGCGACCCGGTGGACTCGTTCACGCGGGAGGAGATGCTGACCACCAACTCGTACGGCCGCGTATTTGCTGACGTGACGCAGCCCCGTCTGCCGCCCGAGGCTGCCGCCGCGCTGCGTGCCACAGTTGCTTCCGCAGATCGCCGTGGCGCCGTCCTGCCGCCACCGCCGCCCGCCCCTCTAGTTGCTTCCTCTGCTGGCTTGTCCACCGCTGCCGGTGGCGGCATCCGTGCCAAGGGCGGCGCTGCCGCCGCCGCCGCGGGCACGCCTGCCACCACCCCTGCTGCCAGCGCCGCTACTGCTGCTACTGCTGTTGTCGGCGGCGCCCGCGCGCCACCTGCCGGTTCCGCCCCAGGTACCGGGGCTTCTGCTGCTACTGCTGCCGCGCCTGCCTCTTCACCTGTAGCGGAATCTGCGCCGCCGGCGCCGCCGCCGCCGCCGCCCGCTGCCGTCGTGCTCACTAGCGATGACTTCCCGGCGCTGGGCCGCGCGGTGAGTACTGGTGCCGCCGGTGCTGCTGCCACGGGTAGCGGCAACGCGTGGGGGAAGCGCAAGGTCGCGCCGCCCGCGTCTGGCGCCTCGCCGTCTCCCAGCCCGCCTGCTGCTGCCGCCGCGGCGTCTGCGTCGACCGACGTGCCTCCCGCCCCTGCGGCATTGGGTGGTGCCGGCGGCAAGAAAGGCGGCAAGGGTGGGAAGGGCGGTGGTGGTGGTGGCGGTGCCACACCGGCAGCCACGCCGGCAGCCACCCCGGTAGCCACGCCAGTGCCAGCGCCGACGCCAGTTGCTGTGCCGGCTGCCGAGGCTGAGCTGGCCCCGGTGCCAGTGGAGCCACCTGCCCCAGCCCCAGTCCCAGCGCCAGCACCTGCGCTAGCACCGCAGGAGGAGGCGGCGCTGCCTTCCGCCGGCGCGGCTGACGGCGCTACCGGGGGGAGCGCAGTGGCGCCACCGGCGCTGGCGCCTGTCGCCCCCGGCGTGAGCGGCCTGCCGCCGCTGCCAGAGCTGCCGCCGCCGCCGGCGCCATTCTCATTTGGGCTGGCGCTTGGCGGCACGCCGCTGTCCATGCTGGCGCTCGGCACGACGCCGCTGGGGTTGCCGCTGCTGCCACCGATGCCGGCGGGCAGCGCGCCGCCCGGCGGTGGTGGCCAGCAGGCGCCCATGATGTCACCGCCGCCGCCGCTGCAGGCTGCCGGCGCCCTACCCACTACCTCCCCGCTGGCATTCCCATCGGGCGCGACCGGCAGCGCGCCGTTGCCAACGGCACCCACGCCGGCAGCAGCGATGGCAGCAGCGGCCGCCGCGGCCAACATGTCCATGCGCTACGGCATGCCGCCCGGCGCGATGATGGCAGACCCCATGCTGCTGTACATGCAGGCCGCCGCTGCCGCACAGGCGCAAGCGCAGGCGCACGCACAGGCTCAAGCGGCGGCAGCGGCGGCAGCGGCAGCAGCCGCTGGTGGAACACCGCCGACCTCGTCGGGGGAGACGGCGCCGGCGGCATCGCCAGGGTTCCCCATGGGCAGCCCGTGGGCTGCCATTGCCGCTGCGCGTGCGGCACACATGGCTGCCGTCGCTGCCGCTGCTGTGGGCGGCGGCGCGGCCGCTTCCGCAGCCATGATGACGTCAGCGCCGCCCGCTGCCGCTACCACCGCCGCCGCCACCAGCCTGGGCCTGAGCAGTGGCATGCTGGGGCTGCCGCTGTCAGGGTACAGCGGCCTGGGCCTGCCCGTGACTAGCTTGCCGCTGCCACCGGGGTTGTCGTTGGCGTCGCCGCCACTGCCGGCTGCCTCCGCTGCCGCCCCGGTGTACGTGAGCGGCGGCTTGGCGCCGCTGCCGCGTGCCGTGCAGTCACCCGACACCGCCGCGCTGCTGGCGCGCATATTTTCGTCGTCGGCGCCCATGAGTGCTGCGATGGGCATGCCCGCGGGTGCCGCGCCTGCTACGCAAGCGTTGCCGTCCAGCCTGCCACCCCTGCCGCCACCCAGCGCAACAGCCGCCAACCATCTGGCGTTCCCGTTGGGCCTTGGCATGCCGCCGTTCTCCATGCTGCCGCCAACCTCCGCGCCGCCGCCGCCGGGATTGATGCCCGAGGCCTCGTCCTCGAGTGCGCCGTTTGGCATCGCCGCGCCGCCGGGTCGGGCGGGTGACAACCTGCTGGGCTTGCTGCCCCTGGGTGGTCTGTCGTCCTTTGCACCGCCCATGCCGCCGGCTGGCGGCGCGCCCAGCGACGCCTCCCCGTTTTACGCCTTCCCCACGCTGGCATCCATGCCGCTGGGTCTGAGTCGTCCAGCCGGCCCACTGCCTGCGGCGCCTGCCACCGTGCCGCCGCCCGGCATCCCCATGACGAGCAGCATGCCGTTTGGGATGGGTATGGGCGCGTTGAGCACGCCGCCAGCAGCGGCAGGACTGCCGGCGGCGTCCATGGGCATGGGATTGGGGTTGGGGCTGGGCAGCGGGAACCTGTCCACGCCGCTGGCAGACCTGCTTGCAGCGCCCAGCAGCGCGCCAGGCGGCGGCGCCAGCAGTTAATTAGTTGGGGAGGAGGTGGGGGTACTCAACTTGAAGCAGTTATGGCTGCCACTTGGTTGGTGTGCTGGCTATACACAAGTGAAACGCCAAGAAACACGTGATCGGGAAGCAACTGTGGTAAGGTTAGGTAGGGCCAGGTGTGGCACGCGCTGCAAACGGTGGGCGCGCACTGCGCAGGCGCAAGCGAAAGGGGAAGTCAGGCTGTGATCGGCTGTAGGGGGTGGTGGCGGTCCCCGGTGAATGCTGCGCAGTACAGTGGGGCCTCACTCCCTACTGCAAGCGGCAAGCACGAGCGCGGCGCATGATGAACATGCAGGTGGTGGTACCGGAGATGACACGTGGGGACACGCCACGCGAGGCAGAACAGAAACAACAACACTATTATCAGACAATGCGCACACGGGCTACCGTGGCGGCGGCGGCGGCGGGGGCAGCGACATGAGGTACTCCTGCGACTTGCCCCACGTCTCGAAGTACATGGGCTGCAGGTCCTTGGCCTGCGTGTCCAGCGTGGGGCCGTACTCGCCCGCGTCGGCGTCCGGGTGCACCATGAGCACGCGCATGCCGCGGCCCACGATGATGTAGTTCAGGAAGCGCTCCATGGCCATGGCGAGGCAGCGCGGCGGGTTGGGCAGCCACACGTCAAAGTTGCGGGCGGTGAACTCGGGGTACTGCCCAAACGCGCACGCGCCGTGCGACTTGAGCATGTCCACCTGCATGGTGATGAGCAGGCGGCGCATGGCGCGCATGATGGCGAGGAAGGCGCGCGTGGAGGTGACGAAGCGGGAGGACCAGAGGTACTGCTCTGTGGCGGAGGGCGGCAGCAGCGGCAGCGGCGCGCTGAAGGTGCGCTCCCACACCGAGTGCACGTAGGCGTGCATGCCGGGGAACGACACGTTCATGTGCTGGTCCGGGTTGCAGATGGCGCCGCCGTGGCACTCGTACTCCACGCGGCACAGGTTGGGCGCCGGCCGGTGGCTGCGCGGGTTGCACTCAGGCAGCACGTTGAAGAAGGCGTACACGGTGTCAGCGTCGCGGCCGCCGTCGGCGGCAAACACGCGGCCCCAGTCAATGCGCGCCATCTTCACGTCCTTCCACGACGTGAACCCGATCCACGGCGTCCAGTGCACGCTGTTCTCCGGCGTGCGCAGCGCGGTGGGCTCCGTCAGGCCGCCCGGCACGCACGCCGACCCCGCCTCCAGCGCGTTGGCAAGCGCCAGGAAGCCGCTGAACTCGCTCAGCTGCACCTGCACGCCTTCGTTGGCAACGGCGGCGGGGTAGATGTCGGTCAGGTCAAGGTGGTCGCCGCGCAGCGGCGGGGCGCCCCGGCTGCCGAAGCCGCGCCCCCGCCGGGGGGGGGGGGGGCCCCCCCCGCCGGCGGCGGGGGGGGGGCGGGGCCGGGCGGGCGCCGGGCGACGTGGTCGGCCCCCCCACGGCCCCGCCCCGCCTCGACCGCTCGTTCTACCTGATCTCCCACGCGCGCAAGCTTGCCACGTTGTACACCGTCAGCTGCGTGGACACGGTGGGCTGCACCATCTGCTGCGCCTCTGCGTACCGCCGGTTGGCCAGCGTGACGCGCACCGCCGCGTCGCTCAATCTGCACCCCGCCCCAAAATAATCGCCCCCGCACGCGCTCGCGCACGAGGACGCCGCACCCACCACACCTGCCACCTGCTCCGCCATCATCGCCGCCGCCTCCGCCGCCGCGGCCGCCGCCATGTGCAACAGGTACTTCTGCTGCCCCGCCACCTTGTCTGCTGCCACCGCCGCCGCCTCATTCTGCAGCACCGTGTACCGGTCGCGCCGGGACGCCGCTGACGATGACGATGATGAGGGTGACGAGGGGTCACCGGCGGCGGCGGCAGCGGCGGGCAGGGCGGGCGGTTGGGCCGCTACCCCGTGGCCGCCCCCCCCCCTCCCAAATACCCCCCCCCCGCCGCCCCCCCACACTCACAACCCCGCCCCCCACACCACCACGCTCGTCACCACTAGCGCGCCTACTAGTGGCACGCAGTAGCGGGACATGCTGCCGCTTCCGTTGCTGCTACTGTTGTTGCTTTTGCTGCTCCGGCCGCTACTACTACTGGTACGGCTGCCGCTGCCGCCGCTGCCACCACCGCTGCCGCTTCCAATGATGACAACGCTGCTACTGCTGCTACTACTGCTGCTGCTACTGCTGCCGCTGCTGCCACGCCGGCTTGCGCCCGCCTCGCAGCCGTCGCCGCTGCTTCGGCGGGACGCCACCCCCGACCCCCTGCCGTATTCGCGCTTGTCCCCGCTCCCCATGGCACGGGCCGGTGCCTGTTGCAGACGCAAGCGCATGTGCTCCTACCGCTACTCCACCTATTGCTGCCGCTGCTGCCGCTGCTGTTGGGCAATCGCCGTCAGCGGCGAGGCGATGGGGACAGCGTCGACCCGATGGTAAAACAGTCGCCGCAGCAGGATGTGACACCACCGCCGAGCGGACTCCAGGGAAGAGAGGGTGGTAAAAGGCGGTGCGACACGCCCTCTGGGGCCACCTCCCCTCTTACTCTAACTCACTGCACCCACGCCCTCGTTGCTGCTGCCGCTGCTGTCGCGGCGCGGGTGCGCGCACTGCTGGTGCGTCCACAGGTGCATGCGAGCAGCAGCAGCCGCAGTGACCACACCAGCTGCTGTCTTCGCGCGCGAGTGTGCAGCAATACACGCGCGCGGGGCAGCGACGGCGCAATGGGCGGGTGTCACAGGACTCGGTCCAGAGCGTGCAGTGACAGGGTGCGCGTCCGCGGTGATAAATGGCACACGGCTGGCTGGCAGCCGCGGCGGCGGTGACGGACGGCCGCGGTGGTGTGTTTCGCAGATTGCACCATTCCTCAGGCTGCTGTTTCGCGTCGGCCGAAGTCGCTGCACCAGGCCAGGCAAGAAGGCGGGCAAATTGACAACGCCCAACGTTTTTGTACTAAACAGTTCAACCTGATTATCTGAGGCGGTGGCTTCGAAAACAAATAATACCAGCTATCATGTGTGTTGCATTGGTGGCACCACGCGTCACACGACTCAAACGTTGCCGCCCACTAGGCGCTCGACGACGAGGAGCAGGATGGCGGCGTTGGGGACGGTGCGGACGAGGTGGACGGAGAGGCCGCCGTAGAGGCCGCGCACGCCCTCCTCCGCCACCACGGTGCGCAGCGTGTGCATGACGGAGGTGTACTTGATGGCGGCGGAGTGCTGCTCGCGCATGCGCGTGCGCAGCACCTCGTGCGGGTACGTCAGCGTGGCGGCAATGAGCTTGGAGGTGGCGCTGGTGACAAAGGCGGCGCCGTCGGTGTACGCCTCCCGGCGCGCCACGTCCGCCGTCGGTGGCGGCGTCCCTGCGGCGGCATGTCGCGCATACACTTCTGGCAGGCGCGACTCGGTCACGCGCCGTTTTGCCTCGCCGTACAGCGCAAACTGCGCCGCCGTCTCTGCCACGCCCAGGTACGACGCCGTCAGGCCGCGGTAGAACGCGCGCCAGCCCTCCTCCGCCCAGATGCGCTGCGCGCAGTGTGTCACACCGCGGTAGCCCTCTGCCAGCCCCGCACCAGCGCGCGACGGGCCCGCCGCCGTCGCTGCCGCTACCCCACTACTAGCGCCCGCCGCCACCGCTGCTGCCGCCGCGTTTGTTACACTTGCACCAGCACCGGCCGCGCGCCAGTTGCGCCACCACCGGCGCCATGCCGGCTCCACCGGCGTGTGCTGCAGCTGCAGCCGCGTGCGGATGACCCACCACGGCGACATGATGGTGTTGGTGACCAGGCCGCCCACCGTGGCGGCCGCCAGGTCCAGCGGTGTGCCTTGCAGGCCGGTGCCGCCAGCCCCGAGCGCCTGCTTGGCAGCCGCGTAGCTGCCAAAATAGAATGCGCGCGACGGCCCGATGCCCACCACGGTGGCAACCAGGCCGCGGTACAGCGCCAGCACGCCCTCGTTCCGCACGATGCCCGCCAGCACGCGGTGCGGCGGCAGGGAGTTGGCGGCTAGCTGTGCGCTCTGCATGCGCGTGCGCAGGATGTCCAGCGGGTTCAGGATGGCGGCGGCGATGCTGCCGCCCAGCGCGCCCGCCATGAACGACACGTGTGCGCTCGCGGTGGCAGACGCCGTGGCAGCGGGCGGTGCCGGTGCCACCGCGCCGGGCGTGCGTGCAGACGGTGCGGCAGGCATGGCGGGCGTGGTGGACACGGAGGTATGTGCATGCCCCGCCGCACTGCCACCAGCACTCCCGCTGCCGCCGCCGCTGCCACCGCCGCTCGCCACTACTACCGCTGCCTTGCTAGCCAGCGTACCAGCTGCCGCCGCTGCCGCCGCCGCCGTGGTGTTGGTGGCCGCCATTTTGCGTCACGAGGCGGCGGGCTGCTGAAGTGGCCGGCCGACGGCGGTGAAATGTGGCGAGTGATGGGAGTGGCGTCGACCCCGGTGGCTGACGGTGATGGCGCTCGAGGTGGAGCAATGGCCCAGCAATGGGGAAGCTGCGGCAATGGCGGGATGGGAGCAATGGCAGAGGGAGACAAACCGGGAGGAGGAAGAGGAGCGGGTGAATGCGATAGCCGATGCGAGTGGCCGAGAGGGAGGGAGGAGGAGAGAGAGGAGGATGGTGTATGACGGAAATACACAATAGCGGCGTAATACACAACACACTGCGTCGGGCGAGTAGCTACCTGCCGTCGATACACGTGCTTTCCCCCTATCCCTATTCTGCGCGCATCGGCGCGTGCTTCTCCCCCGTCTCGCTTTCGTGACCCACTAGGGAGGAGAGGGCGTGAGTGGAGGCAGCACCACACCTGGTGCTGCAACTCAACAACTTGCCCGCCGAGTCGCTGACCAATCTCGCCACAATGGTTCCGCCGATTATCGCTGCCAATGAGCAGCACAGTCCCGGTGGTGAAGGCAAGACGCTGGTAGGCAAGCTGCAGGGCTGTCGCAGCAGTCGATTGCGCCGCTTTCCCGTGTTGGAGCGCAACAAGTAATGAGTTGTGTGCGTGCTACCGTGTCACCGGAACGATGATGCAAGAATGGCATGCGCGGCGGACGAGAGACAAGCGTGCGTGGCAAAGGGCCCGGCAGCAACAATTGACACCCCTGCACTGCATGCGTTGCGGTGCTGATGGTTGGATACGCAGCCCGCCGCGTGTGCGTAAAAAGTGCAGCTTTCGGGGTCGGTCGACCGCTGCACCACCTGGCAACAGCCGAAGATACGCCTGGCTCGCTGGCAAATCGATGGCCGCCGTCAATCAGCGAGCAGCCCAGTCAGCACACACAGCATTGGCAAAGAGTGTGTCTCATTGTGCTTCACCGATGCGTGTCATATTGCGGCATTGCCGTGCAACTGAGCTTGTGGCATCGGACAGCCGTTGGCATCGCTGGATACCACCACCATACCACCACCATGACAGGGCAGCAGGATGGGGCGACGCAGCGAGCGCACCAAGCGGGCGTTGAAATTCCACCGTGCAGGCGCCTGCCACGCAGATTGTACCCTTTGGCGTGCGCCACGTTGCGTAATTGTGCGATTACAGCTCCCCGATCGCATGAATATCGGCGCCGCAGCCGGCCCGCAGCAGGAGTGGGGTATCCGACGTGCCACGACAGACGCACAGCAGTGGAGGCGGTCGGGACTGGCGGCGGCTATGGAGGCAGGGGGTGCGGCACAGCTGGGTAACGATACTACCGATGGTACTGAGGGGTAGGTAGGTAAGAGGCTGTTGGGATGGCGGCGGATGGAGTGCCGGTAGTGGCAGCATGGGGGCCGCCACCCGCGCCGCTGGAACTGGTGGCGATGCTGGTGGCGAGCCGGCCGCTGCAGACTGCGGCGGCGGGCGTGGCAAGCCGCCACGGGGTGCCGCCTGCTGTGGTGCGGGCAGCGGCTGCTGCTGTCGCGCCCGCCTCTCCATCCGCGGCGGCAGAGGAGGATGCCGGCGGCGTGGCGGCGGCGGCGCTGGGATACCTGGAGACGCCATCGCGCGACGCGGGCAGCGTGGCGATTGCGGCAGTGGCTGCGGCGGCGGTGCTGGTGGCTGGGCGCAGTCAACCGCACCTGGACGCCGTCGCCGCCGCGCTGTTTGACACCCTCAATGTCATGACGCTGATGGACGCCGTGTTTGATGCCGTGTGCGTCGCGGCACTTGCCGAGGAGGGCGGCGGCGGCGGCGGCGGCGACGACGACCGTGACGAGCAGCACGCATGCCTGGCATGGGGGACTGCCGCCTTGTGTGCCGCCCTGCTGTCGTGCACCCTGCCGTTTGCAGCGGGCTGGCGCACCGCGTCATGCGCCGCGCTGGCAAGCGCGTGGCGGAGGGCGGCGCGGGTGCGCATCCTTCACCGCCGCCTCGCCGCTGGCAGCGGCAGCGGCGGGGCGGTCGCGGCGGACGACGCCCCGGCTGCCGCCCTACAGCGGCTGGTGCCCGCCGCTCTAATGTCCCTTGTGCACCTCCTGCCCACTGTGCTGGAGTCGCTCGGACGGCCAGCGGATGGCCCGCCGTCGCCGCCGCCATGCGCATGCTGCCCCAACCACCATGCCACCCTGGTTGCCGCCGGCCTGCACGCCGCAGCCGCTGCCGACGCCGCTGCCGGCGTGCTACCCGTGCTGCTTGCGCTGCCGCACTGGCTAGTTTCCCATGCTGGGTTGTTGGCGGAGGGTGTGGCGCCGCATGGCGATGCGTGGTGCGCCGCTGAGCTGGCGGGTGGCAGTGTCGCCGGCGTGGGTGCCGCTGGCAATGTGACGGCATCGGATGCGACGCAAGTGCGACTGGGCAGCCAGCGGCGGTGGTGGGATGAGGATGGCATTGCCACCCTACTGCCTGACGGCGGCGGCGGTGGCGGCGGTGCGCTGTTGTCGCAGACCTGGGTGCCGGCGTCGCAGGCAACCGGCACGATGGTGGGCAGCGAAGAGTCGTCGTCTTGGCACCTGTCCCCAGTGCTGGCGCATTCCCACTCCACCGCTACCGTCGCCGCCTTTGGCGTGGCATCCCGTCGCACCACGCCGCGTGCGGCTCGCCCGCGCCACCTCCGACAGCCATGTTGTGTTGTGTCACCCGCGGCGGCCGCAGCTGTGGCGACTGCCACCGCAGCCGCCTGCCGCCCGGGTGCCGACGTCGCCACGGCACTGTGCACGCTAGTGCAGCTGCAAGACATTAGCGCCGCACTGTGTGCGGCAGCGGCGCGGCGGCACCCGCCCTGTGAATGTGTTGACGACGTTGTGGCGGCGTGGGTGGCAGGCGCTGCTCGTTGTAGCAGCCCGCACCTGCCTGCCGCCGTGCGCGCAGGGTTGCTGGCAGCCGCGTGCGGTGCATGCGCCGCTGCTGCCACGCACACCATATGCCGTGCTGGCGACGGTGGGTGCGCGATGGCGGCAGGCGCGGTCGAGTGGATGGCTGATGGTGGCGCAGCGTGGGACGCAGCCGCATGCCGGTACCTCAACCAGCGTGGCGCAGCACACACGGTTGTGCGCCACATGGTCGCCTGCGGTACACGTGCACCACGTGCGCCGCCGTCAGCCCCACCTCCGCCACCATCAGTATCAGTCCATGCCTCCACTATCGTTTCACCGGCTGATAAGCTACTGCCACCGACGCCGGCTGCCGCACCATCTGTCCCCGTCGCAGCCGCCTCCCCCGCCGCCGACGACGGCGAGTGGTCAGCCACACAGCTCCAACTGCCGCCGTCCCAAACTGGCACAGCCAACGCCGCTGCAACCTGGCCGGCTGCGGCGGCAACCAGCGCACCTCCACCACCCACGCCGCCATCACTCCCCCCGTCGCTGCCGCCGTCGCCAACACAGGAGACGCTGGGCCGGCCACTGCTGCTGGCGGCGGCATTTGCGTCACCGCCACCCCGCGCTTACCAACTTGCCAACCCGGACCGCGCCGCAGGTGGCACCCGGCTTGATGACACCATCGCGCGACTGGCGGCAGTGCACCTAGCGGACGCCGCCCTGGATGACCGAGTGGTGGGCGTCATGCGCAGTGCGGGCGGCATTTTTGCACCCCGCAGTGCGGCGGCGGCAGACGAGCCGGAGTTGGCACAAGCGCTGTGGTCGCCGCCCGCCCGCAGCGACGCCCCGCCACTGGCGTCGCCGCCACCCCGCCGTGCCCGCTTTGGCGCCACGCCCGTCACGCCCGCCGTTCCGCAGCCCTTCCGGCCGCCTGGCGCGCCGGCCCCCACGCCTCGCAGCGCGCTGCGACGCCCCGCGCCCGCTGCGCCGCCAGTGTCACCGCCGCCGCTGGCAGCCGTGTTTGTACGAGGCGGGGACAAGCGGTCGCGTACGACCGCCGCCGCCATCGCCGCCGCCATGTCACCCGTCACTACCGCCGTCGCTGCCGCCGCCGCCGCCGCGCCGCACGCCCGGCGCCTGCCAACCGACCGGCTGGCGCCCCTGCCACTTGTCTCCCTTCATTAATAGTTTATCGTGTAGGTTGCCGTTTGCGTCGCTTCGCTGCCACCGCATGCTCGCCATTCAATTTGCTGTGCGGTGCGCTGCTGTGTGGGACCCGGGGTTGGGAGTAGTAGCGGCACACAGAACCACCACCTTACAAACACCTATCAAAGTAGTACGGGTGACACGCAGTACAGTAATAAACAGTGGAACCAATGGCAGCTCGTCACAAAGGGTTGGCACAACAAGTCAAATACGTAGAATGGAGAGCGGCATCACCGCGCCCGCGCCGGCTCACCCTTCCCGCCGCCGCCGCCGCCGCCGCCGCCGCCACCACCGCCACCACCACCGCCGCCGGCGCCACCCAAGCCAAAGCTGCGCGCCACCGCCAGCATGTGCGGTGTGTACGTCTGGTGCAGGAAGTTGGAGAGGGCGGGGGCAGAGACAGGGCCCACAGGCAGGCCAAGGGGGAAGTTTTGCCCAACTACGCCGTCGGTTGCGGCAGCATCCAGCGCAGGTGCCTCGGCCCCGCCACCGCCGCCACCACCACCGACGGTTCCCATGCCGCCACCGCCGCCCCCGCCACCCCCACCACCGCCGCCAGCACCGGCACGCCCCGCCCCGCCACCTTGCAACACCCCGCCCAGGCCGCCCATAATAACTGACGGCGGCGGCACCAGCAGCGAGCGCAGCATGCCTTGGCTGGCGGCGGTGGCGTACGCAATGGCGGGGGTGAGGGAGATGAGTTCGCCAGGCGAGCTGGTGACGGGGCGGGTGGAGAGGGGTGCTGAGGTGTCGCCGCCGCCACCCGCAGCCGTGCGGGCGCTGCGATGGGGGCTGTTGGTGTTACTGCCCGCTGGCGCCGCCATCACCGCCACCTGCGGCAGCGTGGATGCGGGAATGGACCACGACACGGGTGGCCGCCCGGTCTCATACTCCAACCCCGCTTGCAGGGAAGGGAAGCGCGCCGCGCCGGGGTAGGTGCGGGAGTCCAGCGGCAGGTAGGGCACAATGATGGGCGCCCGCGGCGCTCCCACGGGTGCGGAGGCGACAGACGCGAGGGTGGCGGCGGCTGCCGCGGCTGCCGCCGCTGCGGCCGCCGCCGTCGCGCGCCGCGTCGCAATCCGCCCCTCCTCCCGCCGGCCGCCGCCGCCCAGCTCGTCATCA
>Ga0066256_1002410_pt2 | contig 13134 bp, 12 predicted proteins | sample ThiBio_1000_biof_FD_87107 | JGI IMG/M metagenome (GOLD analysis project Ga0066256, IMG submission 87107) | Wastewater bioreactor microbial communities from Cape Town, South Africa - Thiocy_expt_1000_biof (version 2) | ecosystem: Engineered > Bioreactor > Thiocyanate-remediating >...
GAACTGATCGTCGAGGCCTTGCGGGAGGTGCAGCTGGATGAAAGCTATGTCCACCGCTATCCCGGCCAGCTTTCGGGCGGCGAGCGCCAGCGGGTCGCCATCGCGCGCGGCCTCGTGGCGCAGCCGAAACTGCTGCTCTGCGACGAGATCCTGTCGGCGCTGGACGTCTCTGTCCAGGCCAAGGTGATCGACGTGCTGCTGGATCTGAAGAAGCAGGGCGAGATCGCCATGCTGTTCATCAGCCACGACCTTTCGGTGGTGCGCGCGATCTCCGACCGGGTCGTCGTCCTCTACAAGGGGACGATCATGGAAGAGGGGCCGACCGACGCCATCTACCAGCCGCCCTATCATCCCTATACCCATATGCTGCTGAACGCGGTGCCCGAGCCGGGGCGGGTATCGGCCGAGGGCGAGCCCGCCGGCGAACCGCCGCGCCTCGATCCCGCCGGCTGCGTCTTTGCCAATCGCTGCCTGTGGAAGAAAGGTACGGTCTGCGACAGCGCCGTGCCGCCCATGCGCCAGGCCGGCGACCTGCGCATTCGCTGTCACCACGATCTCGCCACCCTGTCGGAACTGGCGACATGGCAGAACGGCGAACGCCAGGCCGGGGCGCGCTGAACGGGCGCGGCCCTCCAGAGTATTTCCAGCCACGAAAAGAAGAGCAAAAACAAACGCCCGGATCGCTCCGGGCGTTTGTTCTGCTCGATATGCAAGGCTAAGGCTAAAGCGCCGGCCAGGGCCGGGTGACGTCGCGGCCATCCTTGAAGACCGCGCGGATGCCGCCTTCGCGGCGCAGCACATAGATATCGTCGAGCGGATTGCCGTTGACCAGGACGACATCGGCGATGGCGCCCTCCTGCAGCCTGCCGCTGACATCCTCGCGCCCGAGTGCCGCCGCCGCGCCGATGGTGGCCGTTTCCAGCGCCGCCTGCGGCGACAGGCCGGTTTCCACGTAGAGCTCGATTTCGCGTGCATGCTGCCCGAAGGGGCAGAGATTGCCGGAGGAATCCGTGCCCATGGCGATTTTGACACCGGCCTGCATGGCCTTGCGGATGTTGTCGCGGCGCTGGTCGCGGGCGATCTTCATCTTGGCGATGCCTTCCGGCCGCGCGCCGCTTTTCTCGCCATTGGCAATGGTGAAATCCGAGATCGACAGCGTCGGCACCAGCCAGGTGCCCTGCTTCAGCATGATCTCGATGCAGGCATCGTCGATGAACGAGCCATGCTCCACCGTATCCACCCCGGCGGCGAGCACGCGGCGAATGCCCTCGGTCGAATGCGCATGGGCGGCGACGCGCATGTCGTAGTCATGCGCCTCCGAGACGATGACCTTCATCTCGTCGACCGTGTAATTCGGCCAATGCACCTTGTCGCCGGCCGAAAGCGTGCCGGCGCTGGCCGTGAACTTGATGAAATCCGCCCCCAGCTTGCGTTGCAGGCGCACGACCTTGCGGCATTCCTCAATGCCGTCGGCGGTGTCGAGGGCTTGCCGGGGCCAGGCGGCGGGATAGAACAGGTCGCCACGCCCGCCGGTCATGGAAACGACCCAGGGCGCGACGCTGAGGCGTGGCCCGGGGATGAGCCCGCGATCGATCATGGCCGACAGCTCCACGTCGCCGCTATCGCGATGCCCCATGACGCGCAGCGTGGTGAAACCCGCCGCAAGGGCCTTGAGGCCGTTGCGCACCCCATGCAGCAGCTTTTCGGTGCCGGGAACGAGGGCGCGATAGGTGGCGTTGTCGACGACCTGGCGCATGTCGGAATTCGTCGTCAGATGCACATGGATGTCCGACAGGCCGGGAATGGCGGTCGCGCCGGCGCCGTCGACCACCCTGGCGCCCTCCGGCGCCTCGATCACGGAGGGGGGGGCGATCCGGGGGACCTTGCCCTTGCTCAGCAGGATCGACATGTCCGGCTGCACGCTCGGGCCATATCCGGGCCAGAGCGCGACATTCTTCAGGAGGATCTCGCTCATGCCGGCCTCACGCGGTCGCGGCAAGCGGCTCGGCAACCGGCGCCGCAGGTTTCTTGGCGAAATGCGGCATGACTTCCTCGGCGATGCACTGGATCGCCTCCATGGTTTCCTGCTGCGAGGGGCCGAAATTCATGTTCAGGCTGACGCAGTCGATGCCCAGCTCGGCGAAGGGACCGAGCCGGTCGACCATTTCCGCCGGCGGGCAGATCAGCAGGTTCTTCTCCAGCTCCTCGATGGTCTGCTTGCGGGGGAGCGAGCGGACCATGCCGGCATCGACGATGCCGGGGCCGGTGAAGACATTGTCGAAACGCGTGTAGTGATACTGCGCCTCGGCCAGTTTTTCGCGCTTGTGCGCTTCCGAGCGTGTGACGGTCGCGGAACGCGACAGCGTCAGCTTGAGCTTTTCGCCCGCCTTGCCGAGCTCCGCCTTGCCGCGCCGGAAGGCGTCGACCTGGGCGTGAAAATGCTTCCTGTCGCCGGAAAGCGGGGTGGTCAGGATGTTGAAGCCGCGCTTGGTGCAATGATAGATCGCCTCGGGCTGCAGCACGGCCATCATCATCGGCGGGCCGCCGGGTCGCATCGGGCGCGGCATGACGGTCAGCGCGTCGAACTTGTAGTATTTTCCGTCCCACGACACTTCCTCCCGCGACAACAGCGCCTGCAGCACCGCCAGCGACTCGTCGAAGCGCTCGCGGGTCTCGGCCATGGGAACGCCGAGACGCTCCATCTCGAAGGCATAGGCGCCGCGCCCGACGCCGAGGACCAGGCGGCCATTGGTGAAGATATCGGCGACGATGACCTCGCCGGCATAGGTGCGCATGTCGTGCAGCGGCAGGACGACGACGCCGGTGAGGATCTCGACATGCTTCGTATGGGCGGCGATCTTGACCGCCGCCGTCAGCGGCGCCGGCATCACGCCCAGTTCCAGAAGGTGATGCTCGGTCACCGAGACCGAGGCGTAACCCAGCCTGTCGGCCAGGATGGCCTGGTCGAGCATGTCGGTGTAGAGGCGTTGCGAACCGTAGGACTTGTCGTGATAGTCCATGGAGAAATGAAGATCGAAGTCCATGAGGCGTTCCTTTTTTCTGGCAATGGCGATCCGTTCCGCAGGCGCGGCGGCGCATGCGGTTGTTGTTGGTTCAAGGCTTGTGTCGATTGCGCCGCCTCAGGCGGCGGTCAGTTGCAGGCGGCGATAGGCGCCGTCGTGATAGGTCAGCGGCGGGCGCTCGGCGGTAAAGGCATGGGCGACCTGGCCGAAAAAGATGGTGTGGCTGCCGTGGACCACCGATTTCGCCAGCCGGCAGGCAAAGACGGTTGCGCCGCCGAGCCCGGCGGCCAGCCCCGGCATCTCGATCAGTTGCTGCCCTTCGAAGCGGTCGGGCCGCGCGGCGTCGAATTCGCCGGTGAAGGCGCGGGCGACGTCGCGGTTTTCCTCGGCAAGGACATTGACGGTGAAGACGCCGTTTGCCTCGACCTGTTCGCAGATGCGGCTGCCGGCGCGCAGGCGGACCAGCACCGTCGGCGGATCGGCCGAGACCGAGCTGAAGGCGCTGACCGTGGCGCCGTGGCGTCCGGCAGGCCCGTCCGTCGTCACCACCGTGACCGAGCAGGCGACATGCCGCATCGCCCGGATGAAGGCGTCGCGAGACGCATCCAATGCGCATTTTTCCATATTCGTTCCCCGTGACATCGTGCGGTTGATCGGGCGCAGGCGTGGGTGACGGAGCGCATCGTACGGGTCTGTCCGGGCTGTTGCGGAGACCGTGCCGACACCCCGTTCGCCTGCTGTCCATCGACTATGCCAAGCAGGGCATTGCTTGGAAAACGAAACTTTGTGGCGATTTAAATCAGTTTTTCCAATCGATAGGCCGCTTGCCGCAGCCGGGCGCGAGGGCGTGGACGAGGATTTGCGCGTGCTTGACGAATTTGGCGCCGGTCGCCGTCAGGTCGGCGTCCGGCCCGAAGCGTCGCAGCAGCGTCTGGCCGAGCACGTCCTCAGGACGTTTGCGCGCGTTGATCGGCAATGCCGGTGGCGGGCGAGGTCGTCAGTCCGCCGGCATGACGGCGTTGACCAGACGGATGCATCCGTCGAGGCCGTTGCGCATCGCGCCGTCGTCGTGGCGGCGCTCCCAGTCGAGCCAGAGGCCGTCGAGCGTCGCCATGATCGTGTCGGCGAGCAGCGTGACGTCCGCCGCGCGGCCCCGGCGCTCCTCGCGCACCTTTTCGAGGATCTCGATGAGGCTTGCCCGGTAGCGCTCATAGAGTTCGCGCTCGGTGAGCGCGATCTCCTCATGCGACAGGGCCGCCGACCACAGGTCGATGCGCACCCGCAGATAGTCGCGCTTGAGGAAGGCCGGGCTGAAGCCGGTGCCGAGAAAGGCCTTGAGTTGTTCGACCGGCGTTTTCGACGAACGGCTCAGATCCTGGAAGGTGGCGTCGAGGAGGATGCGCGAGGCATAGCGGTAGGTCTCGACCAGAACCTCGTTCATGTCCTTGAAGTGATAGGTGATATGGCCAAGGGAAATATGGGAATGTTCGGCGATCTTGCGGGCGGTGAGCCTGGCATAGCCGACCTCCTGCAGGCAGCGGAATGCCGCCTCGATGATCTCCGCGCGCCGATCCTGCGAGGAACGGAAGGTGCGGGGTTTCCTGGTGTCTTCCGTCACGCCGAATTCCCTTCGTCTGTCCGCCCCTATCTACAGGCCGCCCGGTCGGCGGCACAACCCTCACTCGCGCCGAGCCGGTGGCGTCCCGCCGCGCATGGGCGGCTGCCTGACTGGACAGCTCTCGGTCGAAGGGCCTATGATCGTCACCCCGATCAATGCGATGCTTCACACATGAATATGGCCAAACCATCTTTGCCGTCTGGCGGCAACGGGGGGGATAAAATCCATTCGAACCCGGTGCGGCTCGGTGCGCGCCTGAAACTTGCGCGGCAGACGCGGGGGCTCACGCTGAAGGCGCTGGCGCAGGCGGCCGAGTGTTCGGAAAGCCTGCTGTCCAAGATCGAGAACGGCAAGGCCTCGCCCTCGCTGCCGATGCTGCACCGGCTGGTGCAGGCGCTCGATTCCAATATCGGCTGGATGTTCGAGGAGACGGATGCCGACGAGGGCGTGGTGTTTCGCGCCGGCACGCGGCCGCTGATCGCGCTCGATCCGCTCAGGCGCGGCGAGGGCATCTCGCTGGAGCGCATCATTCCCTATTCGACCGGCCACCTGCTCCAGTGCAACATCCACCATATCGATGCCGGCGGGCAGAGCGCCGGGCCGATCCAGCATGTCGGCGAGGAGGTGGGGTATGTGCTCGTCGGCGAAATCGAACTGATGATCGGCGAAAAGATTTTTCGGCTTTCGGCCGGCGACAGTTTCGTCTTCAATTCGGAGCTTGCTCACTCGTACCGTAACGTCGGTGAAGAGCGCGCATCGATTTTTTGGGTGAATACGCCGCCAACCTTCTGATTTTTCGCCAAAAAAACACCCCTTTCCGCCTTTGCGAATGCAAATTCAAGTCTCTTGACAAGAATTCAAGTCACTTGAATAATGCTGCTCGTAAATTCCTGTCGCCACGAGCGGCATCGAACAAGGGGAACCTCAAAATGGGTCGGACACAATATCTTCTCGGCTGCGCAGCGGCCGTCGCCATGACGCTTTCCATGGGCGTTTCCAGCGCTTTCGCCGATACGTTCGCGCTCGTCACCATCAACCAGCAGGCGCTGTTCTTCAACCAGATCAATGACGGCGCCAATGCCGCCGCCAAGGCCGCAGGCGTCGATCTCGTGATCTTCAACGCCAACAACGTGCCCTCGGCACAGAACGACGCCATCGAAAACTACATCACCCAGAAGGTCGACGGCATCATTCTCGTCGCCATCGACGTCAACGGCGTGAAGCCGGCGATCACGGCTGCGAAAAACGCGGGCATTCCGGTCATCGCCATCGACGCGCAGATCCCGGAAGGCGACAACATCGCTTTCGTCGGCGTCGACAACACCGCAGCCGGCGGCGAGATCGGACAGTTCTTCTCCGATTACGTCAAGAGCGACATGGGCGGCACGGCCAAGGTCGGCGTCGTCGGCGCGCTCAATTCCTTCATCCAGAACCAGCGCCTCGACGGCTTCAAGGCGGCGGTGGAGAAGGGCGGCCAGAAGGTCGAATTCCTCAACACGGTCGACGGCCAGAACGTGCAGGACGTGGCGCTGTCCGCGGCTGAAAACCTGATGACCGCCAATCCCGACATGAATGCGCTCTACGCCACCGGCGAGCCGGCGCTGCTCGGCGCGGTCTCCGCCGTCGTCAGCCAGGGCCGTGGAGACTCGATCAAGGTCTTCGGCTGGGATCTGACGAAATCCGCCATCGACGGCATCGACCAGGGGTTCGTTACCGCCGTGATCCAGCAGGATCCGGCCGGCGAGGGCAAGGCGGCCGTGGAAGCGCTGGTGAAGGTGAAGAAGGGCGAGAAGATCGAGCCGATCATCAACGTGCCCGTCACCATCGTCACCAAGGCGAATGTCGATCAATATCGCGAGATGTTCAAGTAAGCCGAGCCCGCCGCCCGGTATGGGGATCCGGACCGGGCGGATCTTTCGCGAGAGGCCATCGAACATGACCGATACGCACGCCAGCCGCGTCCGCATGACCGGCATTTCCAAGCGCTACGGCGCTTTGCAATCGCTCGACAACGCCTCGCTCGACCTGAAACCCGGGGAAGTCCTCGGCCTGGTCGGCGATAACGGCGCGGGCAAATCCACCATCAGCAAGGTTTTGTCAGGCGCCGTCATCCCCGATACCGGCACCATCGAGATCGACGGCAGGCCGGTTGCCTTCACCTCGCCGGCGGATGCGCGCGCGGCGCGCATCGAGATGGTCTATCAAGACCTTGCGCTTTGCGACACCACCGGCGTCGGCGGCGACCCCTCCCGCGGGCGCGAGCCGAAGCGGCGGCCGGCGGGCGTGCCGTTGCGCGACAAGAAGCTGATGCACGAGCGGGCGCGCGACATGCTCTCCAATCTCGGCGTCGTCATTCCCGATACGCGCATGAAGGTGGAAAATCTCTCCGGCGGCCAGCGCCAGTCGATCGCCATCGGCCGCGCCGCCTCCTTCAATCCCTCCGTGCTGATCATGGACGAGCCGACGGCGGCGCTTGCCGTCGCCGAGGTGGAGGCGGTGCTGGAACTGATCCGCACGGTCTCGCAGCGCGGCGTCTCCGTCATCCTCATCACCCATCGCCTGCAGGATCTCTTCCTCGTCTGCGACCGCATCCAGGTGATGTATGAGGGGCGCAACGTCGCCGAGCGGCGCATCGAGGACACCAATATCGAGGATGTCGTCAATCTCATCGTCGGGCGCAAATTCTCCGCCCGCTCCGCAGGCCACAACCGGGAAAAGGGCGTCTGACCCATGAGTTCCGAACCCAACGCCTATTCCAGCCATCCGCCGCGCCTGCGCGAGGCGACGCTCATCGACAAGGTCATCGCCAATGGCGGCGTCATGTCGATCGCACTGTTCTTCATCGTCTGCTGCCTGTTCTTTTCGGTAACGACCAATGCCTTTCTCAGCGCGCCGAACCTGCTGAACGTCATCCGCCAGTCCGCGCCGCTGCTGATCGTCGCGGCCGCCATGACCTTCGTCATCACCACCGGCGGCATCGATCTTTCGGTCGGCTCCGTGCTGGCGCTGACGGCGACGTTGTCCGCCGCCGCCCTGCAGGCCGGTATCCCCTGGCCGCTCGCCATCGTGCTGATGCTGCTGCTCGGCGCCGCCGTCGGCGTCGTCCAGGGCTATTTCATCGCTTACGAGCGCATTCCCGCCTTCATCGTCACGCTGGCGGGGCTTTCCGTCATCCGCGGCTTCGCACTGCTGATCACCGGCGGCTATTCGATCCCCATCGAGCCGACGAGCCCCTTCGTGGCGATCGGTCGCGCCTGGGTGCTCGGCATTCCCGCCCCGGCGCTGATCGCCGTCGTCGTGCTGGTCATCGCCTATATCGCCTTCAACGAGACCCATTTCGGCCGCTACGTCACCGGCGTCGGGGCGAATGCCGAGGCGACGCGACGCGCGGGCGTCAACACACGCCGCGTCATCCTCTGGGTCTATGTGCTCTCGGGCACGGCCGCGGCCGCGGCCGGCGTCATTCTCGCCGCCCGCCTGGGTTCCGGCTCCTCCAATGCGGGCCAGGGGTTCGAGCTGGATGTGATCGCAGCCGTGGTGCTCGGCGGCACCAGCCTGTTCGGCGGACGCGGCTCGCTCGTCGGCACGATCCTCGGCGCACTCACCGTTGCGGTGCTGGCGAACGGGCTCATCCTGTCGCATCTCTCGCCCTTCTTCACGCCCATCGTCACCGGCTTCATCATCCTGATCGCGATCTGGCTGAATTTCCGCCTGTTCCGCGGCGGCGCGAAGGGACGCTGACCATGCTCGACGAACTCTTCGCCGACACGCCGAAGCCGCGCCACCCCATCGGCGTCACCTCCGGCACGGCCATGACTGTCACCGGCCCGGTTCCGGTCGCGGATCTCGGTGTGACGCTGATGCACGAGCATATTTTTCTGGATGGCGCGCGCAGCTGGATCTGCCCCTGCCATCCCGACGAAAAGGCGATCGCCGAGCAGAAGGTCTCGATCGAAATCATCGGCGAGTTGCGCATGAACCCCTACATGAACCGGGACAATGTCTCGCTCGACGACGGCGACCTGGCGCTCGGCGAACTCGGGCGGTTCCAGGCGCTGGGCGGCTGCACCGTGGTGGAGACGACGAATTTCGGCATCGGACGCGATGCCGCCGGCCTTGCCCGCATCGCCAGAATGTCGGGCCTGCGCATCATCATGGGCACCGGCTTCTATCTCGAACATACCCATCCCGACTGGCTGAAGGGCATGGATGTCGAGGCGGTGACGCAGTTCATCGTCGATGACGTCGGCGGCGGCGAAAGCCAGCCGGACATCATGGCCGGCATCATCGGCGAGATCGGCGTGAGCCGCAATTTCACCACCGAGGAGGAAAAATCCCTGCGCGCCTCCGCGCGGGCGGCGCGCATCACCGGCCTGCCGCTGTCCATCCATCTGCCCGGCTGGGAGCGTCTGGCGCATCGCGTGCTCGACGTGGTGGAGGAGGAAGGGGCGGATCCCGCCCATACCGTGCTCTGCCACATGAACCCGAGCCACAGCGATCTCGACTACCAGATGGCGCTCGCCAGACGCGGGGCTTTCCTGGAATACGACATGATCGGCATGGATTATTATTATGCCGACCAGGACGCCCAGTCGCCCTCCGACGAGGAGAACGCCCGCGCCATCGCCGCCCTTGTCGACAAGGGCTTTGGCGACAGGCTGCTGCTCTCGCAGGACGTCTTCCTGAAGATCATGCTCACCCGCTATGGCGGCTTCGGCTATGGCTATATCCTCAAGCACTTCCTGCCGCGGCTGAGACGCCACGGCGTCGAGCAGGCGGCCATCGACCACATGCTGATCGACAACCCGAAATCCGTCTTTTCCGCCGCGCGTTGAGCGCCGGCCAACCATTCAAGGAGCCATCATGACCAAGAAGAAAGTGCTGCTCGCCGGCGAATCCTGGGTATCGACCGCCACGCATATCAAGGGTTTCGACCAGTTCCCGACCGTCACCTATCACACCGGCGCCGACGAGTTGCTGAAGGCGCTGAAGGACAGCCCTTTCGACGTCACCTTCATGCCGGCGCATGAGGCGCAGAAGGAATTTCCGAACACGCTGGAGGGTCTGCAGGCCTATGACGCCATCGTGCTCTCGGATATCGGCGCCAACACGCTGCTGCTCCACCCCGACACCTGGATCCACTCCCGCCGCACCCCGAACCGGCTGAAGCTGCTGCGCGACTACGTCGCCAAGGGCGGCGCGCTGCTGATGTTCGGCGGCTATTATTCCTTCCAGGGCATCAATGGCGGCGCGCGCTTCCGCAACACGGCCGTCGAAGAGGTGCTGCCGGTCTCCTGCCTTTCGGTCGACGACCGCGTGGAAGTGCCGGAAGGTTTTACGCCGGTCGTTTCGGGCGATGCCTCGCATCCGATCCTCAAGGGTATCTCCGGCGAATTCCCCTATCTGCTCGGCTTCAACGAGGTGACGCTGAAGGACGGCGCAAACCAGCTCATGACCGTCTCCAGCGAATACGGCTCGCTGCCGCTGCTGGTCACCGGCACCTATGAAAAGGGCCGCACGCTGGTCTGGACCTCGGATGTCGGCCCGCATTGGCTGCCGCCGGAATTCATCGCCTGGCCGGGCTACAAGACCCTGTTCGAGCAGATGCTCGCCTGGGCGACGGACTGAGCCGGAGCCGCCCATGACCATCCACGTCGTCGGCAATGTCTGCGTCGATTTGAGCTTTCGCCTGCAGCGGCTGCCGCAGCCGGGTGAAACGCTCAACGCAGCCGCCGCTGGCGAGGGGGTGGGCGGCAAGGGCGCCAACCAGGCCGCCGCCGCCGCCCGCACGGGCGCGGATGTGGTGCTGTGGGCGCCCGTCGGCAGGGATGCGGCGAGCGAGCGGGTGGAAAGCCTGCTCGCCACCGAAATCCCGAAACTGGACCTGACGCGCCTCGACTTGCCCTGCGACCGCTCGGTCATCCTCATCGACCGCGCCGGGGAAAACGTCATCGTCACCGCCGCCGCCTGTGCCGAGGCTTTCGACCCGCTCGCCATGACCGGGCTTGCGGACAAGTGGGCCGCCGGCGACATGCTGCTGATGCAGGGCAACCTCCAGCCGGCGGTGACGGCAGCCTGCCTGAAGGCCGCCCGCGACGCCGGGCTGTTCACCATCCTCAATCCGAGCCCGCTGCCCGCCGAACCGCTCGACCTGACGACGGTCTCGCTGCTCGTCGCCAACCGGCCGGAAGCCGAGGCGCTGACCGGCGAGGCCGATGCCGAGCGCGCCGCCCGCCGCCTGCAAGGCATGGGCGCGGAAAACGTCATCGTCACGCTCGGCGCGGCGGGCGCGCTGCTTGTCCCGGCCGGTTCGCTCCTCCGCATCCCCGCCGCCCAGGCCCAGGCCCTCGACGCCCGCGGCGCCGGCGCTTGCTTTGCCGGGACCCTGCCCAGCCGGGCGGAGCTTTCCGCCCTCACCAATTCATTGAAACCGGAAAACGTGTGATCGCCATGAGCAACCCCATCGGACGGCAGGACAAGGATACGCTGAAGACGCTTTTCGGGCGCGACAAGCCGGTGATCGGCGTCGTGCATCTCATGCCGCTGCCCGGCGCGCCGCGCTATGACGACGAGGGCGTCGAGGCGATCTACGAGCGCGGCCTTTCGGATGCGCGCGCCTATCTCTCCGGCGGCTGCGATGCGCTGATCGTCGAAAACCACGGCGACGTGCCCTTCGCCAAGCCCGACGACATCGGCCACGAGACCTCCGCCCATATGGCCGTCGTCGCCGACCGCATCCGCCGCGAACTTGGCCGCCCCATCGGCATCAACGTGCTCGCCAATGCGGCGATCCCGGCGCTCGCCATCGCCTCGGCCTCGTCCGCCTCCTTCATCCGCGTCAACCAGTGGGCCAATGCCTATATCGCCAATGAGGGTTTCGTGGAGGGCGAATCCGCCCGCGCCATGCGCTACCGGGCGCAGCTTCGCGCCAGGGGCATCCGCATCTTCGCCGACGCCCATGTCAAGCACGGCGCGCATGCCATCGTCGCCGACCGGCCGGTGGAGGAGCAGGTCAAGGATCTCGTCTTCTTCGATGCCGACGTGGTCATCGCCACCGGCCAGCGCACCGGCCACGCCGCCGATCTCGGCTATATCCGCATGATCAAGGAGGCCGCCTCCTTGCCGACGCTGGTCGGCAGCGGCGTCACCCACGACAATGCCAACGATATCCTCTCCGTCGCCGATGGCGTCATCATCGCCAGCGCCCTCAAATATGACGGCGTCTGGTGGAATGCGGTCGACCCGGACCGGGTCAAGCGGTTCATCGCGGGCCTCGGCCGATGACCAAGGCGCCGGAGGTCAACGCCGCGCGCCTCCTGAAATCCGTCGCCGATTTCGCGGCGATCGGCGCGACGCCCGCCGGCGGCGTCAACCGCCAGGCCCTGGGCGTCGAAGACCGCGCCGCCCGCCGGCTGCTGGCCGGGCGTGCGCTGGCGCGCGGCTTCACCGTCTTCCAGGACGAGGCGGCCAATCTTTTCCTGCGCCGCGAAGGCCGGGATCCGGAACTTCCGCCGCTGCTCATCGGCAGCCATCTCGACAGCCAGCCGACCGGCGGCCGTTTCGATGGCGCGCTCGGCACGCTCAGCGCCTTCGAGGCGCTGGAAGCGCTGGCCGATGCCGGCATCGAGACGGATCGCGCCGTCGAGGTCGTCGCCTTCACCAATGAGGAGGGCAGCCGTTTTTCGCCGGGCTGCATGGGCTCCATGGCCTTTGCCGGGGCGGGCAGCATCGCGGATTGGCGTGCCGCGCGGGCCACGGACGGCGCGCTGCTGGCCGACGAACTCACGGCAACGCTCGCAGCCCTGCCGGAGGCCGAAGTGCGCCCGGCCGGTCATGCCATTTCCGCCTTTGTCGAGCTGCATATCGAGCAAGGCCCGATCCTCGAACGCGAGGCGGTGCCGATCGGCGTCGTCACCGCCGTCCAGGGTACGAAATGGCTGGAAATCGCCTTTTCCGGCGAGGCGGCCCATGCCGGCACGACGCCGCTCGAATTCCGCAAGGATCCGATGGGCGCGGCTGCCACCGCCATCGCCCGCATCCAGGGCGACATCATGCCCGCCGATCCGCAGGCGCGGCTGACGGTCGGCCGCATCGCCGCCGAACCCGGCTCGATCAACGTCATCCCGAGCCGCGTCTCCTTCACCGTCGATATCCGCCACCCCGATGCCGATGCGCTTGCGGCGATGGAGCGGCGCGTACGGCAGGAATGCGCGGCCGCGGGCGAACGCTGGGCCTGCGCCGTCACCATCGGCCAGCGTGTCGACATGTCGCCCGGCCGCTTCGCCCCCGCCGTCACGGCGGAAATCGAGGCGGCCTGCCGCACCCTCGGCATCCGCAGCCGCCCCATGGTGTCCGGGGCCTTTCACGACGCGCTGTTCGTCAACCGGATCGCCCCCGCCGCGATGATCTTCATCCCCTGCCGCAACGGCATCAGCCATAACGAAGCGGAATTCGTCTCGGACGACCCTATCGTGGCCGCGGCCCGCGCGCCGC
>Ga0066256_1004152_pt1 | contig 13134 bp, 14 predicted proteins | sample ThiBio_1000_biof_FD_87107 | JGI IMG/M metagenome (GOLD analysis project Ga0066256, IMG submission 87107) | Wastewater bioreactor microbial communities from Cape Town, South Africa - Thiocy_expt_1000_biof (version 2) | ecosystem: Engineered > Bioreactor > Thiocyanate-remediating >...
ATGTGCCTGATTGACGGCCCCAAGAGAGTTGCGGAGCCAAAGATACACTCGAAATACCGGTCAGAGCTGAAAAGTCCCCACAATCAGTATCTTCCAGCTAAAAGGACACTTGATGCATAACCTAAGCCCTGCATCCGCTCGACCAGTTCCGCGCCTTCAAGCGGATGGTGGATGGCGGCATGACCCACGAGGAGGTCGCCAGCGCCTACTTCACGACGACGCGCTATGTCGAGCAGCGCCTGGTGCTCGCCAAGGTCTCGCCCAAGCTGCACGAGGTCTATGCCGCGAACGGCATGACGCTCCGGACGCTGGAGGCGTTCACCGCCCAGCCCGATCACGAACGCCAGGAGCAGGTTTGGGATGCCGTCCGGCAGTCCCACAACAAGGAGCCCTGGCAGATCCGGGAAATGCTCACCGAGACCGAGGTTCCCGCATCCGACAAGCGTGCGCGCTTCGTCGGCCTCGACGCCTATCTGGCGGCGAGCGGGTCTCTCCTGCCGCGCTATCTCTTCGACGATGACGAGGAGGGATGGCTGGAAGACGTGCCGCTTCTCGACCGGCTGGTCGGGGAGAAGCTGAAGGCGGCCGCGGATGCTGTGGCCGCCGAAGGCTGGAAGTGGGTCGAAGCAGACCTCGAACTTCCCTACGGCTATGACCACGGCCTGCGCGGCGTCGTCGGCACGCCGGCGGAACTGTCCAAGAAGGAGCGGCGCGAACGCGAGAAGCTGCGCAGCGAGCAGGAGCGGCTTGAGGCCAAGTACCCGGCCGATCAGGAGCTGCCCGAGGACATCGACCGGCGCCTAGGCGAGATCGAAAGGCAGCTCGAAGCCTTCGAGCGCCGCCCGACCGTCTATGATCCGGTCGAGATCGCCATCGCCGGCGCTTTCGTCACCGTCGACGAGGACGGCGAGCTTGTCGTCAATCGCGGCTGGGTGCGCCCCGAGGACGAGCCGGTCGAGACCGTCGACACCGAAGGCGTCGAGCCGGATGCCGGTATCGACGGCGAGGACGATGACGATCTCTCGCCCGAGGGGCCGCGCACCGTCATCGCCGTCAACGGCCGGCCGGTCGAGCCAGAGGAGGACGTGGACGTCATCCGGCCGCTCCCCGAAAAGCTGGTGATCGAGCTGTCGGCGCATCGTACCATCGCGCTGCGCAACGCGGTCGGCAGCAATCCCCATGTCGCCATGACGGCGCTGCTGCACAAGCTCGCCCGCGACGCCTTCAGGCGATCCACCCATGGCGCGACCGTCCAGGTCTCGGTTCACGAGGTCTTTTGCGGCAATCAGGGTGCCGACCTGAAGACCACGCCCTATGCGAAGGCCGTGGACAAGCGCCACGCCGCATGGAAGGCCAAGGTGCCGACCGACGACGATGCGCTCTGGGACTGGCTCGTTGCGCTCGACGACGAGAACCGCATGGCGCTGCTGGCGCATTGCATGTCTCTCGGGATCAACGCGCTCTACGAGCGGCCCAATCCCATGAGCGCCACCGGCGTCTCCGAAAGGCAGCTCCAGGCGCGCATGGCGGAAGCCGACCGCCTGGCCCGCGTGACCGGCCTCGACATGGCGGAGGCCGGATTCCGGCCGACCGTCGCGAACTACTTCGGTCGCGTGACCAAGCAGCGCATCCTCGAAGCCATCGCCGAGGCCGTCGGCGAGAGCACCGCCAATCTCCTCGACAACCAGAAGAAGGACAAGATGTGGATGGCGTCCGAGGCGGAGGAGCGGCTGGCGAATACCGGCTGGCTCCCGGAACCGCTGCGTCTCGCCAGCGAAGAGCCCGCGATCGAGGGTGCAGCCGAAGAGGACGAGCCCGACGTGGCGCTTCCCGACTTCCTCGCCGGCGACGACGAGGCCCCCGAAGCCGGCACCGGCGAAGATCCGGCGGTGCTCGTCGCCGCCGAATAGTCCCACATCCGCGGGGCGGCCGCGGTCGCCCCGCATCTTCCCCCTTCCACCTCCAGGCCCGGCGCTCGCCGGGCCGTTTTCGTTTCAGGAGACCTCATCCATGTCCGCTTCTCTCATCTTCGACCTTGCTCCGCTCGGTTCGCTCGTCGCCTATTCCGACGGTACGGCCAAGCCGCCGGCTCGCTTCACCAAGAAACTCGCGGCCTGGGAACGCCGTAACGGCACCGGCCGCCTCGTGCGCAAGGAGCCGGCCCGCGAGCGGCCGACCTATTCGAGCCCGCCATGCTTCACGCTGCACGAAGGCGACTTCGGTGAGGGTGGCGTCATTCTCGTCACCATCATGCGGACGTATAGCATCGACAGCGACCTGACCTTCCGCGTGGTCGAGCGCCCCAAGCTCGGGCAGGTGCGTGTCGTGCAGGACGTCGGTGAAAACGCCGAGCTGCTTCACCTCGCGCAGAACCGCGAAGCCGCCGAGCTCTGGCTGGCGAAGGCCGGATACAGCCGTGCACGCCTCGAAGAGGTGACGGCCGACGAGATCGGCGCCGATGTCGTCGAAGGTCGGGCCGCTGCCTGATCCTCCCGCACTCCCTTTCACCTGGCTCGCTGTCGAAGGACGGCGGGCCATTTTCTTTTCAGGAGACAGGAAATGCCCTCAAACACGCATCCCAATCACGGCAAATCTCTGCCGCAGACCGTTCACGTCGCCGTCTACGAACACCGTCATGGCACGGATATCCGCGTATTTCTCTACGAAGACCAGGCCATGGAATGGCGAACGAGTATCGCCAAGGAATGGTGGAGCAGCGAGCTCGACGCCCATCCGCCGCCTGATAACGAGATCGGCGCAGAATATTTCGAGATAATGGCGGACCGAGGAGAATTTTTCCTAGTCCAGAAGTGTGATCTCGAAGTCGATCAGCGCGATCAGACCGATCCACCGCCGAAAGCCGGAGGTGCGGCATGATGACGGTCGAAGAGATCTTCGCCGACGATCGCCGCAACCCTCCCGCGGAGCGTTCGCTTCCGTGGGAGGAGACATGCGGCGGCGTCGCCGTCGTCGTTGAACCGAAACCCCATTGGGCGGCCGACATGAGGGCCTTCCGGCTGACCGACCGGGCTTATTGCTACTACGCCGACTGGACCGCGCACGGCCCGATGGCGCGGTTTTTCGATCACCCCGATACGCGTGGCGACGACGTGATGATGAAGACGCGGGCGACGCTCGCGCGGGAAATCGCTGACGGCCTTTGGTCCGAGTGAGAGGGAGAGAGCGGTCGGGGCCGGGACGGTCTCGGACCGGCGAAGAGAGAGCGCTGACCGGACCTGTCCCCTTCCTCTCTCGGGAGAACCAGGCCATGACGCTTCAAACCAGCGCACGCCAACTTGCGACCATCGTACCTGACGATCGTCGCGAAAAATTCCTGCCGACCCTGTTCGGCCTTCGGCACCTCATTATCGCGGAGAACGCCGTCTATCATTTCATGGAGCGGCTCAGCCCCTACGACTATGGCGGCGGCTACTGGAATTTCTACGAGCTCCATGGCCGTCCACTGTTCCTCGCGCCTACATCCCGCCCGCGCATGCGGATCGAAAGCGGGATCACGGAGTTTCGCGGCGAGGTCTCGGCGGGGGCCGCCGGCGTCATCGCGACCCTGTTCGTCCTGTCGCACCTCTCCATCCAATACGAATCCGATCATCTCGCCGAAGGCTATCATCGCCTTCATGACTATCTGGACGGACATCCCGAGGCATCGGCGATCTTCCAGGCGATCGACTGATTGGAAACAGGCGTCCCGTCTCCCCGGCGGGGCGCTTTTTTCATGTCGGCCACGGCCGCTTTCGAGAGCGATAGAGGGAGAGGGGTGTCGGTTTGACCGTGACGGGATGATGGGCGGGAGAGAGGCTTCCGCCGCCTGTCACGGAGACTTCACGATGAACAGCTTCAGCATTGCCACCCTCGGCGCGAGAACCTTTCCCGGAATCGCGACGCTTGCCGCCGCCCGGAAGTTCCCGCTGCGGATCACCTGCCTCGGCGAGCTTCGCTATGCCGGGGACGATCCGGATCTCGATTCCTGCACTCTGATCAGGACCGTCGAGCTGGACCGGTGCAGCTCCCTCGACGAGGCCATCGCTTGCGTGGAACGTCTCGCCGGCCGCGATCGCATCGAAACCCACGAAGGCGGCGACGTGATCTTTATCCCTCGATTGTTCGTCGTCGTGGATGACGAACAATGCCAGGTCCTCGCTGGCGAGCCTTCGCAGCATGGTGTGCGTTGGTGCGAGCCCGTCGCCTCCGATGGCGAAGCGCGCCTCGTCGTGGCGAAGTCCAGCAAGCTGCGCGGCGAGGCTGCAGCCGAGGCGGGCCGTGACAATCACAGCGCCGCCCGCGACCTCAGATTCCGCGCGAGCTTGCTCGAAGGACGGCTGGTTCATGCCGATTGGCGGCAGACGGCGCGAGCCGCGCTTCTCAACGCCGCCTAGCAACCACCAGCTCCACCGGCAAGCCTCAATCAAGCCCGGCCGTCACGACGGGCTTTCCCTTCTCAGGAGAGATCCATGCCCAACTACACCATCGAAAGCACTTATCACCAGCCTGTCTACCGCCATCGCACCTATTCTGCGGAAACCATTGCGCAGGCGTGCCGCCTCGCCATCGAGGATGACGAGTGGGAGGACGCAAAGCTGGACCACGATACCCCCGGAGAGACCTTCATCTCCGGAGTTTGGGAAGGCGTCGACTCCGCCTATTCGAGCGCGCCGACTCCGGTTCCTTCGCAATTCGAGGAAACCGTCGAACGCAAGGCGAAGCACTTCGAAATCCTGCTCAGCCTCCTGAAGATGCTGCTCGCGGACACCACCGCTCGGCGCGCTTCATCGCCCGAATGGATCAAACGCGCCGCGTGGGAGATCGCTCGCGGCGAGGCGATCATCGCCGGTGCGCGCGATCCCGACCATCCCGCAGGCGACGACGCTGGCGGCTGACGCGCAAGATGCTGCCACAGCGCAGCCGTGCCGAAGCCCGAGGTGTTCGGCAAACCTGCCCATCCCACTTCCTCACCGCATTCCACCAACCGCCCGGTTTCGCGCCGGCACCTTTATCTGAGGAGTATCCCCATGCCGAAATTTGTTGTCCGCAAAGGCCACGACGCCTTCGTCTACTATGAAACGGTCGTCGAGGCCGACACGTCCGCTGAGGCGCAAAGCCTCGCCAAAAGTGTCCACTACGATGGCGAATGGCTCGCCACCGGCGACGTGCAGGAGTTCGACGACTACGAAATCGACGAGCACAGCGGCGTGCGCCTGCTCGAACGGCGCGAGACAGTCGAAGCGTTTCACACCATCACCGTGACGGCCCACGAGCGCGATGCCGTGCTTGCCGGTCTTTCTACACTTCAGCTCGCTCTTATCAACGGGCCGCTTGACCCGGTGTTCATGGACCTCCTCACCAGTAACGGCGCGCACGCCGGTCTCGAACTCCACGAGATCGACGAGCTGTGCCGACGCATCAAGGTCTAGGAGGCGCCGATGTACGCCACCTATCTCCGTCTCGATATTCTGGTCTGGGACAGCGACCGCGCCGTCGTTCGGGCGGCGCGGCGGAAACTCTCACGCTCCGCCTTGTGCGATCCCGACAAGCGGGACGCTCGAAAGCGCTTCTATCGCGAGATGCTGCGCCACCACGCCGACGCTCAGCGGCTCGTGGCGCACTTCCGCCTCTGACCCCGCACCACCGCATCCACCGACTATCGCCCGGCCATCGCGCCGGGCTTTCTCGTTTCAGGAGCCCGACATGGCCGACCACTTCACCCATTTCTCATGCCTGCTCGACGTCGGCTCGCCCGACAACGCGGCCCGCGCGCTTGCGCTTTACAATCAGCTTTCCGAGGAAGGCGCCTCCGAGGACCCGCCCTCCGACGGCTTCCTCCTGTCGATCCAGCCCGAGCACGGCGGAACGAAACTCTGGATGCGCGATGACGTCACCGGCGATCCGGAATGTCTGATCCGGTTCGTCAGGATCTGCGCCGCGGAGTTTGGCCTGAAAGGCCGTTGGGGCTTCCAGTACGCCAATTCCTGCTCACAGCCGCGTGTCGACGGCTTCGGCGGGGGCGCGCATGTGCTCGACCTCGCCACGGGCGAGACGGTCGCATGGACCTATACCGACGGCTGGCTCGCCGAGGTCCTGGATGGAGGCGGTCCCGATGAGTAGGATCATCGAAAAGACGGTCTATCAGCTTGCAGAGCTGTCCGGCGCCGCCAGGGAGAACGCCCGTGCATGGTATCGAGAGGGCGGCTTCGACTACGATTGGTACGATACCACCTTCGAGGATTTCGAGCAGATTTGCGAAATCCTCGGCGTTCGCCTGAAAACCCGCGCCGTCCGGCTGATGGGTGGCGGAACCCGCCAGCAGCCCCGCATCTTCTTCACCGGCTTCTGGTCGCAAGGGGACGGCGCCTGCTTCGAGGCGTTCTACTCCTACCGGAAGAACGCCTCGCGCGACATCCGGGGCCATGCCCCGAAGGACGACCGCCTGCATGCCATCGCCGACGGATTGCAGACCGTCCAGCGACGGAACTTCTATCAGCTCCGCGCTGATGTCAGCCATCGTGGCCACTACTATCACGCCTATTGCATGGCGATCTCAGTCGAGCGCGACAGTCCGGCCTGGCAGGGCATGACCGCCGATGCCGAGGAGGTCGTGATCGAGGCGCTGCGCGACCTGGCTGCCTGGCTCTATCGGCAGCTCGAAAGCGAATACGAATACCTGACCTCGGACGCGTCCGTCGACGAGGCCATCATCGCGAACGCATATACCTTCACCGAATCCGGTCATCGCTTCGGCTGACGGTATTGAGCGTCCCGTCTCCAAGCCGGGGCGCTCTCGTTATGTTCGCGATGGCCCGTTCGGCGCGGCGGGCGCGGCCGTCCTACCATTCGCCCTTCTGTCCTTCGGCGGCATAGTCGAAGCGCAAGGTCCAAAGCCTGACGGGCCGATGGTCATCCGTCCGCGTCACGCGCAGTCGCGACATCCCCGGCACGACGGTCGGTGCGGCGTCGAAAACGACGGGGATCGTGTAGACCGCCTGCGCCTGCCGGTTCTGGTAGCGGGCCTCCGCGCTGACGATGATCGCGGGCGCGATGTCCCAGAACTCCGACAGGGCGGCGAGGACAAGCGCCATCGCGATGATGCAGGCACGGAAGGCGGTCGAGATCGACCAATGCCCCTCTCCGAAATCCGGCAAGTCGGACGTAATCGTCGATGCCGCGAACGCCAGGATGATGAGCCAGTAGAATCTCGGCGCACGCGGAAGCAGCCATGTCCTCACGAGCTTAATCCCTCCGATATCGGGGCTGTTTCGGGATTTGCGCAAGCAAACCTGCGCGAAATCCAGCCCCGCTCAATTGTAGATCAAAGCCGTCGTCTCAACGAGGTGACGGCCGGAAACCTCCGGCGGCGAACGGCTGCTCTCGGCGACTTCGCGGAAGCTGTGAGAGGAAGAGAGGGGCCGGGACGGATTTGAGCCGGTGCGGTCGAGAGAGAGCGCTGCGCGGCTCGTTCCCGTCCGCTCTCCCGAGGTTCCCCACCATGAACATGATATCCGCAACCGCGGCCGCCGAGGTCGCCGCATCGCTTCCGCCCGTCGCTACGTCCGCCACGGCCTCGGCGATCGTCGCCGCCGCGCAGATCGTCCTTTCTGACCTCGAACGCGGCCAGCGCGTCGATGCCACCATGCTGCGCGGCGCGATGGAAACCGCTTTCGGCGGCTCCGACACTGCCGGAGCCTGGGACTGGAAGACCGCCTACGAAGCCTGCGAGGTCGCGACCGTCCTCATGCTGCGCAAATACGGAAAGCCGCTTTTCCGCAAGGCCGGCTCCGCCGCCGCAGTCCTGCCGCAGCTTTCCAAGATCGCCGGCCTGATGCCGACGCATACGCGCCGCTCCGAGGAGGCGCAGACTTTCCAGCAGTTCTCCACCCCGATCCCGCTTGGCCTGGCGGCCTCGTTCGCCGCGGCCATCACGCCGGCCGACCGCGTGCTGGAGCCCTCGGCCGGAACCGGGCTTCTCGCCATCCTGGCCGAGATCGCCGGCGGCTCGCTCCTGCTCAACGAGCTGGCCGACACCCGCGCCGATCTTCTCTCCCACCTCTTCCCGGCCCTTGCCGTCACGCGCTTCGATGCGGCCCAGATCGACGATCACCTCGACCGGGCTCTCCTTCCGACCGTCGTTCTCATGAACCCGCCGTTTTCGGCGATGGCGAATGTCGAGGGCCGCATGGCCGACGCCGCCTTCCGCCATGTCGCCTCGGCGCTGGCGCGCCTTGCGCCCGGCGGCCGGCTGGTGGCGATCACCGGGGCGAATTTCGCGCCGGACGCACCGGCCTGGTCCTCGGCCTATGCCCGGCTGCAGGAACGCGGCCGCATCGTCTTCTCCGCCGCAATCGACGGCTCGGTGTATGCCAAGCATGGCACGACCATCCCGACGCGGCTGACCGTCATCGACAAGCTTCCGGCCGATGACCCGTCGGCGTTCCCGGCCGCGCCCGGCGTTGCGCCGGATGTCGCCACGCTTCTCGGATGGCTGGCCGAGCATCTCCCGGCCCGCCTGCCGATCGATCCGGCGACCGCTGTGCCCGTGGCCGCGCCCGCCGCGCCCCGGACCGTGCACGCCTATATCAACCGGGCGGCAAGAGCCGCGCCGGCTGTGGCGCATCGCGAGCCGGAGGGTGTTCCCCTCGCCTACGAGACCGTAGACTGGAAGCCCGCCGAGGCCGGGCGCCTGTCGGATTCGATCTATGAGGAATACGGCCTCCAGACCATCCGGATTCCCGGCGCCGGGGCGCATCCCACCCAGCTCGTACAGTCGGCGTCGATGGCGAGCGTCGCTCCGCCGAAGCCGAGCTATCGCCCGACGCTGCCTGGGCACGCCCACTCTCTCCTGTCCGACGCGCAGCTCGAAACGGTGATCTATGCCGGCGAGGCGCATTCCGATTTCCTCGCCGGCTCATGGACCGTCGACGACACCTTCGACAATCTGACCGCTGCGGCCGAGGACGCCAAGGGCGCCGTCCGCCTCCGCCAGGGCTTCATGATCGGCGACGGCACGGGCGTCGGCAAGGGACGCGAGTCGGCCGCGATCATCCTCGACAACTGGCTTCAGGGACGGCGCAAGGCAGTCTGGATCTCGAAGTCCGACAAGCTGATCGAGGACGCGCAGCGCGATTGGGGCGCGCTCGGCATGGAGCGCCTGCTGGTCACGCCGCTGTCGCGGTTCCCACAGGGCAAGCCGATCACGCTGAACGAGGGCATCCTATTTCTAACCTACGCCACGCTGCGCTCCGATGACCGCGGAGAGAGGGTTTCGCGCGTCAAGCAGATCGTCGAATGGTTTGGCTCCGACTTCGATGGAGTGGTCATTTTCGACGAGGCGCACCAGATGCAGAATGCCGCTGGCGGCAAGGGAGAACGCGGCGATGTCGCCGCCTCGCAGCAGGGCCGCGCCGGGCTGCGTCTCCAGCACGCGCTTTCGAACGCCCGCATCGTCTATGTCTCCGCCACCGGCGCGACCACCGTCCATAATCTCGCCTATGCCCAGCGGCTCGGCCTCTGGGGCGGCGAGGATTTCCCCTTCGCCACGCGCGCCGAATTCGTCGAGGCGATCGAGGCCGGCGGCGTGGCGGCGATGGAGGTGCTCGCCCGCGACCTTCGCGCGCTCGGTCTTTACACGGCCCGCTCGCTCTCCTTCGCCGGCGTCGAATATGAGCTGGTCGAGCATGAGCTGACGCCCGAGCAGGTCCGCATCTACGATGCCTACGCCGCCGCCTTCGCCATCATCCATAACAATCTGGATGCGGCGATGCAGGCCGCCAACATCACCGGCGGCGGCGAAGGCGGATCGGGCACGCTCAACAAGCAGGCGAAGTCCGCCGCCCGCTCGGCCTTCGAGAGCGCCAAGCAGCGCTTCTTCGGCCATCTGCTGACCAGCATGAAGACGCCGACCCTGCTGCGCTCGATCGCTGCCGATCTGGAAGCGGGCCACTCGGCCGTCATCCAGATCGTCTCGACCGGCGAGGCGCTGATGGAACGGCGGCTGGCAGAGCTGCCGACCGAGGAGTGGAACGATGTCCGCGTCGACATCACGCCGCGCGAATACGTCCTCGACTATCTCGCCCATTCCTTCCCGGTCCAGCTCTACGAGCCGTTTACGGATTCGGAGGGCAATCTGTCGTCGCGCGCGGTCTATCGTGACGGCCAGCCGGTCGAAAGCCGCGAGGCCGTCGCCCGCCGCGACGCGCTGATCGCCAAGCTCGCCAGCCTGCCGCCGGTTCCCGGCGCGCTCGACCAGCTCGTCCAGCATTTCGGAACGGACATGGTTGCCGAGGTGACAGGCCGGTCGCGCCGCATCGTGCGCAAGCGCGGCGGCAGCGTGACCATCGACCGGCTCGTCGTCGAGACGCGCGCCGGCGCCGCCAATCTCGCAGAGACGCAAGCCTTCATGGACGACCAGAAGCGCGTGCTGATCTTCTCGGATGCGGGTGGCACCGGACGCAGCTACCATGCGGAGAAGTCGGCGAAGAACACGCGGCTGCGCGTCCACTACCTGCTCGAGGCAGGCTGGAAGGCCGACGCCGCAATTCAGGGCCTCGGCCGGACGCACCGCACCAACCAGGCGCAGCCGCCCCTCTTCCGGCCCATCTCAACCAACGTGAAGGCGGAAAAGCGGTTTCTCAGCACGATCGCCCGCCGCCTCGACACGCTGGGCGCGATCACGCGCGGTCAGCGCCAGACGGGCGGTCAGGGTCTCTTCCGGCCCGAGGACAATCTGGAGAGCCAGTACGCCCGTGATGCGCTGCGCCAGCTCTACATGCTGCTGATCCGCGGCAAGGTCCAGTGGTGCTCGCTCGACCGCTTCGAGCAGGCCACCGGGCTGAAGCTGATGGACTCGAACGGCCTCAAGGACGAGCTGCCGCCAATCACGACCTTCCTCAACCGGATGCTCGCCCTCACGATCGAGCTTCAGGGCATCCTGTTTACGGCCTTCGAGCAGCTTCTGACCACCCGCATCGAGGGCGCGATCACGTCGGGCACGTATGATGCCGGGCTGGAGACGCTGGTTGCGGAGAGCTTCGTCGTCACCGACCGGCAGGTGATCTACACCCATCCGCGGACCGGCGCAGAAACAAGCCTGCTCACCATCACAGAGCGCAAGCGCAACCGGCCGGTGACGCTCGACGCGGCTCTCGCCGAGCTCGGCGATCCGCGTGCGAAGCTCCTCGTCAATGAGCGCTCCGGCCGCGCCGCCGTGCAGATCCCGGCCAGCAGCGTCATGCTCGACGACGGCGAGGTCGAACGCCGTATCCGGTTAATCCGGCCGATGGAAAGCCACAACATCCCGATCCGGCTAATCGGTGAAACCCATTGGGTCGAAGCCGAACGCGACACCTTTGCCTCGGCCTGGAACGCCGAGCTCGGCGAGGTGCCGGAGTTCACCGACGCGACGCTCCATATGGTCACGGGGTTGCTTCTCCCAATCTGGAAGCGGCTGCCGAATGACTCGATGCGCGTTTACCGGCTCCAGACCGATGAGGGCGAGCGCATCATCGGCCGCAAGGTCTCACCGGCCTGGGCCGCCAATGCAACCACGACCGGCGTCGCATCGATCGCGCCAGACGACGCCTTCACCGCCTTGATGGATGGCCGCACGATCCTCGATCTCGCCGAGGGCCTTCAGCTTCGCCGGGCGCGTGTCATGGGCGCGAACCGCATCGAACTGTCGGGCTTCGACGACACGATGCGCGAGCGCCTGACGGCTTACGGGCTGTTCCACGAGATCATCTCGTGGAAGCTGCGCATGTTCGTGCCGACCGATGCCAACGGCCCGGACGTGCTTGCCCGGCTGCTCGATCGCTGGCCGGTCGAGCGCATCGGCGAGCGGGAGGGGGCGTGATGCCCCGTCCCGACGCCTCCGAGCTGGCGATCCGCCTCGGCCATCACGCCGAAGCGGTTTGCCGCGAATACCTGTCGTCCGGCCGGCGCGCCGGACGGTACTGGCAGGTCGGCGATGCGCGCAACAGCCCCGGACGCTCGATGTTCGTGCGCCTGACCGGGCCGGAAACCGGCAAGGGCGCGGCGGGCAAATGGACCGACGCATCGACCGGGGAGCATGGCGATCTCCTCGACGTCATCCGCGAGGCGCTCGGCCTCGTCGACTTCAAGGACGTAGCCGAGGAAGCGCGCCGGTTCCTCTCGCTCCCGCATCCCGAGCCTGCGACGACGGGGACGCCGACCGGCAGCACGTCCAGCCCCGCGCCGTCGGGGTCGCCGGAAGCCTCGCGCCGGCTTTTCGCGATGTCGCAGCCGATCGGCGGCACGCTTGCGGAAATCTACCTCAACGGGCGGGCGATCACGTCCCTCTCCGGCGTCGCCGCGCTGCGCTACCATGGGCGGTGCTACTATAAACCGGACGCGCATTCGCCCACCGAGATCTGGCCGGCGATCGTCGCGTCCGTCACCGACCTCGACGGCAGGCAGACCGGCGCGCACCGCACCTGGCTTTCACCGGACGGTTCGGGCAAGGCGCCTGTCGATTCACCGCGGCGGGCGATGGGCGATCTTCTCGGGCACGGTGTCCGCTTCGGCGTCGCCGGTGAGGTGCTGGCGGCCGGCGAAGGCATCGAGACCGTGCTATCGCCCCGTCAGGTCCTGCCCCACATGCCGATGATGGCGGCGCTTTCGGCCGCACACCTCGCCGCCATCCTGTTCCCGCCGACGCTGCGCAGGCTCTATGTCCTCCGGGATCGTGACCCGGCAGGAGACGGCGCGCGAGACAGCCTGGTCGCCAGAGCAACGAGCCTCGGGATCGAGGCGATTTCCCTGTCGCCGAAGCTTGAGGACTTCAACGATGATCTGCGCTGGCGCGGCGTCGACGCCCTCCGGGCGACCCTGTTGGAGCAGGTTCATCCCGATGACGTCCGCCGTTTCGTGGAGGGCTGAGGCGATCGGCACGGGACGAGGCGCGGATCAGGCGTCTCCACCTGCCGTCTCCGTTCATCATCGTGAGCGACCTTTGCTGTCGGAGAGCCCACGCCCACGGCCTTCTGAGAGGGCGATCGGCCCACAAACGGCCCGGCCGGGCAATGGCGCGGCGCCCGGCTATTTTCCGCCGGCGGGGCGCGCCCCCCCCTCGCAGCCGGGAAACAAATAGCCGGACAGTGGCCTCGAGGC
>Ga0066256_1001052_pt3 | contig 13129 bp, 11 predicted proteins | sample ThiBio_1000_biof_FD_87107 | JGI IMG/M metagenome (GOLD analysis project Ga0066256, IMG submission 87107) | Wastewater bioreactor microbial communities from Cape Town, South Africa - Thiocy_expt_1000_biof (version 2) | ecosystem: Engineered > Bioreactor > Thiocyanate-remediating >...
GTTCGAGCTGCGCCTTGATCTGCTCCAGCACCACCGGCGTGCCGCTGGCGACGATGGGGATGCGCGACAGGTGCGCCTCATGCTCGGTCTCGGCAACCGTAAGGCTTTCGATGTTGTAGCCGCGCCCGGAAAACAGGCCGATGACGCGGGCGAGCACGCCCGGCTCGTTGTCGACCAGAACCGACAGCGTATGGCGCTCGGCCTTGGCGGTTTCTGTCGCAATGAAATAGGCGGAGCCCGTGGGTTGAAGGTGTGCGTTCATGATTGATGTTCCGCTCGTTATCCTGTGAAGCAAAGACGAACGCGGCGCCCGGAGAGTTCAGCGGCGCCGCGTGTCTGACGATCAAACCAGTTGCCGACCCTTGGCGTCGATGGCGTTGGCCACGGCCTCGTCGGTCGCCTCGTCGGGAAGGAGCATTTCGTTATGCGCCTTGCCCGAGGGGATCATCGGGAAGCAGTTGGCAAGGTTGGCGACGCGGCAGTCGAAGATGACCGGGCGCTTGACCTCGATCATCTCGGCGATCTTGTCGTCCAGCTCGCGCGGGTTGTCGCAATACATGCCGACCGCGCCATAGGCTTCCGCCAGCTTGACGAAATCGGGCATGGCCTCGGTATAGGAGTTCGACAGGCGGTTGCCGTGCAGCAACTGCTGCCACTGGCGCACCATGCCCATGTACTGGTTGTTGAGGATGAAGATCTTGACCGGCAGGCCGTACTGGATCGCCGTCGACATTTCCTGGATGCACATCTGGATCGAGGCATCGCCGGCGATGTCGATGACCAGCGCATCCGGATGCGCCACCTGCACGCCGAGCGCTGCCGGCAGGCCGTACCCCATGGTGCCGAGGCCACCCGAGGTCAGCCAGTGCAACGGCTGCTCGAAGCCGAAGAACTGCGCCGCCCACATCTGATGCTGGCCGACTTCCGTGGTGATATAGGTATCGCGTCCCTTGGAATGCTCATACAGCCGCTGGATGGCGTATTGCGGCATGATGACGTCCTGGCTCGGCGTATAGGCGAAGGAATTGCGCGCCCGCCAGCGGGCGATATCGCTCCACCAGTCCGACAGTTCGGTCTTTGCCGGCTTCTTCGGCAGCGCCCGCCACAGGCGGACCATGTCTTCGAGAACGCTGGCCGCATCGCCGGTGATGCCGATGTCGACGCGGACGTTCTTGTTGATCGAGGACGGATCGACGTCGATATGGATCTTCTTCGAATTCGGCGAGAAGGCGTTGAGGCGGCCGGTGATGCGGTCGTCGAAACGGGCGCCGACGCAGATCATCACGTCGCAATCATGCATCGCCATGTTGGCTTCGTAGGAGCCATGCATGCCCAGCATTCCGAGCCAGTTCTTGCCCGAGGCCGGATAGCAGCCGAGCCCCATCAGGGTCGAGGTGATCGGGAAATCGGTGAGCTCGATGATCTCGCGCAGCAGCTTGGTGGCTTCCGGGCCGGCATTGACGACGCCGCCGCCGGTATAGAAGACCGGACGGCGCGCGCTCGCCATCAGCTCGACGGCAGCCTGGATCTTCTTCAGATCGCCTTGGATCTTTGGCTGATAGCTTTTCTGCTCGATGTAGTCGGACGGCGGCTCGTAGGTGCCGGTCGCGAACTGGACGTCCTTGGGAATGTCGATGACGACGGGACCGGGACGGCCGGTCTGGGCGACGCGGAACGCCTCGTGGATGACGCGCGCCAGCTCGTTGACGTCCTTGACCAGCCAGTTGTGCTTGGTGCAGGGCCGGGTGATGCCGACCGTGTCGCATTCCTGGAAGGCATCGGAACCGATGAGGGTCGTGGGAACCTGGCCCGTGATGCAGACCAGCGGAACCGAATCCATCAGCGCATCCTGCAACGGCGTGACGGCATTGGTGGCGCCGGGACCGGAGGTAACCAGCATGACGCCGACCTTGCCGGTGGAGCGGGCATAACCTTCGGCCGCATGGCCGGCGCCTTGCTCGTGGCGCACGAGGATATGCTGGATGTCGTCCTGCTGGAAGATTTCGTCATAGATCGGCAGCACGGCGCCGCCCGGATAACCGAAGATGTGCTCGACTCCGTTGTCCTTCAGCGCCTTGAGAACGATCTCCGCGCCCGTCATCTGGTTTTCTGTGCCCGTCATGCTCTGTTCCGTTCGTGTGCTGCTTGTCTCGGGTTCTGGAAGAAAAATGGACATAAAAAAAGGCCCCTGAGGAGCCTGTTTAACGCGCATGGGTGGCTAACGCCGGGTGGTTACACCACCCTGCCCATGCGCGTTCCCACCACAATAAGGATGCCAAAAGTTTTCATGGGCGCGATTGATAGACAGAAAGTATCGCCGCGTCAACGAAAATAGAGCAAAAATTACCCTTTTCGCGCCACCGGACAGGGCCATTGGACCGATCCGGCGTTACACCAGTTGTTAATTGCAGAGCCTTAAGATGAGGGAACCATGATGGTTTTCGATGGGCGGCATGGGAGGCCCGGCCAGGGCATCCGGCAGCCACGGCACGGAGTCGATATTGCTCAACAACGATCTGCAGTCCGCGGGGAAAGCCGGAGAAGCCGACCGGCGCGACGCGCTGACGCCCGGCAACCGTTTCCTTGGCCGAGTTGTTGCCTGTAACGGCGCCCGCGCAACCATCGCCGCGATCGCCGAGGACGGCAATACCGATCTCACCGAATTATGGTCCGTCGGCCGCCTGATCTCGATTTCCGTTCCGCCGAACCGCGTCGTGGCGCTGGCCTATTCGATGGAGACCGGCGCCGATCACTGGATCGAGCGTCAGGACAACCAGTTCCGCATCGAGGTGGAACTGCTCGGCGAGGTCCAGATCTTCCCCGATGGCCGCGAGCATTTCTCGACCGGCATCTCCCGCTATCCCTATCTCGGCGCCATCGCCCACCGCATCCGTTCCTCCGACCTGATGCGCATCTACGATACCGGCAAGACCGATACCTGCGTCGTCGGCAAGCTGACCCAGGACGAAAGCATCGACGCCACCATCCACATTCCCTCGATGCTGTCGAAGCATTTCGCGGTCGTGGGCTCGACCGGTGTCGGCAAGTCGACGGCGGTATCGCTGCTGCTGCACCGCGCCATCCGCTCCGATCCGCGCCTGCGCGTGCTGATCCTCGATCCGCACAACGAGTTCGCTGCCGCCTTTCCCGATCATGCGGTGGTCATCGATACGGAATCGCTCGATCTCCCCTTCTGGCTGATGCGCCTAGACGAATTCGCCGAGGTTGTCTTCCGCGGCCGCCCGCCGGTCGCCGAGGAGATGGATATGCTGCGCGATATCATCCCCGAGGCCAAGAAGGCGTTTCGCGGCACCGACTCGCCGCTGGTGCGCCGGCAGGGCGACAAGAACTCCTACACGGCGGATACGCCGGTGCCCTATCGCATGGCCGATCTCCTCGCCCTGATCGACGAGCGCATCGGCAAGCTGGAAGGCCGCAGCGAGAAACCGGCGTTGCGCTCGCTGAAGGTCCGCATCCTCTCGGCGATCAACGACCCACGCTATCATTTCATGTTTTCCAGCAACACGATCACCGACACGATCCTGGAAACGGTGGCCCATATCTTCCGCATTCCCGGCGACAGCAGGCCGATCTGCACGTTCCAGCTTGCCGGCATTCCCTCTGAGGTGGTCAATTCGGTGGCCTCCGTGCTCTGCCGCCTCGCCTTCGAACTCGCCATGTGGAGCAACGGCGCCATCCACATGCTGGTCGTCTGCGAGGAAGCGCACCGCTACGTGCCGGCCGATCCCAATCTCGGCTTCTTCCCGACCCGGCAGGCGATCGCCCGCATCGCCAAGGAAGGCCGCAAATACGGCGCTTCGCTCGGCATCATCACCCAGCGCCCCGGCGAACTCGACCAGACCATCCTGTCGCAATGCTCGACGCTGTTCGCCATGCGGCTGTCCAACGACCGCGACCAGGACATCATCCGCTCGGCCATCCCCAATTCCTCGATCTCGACGACCAATTTCATCTCCTCGATCGGCAATGGCGAAGCCATCGCCTTCGGTGAGGCGATTGCCGTGCCGATGCGCATGCGCTTCACCCGCGTCGAACAGGATCGCCTGCCGAAAGCCAGCACCGCCGCCAACAAGGCGGGAGACGAAACGCCTGAGACGGTCGATCTGCGCATGGTGGTCAACCGCATGCGCGCCGCCGGCGTGCAGGACACGTCCGGACAGTTCACCCTGTCGGGCGCCGAACGCGAAGCCTTCGACATGGCGACAGAAGACGGTTTCGACGGCTTTTCGCGCACGCCCTCCCATGCGCCGGCGCTGGCCGAATCCGTTCATGAAGCACAAAAACCCTACGATTCCTCAATGCTGCCGCGCGCCACAGCCGCGGCACCCGCAAGACCCGAGCCGGTACAGCCCCGGCCGGAGCCGCCGGGCCGGGAACCGATATCACGCGAGCCGTTGCGCAGCAGCGCCTTCGGCGCCGAGCCGCCGCGTTACGTCCCACCGCAGCCACCGGCTCCGCCAAGCGGCCCCGTGCCGCGTCGCGAGCCCGGCTCGTTGCGTGACAGCATCCTGAAAAAACCGCTGAGCAGCCTTTACCGCAAGGACTGAACATCACGGAAGGCGGCGACGGCTTTCGCGCGAAAACACTTCGGCCGGACGGTGCTTAACCGGCCCCGTCGAGCCGCACCCAGCTTTCGTCCATCTGGTTGCGAAACCAGGTCATCTGCCGCTTGGCATATTGCCGTGTCGCGGCCGCGCCCTGTTCGCGCACGCGCTCTGCATCCAGCTCTCCTGAAAGCATGGCGACAATCTGCGATACGCCGATGGCCTTCATCACCGGCATCTGCGGCGAAAGTTCTTGGGCCAGCAGCGCCTGCACTTCCTCCACCGCGCCGGAGTCCAGCATCTGCTCGAAGCGGCGGCCGATGCGGCCATGCAACAGGCTGCGCTCCGGCAACACGACATATTTTTCTGCTCTCTCCGGATCGATGACAAGCGGGCCGGTGCGGTTCTGGAAATCGGTGATCGACCGGCCGGTGGCGTCGAGAATTTCCAGCGCCCGCACGATACGCTGGCCATCCTGCCGATTGAGCTGCGCGGCGGCGGCGCCATCGCGCGCCGCAAGCAGGTCATGCAGCCGCTCCGGCCCTTCCGCGGCCAGCCGCCCGCGCCAGCCTTCGCGAATGGCCACGTCGACCCCAGGCATTTCCGAGAGCCCGCCGGTCAGCGCCTTGAAATACAACCCGGTGCCGCCAACGAAGACCGGCAGTTTTCCTTCAGCTTTGAGACGCGGCAGCAATTCGGTGACGTCGCGCAGCCACGCCCCGGTCGAATAGGCGGCGCCTGCCGGCACATGGCCATAGAGCAGATGCGGTATCCCTTCCATCTCCGCCTCGGAGGGCCGCGCCGTCAGCACCCGCAGCGTATCGTAGACCTGCATGCTGTCGGCATTGACGACCACGCCGTTTCTTTCGCGCGCCAGCTTCAGCGCCAATGCGGACTTGCCGCTGGCGGTCGGGCCGGTTATCAGGATCGCGTCCTGTCGGTTGAGAAGGTTTTCCATCATGGCGTTCGTTGCCACGCTTATAGCCAATCCGTCAAACCCCATTCTAACCCCGGAGCTTGCGGAAAAAGCGGCGGGCGCGGTCACAGCAAGCGGCCTCTACTGGCTGGCCGACGGCATCGCCTGCGATATCGTGCTCAAGGACGGTGTAGAGGCACAGGCCGCCGAGATGGCGCTGCGCGACGAAATCGGCACGCTTGCCGTCGACGTCGCCGTGCAGAATGCCGAGACCCGCCGCAAGCGCTTCTTGATCGCCGACATGGATTCGACCATGATCGGCCAGGAATGCATCGACGAGCTGGCCGCCGAAGTCGGCCTCAAGGACAAGGTCGCGGCGATCACTGCCCGCGCCATGAACGGCGAGATCGCCTTCGAACCGGCCCTGCGTGAACGCGTCGGCCTCTTGAAGGGTCTGCCCCTCGGCGTCATCGACGAAGTGATCGCCAGGCGCATCACGCTCACCCCTGGCGGCATCGAACTGGTCCGCACGATGAAATCCAAGGGCTATTACACCGCGCTGGTCTCCGGCGGTTTCACCCTGTTCACCGGTCCGGTCGCTGCAAGGATCGGCTTTGACGAAAACCGCGCCAACATCCTCGAAGCTGAAGGCGACGCGCTCGCCGGTACGGTCGCCGAGCCGATCCTCGGCAAGCAGGCCAAGGTCGATGCCCTCAACGACATCGCCACCCGGCTCGGCATCACGGCGGAAGATGCGATTGCCGTCGGCGACGGCGCCAACGATCTCGGCATGCTGGAAATCGCCGGCACCGGTGTCGCCCTGCACGCCAAGCCGGTCGTCGCCCAGCAGGCGCAGATCCGCATCGACCACGGCGACCTGACGGCGCTGCTTTACCTACAGGGCTATCGCAAGCACGAATTCGTCGCCGGCTGAGCGACCATGACGCCCGCCCCGCTCATCGAAACCGCACGTCTTCGACTGCGCGACTGGTCCGAGGGCGATCGCGACCTGTTCCATGAGATCAATGCCGACCGCAAGGTCATGGAATATTTTCCCTTCCGTCGCACCCGCGCCGAGTCGGACGCCCTGTTCGACCGGCTGCGGACAACAATTCTCGAAGACGGCCTCGGCTTCCACGCCGTGGCGCTGAAGAACAATGACGAGGCCATCGGCTTCTGCGGCCTGGCCAAGGCCGGCGTCGAACCGGTCCTGCCCGCCGGCACTGTCGAGATCGGCTGGCGTCTCGCCACCCGCTTCTGGGGCCACGGCTACATCACCGAAGCCGCCGGCGCCCTGCTCGACCACGGTTTCGCAACGCTGCAACTCCCCGAAATCGTCTCCTTCGCCGTCGCCGCCAATCGCCGTTCGGTAGCGGTCATGGAGCGCATAGGGCTGCGCCGCGATACGGCGCGCGATTTCGACCATCCGCGCGTTCCGGACGACCGGCCGGATTTGAAGCGGCATGTGCTCTATGCCATCGGCAGAGACGAATGGAAGAAGCGGCAAAGTCGCCGCTCCTGAACCAGTAACCTCATTCCATCGGCAGCGCTACGAACCGCAGATCGCCATTGGCACTGGCAATCATCAGGTTGATGTTCCGCCGCCCCTCGGTCTTCAGTTCCTTGACCTTGTCGGCGACAGCGCTCGGCGAGGTCATGAAGGTCTGGGCCGCCTCGACGATGACTTCGCCCTTCTTCAGCCCTTTCTCCGCCGCGACCGAGCCGGCCGCAACATCGGTGATCAGGATGCCCTCGACCGATTCGGCGATGCCGAAATTCTTGCGATCGTCGGACGAGATCGCGCCGAGCGTCATGCCGAGCACGCTGGCCGGCGTCTGGTCCTCTTCGCCCGGCGTCGCCTGCTCCTCCTCGTCGTCGCCGTCGTCGGGGGTGGCATCCTCATTGCCTTCGGGGGCAATGATATCGGGATCGCTGCCGGATTTGGCGTTCGCATCGGCCGTGTCGTCCAGCCGGCCGAGCGTCACCTGCAATGTCTGCTCCTTGCCGTCGCGCATGACGACGACCTCGACAGCCTTGCCAACGGGGCTTTCGGCGACGACGCGCAGCAGGTCACGCATTTCTCCGACGTCCTTGCCGTCGAATTTCAGGATGACGTCACCGGTCTTGATCGGCCCGTTTTCCACCGGCCCGCCCTTGACGATGCCGGCGACGAGCGCGCCCCGTGCCCGATCGAGGCCAAGGCTTCCGACCAGATCGTCGGTGACCGGCTGGATGCGCACGCCGAGCCAGCCGCGCCGTGTCTCGCCGAATTCGATGAGCTGTTTGACGACGTTCTCGGCCAGTTCCGTCGGCACGGCGAAGCCGATGCCGATCGAACCGCCGGAGGGCGAAATGATCGCGGTGTTGATGCCGATCACCTCGCCTTTCATGTTGAACAGCGGACCGCCGGAATTGCCTTTGTTGATCGCCGCATCCGTCTGGATGAAGTTGTCATAGGGGCCGGCATTGATGTTGCGCCCGCGCGCCGAAATGATGCCGACCGTCACCGAGCCGCCGAGGCCGAAGGGATTGCCGATCGCCATCGCCCAGTCGCCGATGCGCATGACGCGGGAATCGCCGAATTTCACCGCCTTCAACGGCGCCTTCGGCTCGACCTTCAGCACGGACAGGTCGGTCTTGGTATCGGTGCCGACCAGCCGCGCCTTCAGCTTCGAGCCGCTCGGGAACACCACCTCGATATCGTCGGCGCCCTCGATGACGTGGTTGTTGGTGACGATGAAGCCGGAAGGATCGATGACGAAACCGGAGCCCAGCGAATTGACCCGGTGCGCGCCGCCGTCGCCCTTCTCGCCCTTGAAGAAATCGTCGAAGAATTCCTGGAAGGGCGAGCCCTGCGGGATACGCGGCGCGGGTCCTTCGTCGCCCTTGTCCTTGACGTTTTGCGAGGTGGCGATGTTGACGACCGAACCGAGCAGCTGATCGGCAAGATCGGCGACCGAGGCCGGGCCATTGGGCGGCGGCAGGGCTTGCGCGCGCAAAGGCGCGCTGCCCAGCGATACGGCCAGAAGCGTGGCGGCCGAAAGCAGGGCCATGGTGCGTTTCAGGGGTATCGATGCGGTCAGCGCCATCAGGCTTCCTCGAATAGTGTCTGTCTTCAGCATCGCGACAAGGCGCGGCAAAGCGTTAAGATTCCTGCCTGAAACGGCATTGTGCGGCCGGCCGGCATGATTTGCGCACACCATAGTGCAATTCTGGGAAAAGTGCGTAGCGGTTTCCAGCGCCGGCATACAAAACACCGTGTCCCGCCGGAAATCATCCCCGGTTAAATGGCGTTTTCGGGGCGGCGCGATCCGTTACGAAAAAGGGGAGCCGAAACCGGCTCCCCTGAAGATATGTCTTCGCTCAATTCGCCGGCTGGGCAGCGGCAGGCGCCGGGGGAGCCGGCGGAGCCGGCGGCGCAGGCTGCGCCGCCGGTCCATCGGCATTCCTGAAGAAGCGGAAGAATTCCGACGTCGGCGACAGCACCAGCGTCGTGTCCTGGCTGGCGAGCGACGCCGCATAGGCGCTCATCGAGCGATAGAACTCGAAGAAGCCGGGATCGCGGTTGAAGGCCTCGCCGAAGATGCGGTTGCGCTCGGCATCGCCCTGACCGCGCAGGATTTCAGCATCGCGCTGCGCCTCGGCGATCAGTTCGACCACCTGGCGATCAGCGATGGCGCGACGGCGCTGGCCTTCCTCGTTACCGCGGGCGCGGATCAGCTCGGCTTCCGCCAGACGCTCGGCCTTCATGCGCTCGTAGGTCTGCTGCGAGACTTCCTGCGTCAGGTCGGTGCGGCGGATGCGGACATCCTCGATTCGCAGGCCCAGCGATTCGGCATCGGGGCGCAGATCGTCGCCGACCTCGCCCATCATCGAGGCGCGCGCGTCCGAAAGCGCCGCCTCGAAACCGCGCAGACCGTAGACCCGGCGCAGCGAAGCGTCGAGACGGGTGCGCAGGCGCGATTCGGCCGCCTCGCGGTCACCCGATACCGTCTCGCGGAAGCGCCGCGCATCGGTGATCTTGTAGACCACGAAGGCATCGACTTCATAGAACTTGCCGCCCGAGACCTGCACGCGGATATTGTCGAGGTCGAAGCGCAGCGCCTGGTCGGAGAGATACTGCACCCGGTCGGCGTCCATGAAGGCGAAGGGCAGCTTGAAATACAGGCCCGGCGCGGTCTTGACGTCCTTGATCTGGCCGAAACGGACGACAATCGCCTGCTCGCGCTCGTTGACGACGAAAACAGAGGAATAGACGACCAGCAGCAGCGCCACGACGCCGATGAAGATGGCGGGAATACGGTTCGACATTACTGCGCCCCCTTCGCCTGGGTCTGCGAACGGCCAAGCTCGTTCAGCGGCAGATAGGGCACGACGCCCGGCTGCTCGTCGAGGATGACCTTCTTGGAGGCCTTCAGAACATTTTCCATGGTTTCGAGGAAGATGCGCTTGCGGGTCACTTCCGGCGCCTTGGAATACTGGTCGTAGATGGCGATGAAACGCTGTGCCTCACCTTCCGCTTCCTTCACCACGCGGTCCTTGTAGGCGGCGGCTTCTTCGCGATTCTGCGCCGCCTGGCCGCGAGCCTGGCCGAGCTTCTGGTTGGCATACTGGTTGGCTTCCTCGACGAAGCGGTCTTCGTCCTGCTCGGCGCGCTGCACTTCGTCGAAGGCATCGGCAACCTCGCGCGGCGGCGCCGCATCCTCGATCGCCACCGCATTGACCGAAATGCCGGAACCGTAATGGTCCATGGTCGTCTGGATGGTGTTCTTGACGTCGGCGGCGATCTGCTGGCGATTGTCGCGGAAGATGTCCTGCGCCGGGCGCCGGCCGACCACCTCGCGCATGGCGCTTTCGGCAACCTGCTGCAGGGTTTCGGTCGGGCTTTCCAGATTGAAGAGGTAGGCGCGCGGATCGGAAACGGTGAACAGCACGGAGAACTGCACGTTGACGATGTTCTGGTCGCCCGAAAGCATCAGCCCGGCCGTGGAGGAAGACGATGCCTTGGAGCCGATATTCTGCTGCTGCTCGGTGACCTTCACGATCTCGACCGTTTCCAGCGGCCAGAAATGGAAGTGCAGGCCGGGCATGGAGATCTCGTCCTTGGGCTTGCCGAAGCGCAACTCGACGCCGCGCTCATCCGGCTGCACGGTGTAGATCGACTGGATCAGCCAGAAGACCGCCACCACCAGGAGAATAATCGCCACGACGCCGCCATTGAAACCACCGGGAACGACATTCCTGAGCTGGTCCTGACCGCGCCGGATGGTGTCTTCCAGATCCGGCGGCCTGCCGTTTCCGCCGCCACCGCCGCGCGGGCGGTTCGGCCCCTGCCCCCATGGCCCCTGATTATTGCCGCCGCCGCCCCAAGGGCCGCCGCCGCCATTCTGATTGCTCCAGGGCATCAAAACCTCTTCTCAAAGATTGCACCGCATCGGCCGAGCGGCGATGCGTTTCCCAACCCTTATAGGTACCACGCCAGCGCCTTTCAACGCAGCCACCGGAACTTGGCGGCAATTAACGGAAAATAGTTGATTTTCAAGCGCCGCGTCTTTGATAGACCGCAAAACGGCTGGCATAGGTATCCCGCTCGCCAGCCGGCACGATCTCTTCCGAAACCTTGTGCCACAAGGCCGGGTCGATTGCGGGAAACCGCGTATCGCCCTCGACCTCGGCCGCGACATGGGTCACGTAGAGCACATCGGCGCTGTCGATCGATTGCGCATAGATATTGCCGCCGCCGATGATCGCCACCTCCCCAGCCCCGTCGCGCATCGCAAGCGTTCCGCCCCGCTCCAGCGCGGTGGCGATGTCATGCACCACCTCGACGCCCTCGAAACGGTAGCCGGGATCGCGGGTGACGACGATGTTCGGTCGGCCCGGCAGCGGACGGCCGATCGATTCCAGCGTCTTGCGGCCCATGATGACCGGCTTGCCGAGGGTCAGCGCCTTGAAGCGCTTGAGGTCGGTCGAAAGCTTCCACGGCAGGTCGCCGTCGCGCCCGATGACGCCGTTTTCCGAAACGGCGACGACGATGCTGATCTCGGGCCGCTTCTCCGTTCCGCTCATACCGCCACCGGCGCGCGGATAGCGGAATCGGCATGGTAGCCTTCCAGCGTAAAGTCCTCATAGGTAAAGGAAAACAGATCCTTCACATCCGGATTGATGCGCATCACCGGCAGCTTGTGCGGCTCACGCGAAAGCTGCAGCTTCGCCTGCTCGAAATGATTGCTGTAGATGTGGGCATCGCCGAAGGTATGGACGAAATCGCCGGGCTTCAGCCCTGTCACCTGCGCCACCATCATCGTCAACAGCGCGTAAGACGCGATGTTGAAAGGCACGCCGAGGAAGATGTCGGCGGAGCGCTGGTAGAGCTGGCAGGAGAGCCTGCCGTCGGCGACATAGAACTGGAACAGGCAATGGCACGGCGGCAGCGCCATCTCGTCGACTTCGGCCGGGTTCCAGGCGGAAACGATGTGGCGGCGCGAATTGGGGTTGGTCTTGATACTTTCCACCAGATTGGCGATCTGGTCGATCTGGCGCCCGTCCGGGGCCGGCCAGGAACGCCATTGCGCGCCATAGACCGGACCGAGGTCACCGTTCTCGTCGGCCCATTCGTCCCAGATGGAAACACCGTTTTCCTTGAGATAGGCGATATTGGTGTCGCCCTTCAGGAACCACAAGAGCTCATGGATGATCGAGCGCAGGTGCAGCTTCTTGGTGGTCAGCACCGGAAATCCTTCAGCGAGATCGAACCGCATCTGGTATCCGAAGACGGAGCGCGTGCCGGTGCCGGTACGGTCGCCGCGATCGGAACCGTTTTCCATCACATGCCGGAGGAAATCGAGATATTGCTTCATGATTGGCGCGCCGCGTTTCGAGTCTGGGCCGGGAGTTTACTCCCACGCGCCACCCGATCCAACCGGTGAATGCCGCTATCCCCGGCTTTTGCCGGGAATAGCCTTTCGCCCCTTGAAAGGCTCAGAGGGAGTCGAGCTTGCCCAGTTCCTTGGCGACCAGGTAATAGAAGGTGACGCGCGACTTGGAACGGTCGCCGGCCATGGCCTTGGCGGTGGCCTCGATGGCCTTGTCGGCGGCGTCGCCACCGACGCTGAGCTTCTTCTCGCACCACTTTTCCTTGACGCGGGCGAGTTCGGACGGGTCGGAGGCTGAGACCAGCGACGAATCGCGATTGCGCAGGGCGATGCCGAGATGGCGGACGATCTTCTGGACCGCCGCCTCGTCGGCGCCAGCGTCGTATTTCTTCACGTCTGCGAGATAGTCGGTCGTCATGTCCTGTCCTTCCTCCGTCCGGAGCGCTTGAGGTTGCTACCGCCGCGAGAATGGGTCAAGCGTCTCGCCCCGTCAAGCGCTGACAAAATCATCATCCGCCCCCTTTCATTGCCGCCCGGAAAGACCTATATGACGAGGTGCCGGTCTTCGGATCGGCTATGGCAATAAACGGTCGGTGTAATAAACCTATTGGACCCGGGGGCGGTCCCCGGCGCCTCCACCAGGAACCGGCGGCCCCTCTTTCGGGAAGGCCGGCTGCTGATGGGGGCGAAACAGGATCGACAAGGGCGTAAAGATCGAACTTTTGCTCGGCATGATACCGCCGTTATCGGGTCACAAGTGTAGTTGCAAACGA
>Ga0066256_1004156_pt1 | contig 13127 bp, 8 predicted proteins | sample ThiBio_1000_biof_FD_87107 | JGI IMG/M metagenome (GOLD analysis project Ga0066256, IMG submission 87107) | Wastewater bioreactor microbial communities from Cape Town, South Africa - Thiocy_expt_1000_biof (version 2) | ecosystem: Engineered > Bioreactor > Thiocyanate-remediating >...
GCCCCCGCGCTTTGCTGTTCGCGGCCGCGGGGGCGGCGGGGCTGCCCAAGTCACACCTTCTCCCCGCGGCCCTGCGGCTGGCCCTGCTGCCGGGGCCCTCCGTGGCCGCCCTCCTGGCCACCCCCCGCCGGTGCAACCGCTGCTGCCGAGCTGGCCCCGCGTCGTCGTCCGCGGCGGCGGCGGCCGTGGCCGCGGCTGCGACTGTGACGGCGGATGCGGATGTCACCACCGAGGCCACCGAAGCGGCGTCAGACGCCGATGCAGCCGACGAGCACGACGGCGTGGTTGTGTAGCATTGCAGCCGGCCATTACAATTAACACTTCAACCACCGCATGCCCCGTTGATTGCGCAGCAGCAGCGTGCCAGCGCCAGGAAGCCCAGGCCGTATGCCGCCGGGCTCACGGGCTCCAAACCACAGGGGCGGCATCAATGCACAGCACCGGGCTGCTGGCAACGCGGCGCAGTACCCTAGGCAGCACTGCGACGAGTGCGCGGCAGCAACTACACGCTCAGGTGCTGCGGGGTGGAGGGAGCTGCCACAGGTGCATGCTGGAACTGCTGGGAGTAGCCAGACGGTTACCAGGTAGCGGCAGCAGCGTCGTCACCCACACGCCATTCCCATACTCTATTACCAGCGGTGGCTGCGCGCCGCCGGCGTCGTCGCACGTGTCCCACACCCGGATCGTGTAGTCGACTGCCACGCTGGCCAATCGGTTGCCCGGTAATACAGTCAGATCTAGTACTGGTTGTGCGTGGCCTGTCAACACACGCATGCAGGTGCCACTGGCGGTGTCCCACAACCGCACCATGTTGTCGTAACTCCCGCTCGCAAGGCGGCCGTCCGATAACACCACCAGCGAGGATATGATGCAACCGCACCGTGCCAGCGTTGACACACACTCGCCCGTGCCCACATCCCACAGTTTCACCTCACCGCCCGCAGACGCGCTGGCCACCCTGCCGTCCAGCAGCGCTGCCAGCGCCCGCACCGCACTGTCATGCGCCGCCAGCGTTGTCACCACGGCGCCCGCGTCCGCATCCACCACGCGCAGCCCGCCATCCAAACATCCTGCCACCAGCCTGCCGTTGTGGGCCACCGCCAGCGCCTGTACATCGCTGGCGCATACAATGGTGGCGCTGGTGATAACCCGCGTATTGTGCGGCGCGTCGCGCGTGTCCCACAAAACAATGCCACCGGGCACAATGGCATTCTTGTCAATCCCGCCCACGCCAATAGCGACTCGATGGCCGTCATGTAGCACCGCAAGCTCTCGCGCATACAATCCATAAAGCTCCAGCTCTGCTATCGGTACTGCTGCGTCGCATCCAGCGGCCATCTTCCAGAGTATCACACTCCCGTTGTAGCTGCCGCTGACCAGTCGGCCATCCGGCAGCGGCACCAACAAATTGACCACCCGGCCACTCATGGACGCGAGATTGCCGTCGACGGGCGCAAAACATCCTCGCGCGCGGCATGCCGCAATTTCTGCGGGTGATAGGTCCGTGCCTGCGCTTTGCAGCACCTGCAGCGCCGCCAGGTGGTCCAAGCGCGCGTGTTGCGTCACGTTGCGGCAGCACACCATGTGCAGCTCCTCCAGGCCGGCCGGCATGCTGGCAACCGCCGCGTCACCGAGGCCCGTGTGGCTCACGTACAACATCCGCAGCACGGGCAGGTGGGGGAACACAGTTGCTGGCGTCAACGGCTTGCGCATTTTTGTTCCACGTAGGTCAAGTGATACGAGGGAGGGCGGCAGGGTGGCCAGCGTGGTGTCGCCGTCAATGGGTGTGTTGCGGAGACTGAGCTCGCACAGACAGGTGAGGTGCGCAAACGAAGCAGCCAATGGCAGCTTGTCGCACTCCTTAAGATCCAATACCTGGAGGGACGGTGGCAGCGTGGCAAGGACAGCACCATCAATTTTTGTGAGTGATGCCTTCAGCACGCGCAGGCGCGCCATGTGCGCGAGCGACCAGCCACGTGGCCATGGGTCGACTTCGTGGTAAAGCTTGCTGCTCACGTCGAGCACCTCCAGCGATGGCGGCAGGCTTGCGACGGCGGTGGCACTAAGCTGGTTGGGTGGTTGGGTGCGCGTCACCACCCGCAGGTGCAGCAGGTGGCTGAAGTCAGCGGCGTGCGGTAACTCGCAGTTGTGCATGCGCAACTCGCGCAGCGATGGCGGCAGGCGGGATACCCCCGTCAACACAGCATTTGTCTTACTGCAGTCCAGCACCTCCAGTGCTGCCAGATGCGTGAAGCTGGCCTGCTGCGTCACTTTTTTGCATTCAGACACATTCAGTGCGCGCAGCATAGACGGCAGGTGCGCAATGACGCCGTTGGTGACAAAGCAACACCCGGCTAACTTAGGTCCAGCACTATCACTCCCGCAAGCGCCGGCAACGACTTGCCGCGCCGCAGCGGTGCAGTGGCCGCCAGCGTCATGCCTATTGCCGCCGGCAGCGCTGCGCGCCACCGAACAGTGTCACGCACTCGTGTGTCAGTGTCGGCCCACGGTACCGCCCCAACTGCCGCATCCAGCGCTGGATGCAGGCGCCGCAGCGCGGTGGCGTCGGCGGTGTTTAGACACGCCAGCACCGACGCCGCCGTGACAACATTGCCGCCCAGTACCTGCACCAGTTGCGGCGGCACCTCCATGCCATGCGACGCAAGAGGTGGAGGTGGCGCGCCGCCATGCGCATCTGCCGCCCCACACGAGTGGCGGCGGCGCTGCACACAACCCTCCGGGACTGCCATGTTCACAGTGCTGAGCGGACAATAGGGCAATGATAAATGCGGCGCACCGCGTTGAGGCGACAATTACATGCGCTCGGCTGCTCCAATGCGTTAACTGGTGGGAGCAGCTCTCCCGCCAAACTCCGAGTTGGCTTGGCGTTGAACCATTGCACTTGAAGATCACAAAAGCACCTCCACCGCCACTACACACTCAGGCGCCGCGGGGAGAAGGAAGCTGGTACAGGTGCACGCCGCCTTTACCACCGGCAGCCAGGCGGTTACCGGACAGCGGCGCCAGCGCTTTAGGCGTGCGGTCAAATGCATATTCAACAATCAGCGGCGGCTCCGCCAGCGCGCCACCTGATCCACAAGGGTCGTCGCGCGTGTCCCACACCCGGATCGTGCCGTCTTCAGACAGACTGGCCAGCTGGTCGCCCGGCAACACTGCTAGCGCCCTTACATTGTGTATGTGACCTGTCAACACGCGGATGCAGATGCCACTGACAGTGTCCCACATCCGCACTGTGTCGTCGTTACCGGTACTCCCACTCGCAAGGCGGCCATCCGGGAGCACCGCCAGTGAGGAGACGCCGTCAGTGTGCCCTCTCAGGGCTGAAATACACGTCCTCGTGCCCAAATCCCACAGCTTCAACTCCCCGTCCGCTGACGCGCTGGCCACCCTGCCACCCAGCAGCCCTACTACCGCCACCACTGGAGTGCAATGCGCCTTCAGTGTTGCTACCACGGCGCCCGCTTCCGCATCCACCACGTGCAGCTGGCCGTCATAACACCCCGCCACCAGCCAGCCATTGTGGGCCACCGCCAGCGCCCGTACACGTATTCTTCTGGTGCATTTGAGGGCTGTGTCGGCGGCACGCTTGTCGTACGGTGTGTCGCGCGTGTCCCACACAACTATGCCACCGCTTGTACCGACCGCCACGCGGTGGCCGTCGTGCAGCACCACTAGTGCACGCACATCTACCCTACCGAGCTCCAGAACCTTCACAACCACGCCACGCCGCCCAGCGGCAGCCTCCCACAACATCATACAGCCGCTGTAAGTGCCGCTGACCAGTCGGCCATCCGGCAGCGGGGCCAACGCGTAGACCTCCTGATCATCGTCAAGCTCAAGAATGCCGTCCGCTGGTGCAAAGCACCCACGCGCGCGGCAAGCCGCAATCGTGACGGGGGACAGGTCCGTGCCGGCGCTTTGCAGCACCCGCAGGGCTGCCATGTGACGCAGGCGTGCGTGCGGCGTCACGGCGCTGCAGCACACCATGTGCAGCTCCTCCAGCCCGGCCGGCATGCTGGCCACCGCAGCGTCACCGAGCCTGGAGCGGCTCACGTTCAGCACTCGCAGCGCCGGCAGGTGGGGGAACACAGTTGTCGCCGTCAGCATGATGTCATATCGACTTCCATGTAGGTCGAGCGACACGAGGGAGGGCGGCAGGGTGGCCAGCGTTGCGCTGCTGATGGGTGTGTCGGTGAGATTGAGCGTGTGCAAACAGGTGAGGTGTGCCAGCGAGAAGGCAGGAGCACCGGTATACCGATATGACAGCGTTACGCAGTCCGCAAGGTCCAGCACGCGGAGGGACGGCGGCAGGCTGGCAATGGCGTCGGCATCAATGTTGGTGCATGATGCAAACAACTCGCGCAGGTGAGTCAGATGCGCAAGCGACCAGCCACGCGGCCATGGGGTGTAATCATTGAGGGAGCTGCAACTGATGTCAAGCACTTCCAGCGACTGCGGCAGGCTTGCTACGGCGGCGCTGCTAAGCGCATCATACCTGCTGCACATCACCACCCGCAGCTGCCGCAGGTGGCTGAAGTCAGCGGTGTCCGGCAGCCGGCAGAAGTTCATATGCAACTCGCGCAGCGACGGCGGCAAGCGGGATAGCCCCGCCGTCAGCGCGAATGTTTCACTGCAGTCCAGCACCTCCAGTGCCGTCAGGTGCGTGAAGCTAGCAGGCTCCAACCCGGTCCTCGCCACGTTCAGCGTGCGCAGCGTGGGCGGCAGGTGTAAAATGTCGCCCGCGCTGGCCCCGCGGTAGTCAAGCACTGTCACTCCCCCCAGTGCCGCCAACTTAATGTCGCGCTGCGAAGAAAATGGGTGGATACATTTAGTATACAGAGCCGTTGCCACCGGCAGCGCTGCACGCCATCGGACAGGGTCGCGCACGTAAGTACCGGTATTGGTGTCGGCCCACGGCACCGCCGCCACCGCTGCGGCAAGCGCCGGATGCAGCCGCCGCAGCGCAGGGGTAGAGGCAGTATTGAGGCATGCCAACACTGACACCGCTGTGACGACATTGCCGCCCAGCACCTGCACAAGCAGCGGCGGCACCTCCATGCCATCCGACGCAGGAGGTGGAGGTGGCGCGCCGCAGAGCACATCCCCACACGAGTGGCGGCGGCGCCGCACACGACCTGTCGCGGCTGCCATGTTCACAGTGCTGAGCGGACAATAGGGCAATGATAAATGCGGCGCACCGCGTGGAGGCGACAATTCCATGCGCTTTGCGTGAGCGTTGGAACTGATAGAAGGTGGAATTTGCCCGCTACCTGTAACTCGGACGTACTCGTGGCTTGACTTGAAGACTACGGACGCGTTCAGGTGCTGTAGGGAGGAGGTAGCTGCCAAAGGTACACGCGATCACCACCGGTGACCAGGCAGTTGCCAGGTAGCGGCACCAGCGCATAAACGGGTCCAGGTGCTACCAGCAGCAGTGGCTGCGCTAGCGAGCCACTCGCGCCGTCGTGCGTGTTCCACACCCGGATTGTGCCGTCGTTAGACGTGCTAGCCAGCTGGTCACCCGCTAACACGGCCAGTTCTGATACCCCGTTCTTACTACCTTTCATCACACGCACACAGGCGCCGGTGACAGTGTCCCACAGCCGCACCGTGGTGTCATAGCTCCCGCTTGCAAGGTAGCCGTCCGGCAGAACCGCCAGTGAGGAAATGATGTTAGTGTGTCCTGTCAGCGTTGATACACACACCCTCGTGCTTACATTCCACAGCTTCAACTCCCCGTTCTCTGACGCGGTAGCCACCCTGCCGTCCAGCAGCACCGCCACGGTTGACACCTTTCTGGCATGCGCCGCCAGCGTTGCTACCACGGCCCTCGCGTCCACATCCACTACGCACAGCTTGCCATCAGCACACCCCGCCATAAGGTGGCCATGGTGGGCCACCGCCAGTGCTGTTACATTGCTGTCACAAGCAATGGCTGCGCGGTTGATAGCCCGTTTGTACGGCTGCCCTTCGGGCGGTGTGTCCCAGAAAGCAATGCCGGGGGTCACAAGGTCGTCCTTGCCACTACTCATTCCAATTGCCACGCGGTAGCCGTCATGCAGCACCGCTAACGCCGTCACGAAAGAATCAAGCATCTCAAGCTCCGCAATTACCGCGTCATGCCCATCGGTCGCCTCCCATAGCGTCACATACCGGTAGCCACCACCTGCGCTGACAAGCCGGCCGTCTGGCAGCGTTACCATCATGTTTGCACTCCTCTTGTGCTTGGGCGCAAGCTTGCCTTCGGCTGGCGCAAAGCACCCGCGTGCGCGGCAGGCCTCAATTATGGCAGGCGATAGAGCCGTACCGGCGCTTTGCAGCACCCGCAGAGTCGTCAGGTGGTCCAAGTTGGCGTGCTGCGTCACCTTGCAGCAGCGAACCATGAACAGCTCCTCAACACCGGCCGGTATGCTGGCAACCACCGCGTCACCGATGTCGGTGTAGCTCATGTTTAGCACCCGCAGCGCCGGCAGGTGGGGGAACACAGTTGCTGACGTCAACTTCCTGTTGGATTGAAGGTTGAGCGACACGAGCGAGGGCGGGAGGGTAGCCAGCGTGTCGCTGCTGATGGGCGTGGCGCGGAGACCGAGTGTGTGCAAGCAGGCAAGGTGCGCAAACGAAGCAGCCACTGTAGAATTGCTACAGGCCTCGAGGTTCAGCACCCGTAGGGACGGCGGCAGGCTGGCAATGGCAGCGCCATCAATGTCGTTGTATGATGCATTCAACACTTGCAGGCGAGTCAAGTGCGCCACCGGCAAACCACGCGGCCACACACTCCAGTAAGACATCACGATACCGGTACTGGTAATGTCCGCATCCCCGCTGCCAATGTCAAGCACTTCCAGCGACGGCGGCAGGCTTGCGACGGTAGCGGTGCTAATGTAGAAATGTGCTTGAGAGCCTCGGGTGCACGACATCACCCGCAGGTGCCGCAGGTTGCTAAAGTCTACTGTGATTGGTATCTCGCAGCTGTGCATGTGCAACTCGCGCAGCGACGGCGGCAGGTTCGCGAGCCCCGCCGCCGCAGCCTTTGTACTGCTGCAGTCAAGCACCTCCAGCGCCGCCAGGTGCGTGAAGCTGGCATGCTGAGTTACTTGTTTGCACTCAGACACGTTCAACGCGCGCAGCGTGGGCGGTAGGCGCGCAATGACGGCATCGGTGACACTGCCGCACCCGGTCAGGTCCAGTACTGTCACTCCCACGAATGCCACCAACTCCCTGTCTTGCAGCAGTAGTGCTCTCGCTGCCAGCTTCAGGGCCGTCGCTGCCGGCAGCGCCGCACGCCATCTGTCGGTGTCTCGTACTTGGGTAGTGGTGTCGGCCCACGGCACCGCCGCCACCGCTGCGGCAAGCGCCGGATGCAGCCGCCGCAGCTCCGTGGCGTTGGTTGTGTTGATGCACGCCAGCACCGACGCCGCCGTGACGACGTTGCCGCCCAGTACCTGCACCAGCAGTGGTGGCACCTCCATTTCACTTGACGGTGGTGGTGGAGGTGGTGCGCCGCCCCGCGCATCTGCATGCGAGTGGCGGCGCCGCCGCACACGACCCGTCGCGGCTGCCATGTTTACAGTGCGGGACGCACAATAGAGAACGGTGATAAATGCGGCACCTCACGTGGTGGTGACAATTACATGCGCTCGGCTCCAATGCGTTAACTGGTGGGAGCAGCAGTACCCGCCAACTCCGAGTTGGCTTGGCGTTGAACACCACTTCAAGTTGCAGATTGGTACGGTCACGCGTTCAAGTGCTACGGGGTGGAGGTAGCTGTCACAAATGTACGCCGCAATAACCGCCGGCAGCCAGGCGGTTGCCAGGCAGCAGCACCAGCGCTTCGGGTGTGTGGGCCGTCGTGGTGTGATCAGTCACATTATGACGCACATACTGGTATTCTATCACCAACGGTGGCCGCGCCAGAGCGCCACCCGCGCCGCCAGCGTCGTCGCACATATCCCACACCCGGCTTGTGTTGTCGCCAGAAACACTGACAAGAAGGTTGCCTGGCAGCACAGCCAGTGCGGATATTGGTTCCGTGTGGTCCGTCAGCATGCGGATGCAGGTGCCGCTGCCGGCGTCCCACAGCCGCACCGTGCCGCCCCAACTCCCGCTCGCCAGGCGGCCGTCCGGCAGCGCCGCCAGTGCTCGAATGGAGCTGGTGAACTCCATCCGCGTTGATACACACGTCCCCGCGCCCACATCCCACAGCTTCAACTCCTCCCCATTCTCTGTCGCGCTCGCCACCTTGCCGCCCAGCAGTGCCGCCAGTTGCGTCACGGTACTAGTGACGCGTGCCACGTGCGCAGCGCTGCCAGCGCATTTCAGTCACAATGCAGTGGCGGCGTGGCGCCGGGCCGTGGCGGTGTGCTGTGTGCGTTGAGCCACTGTTAGCAGTGCTTAGCACCTTTGCTTGCCGCCGCAGCGAGTGATAACGCGGCGGACTGGCGCAGTCTGGCGGTCGTGGAGCCCTGCGCAGCTGCAGCCGCAGTCACGGCGGTTTGGCGGGCAACGTGTCCGAGTCAGCCACGTGGTACAAAATGGGGTATGCAGCACAAATCAACGGCACGCGCGCATTCACCCCATTTATGTGCCTTGCAGTCCCCTGTGCCCACTGGGTTGCCCCGCGTCGCTTCCGAGGTGATCCCCACCGTGGTTGCCCATTACGCATCATCAGACAGTCAGTCACTACCGGTACAGGCACAACTGCACTGGTAGGGAGGAAGAAGTGCGGGTGGACGCAGCGGGGGACAGCGAGAGGGAAGGCGAGTGGTGGCAAGTGGGAGTGAGAGAGTGTGGCAGGAAGTAGTGGGAGGCCGTGAGAGAGTGTGGTAGTGAGTGGAAGGGAGTAGCGCACACAAACGAGGAGTGAGGGGGCTGAGCAACGTGCTTGCCGTCACACACAGCATGGCGCTCTTGGCAGCCACTGCGGCGGCTGCTGAGGCACGCGCTACCGCCGATGCGACCGCCGCAGAGCTGGCGGCAAGTCGCGCTGCGGCAGCTGCAGCGGCAAAGGAGCATGCCGCCGCCGTGGCTGATTTGCAAACGACTGCAGCTGCCACCGCTGAGCTGATGCAAGCCGCAGCGGCGGCGGCGACGGCCGAGGCCCTGGCAATGGCGGAGGAGGCCGCAGATGCCACGCTGGCTGCCGTACGGGCGGAAGCCGCGGCGTCCGCTGCCGCGTATGAAGCACAGCTGGCGGACGCACGGCGCGCGTTGGATGAGCAGGCAGCAAGCGCGGCAGCGGCAGCGGTGCAGATGGCGGCAGCGTATAAAGCGCAGCTGGCTGACGCGCGGCGCGCGTTGGAAGAGCAGGCGGCGAGCACGGCCGCTGCAGCCGCGCAAACAGCAGCGGCAGCCGCCGACGCGCACGCCCGCCTGTCGCGCATGGCTGCCGACCTGGAGGAGGCACGCGCGGCCGGTGTGGCGCTGGACGGCGTGGTGTCCGCCACTGCCGCCGCTATGACGGCAGCCACGGCAGCAGCCGCCACCGCGGATGGCGAGGCGCACGATGCAGCTGCACGTGCGGCCGCTGACCGTGTGCAGTGGGAGGACCGGGTGGCTGAGTTGCAGGCGGCGCTGGACGCTGCCAACGCTGCGCGAGAAGAGGACGGCATTGCGCGGGAAGCAGCACTTGCGGCGGCTGCATCGGAGGCGCAGCGGCGGGTGGCGGCAGAAGCGACGGCAGCAGCGGCGGCGGCGGCACACATTGCGTCACTGCGCGATGCGCTGGTCGCAATGACGGCAGAGAAGGCTGCGGCAGAGGCTGCGCGGGAGGCCGCAGTGGCAGCGTCCGAGGCTGCAGCGTCGCGGCTGGCGGCTGTGGAAGCTGAGGCGGCGGCGGCGGAAGCGGCGCGCGTGGCAGCAGTTGCTGCAACTGCCGCGGCAGAGCAGGCACGCGACAACACCGCGCGGGCTACCAGCGACCTGGCAGAGGAAGCCACTGCGGCCATGACTGCTGTCATTGCGGAGCGTGACGCCGCGCTTGCTGACCGCGATGCTGCATCGGAGCGCAGCGATGCAGCGCTGCAAGCCGCCGCGGCAGCCGAAGATGCGCTGCGTGACCTCACCGCGCGTATTGCCATTGTGCAACGGGAGCGCGACGCTGCGCGGACGGCGCTTGCCGCCGCCATGGCAGCCGGCGACACGCCGCCGGGTATGCTGCGTGCCAGTGTGCGGCGCGCTTCGGTTGGGTCGGTGCCGTCGGACGACGGCGCCGGCGATGCACCCCGCGCTGCAGACCTGCTGCGTGCCGCGCTGGCCCGCTCAAACGCTGACGGCAGTGCTGCCCGTGCAGCGGCGGCAGCAAGCGACGCGGCAGCCGCTGCCGCTGCCGCAGATGCCGAGGCAGCGCGCGTGCAGGCGGCACGCGTGCACGCTGACGCCGTCGCGCTCGCGACACGCGCAAAGGAGGAGGTGGCCGCCGCGCAGGCGGCAGCTGCATCTGCGGCGAATGCGATGCGTGCGCAGCTGGCTACCGCTGCGCTGCGGCACGGCGTGACACCGCCTGCAGCGGGAGACAGTGAGGCGGCGCGCGTTGTTGATGAGGTTGCGGCGTCCGCGGTGGCACGGTCAGACGCGGCGCACGTGGCGCGGCTGGCTGGTATTCTTGCCCGCCACCACACCTTCCCTCCGCCAGACGATGCCGCCGCCGACGTATCGGCATGGATTGCAATACTAGAGGTGCTGCTGGGAGCTGCCACAGTGGCGCACGCCGCCGGCGGCAGTGCCACCGCAACACAGACCAGCCCGCGCGCAACGGCTGCTGCACTTGTGGATGCCAGCGTGGGGACGGTGGTGGGCGACACAGGCAGCGGTGGCATGGACGCGGGGGCGCAAACAGAGGCGCCTGGTGGCGATGGGGCTGGTGGTGTTGGCGCGGGTGCGGGTGCCGTCGCCGCCGCAACTCCGCCCCCAGCGGCTTTGCCATCGCCGCCGCCAGCCGCAGTTGTACCACAGCCACTGCCGACGCTGGGCGCCTTCCTTCGGAGCACAGCGGCGCTGTCACACCCGCTGGAGACGCCAATGCGCGCGGCAGGCAGCACCTTTGTGTTTGGCAATGATGGCAGCGGTGGTGGCGGCGACGACGAGGATGTGGGTGATTTGTTTAGCTTCCTGCCGACGCCGCCGGTGTCGCCACCTCCGCCGCCGCCGCCCACTCCGACGCCCACGCCAGAGGCGGGTACCGGTGCCGGTGCAGCGGATGACGCGACCGGGGTTGCGTCCGCAGCGTCAGCTGCCCATCATGAACGCGGCGCCAGTACGCCTGTATTGGATCTGTTTGGGCCGGCCTCGGACGATGACGAGCCCGCACCGCCGTCACCACCGGCGTCCACCGTGCCACCAGCACCGTCACCAGTCCCCACGCCGCCGCCGCCGCCAACACCAGCACCGGAGGTGGCGCCATCGCCGTCGCCACCACCAGCGGCAGTGGCGGCACCTCCGCGATTGCCATCACCGGCGCCGCTGCCGCCGCCGCTTCCACTCGCCGAAGATCTGAATGGGGGCGGCGGCGGCGCGCGGGCGGTGGTTAAGACGGTGGGCGTGCCAGCCGGGTTCCGGCGGCGGTTTGGCGCGCCGGCGCACAAGGCAACCCTGCGTACGTCACAGTTTGACATCCCGCCGCCGGGTTTGGCGCCGTCTGGCCGCCGCGGCTCCGCTGACAGCACCGGTTCTGCCAACGCAGCCGCTGCTGCTGCCGCGGCGGCTGCTGCCGCCGCTGACGCGGTGGTGTCGCTGCCTGCGCAAGCGGCCATCAGCGGCGGCTCTGACGGGTACGACGGTACGCACGGCGGCGGCGCCAACGGTGTCGCAGGCGGCGCGCCGCCCGCCATGACTGCCGTCACGTTGCTGCTGTCGCCCAAGACGGGTCGCGTGGTGGGCGTCACTGACCTTGACGACATGCCGGCCCCTGTGCCTGCTGCTGGCCGCCGCCGCTCGAGTACAGGCGCATCTACCGCTGCCGCCGCTGCCGCCGCGACTGCTGCTGCTGCTGCTGCTGCTGCGTCCGCTGCTGCTGCGTCAGCTGCTGCGCCGGCTGCTGCGCCGTCCACCTCGGTGTACGACGCCGCCATGTCGTCGCTCCTGGCTGACATTGATGTTGCCCCACTGGCGACGCGCACGCCGCCGCTTGCCCCCGTCCGCCTGGTGCGGCCCGGCACGTCTGGTGGCGGTGTTGCCATGTCAGCCGGGGTCGCGGCTGGCCGGTCGGCCGCTGCGCCACCTGGGTTGGTGGCGCCACCGACTGGCTTCACGACGCCGCCGCCGGCAGACGGTGCTACAGGTACTGGCGGCGGCAGTGGCGGTGCCGGGCTGAAGCGCACCGAGTCCAATTCGGACGTGCTGCGCCGGCACATGAGCCGGTTGGAGAACGCCAACGCCGTCCTTGCGCGCCTCGGCGGCGCGCCGTAGCTGCAGCTGTCTGCCTGCAGTAGCACAGTGCGTGACAAATTTAAATTGTGTGAGAGCGTGTTGGTGGTAGTGGTTGTGGCAATGGCGGGGGGAGGAGCGTGGGCAGGCGGGGGCCCGACCCCCCATTCCGGCCCCCTTGCGCGGCGGGTAGACGAGGGGGCCGGCGACCAACGGCGACGCCGCGTCGACGAGGCCGGCGCTGGCGGCGCGTCGACGGCAGCAGCAGCGGGAGCAGGCTTGACCCCAGACGTGGATGCCAGGCGCGCTGCCACCTCGTCCGCCGGCGGCCGCCGGACGCCCAGCCGGATGGCGCTCGGCACGTTCACCTTCGTGGCGCACAGCCAGTCCCACAGCGGGAACGCGGAGCCGTACGACCCGTGGATGATGGCGTGGTGCGTGTCCTGGCGGAGAGGAGGCGGGGGGTGAGTGCATGTGCGGTAGTTGGACAACGAAATGAGCGCGCACAACAATACCAAACGTACGTGGTCCTCGCCCGCGTTCTTGATGATGCGCACGGGCGACCAGGTGAAGGCGTAGCCGCTGTGCGACTCCATGGTGGCCACGATGCGCAGCAGCATCCACACGTACAGCGTGGAGGCGTGCGCGCCCACCAGCAGCGGGCCCACCGCAAACGGCACCGCCGCGCCCAGCAGCCACTGCATAGTGGGGGGTTGTTGGGGTGAGGTTGGGTGTACCGGAATAGT
>Ga0066256_1001549_pt4 | contig 13120 bp, 13 predicted proteins | sample ThiBio_1000_biof_FD_87107 | JGI IMG/M metagenome (GOLD analysis project Ga0066256, IMG submission 87107) | Wastewater bioreactor microbial communities from Cape Town, South Africa - Thiocy_expt_1000_biof (version 2) | ecosystem: Engineered > Bioreactor > Thiocyanate-remediating >...
AACGAAAACGATTAATTTACTAGCGAATGATGCATGTCCTCGTTATTCAGCCCGTGTTATTAAAAATATTAATCCCAATGCTACAACACCTATGTGGATGCAAGAGCGTTTACGTCGCTCTGGAATTCGTTCAATTCATCCGGTGGTTGATGTTATGAACTACGTTATGGTTGAGCTCGGTCAACCTATGCATGCTTTTGATTTAGATACTGTAGCGGGTGCTATCGATGTGCGTTTTGGTAAAGAGAGCGAGCAATTAAAATTACTCGATGGACAAGAAATTCAATTAACCGATAAGGTATTAGTAATTGCTGATGCAAATAAACCTTTGGCAATTGCAGGGGTGATGGGGGGCATTGAAAGCTCGGTACAGGCTCATACAACTCATATACTTCTGGAGAGTGCTTTTTTTAATCCGGTTATCATTGCGGGTGTCGCACGTAAATTTAGCCTCTTTAGTGATTCCTCACAACGATTTGAGCGTGGTGTTGATCCGCAGCTCCAGGTAAAAGCGTTGGAATATGCAACGAGTCTGCTACTGGAAATTGTTGGTGGTCAGGCAGGACCATTAACGGAGGCCCAAGAGGTACAAAACATTCCCATGCCCGTAGAGTTTGCATTTGATATGCGCAAAGTTAAACGCTTAACCGGATTAGAAATTGCAACAGATACATTAATGGCATACTTGCACGGCTTAGGCATAACCATGAATAAAATGGATGAACATCTGCTCCGAGTAACGATTCCAACCCATCGTTTTGATATACAACAAGATGTTGACTTAGTTGAAGAGGTGGTACGCTTATACGGCTATGACAAACTGCCGGTCTCCCCTATGAAGGGTCCTATTCGTGCAGGGAGTGTTTGTCCTAACGAAGCTTCTGCTCAAGAAATAACCAAATGGCTGATGACTCGAGGCTATAACGAGACGATAAGTTATAGTTTTGTTGATCCAGAATTACAGGATGCTTTTTATCCCGAGACTGAGTCCATGCAATTATTAAACCCAATTTCTTCTGAGCTATCACAAATGCGCAAAGGTTTATGGCCTGGTTTGATTGCCTCCATGATTCATAATGTCCATCGCCAACAAAATGTGATCCGCTTTTTTGAGTTTGGTGTTGTATTTGATGTGGTCTCAGGACAATTAACAGAACGTGCGGCCTTAGCAGGATTAGTTAGTGGAGAAAATGGCCTACTGCATTGGGGAGAAACTTCCCGTTCTTATGATTTCTTTGATGTAAAAGGTGACTTAGAAGCATTATTTACCCATTTGCACTTGAAAAATATACAGTTTATAAGTGCAGAGCATGCTGCTTTACACCCGGGACAAGCAGCAAAAATATATATCGACGGCCACTTCGCAGGATGGGTAGGTGCTTTGCATCCTCGACTTCTTGATGATTTGGATTCAAAGCACGATGTCTTTTTGTTTGAAATCAATCAGAATGCTTTAATGAATACTCAGCCGGTACGCTACCAGCCGATTTCAAAATATCCGCAAATTCGTCGCGACTTATCCTTTATCGTTGATAAAGAAATTGAAATTGGTGCTATTGAGCACGCAGTTCGCGATGTTATCGAAGAAAATTGGCTTAAATCATTCGATGTCTTTGATGTGTATACCGGAACAGGTATTCCTGATAATCAAAAAAGCATAGCCATTTCTTTGAATTTACAAGACGATAATCGTACCTTGGTTGATGCTGAGATCAATTCTTTAATCAGTGCTATACTCAAAACGTTGGAAAATAAATTTTCAATCATATTGAGGGAATAATCGTGAATGCACTGAGCAAAGCAATAATGGCTGAAACCTTATGTGATGAGTTAAAATTATCCAAAGGTGCCGCTAAAGAACTCGTTGAGAATTTTTTTGAAGTATTAAGGCATACTCTAGAACATGGAAATCATGTAAGATTATCAGGCTTTGGAAATTTTATTTTGCGTGATAAGCCGCAAAGACCGGGACGAAACCCCAAAACAGGGGAAGAAATACCCGTTGAGGCACGCCGAGTGGTCACTTTTAAAACCGGTTTAAAATTAAAAACTAAAATTGAAGAAATAGGGAAAAGCAGTTGAGTTATTATCAAAAGCATGTACTTCTATGCACAAACCAGAAAGCGGCAGGCAAGCAGTGCTGTGCGAACTCTGGCGGAGATGAATTTTTTTCTTACATGAAAACTAAAATTTCAGAACTTGGTCTTCATGGAGCAGGGAAAATAAGAGTGAGCAAAACAGGTTGTCTTGGCCGATGTGCTCTAGGTCCCTGTCTGGTCATTTATCCAGAGGGAACTTGGTACAGCTATAAAAGTTTCGCAGACTTGGATAAAATCATTGCTTCACACTTGAGTAAGGGTGAAATAGTAGAGGATCTTACCCTCGATCCGCAGTGTGTCTCGTCTTAATCCACCTGTCGTGCTATTTTTCAAAGCTTTATAAAAATAAAAGTTTAAAAATGATGTGTATTGCATATATTTTGTAAATTATCCTTTACTTTTTCTTGTTGCTTTGGTTTAATTGTTAGCCAAATTAGATAGCAAAAATAGTTATTTAGTTGGGCGAGTGATTAGCAATAGCAGCAATGTTGAATGCAATTAGCTAAAAATATACATTGATCTTTAGGTTTTCATAAATAGTTATTAGCTTATTAAGCATAAATGCTTGTAATAAAGATCCTGTTTGTACTAAAACAGATGTATATAAATTATCTGATTAAACAGATTATACGTAGATTTTTATCCTTTTTACTTGTAGGATGTTCCAGTTTTAGTTAAAATCGCCCGTCCATGATAGAAGATTACCAATTTAGGCGGTTCGGAGTTCATTTAATGAAGACATTTAGTGCCAAAAGCCATGAAGTCAAACGTGACTGGTTAGTGGTTGATGCCAGCGATAAAGTTTTGGGTCGCTTAGCAACTGAGATTGCCCGTCGTTTACGAGGCAAGCATAAAGCTGAGTACACCCCCCATGTAGATACAGGTGACTACATCATTGTTACTAACGCAGAAAAAGTAACGGTAACGGGTCGTAAATTTACTGATAAAATGTATTACCGTCATAGCGAATACCCTGGTGGTATTAAGTCAGACAGCTTTCAAAAATTACAAGCAAGAAATCCTGTGCGTATTATAGAGCTTGCTGTAAAAGGCATGCTACCTAAAAATCCACTGGGTCGTGAAATGTACCGAAAACTTAAAGTTTATACGGGAAGCGAGCATCCCCATGCTGCACAACAACCCAAAAAACTTGAAATCGAGGAATAAGCATTATGGGTTTGAAACAATATTATGGTACTGGCCGTAGAAAAAGTTCTGTAGCTCGTGTTTTCTTGCGTCCTGGAAAAGGTGAAATTCAAGTCAACGGACGTGGTTTGCAAGAATATTTTTGTCGCGAAACCGCATGCATGGTCGTGATGCAGCCGTTTGAAACAGTTGATTTACTCAACAAATTTGATGCATACATCACTGTGACTGGAGGCGGTATTTCTGGACAAGCGGGTGCTGTTCGTCTTGGTATTGCACGTGCGCTCGTTGAGTATGATAAAGAAGGCTTAGCACCAGATGCTGAATCTACAGTTAAGAAGAAGCTGCGTGAGAAGAACTATTTAACTCGAGATGCTCGTCGCGTCGAGAGAAAGAAATACGGTCTTCGCAAAGCACGTCGAGCGACTCAGTTCTCCAAACGTTAATTTTATTCTCATTAAAAAAGCCCCGTTTAGCGGGGCTTTTTTATTAAAATCATACCTCGCTATTGTTCCAATCAGGTATCTTATGTGTGACCAGCCTAAGCAAGATGAACAACCAATCGATTTGGATAGACGCCGATTTCTCACTAAAACTGCGGGTGTTCTAGGTGGTGTAGGTGCAGCTTGCGCATTAACTCCGTTCATTGCCTCATGGTTGCCAAATTCCAAAGATAATTTAACAGCAGAACCACTCCAAGTTAAAATTGATCATCTGAAGCCGGGCGAACAATTAATCGTTAAATGGCACGGAAAACCAATATGGATTATTAGGCGCACGCAAAAAATGCTTGAGGAGTTAAATAAACCAAATAATCGATTGCGCGACCCCTTATCTTTGAGCCCTCAACAACCTCATTATGCCCAAAATAATTATCGGTCGCGAAATCCTGAGTTTTTAGTACTTATTGGTATATGTACACACTTGGGTTGTTCGCCTGGATATAAACCTAATGCGAAAGAGGAGAACAAAAGTCAGGCGGGTTTTCTATGTCCTTGCCATGGATCTCTTTTTGATATGGCGGGTAGAGTGTTCAAAAACATGCCCGCGCCGATAAATTTAGCAGTTCCTCCTTATCATTTTGCCGATGATAAAACTCTGATCATTGGAAAAGATGATGTACAACCATAGGTAGAAAAAAATGAAGCGTATTTGGTGGTGGTTGGATGCTCGGTTATCTCTATCGCAATATTGGCGACAACACTTTACCGAATATTATGTACCTAAAAATCTCAATGTACTCTATATTTTTGGTGCTTTGGCATTATTTGTATTGTTGAACCAGTTGGGTACCGGAATCTGGTTAACAATGTTTTATATACCCACACCCGAGCAAGCCTACGATTCAATTCAAAATATAATGAGGAACGTTAATTTTGGTTGGCTGTTGCGTTATTTACATACAACGGGCGCATCAGCTTTTTTTATCGTGATCTATCTGCATCTTTTTCGAGGTTTAGTATATGGCTCCTATAAAGCACCTCGAGAGATTGTTTGGATATTAGGGATGATACTTTATATACTATTGCTAGCGATTGCTTTTTTAGGCTATTTGCTACCGTGGGGACAAATGTCCTACTGGGGAGCCGAGGTGTTTACCTCGCTACTTGGGAGTATACCCTATTTAGGCGACTCGCTAATGTTGTGGGTGCGTGGCGACTACAGCATTAGTGGGATAACGTTGCAGCGTTTTTTTGCTTTACATGTGATTGCTCTACCTTTATGTGTTTTTTTATTCACGGCCCTTCATATTGTGGCCTTGAGAAAGGTCGGTGCAAATAATCCGGAAGGATTTCATATCCAGAAGCCTGAAGAGACAATACCAGAAAATTATATTCCTTTTTTTCCGTATTATTTCATCAAAGATCTCTTGGGTCTTATTGGTTTTCTTTTATTATTTTCGCTCGTTGTTTTTTTTATGCCGAATATGGGCGGGTATTTTTTAGAAGCCAATAATTACATTCCCGCCAATTCGTTAATTACGCCAAATGAAATAAAGCCGATGTGGTATGTGGCTCCATACTATGCAATGCTGCGTGCAATACCTGACAAAGTTATGGGGTTGTTACTAACGGGTTGTGCATTTGCTTTCTTGTTTATACTCCCATGGCTTGATCAAAGTCCAGTTCGTTCTATGCGTTACAAAGGAGTTTATTCACGGACAATGCTGGCTGTATTTGTAAGTTCCTTCATACTCTTAGGCTATTGTGGTTTAAAGCCCTTAAACGAGATAAATCTCTGGTTTTCACGTATTGCATTACTTGGGTATTTCTCATATTTTCTGATGATGCCCTGGTATACTCGCAGGGAAACGTGTCGCCCCATACCCTGTGAGGCTGACTCATGAGGGTAATAATTGGGATTTTATTTATTGTCACGCTTAATCATGCGGTATGGGCAAGGGTTTCTGGGCATCAGGATCATTCGTCGGCTTCTATACAACGTGGCGCGAAGTTATTTATTAACTATTGTTCCGGTTGTCATTCATTGAATTATTTAACTTATAATCGTCTGGCAATGGATGCTGGTATCGTGAATACACAGGGCCGAATTGATAAAAAAATGTTGCAAAACCTTATGTTTAATACAACAAAAGTACAGAGCCCAATCCATGTTAATTTAACTGCTGGCGATGCAAAAAAATGGTTTGGCATCTCTCCCCCTGATCTATCCCTAATTGCCCTTATTCGTGATAAAACCTGGATTTATAATTATTTAAACAGTTTTTATCAAGATGAAACACAGCCCTTTGGTGTCAATAACCGACAATATCCCGGAACCCTGATGCCACATGTTCTGGAGCCCTTATTCGGATTATATGAATTATCGCAAGAAAAGAGCGCCCCTACCATGCAAATACGAATACATCCCGGCTCCTTATCCGCTTCAGAGCAAAAACGGTTTTTAGATGATTTGTTGAGATTTTTAAGCTATGTTGCTGAGCCAGAAAAAAAAACGCGGATGAGGATTGGTATCTTTGTTGTTATTTATTTTCTAACATTATTTTTAATACTTTTCAAATTGAAACAAATCATTTGGCGAAAAATTACCGCCAAGAAGTAGGATAATTCACCCTAAAATATAAAAACATGGTAAACTGTGGCGTTTGTATTGAAGATCCTCGTATTATCTGAAATAAATAGGAGTTGCTCATGGCAATTGTTGCGAAGCGCACGATCATGTCTCTATTTTCGGATATTGATGATGTTTACAGTCATCAAGTCCGTATCGTCTTGGCAGAGAAAGGAGTCAATGTTGAGATTCTGCCGGTAAAACAAAATGAACCGAGTTCTGATTTATTAGCTATAAATCCTTACGGTACCATACCTACATTAATCGATCGTGAATTGGTGCTCTACGAACCTAGAATTATTATGGAATATTTAGACGAGCGCTTCCCCCATCCTCCTTTGCTTCCTGTATACCCCGTAGCTCGTGCTGAGACTCGTAAAATGATGCATCGTATTGAGCATGATTGGTATTATTTGATGAATCAAATTCTCAAAGACGAAACGAATCAAAGTGCCCGTACCAACCTTGCTGAGAGTTTAATTAGCTTGGATCCGGTCTTTGCAGATAAAGCTTATTTTTTAAGTGATGAATTTTCATTACTTGATTGTGCATTAGCACCCTTACTATGGCGTTTACCTGCACTTGGAATTGAAGTAGGTGCACAATTTAAAGGCTTAAATAGTTACATGCAACGTTTGTTTAAACGTGATTCGTTCCAGGCCAGCCTTACTGAGGCCGAGAGGCAACTTAGAGCGGCATAGCACATGAATATGACATCCAATAAACCTTATCTAATACGCGCAGCTTATGACTGGATTGTCGATAATGAACTGACGCCTTATCTGCTTGTTAATGCGGCTTATTATGGGGTAGAGGTACCAAAAGCCTATGTGGATGATAATCAACGTATAGTGCTTAATATATCCCCTGCGGCGACACGTGGTTTAATTCTGGAAAATGATCGAATTGAATTCGCTGCCCGTTTTGCTGGAGAAACGGAACATCTTATCGTTCCTCCCGGTGCCGTACTCGAAATCTACGCAAAAGAAAACGGCCGTGGAATTGCCTTCGAGTATGAGGAATCGCCCCAACCCCCTCCAGAACCTGCACCAAAATCGCTGGAGTCAACCAAGCGTAAACCTTCCCTCAAATTAGTCAAATGATAAGAATTCGGATGCATTGGTCTAATGCATCCATTAAAATTTAACGATGATGGAGCATAAGGTGAAGAGACCAGAAACTGCCCTGTATCGATGTGAACAAATTCGTGCTTGTGAGCGCCTGGCAGTAGACTATTATCAAATTGATGAACACGAGTTGATGGCGCGAGCTGGCGAAGAGGCATTTCAGTTTATCCGTAAATTATACCCTGAGATAGCACATATTGCTGTTTACTGTGGTGCGGGTAATAACGCGGGCGATGGCTATGTTGTTGCGCGCCTCGCGCATGAGGCAGGACTTATCGTTTCGGTTTATCAAACTAAAGCTATAGCCGATTTACCACCTGCTGCGCAATATGCAGCGCTCCTTGCTCAAGATGCTGGAGTTGAGTTTCAGTCGATAGATGAACCGCTTGATGCCGAAGCAGAGTTACTGGTCGATGCACTCTTAGGTATCGGTATTCAGGGGGAGGTTCATGGTGTTATTGCTGCGGTTATTCACCAGTTAAATACCAGTGGCCTACCTATTATTTCTTTGGATATTCCATCGGGTTTAAATGCGGATACGGGTGTGGTACATAACGTCGGTATCAAGGCGGATACGACACTGACTTTTATCGCATTAAAAACTGGACTCTACACAGCAGACGGCCCTGATTATTGTGGGGAAATTCATTGTTGCCCCATCGGCCTTGATGCATGTGTACGAAAACAAACGCCTATAAGTTGGCTTCTGAACGAGAAAACGGTCCCTTTGCCTTTAACGGCGCGCAAAAAAAATTCTCATAAAGGGGATTACGGACACGTCGTTATTTTAGGTGGTGGGCCGGGAATGCCAGGAGCGGTATTTATGGCAGCAAAAGCAGCTTTACGTTCCGGTGCTGGAGCGGTCACGGTGGGTACCTGGAAAGAGTATGCCTCATCTGCTGTTGTGGGTTTGCCTGAGGCTATGGTCGTGGGTATTAAATCATCCCGTGATTTACATCACCTGCTAAAACGTGCAACGGTTTGCGTACTTGGCCCGGGTTTAGGTGAGACCGATTGGGCTGTTGACATTTTTTCTGAGGCAATTACCTCGCAGTTACCGATGATTATCGATGCTTCTGCCTTGCGTCTGTTGGCTGAACATTCTCTAGCAGATGATAATTGGATATTAACTCCTCATCCAGGTGAGGCTGCTGCTTTATTAGCTACGAATACGCAACAAATTCAGCACGATAGATTTGCTGCCGCATCTAGAATTCAGCGGCAGTATGGTGGTGTCGTTGTGCTTAAAGGATGTGGCTCTATTATTCAAACAGAGCAGGATGTTTATCTATGCACTCAAGGAAATCCTGCCATGGCAAGTGCCGGTATGGGGGATGTGTTGAGCGGTGTTATTGCAGGTCTATTAGCGCAAGGTTTATCGTTATCCGAGTCTGCCCAAGTTGGGGTCTATGCGCATGCGCATGCAGGCGATATAATTGCCCAAAGGTTAGGTGGGGCTGGATTGATTGCTAGTGATCTTATTGAAACATTACCATCGGTGATTCATGGTAAATTATAAATTCCCAAATTATATTATTGAGTTACCCAATGAAAATGAGAGTATTGCTTTCGGGAAACGCTTGGCCCTATGCGTCCGACCGCCTCTCGTGTTTGCCTTTACCGGGGATCTGGGCATGGGGAAAACTGCAATTATTCGTGCGCTCGTGCAGGGGTTAGGTGTGGAATCTCCCGTTAAGAGCCCGACCTTTTCTTTAGTTGAAAGCTATCATTTACCCACTATGCACATTCATCATTTTGATTTGTATCGAATTAATGATGAGGAAGAACTTGATTATTTAGGTTTTAGAGATTATTTCACTGACGATAGCTTGTGCGCCATCGAGTGGGCAGAAAAGGCGAATCAATTAGTACCGTATATTGATTTACAGTTCACGTTAAGTTTGGCAGGTGCCGGTCGCCAATTACATTTAATGGCTAAAAGTGATTCCGGAAAAACCATTTTAGAGAAACTGAAAGGTGAATAATGCGCTTACGTATCGGTTATTTTATGCTGTTGCTCCTGAGCAGTTTTATTCTCTCTGCAGCGCAATTAACATCCATAGATGTGCTAGAGCAGCATCAGATGACCTCTGTTTTATTAACCTTAGACGGTCCGTTTACTCATAAATTATCGAGAATGACCAATCCTGAGCGAGTAATTGTGGATTTAAGTGGTTCGCAAATGGGATTAAATCTTACTCAGGTTCGTTTTCCTAATTCATTGATTCAATACATTCGAACGGGGAAGACAAGCGAGAAAACGGTGCGGCTGGTTTTAGACATCAAACAGCATGTCAATGTGCGCACAGCACCATGGACACCGGCATCCGGAGGGTTTGGTGTACGCGTTGATTTAATGACTCAAAACATGCCGCTGGTTACAGCGGTGCCTGTCCCAAATAAAATTCGTCAAGCCCAACCACAACCTACGAGAGTACCGGTCGTAAAAAATCCCGTGGTTAAGAAAATTCCTGCGCCATCCCCACGGCCTGTCAGCGTACATGCACCTCAAAAGTTACGAGATGTGGTCATCGTACTGGATGCTGGGCATGGTGGGAAAGATTGCGGTGCACGAGGCCCTCATCGCAGCCAGGAAAAAAATGTAGTCTTGGCCATTACGTTAAAATTAAAAAGACTAATCGATCAACAACCGGGTATGCGAGCTGTATTAACCCGCTCTGGCGATTATTATGTGGGTTTACGGGAGCGTTTAGATATTGCGCGCAAATACAACGGTGATATTTTTGTGGCAATTCATGCCGATGCCTTTCACAATCCCAATTCCCGAGGTGCTTCGGTGTTTGCATTATCGCAAAGGGGTGCAACCAGTGAAGCTGCACGTTGGTTAGCAGAGAAGGAAAACTATTCAGAATTAGGCGGCGTGGATTTAAAAGGTTTAGACGACCGTAATGGGATGGTCCGTTCGGTACTGATTGATTTGTCGCAGACGGCAACGATCAATGCAGGTTTGCAGATGGGGCAAAAAGTATTGCAACAACTGGGTTCTTTTGCCGCGCTTCATAATAACCGCGTTGAGCAAGCGCGTTTTGTGGTGCTCAAGTCCCCTGATATCCCTTCCATTTTAGTAGAAACTGGTTTTATTTCTAATCCCAATGAAGAACGTAATTTGACGAGTTCAACGTATCAAATGCGCCTGAGTCAAGCCATTTTTAAAGGAATCAAGGATTATTTTTGGGAATATCCACCCCATGGATCGCGGATTGAGGCTATGGTGAGTCGTGCAGTACATATTGCTCGTAAGGGTGAAACATGGCCGAGCCTTGCTGCACAGTATCAAATACCGATTCGTGCCCTACATCAAGCTAATGGAGTAAGAGCAGACGAATCATTAAAAGCAGGACGTCAGGTGGTGATACCAGCAACATGGGCTTAAGAATTCAGCAGTTACCCTCATTTATTGCCAATCAAATTGCCGCAGGGGAGGTTATAGAGCGCCCTGCGTCTGTAGTAAAAGAATTATTAGAAAACTCCTTAGATGCGGGCGCTACAGAGATTCATATTGATATAGATTATGGTGGATTTAATCTTATCCGCATTAGTGATAATGGCCATGGCATCGTTGCCGAAGATTTACCTTTAGCCATTACCGCTCATGCAACCAGCAAAATTAAAACTTTGGATGATTTATTTGCCATTAACAGTATGGGGTTTCGCGGGGAAGCTTTAGCAAGTATCGCAGCCATTGCCAAGTTAATGATAAGCTCGCGTCCGGTGACGGCAACTACCGCAATGTGTTTACAAGTTCAGGAAACAAATATCACTCTGCATCCGTGCGCACGTTCAGTAGGTACTACAGTGGAGGTGTCGGACCTTTTTTTCAATGCCCCAGTACGTAAACGTTTTTTGAAATCAGAAAAGATTGAGTTTCAGGCCATTGAACAGGTTGTTAAACGCTTTGCTTTAAGTGCGCCCACCGTGGCATTAACGCTAAAACATAATGGGAAAATAGTTTTTACCTTACCCGCTGCGCAAACATCAACCATGCTCACGTTACGCATGAAGCGATTGCTTGGCAGTGCTTTTGTTAAGGATGCGATTGAATTGGAAGTAGCGCATGCCGGAATGAATCTACGGGGCTGGATTAGTAATCATCAGTTTCAACGTAGTCAAAATGATCGGCAGTGGCTTTATATCAATCAACGCATGGTTAAAGATAAGCTGTTGCTTCATGCTTTAAAACAAGCTTATGCAGGCATTCTTCATCCAGGCCGATTTCCCGCTTGTGTCTTATACCTGGATTTAAATCCTGCTGAGATTGATATTAATGTTCATCCCACGAAACACGAAGTGCGCTTTGAGCAGCCGCGTATAGTTCACGACTTTATTACTTCTCAGGTAATCCTGGCATTAGACGCTACCCAAAAAGCGCCGGCTATGGCAGTGGTTGGGAAAGCGATAATCAAGAACCACCCTGATAATACGAGCTTGAGTGAGCCTACCCCTCTTTGGTCACAGTCCGTAGAAAAGGTCGATAAAACGCGTTCCTGGATATTACTTCATAATTGTTTTGCAATCGTGCATCTTGAACACCAGCCGCACTTAATTCATTTAGATGCGGTTTATAAGCATATGCTTAAGACTGAGATAAATAAACATCAACTCCCGTTAAGGCCCCGACCCTTGCTTATTCCATTGAAAATTTCTTTGCAGGAACATTTATGGGACAGCCAAGAATCTTGGATACCGCAATTAGCGCTTATGGGGATGCAGTGTATTCCTCAGTTGGATAGGCAAGAGGTTCGGGTAACATCACTACCGGTCATCTTACCCCATCTTGATTTAATTCGTTTTTTTACATACTTACAGCAGTCTTTCGCCTGTTCACTAGCGGAATTGCAAAAAGCACTGATTGAAGCACAAACAGTGGATTTTCGAACATTCAATGAGCATGAACGTGAGCAATTCCTTCAATATGTGTATAATTTGGCTTCTACTGAATCTACTTCTTCACTTATGAGGAAATTAACAGTCGAGGACTGTTGGAATTTATTGTATGCATGATCCTGTTTTTTGTTTGATGGGCCCCACTGCATCGGGAAAAACAGCCTTAGCTTTTGAGTTAGTTAAGCATTTTCCGATGGAAGTAATTAGTGTTGATTCCGCGATGATTTATCGGGAAATGAATATTGGTACCGCCAAACCTGACTCTGACGAATTGAAGCACGTGCCGCATCATTTGTTGGATATCATTGAACCGACTGATTCTTATTCAGCCGCACACTTTTGTGATGATGCAACACGGTTAATAAAGGATATACACCAGCGAGGTAAAATCCCATTATTAGTCGGTGGGACGATGATGTATTTTAACGCCTTACAAAACGGTTTGAATCAGCTCCCAGAGGCAAATCAACAGGTGCGTCAACACATTGAGGAAGAGGCGCAAGAACAAGGCTGGTCACGCTTGCATGAGAAGTTAAAAGACATTGATCCAGTTACTGCAGCACGTATTCATAATAATGATACACAAAGAATCCAACGCGCTCTTGAGGTTTATTATTTAACCGGCACACCACTGTCCGTTTTTCTAGCAGAGGTAAAGTCGGTCTCCACCGTCAACTTCATAAATTTGGCTTTATTCCCCCAAGATCGCAGCTGGCTGCACCAACGTATCGCGCAGCGATTTACACAGATGTTGCAGACCGGTTTCATGGA
>Ga0066256_1001895_pt1 | contig 13116 bp, 10 predicted proteins | sample ThiBio_1000_biof_FD_87107 | JGI IMG/M metagenome (GOLD analysis project Ga0066256, IMG submission 87107) | Wastewater bioreactor microbial communities from Cape Town, South Africa - Thiocy_expt_1000_biof (version 2) | ecosystem: Engineered > Bioreactor > Thiocyanate-remediating >...
TTTAGCCGCGCCTGGGGGGCCGACGATCGCCCCGGTCGCGCACGGCTCGACCGCCGGCGAGAAGTCGTGGAGCGCCGCTTGCTCGGGCCGGGTCGGATAGCGGAAGGTGACGTGCTCGAAGGCGAGCTGGCCGCGCCCGGCGGGCAGGGCCACGGGCCGCGCCGGGGGCGCGATGGCCGGCTTCTCGTTGAGCAGCTCGTTGAGCCGGCTGGCCGCGCCCGCGCCGCGCACGAGGTCGCCATAGACCTCGGTCAGCGAGCCGAAGGCCCCGGCAACGAGGCCGCCGGTCACGACGAAGGCGGCGATCGTCCCGCCGGTGATCGTGCCCGCCGCCACGCCGAGCGCGCCGCGCCACATCAGCAGGGTCAGCGCGCCGAAGACCAGGAACATCACCACCGCGGTCATCACCGCGCGGATCATGATCCGCCGCTTGGCCGTGGCGAAGGTCCGCTCCACCGCGTCGCCGAAGCGCTGCGCCTCGCGACTCTCCTGGTTGAAGGCCTGGACGATCTTGGCCGCGCCGAGCACCTCGGAGACCAGCGAGCCGATCTCGGCCACGCGGTCCTGGCTGGTGCGCGAGACCGTGCGCAGGCGGCGGCTGAACCAGACGATCGGCAGGACGACGAAGACGATCCCCGCCATCAGCGCCAGGGTCAGCGTCGGCTGGAGGTAGAACAGGAAGGCGATGCCCCCCACCGCCATGATCGCGTTGCGCAGGGCGACCGAGACGGTCGTGCCGACGATCTGCTCGATCAGCGCGGTGTCCGAGGTCATCCGCGAGGAAATCTCGCGCGGGCTGTTCTCCTCGAAGAAGCCGGGCGAGAGGCGCAGCAGGTTCTTCTGCACGGCGAGGCGGATGTCGGCGACGACCCGCTCGCCCAGCCACGAGACCGAATAGAACCGCACCGCCGTCCCCGTGGCGAGGACGATGATAATCAGCAGCAAGTACTGGAACCAGCGGCCGATGTCGGCCGGATCGCCGCCGCGCGCGAAGCCGCGGTCGATGATCAGGCGGAAGCCCGAGGGGATCGCCAGGGTGGCCGAGGCGGTGACGAGGAGCGCGATCGCGGCGGTCAGGACCCAGCCGGGATAGGCCGCCGCGGCCTTCCAGATCATCCGCAGCGGCCCCAGGCTGCGCGCCGGGCGCGGGGCCGGGCTTGTCTCCTCGGCAGCGGCGGCAGTCGGCTCGGGATCGCTCGGGGCTGGCATCGTCTGGGCGCCCTAGCGCAGGCTGACTCGGCTTAGAAGCCGGAAAACCCGGCCTTACCCCCTTTTAACTTTGCCGCATTGCAACATGAGCGGAAAAGGCCCACCTTGAGGCCACAGGGACCGTTCGCGCCGGAAGGAGGTGCCGATGCTCTACAACGCCTACGAACTGCAACGCTCATGGCTGGCCGGCGCGGGGGCCTGGGCCTCGCTGGGCGCGGAGCTGGCAGTCCATCCGCTCAATCCCATGGCCGCGCTGGGCTTCGGCCCGACCATCGCCTCGGCCTTCGACGTCTTCGCCCATGCCGCCGCGCCGCGCGGCAAGCCCGCCTTCGGGATCGAGACGGTCGTGGCGGGCGGCGACGAGCACGCCGTGACCGAGGCGATCGTGCGCCATAGGCCTTTCGGCAACCTGCTGCGCTTCACCCGCGAGGGCCTGCCCGAGGACGCGCCCAGGCTGCTGATCGTCGCCCCGATGAGCGGCCACTTCGCCACCCTGCTGCGCGGCACGGTCGCCCGGATGGTGGAGAACGCGGTCGTCTACATCACCGACTGGGCCGACGCGAAGCAGGTCCCGACCGAGGCGGGCCGCTTCGACCTCGACGACTATATAGACTACGTGATCGACTTCCTCGAATTCATCGGCCCCGGCGCCCATGTCATGGCGGTCTGCCAGCCCTCGGTCCCGGCGCTCGCCGCGACCGCGCTGATGAACGCCGCCGAGCATCCCTGCCGGCCGCCGACCCTGACCATGATGGGCGGCCCGATCGACACGCGCGAGGCGCCGACCAGCGTCAACGACGTGGCGGTGCGCAACCCGCTCTCGTGGTTCCGCAACAACGTGATCGCCACGGTCCCGCTGATGTACCCGGGCGCCGGAAGGCGGGTCTATCCGGGCTTCCTCCAGCTCGCCGGGTTCATGTCCATGAACCTCCAGACCCACCTGATGAGCCACTGGCAGATGTACAAGCACCTGGTGGCGGGCGACGGCGAGAGCGCCGACGCGACCAAGGCCTTCTACGAGGAATACCGCTCGGTCGCCGACATGACCGCCGAGTTCTACCTCCAGACCATCGAGCACGTCTTCCAGCGCCACTCGCTGCCCAGGGGCGAGCTGACCCATCGCGGCGCGCCGATCGACCTCGGCGCGATCCGCGACACCGCCCTGCTGGCGATCGAGGGCGAGCGCGACGACATCTCCGGCCTCGGCCAGACCCGCGCCGCGCTCAAGCTGGCGACCGGCCTCGCCGAGCGGCGCAAGCGGTACTACCTTGCCGAGACGGTGGGGCACTACGGCATCTTCAACGGCAGCAAGTGGCGCAACACCATCGCGCCGGTGGTCGAGGACTGGATGAAGCAGCACGACCGCGCCGCGCTGAAGGTGGTGGCCTGACCTAGGTCCTCCCTGTTCTCGCCCAGCGAGGATGGGAAGGACCTGGGGCATCGGACGAATAGCCTCCGCTTGCTCTCCCCTGCCCAACCTGCCACCACCCCGCGCCCATGCTGCCCCGCTTCCACCACCGCGCGATCCCGATCGTCCTCGTCGCCGTCATGATCGACGTGATCGGCTTCGGCATTGTCATGCCCGTCCTGCCCGCGCTGATCACCCAGCTCGGCCATATGAACCTTGAGCAGGCGACCCGCATTTCCGGCTGGATGCTGGCAGTCTTCGCCGTGGCGCAGTTCTTCGCCGGGCCGGTCATGGGCAACCTCGGCGACCGTTTCGGGCGACGGCCGGTGCTGATGCTGGCGATGCTCGCCTTCGGGCTCGACTACCTGCTGATGGCCGCCGCGCCGACGATCGCCTGGCTGTTCCTCGGCCGGGTCATCGCCGGAATCGCGGGCGCGACCTTCGGCCCGGCCGGCGCGGTCATCGCCGACGTCACCCCGCCGGAGGACCGCGCCAAGGCCTATGGCCTGCTCGGCGCGGCCTTCGGGCTCGGCTTCATCGTCGGACCGGCGATCGGCGGCCTGGTCGCCGACCTCGGGACGCGGGCGCCCTTCGTCGTCGCCGCGGGCCTCGCCCTGCTCAACGCGGTCATCATGGCCTTCCTCCTGCCCGAGGCGCTCGGCGACGCGCACCGCCGCCCGTTCCGCCTGCGCGATGCCCATGTCGTCGGCGCGTTCAAGCCGCTGTTCGCGGCCGGCAACGCCGCCCCGCTGCTGGTCGCCTGGTTCCTCTGGCAACTGGGCGGAGTGGTCTATCCGACGGTCTGGGCCTTCTGGGCGGCCATGCGCTTCGGCTGGGACGCGCGGGCGATCGGGCTCAGCCTGGCCTGGGTCGGGTTCCTCCAGATGATCGCCCAGATCTGGCTGACCCCGCCGATCCTCAAGCGCTTCGGCGAGCGCTGGGCGGCGATCGCGGGCCTGGGCGCGTCGACCGCCTGCCTCATCGCCTATGCCTTCACCACGCAAGGCTGGCAGGTCTATGCCTTCTTCCTGGTCGGCTGCCTCGGCGCGCTGGCCTGGCCCGCGCTCAACGGGGTGTTCTCCAAGATGGTCGACGCGACCCGCCAGGGCGCGCTGCAAGGCGGGCTCGGCGCGCTGAACAGCGTGGCGGCGATCATCGGCCCGCTGATCTCGGCGCAGAGCCTCGCCTGGGGCGCGGGCCGCGACTTCCTCGGCGCGGCCTTCCTCGTGGCGGGCCTGCTGATGGGCGCATCGGCGCTGATCATCGCGCTGTTCACGCCGAAGGTGCTGGGGCAGGCCTAGATTCTGATGCATTGGCGTGGAAGCGGTGCCGGCCCACTCCCCCGGCCCGACCACCCGACAGTGTAGGCTCTGGGTGGTCGGGCCGGGGGAGTGGGCCGGTGCCGCACCTGATTCAGCGCAGCTAAATCAGACTCCAGGACCAGCCCCCGAGGGGTCACAAGACCTCGAACAGCCCCGCCGCGCCCATGCCGCCGCCGATGCACATGGTCACGACGACGTGCTTCGCGCCGCGCCGCTTGCCCTCGATCAGGGCGTGCATCGCGCAGCGCGTGCCGGTCATGCCGTAGGGGTGGCCGATCGAGATCGCCCCGCCGTTGACGTTGAGCAGCTCGTTCGGGATGCCGAGCCGATCGCGGCAATAGAGCACTTGGACGGCGAAGGCCTCGTTCAGTTCCCACAGGCCGATGTCGTCCATCTTGAGGTCGAAGCGCTGGAGCAGCTTGGGCACGGCGAAGACCGGGCCGATGCCCATCTCGTCGGGCTCGGTCCCGGCGACGGCCATGCCGACGAAGCGGCCGAGCGGGGCGAGGCCGCGCTTGGCCGCGAGGCTGGCCTCCATCACCACCACCGCGGCCGAGCCGTCGGAAAGCTGGCTGGCGTTGCCCGCGGTGATCGTGCCCTCGGGCAGGACCGGCTGGAGGGCCTTGAGCCCGTCGAGCGTGGTGTCGGCGCGGTTGCCCTCGTCCTTGGCGAGGGTCACTTCCTTCTGGCTGGTCTCGCCGGTGGCCTTGTCGGTGACGTTCATCGTCACCGTGGCCGGCACGATCTCGGCGTCGAACTTGCCCGCCGCCTGGGCGGCGGCGGTGCGCTGCTGCGACTGGAGCGCATATTCGTCCATCGCGTCACGGCTGATGCCGTAGCGCTTGGCGACGACCTCGGCGGTCTGGAGCATCGGCATGTAGGTCGCCTGGTGCATGGCGATCAGCTCCATGTCGAAGCCCACGCGCATGTCCTTGGTCTGGACCGTGGAAATCGATTCCGAACCCCCCGCGACGACCACGTCCATCCGGTCCATGACCACCTGGCGCGAGGCCGTGGCGACGCTCATCAGCCCCGAGGAGCACTGGCGGTCGAGGCTCATCGCCGGCACCGTCACCGGCAGGCCGGCGCGCAGGGCGGCGAGGCGGCCGAGGTTGGGGCACTGGCTGGCCTGCTGGAGCGCCGAGCCCCACAGCACGTCGTCGACCTCGCCGCCCTCGACGCCCGCCCGCTCGACCGCGGCCTTGAGCGAGAGCGCGCCCAGCGACGGCCCAAGGGTGGCGTTGAAGGCCCCGCGATAGGCGCGCCCGATCGGCGTGCGGGCGGCGGAAACGATGACGGCGTCGCGCATGGCATTCTCCTGTTTCGAAATCCCGGGCTCGCCCCGGGATCGCGGACGGGCGGGCTCAACCTGGGGGCCGGCGGTCCCGGATCAAGTCCGGGACGACCGGTTCACGCAAAGTGCTGGAAAATCCACTCCGCCAAAAGACAGGGCTTGTCCCCGCCCTCGATCTCGACCGTGACCTCGACCGTCTGCTGCCACTGGCCGGGACGCTTCTCGACCAGCTCGGTCAGCTTGAAGTGGCCGCGGATGCGCTGGCCGCTCTTGACCGGCGTGAGGAAGCGGACCTTGTTGAAGCCGTAGTTGACGCTCATCGTCACCTGCGGCTTCTCGATCGCGGTCTCCATCATCTTCGACAGCAGCGACAGCGTCAGGAAGCCGTGGGCGATGGTCCCGCCGAAGGGGGTGGCCTTAGCCATCTCCGGGTTCACGTGGATGAACTGGTGGTCCTCGGTGGTGTCGGCGAAGGCGTCGATCCGGGCCTGGTCGACCAGAATCCAATCCGAGGTGCCGATGTCCTGGCCGACCTTCGCGACCATGTCCTGCAATTGCATGAGGGCTCTCTCCTTGCGCTTCCCGACCAGTGATGGACCAAGCCGCGCCCACGCGCAACGCCGGAAAACCGCGGGAAATTGAGAAAATCGCAAGCATTCGCGCTTAACGCTACGGCAAGCATGGGGAAGCGCGCGCAATGAATTCGATGACCGGAGACTTCACCCCCGGCGGACGTCCCGCCCAGGGGCACGGCGGCCGCCTGATCGCGCTCGAGCTGAACGAGCTGTGCCCGCACCTGCTCGCGCAATGGATGGCCGACGGCAGCCTGCCGAACTTCAAGCGCCTTCACGACGAGAGCGACGTGTTCGTCACCCGCGCCGACGTCGAGGAGCCCGCGCTGCTCGAACCGTGGATCCAGTGGTACTCGGTCCACACCGGCCTGCCCTATGAGCGGCACCGCGTGTTCCACCTGACCGAGGGCAAGCGCGGCGGGCACGACGACGTCTATCGCCTGCTGCTGGCCGCCGGGCGCCGCGTGGCGAGCTTCGCCTCGATGAACGTCGCGCCCTTCACCGGCGAGGGCAGCCTGTTCGTCGGCGATCCCTGGTCCGAGGAGGGCGACGCCAGCCCGGCCGAGCTCAATATCTACAACCGCTTCGTCAGCCATAACGTGCGCGAATATTCGAACGCCTCGGACCGGATGGGTGCGGGCGACTATGCGCGGTTCCTGGCCTTCATGGCGCGCCACGGGCTGAGCGCGGCGACGGTGGGCGGCATCGTCCGCCAGCTCGGCGAGGAGAAGCTGAGCCGGCGCGAGCTGTCGTGGCGACGGGTGGCGATCCTCGACGCGCTCCAGTTCGACGTGTTCCGCTCCTACTACCACCGGCTGCGCCCCGACTTCGCCAGCTTCTTCGCCAACAGCGTCGCGCACCTCCAGCATTCCTACTGGCGGCACATGGACCCCGAGCCCTTCACCGTGCGCCCCGACGCCGCCGAGATGGCCGCCTACGGCGAGGCGATCCACACCGGCTACCAGGCGATGGACCGGATCGTCGGCCGCCTCCTCGCCCTCGCCCGGGCCGAGGGCGCCAGCCTGATGTTCCTGTCCGCGCTCAGCCAGCAGCCGTTCCTGCGGCACGAGGAGCTGGGCGGGCAGCATTTCCATCGGCTGCACGATGTCGCCGCCTTCCTCGCGCGCCTCGGCATCTCGGTCGATGACGTGTCGCCGACGATGACCCACCAGTACCTCGCCCGGTTCGCCTCGTCGGAGGCAGCGCAGGCGGCCCGCAGCCGGCTGGAGCGCCTGCGGCTGGAGGACGGCCGCGCCGTCTTCGGCTTCCCCGCGGTCGAGACCGAGCCGGGCTCGCTCTATTTCGGCTGCCAGGTCTCGACCCGCACCGCGCCCGGGACCCCGGTGCTCGACGGCAACGCGGCGATCCCCTTCGGCGAGCTGTTCTACCGCATCGACGCGATCAAGAGCGGGCGGCACCATCCCGACGGCTGCCTGTGGATCCAGACCGGCCGCCACCGCGTCCACGCGAGCAAGCCCTCGATCCTCGACGTGCTGCCGACCCAGCTCGAAATGCTGGGCGTGGCACTGCCGGAGGGCCTGCCGGGGCAGAGCCTGGCCCCGGTCCTGACCGCCTGAAACTCCCCGGTGGGGAGGATCGGAAGTCAGGAAGCTGCCACCACCATCTTGCGCTTTTCTGGCAGCACCGGCGCGCGGGCCGGCTTGTCGATGCGTCGGCAATAGGACCACAGGCCGCATTGCAGGCCGACCAGCATCAGGATGAACGGCTGGTAGGCGATGCCGACGAAGAACGAGCCGAGCAGATAGACGAGCTGCGCCTGCTGGAGGGCGTTGGCGAAGGGCGCCTGCCATTGCTGCCCTGGATCGTCCGGCGCGGCGGCCGCGCGCTTCATCCAGCGGCCGCGCAGGCGCTCCATCTGCCACAGGCCGAGCACCTGGATCCACAGCCACAGGAACAGCCCGGCCCAGCCCTGTTCGCCGAGCATCTCGAAATAGCTCGAATGATAGGCGCGGCCCTTGTCCTCGACCTCGGCGAATTCCAGGCTGGTGGTCCCGCCCGAGGTCTTGGCGACGACCGTGCGATATCGGATCCGGTTGGAGCGATAGGCGTCGAAGCCGCCGCCGAAGGGATGGTCCTTCACGTAGTCGAGCGTCCATTTCCACACCGCGACGCGGGTCGAGGCGGAATTGTCCGACTGGTGGTTCTCGATCGTGCCCATCCGTTCGAGGAAGCTCTGCGGCAGGAAGGGCAGCGCCAGGAGGCCCGCCGCGCCGGCCATGCCGATGTAGAGCATCCGCCGCTTGACCGTGCGCAGCGACAGCACCGCGACCAGGCCGAGGCATAGCAGGCCGGTGCGCGCCTGGGTCCCCACCGGCATCAGCATGCAGGCGAAGATCAGCGCGGCGGCGAACAGCTTCACCCGCCAGTCGGGCTTGAACACCGTGCCGCATTTGACCAGCCACAGGATCAGCGGGATGATCGCGATCGCCACGGTCGAGAGGATCGAGCCCTCGTAGATGCCCGTGTTGTCGTTGACGAACAGCGGCAGGGTGCCGTAGCCGCCGCCGCCGATCACCGTCTTGATCCCGCCCGAGATGATGATCGCGCCGGCCGTTAGGACCATCATCAGCGTCATCGCCTCGAAGCGCAGGCGGGTGCGCAGGGTGAAGGGCAGGAAAATCGCGAAGACCAGGCCCTTCCACACCCAGGCCCATTTCTCCGCGGCCTCGACCGGGAAATCGGCGTCCAGGGTGGTGTAGCCGGCATAGGCGAGCAGCACGATCAACAGGAACTGGCGCAGGGTGAAGCGCACGTCCTCCTTGCGGTCGAGCACCAGCCAGCCGCCGAAGCACAGCACGAAGGCGATCAGCGAGATGGGGATCTTGGCGAGGATCGCGTAGGAGATCTTCTGCGGGACCAGGATGTCGATATAGACATAGGCCAGGACCCACAGGAACGGCCGCCGCAGGCCCAGCGCGAACAGGGCGAAGACGAACAGCGTGAGCGCGACGCTCGTCACGGGCGGGGTTCCGGCGGATCGGGATCGCGGTCGAGATCGTCGCGCCACAGCAGCCGCACGGCGGCGAGCGCCAGCAGCGCATGGATCAGCCCGAGCGCGAAATAGTCGATCATAGGACGTCCCGCCTAGCACCGGCGAGTTGACGGCCCGTTAAGCCTTGCGCGCCTAGGAATACGGGCGATGACCAGGGTCCTTCACGTCCTCGACCACTCGTTGCCGCTGCACAGCGGCTATACCTTCCGCACGCGGGCGATCCTGAAGGCGCAGCAAGCGCTGGGGATCGAGGTGCGCGGAATCACCGGCCTGCGCCATCTCGCCGAAGGACCGAGCCCCGAGGAGGCGGACGGCCTGCTGTTCCACCGCACCGCGGGCGAGGCGGGCGGGCTCCCCGGCCTGCGCGAATGGCGCGAGATCGGCTTGCTCGCCGACGCGATCGGCAAGGTCTGCGACGAGTGGCGGCCGGACGTGCTCCACGCCCATTCGCCGGCACTCTGCGGCCAGGCCGCCGCCCGCGTCGCCCGGGCGCGCGGCATCCCCTTCGTCTATGAGATCCGCGCCTTCTGGGAGGACGCCGCGGTCGGCAACGGCACGGGACGCGAGGGCTCGGTCAAGTACCAGCTCACCCGCGCGCTGGAGAACAGCGTCGTCGCCGCGGCCGACGCCGTGGTGACGATCTGCGAGGGCCTGCGGAGCGATCTCGTCGCCCGCGGGGTCTCGCCCGAGCGCATCACGATCTCGCCCAACGGCGTCGACCTCGCCCTGTTCGGCACGCCCGTCCCGCGCGATCCCGCGCTGGCCGCCGAGCTGGGCCTCGGCGCCAAGGATGCCTGGGGCCCGGTGATCGGCTTCATCGGCTCCTTCTACGACTACGAGGGGCTCGACGACCTGATCGCGGCCATGCCCGCGCTGATCGCCCGCCAGCCCGACGCCAGGCTGCTGCTCGTCGGTGGCGGCCCGCGCGAGGCCGCGCTCAAGGCCCAGGCCGAAGCCTCGCCCGCCGCCGCGGCGATCCGCTTCGTCGGCCGCGTGCCGCACCACGAGGTGGAGCGCTACTACGCCCTGACCGACGTGCTCGCCTATCCGCGCAAGGCGAGCCGGCTGACCGATCTCGTCACCCCGCTGAAGCCGCTCGAGGCCATGGCCCAGGGCAAGCTCGTCGCCGCCTCGTCGGTCGGCGGACACCGCGAGCTGATCACCGACGGGCTGACCGGCACGCTGTTCGCGTCCGACGACCCGCAGGCCTGCGCCGAGGCCCTTGCGAATCTCCTCGCCGATCGCTCAAGCTGGGACGAACGGCGCAGCCTGGCCCGCGCGCATGTCGCCGCAAACCATGACTGGGCGCGCAACGTGCAGCGTTATCAGGCCGTTTACCAAAGCCTGCTAGGCTCGAAGCCGGCCGGACATTCGGCCGCCGCCGCGTGACGGAATCGAGGGAACGGGGAACTATCTTGGCCGCAGACCGCAAAACCGCCCGGAACAGGACGCCGATCGCCTGGCACCCGCTGTTTCCCGCCATGCTCGCGGTCTGGTTCGGCGCGCTGTTCGGGCTGAGCGTGCTCGCCGTGCGGGTCTCGCTGCTCGAACGCCTGGCCGTCGCCAGCGGGATCGACCGGATCCTGCCCGCCGCGACTCCGCCGCTCGGCGCCAACGCGCGCATCCTGATCGCGCTCGGTCTCGCCCTGGTCGGCGGGATGATCGGCGCCGCGATCGGCAGCCTGCTGGCGCGCTCCAAGCCCTCCGCCGTGGCCCGCCGCGCCGAAGCCGCCGCCGCCCGCGCCGCGGCGTCCGCCGAGGCCGCCGAGCCCGTGGCCGCCCTCGCCGCCGCCGACGCGCCGGGCTTCATCGACATCTCCCAGCTCGACCTCGACGAGGAGACGCGCAGCCCCTTCGCGCCCGTGGAGCCCAAGCCGGCCGACCGCACCGAGGCCCCCGTCATCGAGGCGGCCCCGGAGGCCGCCGCCGCCGAACCGGAAGCCGTGGAATCGGAAGCCGAGCCCGAACCCGCGCTCAAGCCCGCCCGCCGGCCCGATCCGGCCTATTTCCCGCTGCCGGCCGCTTTCCCGGTCCCCGGCGGGGCCGCCGCCCAGCGGCTGATCGCGGCGGAGCTCGACGACCTGTCGCACCTCGAACTTATCGAGCGCCTGGCGCTCTCCCTCCAGAAGCGGCGGCAGGATGCGCCGGTCTATCTCGACGCCCCCTCGGCCGAGGCCCTGGCGATCGAGCCCGAGGCCGAGCCCGCGGCGGAAGCCGCCGCGCCGCCGGCTCCGCAGGTCCCGTCCTATTACCCGCCCGCGCCCGAGCCCGTCGCCGCCCGGCCCGCCGCGCCTGCCCCGGCCACGGCAGAGCCCAGCGAACCCGGCGCCGCCATCGCGCTGTTCCCCGAGCCGACCGCCGCTGCGCCGCGGCAGGATTCGGCGGCGACCGAGCGCGCCCTGCGCGACGCCCTGTCCGCGCTCCAGCGGATGAGCGGCGCGGCCTGACCGAGTCGCTTGCGGGAAGCGCCCGCAAGTGCGATAATCCACCTGTACCCAAGCGCGCACGAACGCGCCCCGGTGGCCCTTGGCTCCGCTGTTCGCGGTTGCAAAATTGCCTTACTGTCGTCATGGGGGCCGTTCGCGCCGAATCCGCCGCTTTTGCGGCCGGGCGAGTCGCGCTTCAACGCCCGGGAAGACGCGGTTTTCACCGCAGCCAGCGGGCCGACGACAGGATGGATTTATCGATGGGTTTTCCGGCGCCTCAGGGCCTCTATGATCCGCGTAACGAACATGACGCCTGCGGCGTCGGCTTTGTCGCCCATATCAAGGGCGCGAAAAGTCATGCGATCATTACCCAGGCGCTCGAGATCCTGAAAAACCTCGACCACCGCGGCGCGGTGGGCGCCGATCCCCTGCTGGGCGACGGCGCGGGCATCCTGATCCAGACCCCCGACGCCCTGTTCCGCAAGTGGGCGGCCGGCGCCGGCGTCACCCTGCCGGCGGCGGGCGACTATGCCGTCGCCATGTGCTTCCTGCCGCAGGACGAGGCGAGCCGCGAGCTGATCGTCGCCACCTTCGAGAAGTTCATCGCCAAGGAAGGGCAGAAGCTGATCGGCTGGCGCGACGTGCCGGTGACGATCGACGGCCTAGGCAAGGCCGTGCTCGAATCGATGCCGATGATCCGCCAGTGCTTCGTCGGCCGGGGCGAGAACTGCGACGACCAGGACGCCTTCGAGCGCAAGATCCTGGCGATCCGCAAGCAGACCCAGAACCCGCTCGCCGCCTTGGCCGAGAAGCACGGCCTGCCGGGCATCGCCGACCTCTACATGCCGAGCTTCTCCAGCCGGACGATCGTCTACAAGGGCCTGCTTCTGGCGACCCAGGTCGGCAGCTTCTACGACGACCTGCGCGATCCGGACTGCGTCTCGGCGCTCGGCCTCGTCCACCAGCGGTTCTCGACCAACACCTTCCCGAGCTGGAAGCTGGCGCACCCCTATCGCTTCATCGCCCACAACGGCGAGATCAACACGGTGCGCGGCAACGTCAACTGGATGAACGCGCGCCGCCGCACGATGGAATCGGAGCTACTCGGCCCCGACCTCGACAAGCTGTGGCCGATCATCCCGCACGGCCAGTCGGACACCGCCTGCCTCGACAACGCGCTCGAGCTGCTGCTCGCGGGCGGCTACTCCCTCGTCCACGCGATGATGATGTTGATCCCGGAAGCCTGGGCCGGCAACCCGCTGATGGACCCCAAGCGCCGCGCCTTCTACGAGTTCCACGCCGCGCTGATGGAGCCCTGGGACGGCCCCGCCGCCGTCGCCTTCACCGACGGCCGCCAGATCGGCGCGACGCTGGACCGCAACGGACTGCGCCCGGCGCGCTTCCTCGTCACCGACGACGACCTGGTGGTCATGGCCTCGGAGAGCGGCGTCCTGCCGATCAAGGAGGACAACATCGTCCGCAAGTGGCGGCTCCAGCCGGGGCGGATGCTGCTGATCGACTTCGAGCAGGGCCGGATCATCGAGGACGAGGAGATCAAGGCGGGCCTCGCGAACGAGCACCCCTATGAGGAGTGGCTGGAAAGCGCCCAGTACAACCTCAAGGACCTGGACCTGATCCAGCCCGAGCTGGCCGCCCTGCCGACCGAGACGACCACCCTGCTCGATCGCCAGCAGGCCTTCGGCTACACCCAGGAGGACGTGAACAAGTTCCTGGAGCCGATGGCCAAGCTCGGCGACGATCCGATCGGCTCGATGGGCCCCGATACGCCGATCGCCGTGCTGTCGCGCCGCAGCCGCCTGCTCTACGACCACTTCAAGCAGACCCTCGCCCAGGTCACCAACCCGCCGATCG
>Ga0066256_1004159_pt1 | contig 13116 bp, 15 predicted proteins | sample ThiBio_1000_biof_FD_87107 | JGI IMG/M metagenome (GOLD analysis project Ga0066256, IMG submission 87107) | Wastewater bioreactor microbial communities from Cape Town, South Africa - Thiocy_expt_1000_biof (version 2) | ecosystem: Engineered > Bioreactor > Thiocyanate-remediating >...
CGCCCGTCCTTGAAAGATGCCCGCCGCCTGGTGTAGGCGGGCGGCATGAGCGAAGAGAAACCGGACATGGCCATGCTGCTCAAGGCGCTGGCAGACACGCCGAAGCGGGACAACAGCGCCTATCACCAGGCGATCGCCGAGGCGCGGCGCGCTTTCGAGGCGGCGGAAGCGCGGCTTGGCGGGCCGGTCAAGGTGAAGATCAAGACCAAAACGAAAAGCAATGGCGATTATGTCGTCAAATGGACGTTCCGCCGGATGCCTTGACCGGCGGAACGATGCCGTCAGATCTTGCCTTTCCAGGGAACCAGCCGCCGCTCGGCCCATTTCATCAGCGTGGTCAGGATGAAGGCGAAGGCGGCGATGACCACGAGGCCGACGAAGACGACATCGGTGGCGAGGAAATTGGCGGCTGACATGATCATGTAGCCGAGGCCGGAGCGGGCGGCGATGAGTTCGGCGGCGACCAATGTCGACAGGCTGGCGCCGATGGCGATGCGCACGCCGGTCAAGATTTCCGGTAGGGCCGACGGAAAGACGATGGTGAAAAACACCTGCAGCGGCGTGGCGCCGAGCGAGCGGGCGGCGTTGATGCGCTCCACCGGCACCGAGCGGACGCCGGCCTGTGCCGCGTAGCAGATCGGCGCGAAGGTCGCGAGGCTGAGCAGCAGGATTTTCGACGCCTCGCCGATGCCAAGCCAGATGATCAGCAGCGGCAGATAGGCAAGCGGCGGCAGGCCCCAGTAGAGATCGATCGGCACGCCGAAAATGCCCTTGGCCCAGCGATTGAGGCCCATGGCGAGGCCGAGGGGAATGCCGAGCACGATACCGAAGGCAAGCGCCGCCCCGATGCGGCCAGCGCTGGCGAGGACATGGTCGGTGAGCGTGCCCTCGGCATAGCCGTCAATGGCGATCGACTGCAACTGATGCAGCACTTCCAGCGGCGAAGGCAGGAAGAGCGGCGAAACGAGGCCGAGCTGGCTTGCGGCGAACCACAGGCCGATCAATGCGGCGAGCGTCACCGTGCTGATCACGGCGGTGCCGGTGCGGGGTGCGCGTCGGGGTTTTTGCGGACGCGGAGGCGCATCGGCGTCACGCAGGGTCTCATTGGTTTCCAGGGCGAGACTCATGGATCGTCCTCCGTAGGGGATCAAGCGGCGCGCGCCTCGGGCGCGGCGTGGATGAGGGCGCGCAATTCGCTGCGCAGCGCGATGAAGGCGGGATCGGCGAGGATGTCGTCGGCCTCGCCCGTTTCGGCGAAACGGCGCACGAAATCGGCGTCGTAACGGGCAACGATGCGGCCGGGGCGCGGCGACATGACGAGGATATGGGTGCCGAGCAGCAACGCTTCCTCGATGGAATGGGTGATGAAGAACACCTGCTTGCCGGTGCTCGCCCAGATCGAGGCCAGCAATTGCTGCATCGTCTCGCGGGTCAGGCTGTCGAGCGCGCCAAAGGGCTCGTCCATCAGCAGGATACGCGGATCGGTGGCCAGCGCGCGGGCAATGCCGACGCGCTGGCGCATGCCGCCGGAGAGCTCATAAGGCGACTTGTCCTCGAAGCCGGAAAGACCGACGAGATCGAGAAGCTCGTGCGCGCGCTCGCGCCGCTGGCGGGCCGGCACGCCGCGATAGCGCAGGCCCAGCGCCACATTGTCGGCGACACTCGACCAGGGCAGCAGCGTATCCTTTTGGAAGACGACGCCGCGATCGCCGCCAGGGCCGTGGATTTCCTGTCCATCGAGCAGGATTTTGCCGTCTGTCAGCGGCAGGAAGCCGGCGATGGCGTTCAGCAGCGTCGATTTTCCGCAACCGGACGCGCCAAGCGCCACGACGATCGACCGGGCGGGAATGGTAAAGGACACCCGGTCGAGGGCGTGGACCTCCTGCCCATCGGCGGCGGCATAACGGACAGTCGCGTTTCGGATATCGAGCATGGCGTTTTCCTTTGTGCGGGAGGCGACGAGCCTTGCCTGTGCATTCTTCGCGGCTTGATGAGATATTCCTTGTGGATGATGCCGTTGCCGCACTTCCTTCTCCCCCGCGGGGAGAAGGATTGGGCGAGGGCTAAACCTTATTCGGAAGCCAGCACCGCCGCCGCATATTGCGGGTCGACAAACCCGGCATAGCTCTCCTTGACGGCGGTGATCTTGCGCTGCTCCTTAAGGAAGGCGGCGGTGTCCTTCAGCGTCTTGGCGACGCCGCCGGCCTCGCCGCCGCCGAGCCAGGCATCGGTCACCTGCTCGCGCAGCGGCACGGCGACGGTCGCCTTCAGGCGCTCGGCGTTTTCGGCCGGTGTGCCGCCCTGCAGCTTGGCGATCAGCTTGGCGTTTTCGGACTCCGGCCCCCAGCTCTTGGGGTCGTTGACGTAAGAGGTATAATACTGGTCGATCAAGCCGACATATTTGCTGACGAATTCCTTGTTGTCTCTAGCGAATTCATCGGTCACCACCAGCGCGCCGAAGACCGGGGCGCCGCGTTTGGCGACCTCGCCCGAGGTCAGGAACACATGGCCGTCCTTCTTCAGTTCCGACAGCGCCGGATCCCAGACGAAGGCGCCGTCGATATCGCCGCGCTTCCAGGCGGCGACGATTTCCGGCTGCGGGATGGCGATGACCTGGGTGTCCTTCTCGGTCAACCCCTCCTGCTTCAGCACGGCGAGAAGCTGGTAATGGTCGGTGGAGACGGGGGCCGCGGCGAATTTCTTGCCCTTGAGATCGGCCGGCCCCGTGATATCCGGGCGCACGACGAAGGCCTCGCCCTCGCCCGAGCCGCCGGTGATATAGACGCCCTTGACCTTCAGTTCGCGGCTGGCGGCGGCCGCATAGGGGCTGGAGCCGACATCGCCGATCTGCACGTCGCCCGAGGCGATGGCGGCGAAGATCTCGGCGCCGGAATTGAAACGGCGGAACTCGATATCCCAGCCGGTCTGGCGGGCGAGGTCGCCATTGGCGATGCCGACGACATAGGGCGAAGCACCCGTCTGATAGGCGACGACCACTTTCCTGGCGTCGGCCGCGGCGGCATCGGAAAGAATGCCCGTCACGAGCAGGCCGAGGATGGAGAGAAACAGTTTCTTGCGCATGGATGTCGCCCCTTGGTTCGATCAGCCTGTCCAGCAGGCGACTTCAATAATGATATTAATCCATAGATTTTATAGAAATCAGCGTTTCATTTTCGTCCGGCCTGGGAAACAAAAATTCGCCGCGCCGGAGAAACACGGTGACGAGTTTCCCGCAGCGCCGGTCTTCGCCATTGCGCGGGCACGAGGCAGATCTGCCCACTGGCCGCCCAGCGATGGAACAAAAGCGGGGGTTTGCGGGTATTGTCGCCAGACCCGCCGCCAACGCCCGGAGTACCGTCCATGGGGTTCTTTACGCCGCGTCAGACCGATGCCGCCGCCATGCCGCTGCAATCGGTCTTCCTTCCCTTCCCCTTCGTCTGCTTCCCGCTGGCGCTGGTGACCGATATCGCCTTCTCCCAGACGGCGAATGTGATGTGGCAGAATTTTTCCGCCTGGCTGCTGTTTGCCGGACTGGTATTCGGGGCCGTGGCGCTTGTTGCCGGGCTGATCGATCTCATGCGGCCGCGCACGCGGCCCCTGCGGCCCGGCTTCGGCGCCGTTCTTCTTTACCTGATCATTCTGGCGCTCGCCGTGCTCAACAGCCTGATCCATGCCGGCGACGGCTGGACGGCGGTGGTGCCCTATGGGCTGGCGCTGTCGGCGGTCACCTTCGTTCTCATCGTGCTGGCGGTCGGCGTGTCCGCCGGCCGTTATGCCAAGCTCGCCTGGAGGGTTTGATGACCGTCTCGCCCCTGTTTTCCGTCTCCGCGCTGGCGCTTGCCCTCACGGCGGGCGCAGCCTTCGCCGAGGATTTCGACATCTCACAGCAGATCGGCCCCGATCCGGTGTTGCCCGAGCCCAGCCTGATGCTGGTGCCGGACAACAAGGTCGCCAAGGTGATCGGCTGGAAGGAAGGCGAGGCGCCAAGCGTTCCCGAGGGCCTGGCGATTGCCGCCTATGCCAGGGATCTCGCCAATCCGCGCACCATCCATACCTTGCCGAACGGCGACGTGCTGGTCGTGCAGTCGCGCGGGCCGGACAGCGAGCCGCTGTCGCGCCCGAAGGATGCCGTGCGCGGCTGGATCATGGCATTGTCGCATGGCGACGGCGGTCCCAAGAAGGAGAGCAACACCATAACCCTTCTGCGCGACGGAAATCGCGACGGCACCGTCGATGAACGTCATGACCTTTTGACCAAGCTCGATTCGCCCTTCGGCGTCGCCTGGGCCGACAATACGCTCTATGTCGCCACCACCAGCGCCATCCTCGCCTACCCCTACGAACTCGGCCAGACGGAGATCAAGGCGAAACCGAAGGTGCTGACGCCATTGCCGGGCGGCCCGATCGACCACCACTGGACCAAGGATCTGGCGCTCAGCCCGGATGGCAAGCTGCTCTATGTCTCGGTCGGCTCGAATTCGAACATCGTCGAAAACGGGCTGGAGGCGGAAAAGGGCCGGGCCGCCATCTGGCAGGTCGATCGCGCCACGGGCGCGGCCCGCGTCTTCGCCTCCGGCATGCGCAATCCGAACGGGTTGAGCTTCAATCCACAATCCGGCCAGCTCTGGGCCGTGGTCAACGAGCGCGACGAGCTGGGGCCGAACCTGGTGCCCGACTACATGACCTCGGTGAAGGACGGCGCGTTCTACGGCTGGCCGTGGAGCTATTATGGCGATCACGTCGATGCCCGCGTGCATCCGCCACGGCCGGATATGGTCGAGAACGCGATCAAGCCGGATTATGCGCTGTCGAGCCATGTCGCGGCCCTCGGGCTCACCTTTTCCATGGGCTCCGCCTTGCCCGCCGCCTATGCCAACGGCGCCTTCGTCGGCGAGCATGGGAGCTGGAACCGGAAAATCTTCAACGGATACAAGGTTGTCTACGTGCCTTTCGAGAACGGCAAGCCGAATGGCAAGGCGCAGGATGTGGTCACCGGTTTCCTGCAGGGCGACAAGGCCCGCGGCCGCCCGGTCGGCCTCGGCATCGACGGCACCGGCGCGCTGCTGATCGCCGACGATGCCGGCAACACCGTCTGGCGCGTCTCCTCCGCCGACGGCAAGGTGACCCCCGCCCCCGTCGGCACCGACCAGATACCGCAACCGAGCCCAACCGAGGCAATGCCGGCCGCCCCGTCAGAGGGCGGCGCCAGCGTCAACCCGCCCTCGCCGACCAACGTCGCGCCGGCGACGCTGCCGCAGTGAGGCAGGGCAATCGCCTATGAAGCAAGCCGGCCGCTCCAAGGCCCCTTCTCCCCTCGGGGGAGAAGGCGATGGCGGCATGGTCCTGCCTGGTTAGAAAGGACTTTTCTTACCGCCGCCGAAGACCATCCACAAACACATCCACCATCCTCAATGCCGTCGGATGCCAGTCCGGGCTGCTCTGGGCGTAGAAGATGCCGAGCAACGTCCGCAACAGATCTTCGGCGGGGATGTCGTCGCGGATGGCGTCGGCGGCGACGGCGCGGTCGCGCAGGGTGCGCAGTGCGCCGAGCATGCGTTCGTAGCTATAGGCCTTGAGGTCGGAGGAGCCGTGGGCGGCGAGTTGCAGGGCTTCGATCATACCCTTCTTGGCGGCCACCAGCCGGATATTTGCCTGCAGCCAGGTTTTCAGCGCCTCGACGGGATCGGCCTCACCCGCCAGCTTTTCGGCGAGTTCGCCGAGCAGATCGACCTCGTGGCGATAGACGGCCTCGAACAGGGAGTCGCGCGTCGGGAAATGCCGATAGAGCGTGCCGATGCCGACGCCCGCCGCCCGCGCCACTGCCTCCAGGCTCGCCTGCCCGGCGCCGGCGCTGAAAATCTCGGCGGCGGCAGCCAGCAGCCGCTCGCGGTTGCGCAGCGAATCGGCACGGGGCTTGCGTCTTGTCTTTGCGGTCTCGTGTTCCATCTGACTGAAAAAAGCTTGCCCTCTTGCTAAACGGAGGCACCCTCCGTATATTGCCGCCTGCATCGCGACGACGCAAAGCCCGTCGCCTGCCGCTCCCCGCGGCTTCGATCCGTCATAGCACTTTCTCTGAATGGAGTATCCCCATGACACTCTCCATCAGCCTCACCGTCAATGGCCAGCCGCGCGCCATCGCGCTCGACGACCCGCGCGTGACGCTACTCGACCTGTTGCGCGAGCGCCTTCACCTGTCCGGCACCAAAAAGGGCTGCGATCGCGGCCAATGCGGCGCCTGCACCGTCCTGGTCGACGGCCGGCGCATCAATGCCTGCCTGTCGCTGGCCGCCACCCTTGACGGCGCAAGCGTCACCACCATCGAAGGCCTTGCCGAGGGCGAGGCGCTGCATCCGGTGCAAGCCGCCTTCATCGCCTGCGACGGTTTCCAATGCGGCTATTGCACGCCCGGACAGATCATGAGCGCCGTTGGCCTGATATCGGAGGGCCATGCCGGCGACGATGCCGAGCGGGTGCGCGAACTGATGAGCGGCAATCTCTGTCGATGCGGCGCCTACAAAGGCATCACCGAGGCAGTGCTCCAGGCGCAGCGCGAGATGACCGCCGAGACTGGGAGGGACGCGGCATGAACCGCTTCGATTTCCTCCGACCCACAGGCCTGACTGAAGCCATTGCCGAGGGCGGCAAGCCCGGCTCCGCCTATCTCGCCGGCGGCACCAATCTCGTCGACCTGATGAAGATCGGCGTCTCGCGGCCGGAACGGCTCGTCGATATTTCCCGCTTGCCCGGCCTCGACCGCATCGACTGGCTGGAGGACGGGTCGGTGCGCATCGGCGCGCTGGTGCGCAATGCCGATCTCGCCTATGATATCCGCTTTGCGAGCGCCTTTCCGGCGGTGGCCGAAGCGCTGCTTTCCGGCGCATCTGCGCAATTGCGCAATGCCGCCACGCTCGGCGGCAACCTGATGCAGCGCAACCGCTGCGCCTATTTCCAGGACGGGGCGAGCGCCTGCAATCGCCGCGTTCCCGGCTCCGGCTGCGACGCATTGCACGGCGAAAATCGGCTGCATGCCGTGCTCGGCTGGAGCGAAAATTGCATCGCCACCCACCCATCGGATGTCTGCGTGCCCTTGGTGGCGCTGGATGCCGTGGTCGAGATCGAGGGGCCGCAAGGGCCGCGCGAGATCGCGCTCGATGCACTGCATCGCCTGCCTGGCGATACGCCCGAACTGGAAAACGCCCTGCTTCCCGGCGAACTGATCGTCGGCCTGCGCCTGCCGGCCGAGGCCAAGGCTTTTGCGGCCAAGGCGCGGTATCTGAAGCTGCGCGAGCGCATGTCCTATGCCTTCGCCGTCGTTTCGGCCGCGGCCATGCTGACGGTGGAGGATGGGCGCATCCGCGAAGCGCGGCTGGCGCTCGGCGCGGTCGCGGCCAAACCGTGGCGGGCGCGGGCGGCGGAAGCCTCGCTCATAGGCGCCTTGCCGGATACGGAAGCTTTCGCCGGAGCGGCGGCGCTGGCGTTGGCCGAGGCAAAGCCTTCCGGCGCCAATGAATTCAAGATCGAGCTGGCGCGCCGCATCCTTGTGCGAGCGCTGACCCTTGCGATGGAAGGCACGCCGGCGGTGATGCCCGCTTTGCCCGCCTCGCCCTTCTCGACCCATACGGGAGATCGCCATGTCGCCTGACGCCATTCCCATGAGCACCGGCCGCTACGGCTCGAATGCCGGCCAGCCGCTGACCCGCCGCGACGGCGTGCTGAAGGTGACCGGCCGCGCCACCTATGCCGCTGACAATACGCCGGACGGCCTTCTCTATGCCGTCACCGCCGTTTCGACCATCGCCCGCGGCCGGGTGGCCTTTCTCGATGTCGCGGCGGCGGAGGCCCATCCCGGCGTCGTTGCCGTGATGACGCCGGCCAACCGGCCGCCGCTGTTTCACGATCCCGAGGAGAAGATGCCGCCCTTCGGCTTCCGCGTCGAGGTGCTGCAGGATGACGGCGTGCGCTACGTCAACCAGCCGATCGCGCTGGTCGTCGCCGAGACGCTGGAGGCGGCGACGGAAGCGGCCGTGCTGCTTGCGCCCCGCTATGCGGCCGAGCCCGCCCGCACCGATCGCGCCAGCGGCGAGCGCTATGCGCCGCCGGCCGTCGGCGTCGGCGGCTCGCCGCGCACGGCCCATGGCGATCTCGACGCCGGTTTTGCCCGCGCCGCGCGCATCGTTGCTGCCGAATACGAGACGCCGGCGCAATATCACAACGCCATGGAGCCGCATGCCGTGGTCGCCGCCTGGGACGGCGACAAGGTGACGATCGACATGCCGAACCAGGCGATGGCGCTGAGCTGCGCCGCCTATGGCGCCTATTTCGGCATTCCCGCCGAAAACGTCGTCATCCGCTCGCCCTTCCTCGGCGGCGGCTTCGGCTCCAAGGCGATCCTCAACGGGCCGCAACTGCTGGCCATCCTCGCCGCGCGCCAGCTCGGCCGGCCGGTCAAGCTGGCGCTCAGCCGGGCCCAGATGTACGGTCCGGTCGGCCATCGCGGCCAAACCTGGCAATCGCTGCGCCTCGGCGTGGACGAGGACGGGCGCCTGACGGCGCTGCATCACCATTCGCTCTCCGCCACCTCCAGCTTCGATGATTTCCTCGAACCCGCCGCCAATGCCGCGCTGCCGCTTTATGCCAGCCCGGCGATCCTGGTCGAGCATGAGGGCCTGCGCCTCGACACCGGCACGCCGGGGCCGATGCGCGCGCCCGGCGAAGCCAGCGGCTCGGCGGCGCTCGAAATCGCCATCGACGAGGCGGCCGAGGCCTGCGGCATGGATCCGCTCGTCTTTCGCCTCGCCAATTACGCCGAAACCGAACCCGGCAGCGGCCGGCCCTTCTCCTCCAAGGCGCTGCGCGAATGCTATGCCGAGGGCGCGAAACGCTTCGGCTGGTCGAAGCGCCCGCTGCAGCCGCGCCAGATGCGCGACAAGAACGGTTTCCTGCTTGGCTGGGGCATGGGCACGGCGGTGTTTCCCTGCCCGCATTTCCCGGCCTCGGCGCGGGCGACACTGCGCGCCGACGGCAGCGCCCTGATCGAGACCGCCGGCGCCGACATGGGCCAGGGCGCCTGGACGGCGCTGGCCCAGATCGGGGCGGAGGCGCTCGGCCTCGATCCAGATCAGGTCGAGTTCCATTCCGGCCTCTCGACCTTGCCGGATGGCGGCGTCGCCGGCGGTTCCGGCCATACGGCCAGCGCCGGCCTGGCCTTGCACGAAGCCGGCATCGACGCCATCGCCCGGCTGACGGAGCTTGCGCTCAACGACCCCGCCTCGCCGCTGTACGGCGCCGGCAATATTGGCGTCACCGCCCGCAACGGTCGCCTGCACCGCCGCGACGACGAGGCGCGCAGCGAAGCCTATGCCGACATCCTCACCCGCGCCGGGGCGCGCGAGGTGGTCGGCACGGCGAAATCGGCGCGCGATCCGGCGGTCGCCGCCGCGCATGCCATGTATTCGCATGGCGCCGTCTTCGCCGAGGTGACCATCGACCCCGATCTCGGGCAGATCCGGGCGACGCGCCTCGTCGGCGCCTTCGCCGCCGGGCGGATCATCAATCCGCTGACCGTGCGCAGCCAGTATTATGGCGGCATGATCTGGGGCGCCTCCTTCGCGCTGCATGAGGAGGCGGTCACCGACCATCGCACCGGGCGAATCATGAATGCCGATCTCGCCGAATACCATGTGCCCGTGAATGCCGACGTGCCGTCGCTGGAGGCCATCCTCGTGCCGGAGGACGATGCCTACGTCAATCCGATCGGCGTCAAGGGCGTCGGCGAAATCGGCGTCACCGGCACAGTCGGCGCCATCGCCAATGCCATCTGGCATGCGACAGGCGTGCGGGTGCGGCGTTTCCCGGTTCGCATCGAGGATTTCCTGGCAGTGTAGATCCGGAACAATCGCACCGGTCGCGCGATTAGACCAGCGAGACGTTCGACACGGAGGAATGGACCATGGCAAACGCGAGGAAGTGGTCGCAGGACGTTACCGAACATAGCGATGCGCTGGACCTGAGAAGGGGCGTTTTCCGGCAAGGCAGCGCGAAAAAGATTGCGCAATCCCTGAAGCGCTCCGCCGAGGACAGCGACCGGCGCAAGGCCAGCCCCTTCCGCTCGGCCATGTCGATGCTGACATTCTATATCAACCGCGCCGGCGACCAGCTTTCCGACAGCCGCCGCGCGACGCTGGAAAAGGCCAAGGACGAATTGCGCAAGGCCTTCGGCAGAAAACCGAAGGCAAAACATTGACAGGGCGGAAAATCATGACCGAACCGGAGACCTACTTGTTTTCCGAGAGCGACTGGGTGCCGAACCATCCCATGCTGCCGGTGTTGCTCTATCGTCATGCCCTGTCGCCGCAGCGCGACCGCGCGGACGCATTCGAGTCCATGTTCGAGAAGGCCGGCTGGACAGGGCTGTGGCGCAACGGCATTTTCAACTACCAGCATTATCACACCGGCGCGCATGAGGTGCTGGGCATCGCCCGTGGCGAAGGTCTGGTGCTGATCGGCGGCCCCGATGGAGCGCGGCTGGAGGTGCAAGCCGGCGATTGCCTGGTGCTGCCGGCCGGAACCGGGCATATGCGCCTTGCCGCCAGCGACGATTTCCTCGTCGTCGGCGCCTATCCGCCTGGACAACACGCCGACATCCAGAAGAGCGCCCCCTCTGCCGAGGGCCGCGACCGCATCCGCATCCTGCCCTTGCCGGATAGCGATCCGCTGTATGGCCCGGATGGGCCGTTGATGCGGCTTTGGCGAAAGGCAGCGGCCTGAAGGGGTTTCAGGATTGTCGTCGTCAACTGCTCTTCATCCGCCGCCGCATGACCGGCCAGGGAACCAGACAGGCTGCCGACAACACCACGCCGAAAACGATGGCTGCGCCGGCGGTCACCGCCGAGGGAGCATGTGTCCAGATGTTTTCCCAATGGGGGGTGACGAAGTCGGCGGTATTGAAGCCTTCCCCGGAATAGACGCAGCCGATCAGCGACGCGCCATGCTGCACCATGTCGGCATCGATGCGCGAGGCGAGTTCGCCGGCCCGATCCGCCACTGAAGGCATGCCGCGCATATGCAGGAGCAGCGCCCGTTCGGCCGAAAGATAGGCATGCGAACATTCGTTGAAAGGGCTGGACTCGTCGCTGATCGCCCCCGGCGCCAGGCCCCAGCCACAATAGGAAAACTCGATGGCCGCATAATTCATCAGCCGGCGGAAATCCGGATCGGTCTCGACGACGCTGCGCGCGAGCGCGAGAATTTCGGCGCGATAGGCGGAGAGAACCAGCAATTCGCCATGGCTGGCGCTGGGAAAACCGAGACCGCTGCCGCTGGCGACGGGCCGGTTCGAATGGGCGGCGGCGGGACAGGCAAAGGCGAGAAGCAGGAGGAGAAAGGTGGCGGCGGCCCGCATCCGATGCATGGGATCAACCTCCGCTGAAGCGGCCGCGCCAGGCACAATCGCCAGGCACAATCGCTTGAAAGCCTGCGGATGCCGGATGCGGCACCCGCAGGAACGATGTCAACGCGCCGAAGCGCCGAGGCGATAGAGGCCCTGTGCGCGAAGCTGCTTTTCGGCGAGGAAGCCGAAGGCGAGCGCCAGCACGGTCCAGATCGTGATCTGCAAGCCGACCGTCGCCAGCCGGAAATTATACAGGTCGAGCGCGCGGAAATTCTCCGGCACTTCGTTGATCGAGGGCAGCAAGGCCTGGACGATTGCGATGAAGACGACATAGGCGATGCCGGCGACGATAGCCGCATTCCAGCCGCTCCAGCGATGGGCGAGATTGCGCGCCAGCGCAAAGGCGAGCACCGCACCGGCGATGGAGGCGACGAGCATGGCGAAATACAGCTCGGTGCGCATGCCGATCGTCTCGGGGTTCCCGACCGCCGGCGGGTTCGGCGGATATTTCAGGTCCGGAACCAGGATCAGCGCCAGGAAGAAGACCACGCCGAGGCAGGCCGACAGCGCCCGCGGGCTCAGGCCCCCGGCAGCACGGCCATAAAGGCTGGCGAAGACCAGCGAGAGAATGCCGCCCATGGCGACGCTGTAGGTCATGACGCCGGTGAACAGGCCGATGCCGGCCTGGGTGGCGCGGCTCACGACTTCCGGTTCTTCGGGCTCACCGGCCGCAGCCGCCATCTTCTCCTCGAAGGCAATGGCCCTGTCGACCTGCGGCTCTCCGAACACCCGGGCGAAGCCGAATGCCAACAGGCCAGCGATCACGCCGGCAATCATGCCGCGTAGCAAAAGTTGTCCGACCAAGGGAGCCTCCCGTCAGTGGCAGGGGAACCCGAGCAGATGACGGCCGTCATGCACGAATTCGTGGACTTCAAGGCCGGAAGCGAGGCGCATCGCACCCTCTTCGGTGCTGATGAAATAAAGCGCCAGCAGCATCAGCAGCCCGCCGAACAGCGCCCAGGGGAAAATCTGGGCCACGGGAATGGGGGTGGTGACGGAACCGGTGGAATAAGTAATGCCAGACAATGAAGTCCCTCCTCGAATTGCGCGTTCCATTACGGACTTTGCGGCGTTCAGGGTCTGGCTCCCGCATGGCATACGGTGACAGTGGCGCGACCGCGCCAGATTCTCACTGGCTTCCTGAAAACAGCGCTCAAGATGTAACAGCGGTCAGAATGCACTGTCAACACGGCATGGGCATGCTAGGAAACGACATGCATCGGCCGGAAAGGGACCAGATTTGAGCAAGTTGACACGCCTCACCCTCGTCTGCCGGGGCGCGACCGAGGCCAACCGCAAAAGCATCTTCGGTCTCGACGCGTCCTTGCTGCCGCAGGAGGCGGTTCGTGCCACCTTGCGCCTCGCCGCCGTCACGCCAAGGCCGGACATGATCGTCAGCGCGCCGGAAGCGGCCGCGCGCGAAACGGCGGGCGGCCTTGGGCCGGCGCCCGGGCCGGGCGTGGCGGCGTGGGCCGCCGCCGCCTCCATTGCCGTTGGTGGCATGCTGGGCGGCGTGGCGGTGGCGCTGGTGCGCCTGAACATGCGGTGCCTGCTGGGCCAGTCGCTGGACGGCGACGCGACGGCGGAGCTGGTGCGCGTCATCCGCGCCGTCCCCTCCATTGACGACGTGCGCTACGTGCACACGCAGTACCTGTCGCCCACCACCT
>Ga0066256_1004160_pt1 | contig 13109 bp, 14 predicted proteins | sample ThiBio_1000_biof_FD_87107 | JGI IMG/M metagenome (GOLD analysis project Ga0066256, IMG submission 87107) | Wastewater bioreactor microbial communities from Cape Town, South Africa - Thiocy_expt_1000_biof (version 2) | ecosystem: Engineered > Bioreactor > Thiocyanate-remediating >...
AGAATCGCCACGCAAAGGGACTGACAGCGCGTCAGAGGCTTCGAGGGCCGCTGTCCGATTGACAGGCCCATCCTGAACGGGTGTCCGCCCTTAGAAAATCCATTATATTTCAATAACATATATGGAGATTGGTGCCTCAGGAGGGACTCGAACCCCCACACCCTCGCGGATAACAGATTTTGAGTCTGTCGCGTCTACCGGTTCCGCCACTGAGGCAACGGCGCGGCACTATAGCGGCGGCGAGCCCCCCGTCAACGGACGCTGGACACACCCACCCGCCCAACTATTGCTACGCTGCGACACGATGATCGGCCGCGCCCCGAAGCTATGGTTCCCAGCCGGGGGGCCTATTGTCGGAACACGCGGCCAAATCCAATTCACGATCCAACTCTCTGGAATTCGGAGTGACGGGTGGGGAGCCTCACGGCGTCCATGCTGCTTGCTGTCGTCTTCAGCGGCATTCTCGCCAGAGCCCTGCCGATCGCCCTGCCACTGCCTCTCGTTCAAATAGGTCTCGGCGCCGCCATCGGAAACATCGCGGACCTCCGCGTCGTGCTCGAGCCCCACATCTTCTTTCTGCTCTTTCTGCCGCCCCTCTTGTTCCTCGACGGATGGCGCATCCCGAAGGAAGGACTGTTCCGAGACAGGGGTACGATCCTGGAGCTGGCGCTCGGCCTCGTCGTATTCACCGTGCTCGGCGTCGGGCTTCTCATCCACTGGATGATCCCGTCGATGCCGCTGGCGGTCGCGTTCGCGCTGGCGGCCATCCTCTCTCCGACGGATCCGATCGCCGTTTCCGCCATTGCAGCCCGCGTTCCCATTCCCAAGCGGCTCATGCACATTCTGGAAGGCGAGTCGCTGCTCAATGATGCATCGGGCCTCGTCTGCATGCGTTTTGCCGTCGCCGCGGCGCTGACGGGCACTTTCTCCCTCGTCTCCGCATTCGGCACCTTCGTGTGGCTCGCGATCGCGGGCATTGCGATCGGCGTCGGCGTGACGTGGATCATCATGAAGGCGAAGGACTATGCCTCGCGCCGCCTCGGCGAGGAGAGCGGATCGCAAATCCTCATCAGCCTGCTCATTCCATTCGGCGCCTATCTGCTCGCGGAGCACTTTCACTGCTCCGGCATTCTCGCGGCCGTCTCGGCCGGCATCACCATGAGCTATGCCGAGCAGAGCGGGCAGGCACTTGCCGTTACGCGCGTGCGGCGCGCCGCGGTGTGGGACCTTCTGCAGTTTTCACTCAACGGGATCATCTTCGTCCTGCTCGGCGAGCAGCTTCCGAGCATCGTCGGCAAGGCAGCGGACGCATTGCGCGACGCCGGTCACCATCACTGGATCTGGCTGCCGCTCTACGTCATCATCATCAACGCGGCGCTCGCGGCCCTGCGCTTTGCATGGGTCTGGGTGTCCTTCCGCTTCACGATGTACAGAGCGCGGCGAAATGGCAGCGCCCTCCAGAACCCGGGCTGGCGACTGATCGCCGCGACATCGCTCGCCGGTGTGCGCGGCGCAATCACGCTCGCCGGCATCCTCACGCTGCCGCTCGGAATGCCCGACGGTACACCATTCCCGGCCCGAGACCTCGCGATCTTCCTCGCTACGGGCGTGATCATCATGTCGCTCATCGCGGCGAGCATCGGGCTGCCGTACCTCCTCAAAGGGCTGAAGCTGCCGCAGGAGACCTCGAACAGTCGCCAGGAGAATATTGCCCGCGCCGCCGCCGCCCGCGCGGCCATCAAGGCCATCGAGCGCAAGCAGCACGAGATGGGGCAGGGGCGCAGCGACGCGAACCTCTATGCAGACGCCGGCGCGCGTCTCATGGATCTCTATCGCGAGAGGATCGATGGACGCGCCAAAACGGGTGAAAATGCCGAGTTCGTACGGCACGTCGAGGAGATCGAGCACCGCTTGCGCATGGAAGGCCTCAAGGCCGAGCGCGACGAGCTGTTCCGGCTCGCCCGCTCACGCCGCGTGTCGCACGATCTCGTTCGCAAGCTCGTGCGCGAGATCGACCTGATGGAAGCGCGCTATGCGCACTAGTGTGATGATCGAGAAATTCGCCGCATCTCGCCGCACCGTACTGAACGAATTTCTCGATCTGAATCACACGTGCAAATTTAGGCTTCTAGTGTCCCTTTTGATGCCGAAGTTCGCTCGGGACGCCAGCATCGACGTGGGGCGAACTTCGGCATCGGGACACTAGGGCGCAGGAAGCGCCTTCCTGCTCAGCCGCGGGCGCCCTCGGGGTTCAGCGCCTGCGCCGTGCCGATCATGCTGTCGCGCGTCGCGAGGCGCGCAAGCTCGTCCGTGCTCCAGCCGTCCGTGCCTTCAGGGCGCATGGGCAGAACGAGATAGCGGCAGTCGGCCGTGGAATCGACCACCCGTACCTCGACGCTGTCGGGAAGCTCCGTCCCGAACTCGGCGAGCACCGCGCGCGGCTCGCGCACGGTACGCGTCCTGTAGGCGCGCGACTTGTACCAGAGCGGCGGCAGGCCGAGGATCGTGCGCGGATAGCAGGAGCAGAGCGTGCACACGATCATGTGGTGCACCTTCGGCGTATTCTCGAGCACGACGAGCTTCAGGCCCGGCAGGTCCATGCCCATTTCCTGCACGCCGGCATTGCCGTCAGCGAGCAGGCGCGCCTTGTAAGCCGCATCCGTCCACGCGCGAGCGACGACGCGGGCGCCATTCTCGGGCACCTTGCCGTCCCACTCCTCGATCATGTCCTCGACCTCGCGCGCGGTGATGATGCCCTTCTGGATCAGCAGCTCGCGCATGGCGATCTCGAGGAACTCCCATTCCTCTGTCGGCTCCTTGATGTCCGGCTGGAAGGGGCCGTGATCGTGCGGATGGTCATGATCGTGGTGATGGTCGTGATCATGATCGTGGTCATGGTCGTCATCGTGGCTCATGCTGCCCTCCGCGCGCTATCGTCCGGCTCTAGTGTGATGATCGAGAAATTCGTCCGATCTCGCGGCACGGTACTGAACGAATTTCTCGATCTGAATCAAACTAGAAAGCATATGATCCTAGTGCCCCTTTTAATTCCGAAGTTCGCTCGGGACATCTGCATCGAGGTTTGGCGAACTTCAGAATTGGGACACTAGCCAGTGCTCGTAGATCTCGACGATCAGGCTGTCATTCGAGCCATAAGAGCCCTCGCCGGCCCAAAGCTCGTCCATGGTGAAGCGCACCCAGTATAGGGTCACTTCGGGCGTGTCGTACTGACCGACGGCAAGATGCTCGGGATTGTGGAACTCACCGAAGCGCCGCTCGACGACACCGTGCTTGCCGCGCAAGTACCACGGCGTGCGGATGTGGATGGGCTGCGGCCTGAGCGGGTGCTCCGCGCGCACTTTCACCGCCTGGCCGATCTCGAAAGCTGCCATCAGCATTTCTCCGACTGCTCGGCAACGCGCGATTTCACTTCCGCGAGCTTGGCGTCGATCTCGGCCTCGGTGACGACGCCTTTCTCGATGAGGAGGCCACGGAGCGCGTAGGCCCACTTCTCGTAGTAGCCGGCGGCATTGTAGTGCTCGGGCGTCAGGCTCTCGATCGTGCGGCGCATCTCGTCGACGACCCAGTAGCTCCTCGGATTGGCGCGCATGAGCTGCATCAGCGCATCGACCCGGCGCTCGGAAAGCGTCGGCACGTGCTCGTGATTGTCGACCGGCCCGCCGGCCTCGCCACCCATGTCGTGGACGCCACGCTCGGCCATGTCCGCCTCCTCTTCCATCCCGCCCGCCATCCTTGCGGCGGTTGGGTCGGCCCGTCAACCACACCCGAGCAGTATTGGCCCCCGGGACGCCGAATAGGCATTGCGCCGACCGGGTCCGCCCCGCTAAATCGCACGCCCGATCCGGGAGGGCTCTCATGCTTCGCGGCCTCTATGACTGGACTATGTCGCTTGCCGCCCGCAAGTCCGCGGAATGGTGGCTGGCCTTCATCGCCTTTGTCGAAAGCTCAGTCTTCCTGATCCCCGCCGATGTGCTCTACGTGCCCATGGCGCTCGCCTGGCCGGGAAGGGCGTACCGGTACGCGCTCGTGGCAACCGTCGCCTCCGTTCTCGGCGGGATTGCGGGCTGGACCATCGGCTACTATGCATTCGATGCGATCGCTAAGCCCGCCCTCGAGTTCTACGGAAAGTTCGAGGCCTTCGAGCAACTGCGTGCTTCCGCCGACGCAGATCTGATCCTCCTCCTGCTCATCACATCGGGGCTGTCGCATCTGCCGCCCATCAAGGTGGTGACCATCCTGTCCGGCGCGCTCCACGTGAATATCTGGCTGTTCATTGCTTCGGCGATCGTGGCCCGCGGCGCGCGTTTCCTCTTCCTCGCGTGGCTGCTGAACAGGTATGGCGTCACCATCCGCCATTTCATCGAGGAGCGCCTCGGCATGCTCGCCGCGCTCGGATGTGCGGCGCTCATTGGATTGTACGTGGTGGTGCGGTACGTGTCATAGAAGGAGCGCGTGCGCGATCGGGCGCATACGCGCGGCTCGACAGGAAACAGGGGATTCGAAATGGGCGCTATCGCGTATCCTCAGGCCGACGGTCTCTTCAAAAATCCGGCTTATTCGCATGTGGCGGTCGCGTCGGGTGCCCGCACGGTTTACATCTCCGGGCAGGTCGCGATGGACAGCCAAGGCAACCTGGTGGGTGCCGGCGACCTCGCCGCGCAGACCGAGCAGGTCATGCGGAACCTTGGCCTGGCGCTCGCGGCGGCAGGCGCGAGCTTCGCCGATGTCGTGAAGATCACGACCTACGTCGTGGACTACAAACCGGAGCATCGCGCCGTCATCGGCAAGGCGCGGACGCCGTTCTTTGCCGGCCGTGAGCCCCCGGCGAGCACGCTCGTCGGCATTTCAGCGCTGGCGGCGCCGGGATGGCTCATCGAGATCGAGGCCATCACCGTCGTCGGCTAGCGGTCGCCGCGAACTACCGTCCATAAAAGACGGGGGCTCGGGGGTGTCCCCCGCTTGGAGCGTGTGTCGAAAGCCCCTCACGCACCGCCGGCCCGGACTACCCCGCCAACACCACCAAGCCATCAACCTCCACTGCGCCCTGACCTTTCGCGCGCACGATGACTGGGTTGATCTCCGCTTCGGCGATCTTCGGCGCATCAGACAGCGCCAGATGTGAGATCGCGACGACGATCGCCGCCAGCGCTTCGAGATCGCCTTCCGGGAGTCCACGGAAGCCGCGCAGCGGCGCGAAGCCCTTGACCTCGGCGATCATGGCGCGCGCGGACGCCAGATCGACCGGCGCGGGCCGCACGGAGACGTCGCCATAGACTTCGGCGAGGATACCGCCGACGCCGACCGCCACGAGCGGCCCGACGCGTGGATCGCGGCGGAAGCCGACGATCGCCTCGCCGAGGCCCTTGATCATTTCCTGCACGACAACGCCATCGATGCGCGCGCCGGGCACTTTCTTCGGGACATCGCTCAGCAGTGTCGTGACAGCGGCTTTCAATGCCGCCGTATCCGCGATGCCTACCTTGACCCCGCCAACCTCGCTCTTGTGCGCGATGTCGGCCGAGAGGATCTTCGCGACGACAGGATAGTTGAGCTTCAGGGCATCGACGCCTTCAGCATCGCTCACCTGCGCAATCGCCGGCACTGGCACGCCGAGCGCCGAGAACAGCTCCAGCGCCCGCTGCTCGTTCAGAGTTGCAGCGCCCTTTGCCCCATCGAGCGCGGCACGCGCTGCAGCGGGTAACGCGATCGCGTCCTTCGCACGCGGCGGCGTCCAATCGAGATAGGCCCCGAGCGCATCGGCGCAGGCCTCGGGTGTGCGGAAGCCGGCGATGCCCGCCCCGGCCAACAGCTCGAGCGAGCGTTGCGCATTCGGCAGCAGGAAGGCGACGATCGGCTTCTCGGCACTCGCCCATTTGGCGAGCGGCGCGACGGCGAGCTCCGGGAAATACTCCGCCGAGGAGCCGACGCCGACGACCACGGCATCGACGCGCGGATCGGCCATGAAGCTCGACATGACCGTATCGACCACCTCGGGTTTGGTGCCGGCCATGGTCAGATCCGCGATCGGCGCACCGGGTGCGACATCGATCTTGAAAGCCGCGAGGCCCTCGCTCAGCGTCTCGGCCGCGGGTACGACCTCGATGCCGCGCGAGCCCAGATGATCCACGACCAGCGCAGCGGCACCGCCCGTCGTCGTCGTCACGGCGACGCGCTTGCCCTTGGCTGGCTTGCGCCCCTTGAGCAGGAGCGGCGCCTCGATGAGGCTCTCGAAATGATCGAGCCGCATGATCCCGCAATCCGAAAGGAAGGCATCGAGCGCGCGCGTCTCGCCGACCATGGCGCCCGTGTGCGACTGCGCAAGTGCCTGCCCGAGATCGGAGCGGCCGAGCACATAGGCCATGACGGGCTTGCCTGCCTTGTGCGCCTTCCGCGCCATCTCCGCCACGCCGACGGGATCGCGCATGGTCTCGAGGAAGAGCAGAATCACGTCGGTATCGGGATCGTCGACCAGCATGGACGCGATCGCGCCGACGGTCAGGTCGCACTCATTGCCGATCGAGACGAGCGTCGAGAAGCCGATGCCGCGTGCCTCGCCGCGGCTGACGAGCGCGCCGATCATGGAGCCCGACTGCGAGACGAGACCCGTGCGGCCCTTGGGCAAACGCTCGCGCTCGAGCACGGCGTTGGCCGAGAGCGTCAGCGGCCAGTGCGTATTGATCACGCCGAGGCTGTTCGGGCCGATGAGGCGTACGCCGCCCTCACGCGCCGCCGCAATCAGTGCCGCCTGGCGCGCCTTGCCGGCTTCACCGCCCTCCGCAAAGCCGCCCGCGAAGATGGTCGCCGCCGCGACGCCGGCCTTGCCGCAATCGCGGATGGCCTCGACGACCGAGTTCGTGCCGAGCATGACATAGGCGTGATCCGGCGGCTCGGGGCAGTCGGCCAGCGAGGCGTAGCAGGGCTCGCCGAAGAGCTCCTTGTAGCCGGGGTTGATCGGATAAATTGTGCCGGTGAACCCGTGCTTGCGCAGATAACGCTGCGGGCGCGAGTTGTTCTTCTTCACGTCGCCGGAGGCCCCGACAATGGCAACACGCTCGGGGCGCAGCAGGTCATGCTCGAAGCCGCTGTTTCAGGCTATGTCTATCCGATCGAGCCATGATCCGCCATATGTCCGGACATATAGGAGATATGACATGACGACAAACGTCGAGCGCTACCAGCGGATCGCCCCGCTCTACGACTTCCTCGATGGCCCGTTCGAGCGCAGCCGCTATCGCCCGTTGCGCCCCAAGCTGTTCGATGGGCTATCAGGTCAGCTCCTGGATGCCGGCATCGGCACCGGGCGGAATTGCGAATTCTACCCGCCGGAGGCCGTCGTCACGGGCATCGACACGAGCCCCGCAATGCTGGAGCGGGCCCGCACGCGGTGCCCGACGCTCGCTGCGGGCGGCCGGCTCTACGAGATGGACGTGACCGCCCTCGAATTCCCCACGGCCTCCTTCGACGCCGCGGTGTCGAGCTTCCTTTTCTGCGTCCTGCCCGACAACCAGCAGGTGCCGGCACTGCGCGAGCTTGGCCGCGTCGTGCGGCCTGGCGGGCTCATCCGCCTGCTCGAATACGTCCGGCCGAGTGGCCGGATGCGCCGCGCCATCACCTACCTCTGGCAGCCCTGGGTCGCCTGGGCTTACGGCGCGAGCTACGACCGCCATACGGAAGAGCGCGTGCCCGAGGCGGGCCTGGAGGTCGTCGAGAGCCGCTTCGTGGTCGATGACATCCTCAAAATGCTGACCGTGCGCGCGCCGGCCCATCAGGCCGCGTAGAGAGCCATGCACGGCGCGATTTTCGCCCCCTATATCGCGCGATGGAGGCTCCTTCCCGATGGCGCGCCCATAACGACGCCCGCGGCTCATCTCTTGCCCGTGCGGCGGTACGGCGCGCCCGCCATGCTGAAAGTCGTCACGCTCGATGAGGCCAAGCCGGGCAACATCCTCCTCGCGTGGTGGGAGGGGCAGGGCGCGGCGCGCGTCTATGAGATGGACGGCGATGCCATCCTCATGGAGCGCGCACTCGGAACGCGCTCTCTCGTCGAGTATGCGCGTAACGGGCGCGATGACGAAGCGACCCACATACTCTGCGATGCCGTCGCCGCCCTTCACGCGCCCCGCGCGAAGCCCATTCCCGCGCTCGTGCCGCTCGATGTCTGGTTCGCGCCGCTCTCGCCAGTCGCTCGAACGCATGGCGGCGTACTTGCTCGCGCGGACGCTGCTGCCCGCGCGCTGCTGGCCGAGCCGCGAGATGTCGTGCCCCTGCACGGCGACATTCACCACGAGAACGTTCTCGACTTCGGCGCACGCGGCTGGCTCGCCATTGATCCGCACGCGATCCTCGGCGAGCGCGCCTTCGACTACGCGAACATCTTCTGCAATCCGGACCTCGGCGATCCTGCGCTCGGCGTGGCGCGCGATCCGGCGCGATTTCGCCGCCGCGTCACAATCGTCGCCGAGCACGCCAGCATCGAGCGCCATCGGCTGGCGCAATGGATACTCGCATGGTGCGGGCTGTCGGCCGCGTGGTTCATCAATGACGGCATGAGCGCCGAAATCGACCTCGCCATTGCGGAACTGGCGGTAGCCGAGATCGGCCGCTGAACGCCCCTGCATCCATTTCTCTTTTCTGCCCGCACACGCGTCGTGGGCGCGTCGGCCACACCATCTTGTAAGCGACGAACCTCGCACCAATTTGATATCGCGGGACATAATTCCGCTCGGGCGATGGCTCACGCGTGCACGATGCTCATATGGAGTTGGCTCCTCGATGGCCGCACACGACGACGATCATGATCTTGGCTTACCGCACGATCTCGGCAGGCTGCTTTCTCGCCGTACTGCCCTCACGCTGCTCGGCGCCGCAGCCACGGCCGGCCTTGCAGGTTGCGACTATCTCCCCTTCGTGGGACGCGCCGAGGCCGAGATCGTCGGCAAGGGGGCGGACGGCGTCGAATGCGTCGTCCATCCGCGCGAAACGGCTGGTCCCTTTCCCGCCGATGGTTCCAATCGCGCGCATGGCACGCTGGCCAATGTCCTCGTCGACAGCGGCATCGTTCGCGCGGACATGCGGCCCAATCTCGACAACAGCGGCGCTCCTGCCGCGGGTGTCGAGCTCAAGTTCACGCTCAACCTCGTGGACGTGAGCAGGAGCTGTGCACCGCTGAAAGATCACGCGATCTATCTCTGGCACTGCGACGCGGCCGGAAAATATTCGATCTACGACCTGCCGAATGCAACGTACCTGCGCGCCGTCGGTGTGACCGACGCCAAGGGCCAGATGACGCTCTCCACCATCGTGCCCGGCTGTTACATGGGGCGCTATCCCCACTTCCACTTCGAGGTCTATCCGAGCCTCGCCAAAGCGACCGACTACAGGAACCGCCTCCTCACCTCACAGCTCGCCATTCCCGGTGACGTCTGCCCCGCAGTCTACAACAGCGTGCCCGCCTACAAGGCGAGCATTGCGGCCTTTGCCAAGTCACCGCTCGAGCGCGACGGGATTTTCAGAGACAACACGCCGAAGCAGCTTGCCGCCCAGACGCTCGCCATGACCAAGGCGCCGGACGGCAGCTATAACGGGACCGTGACGATTGGCCTTCAGGCCGCGTGACGTCCGCGAACGCGGCTGGCTCGAGGCATCGAATACATCGGCCAATCCCAGCCTTCGGCAGACGGTCGGGGTCTCCGCGCGCATTGTTCATTCCCTGCAGTTTGATAGGATGAGCAACGGAATTGCGTTCGTGCAAGTTGCTCGCCAGGCGCGGAGTGCATCGACAGAGGCTCACATGCCGACGTCCGCCGAGATGATACTGCAGGAGTTGATGCGCGCCTTTCCTGCGACGCGCCAAAGGGCGTTTGCCGCTCTCGTGAATACGACGCGGGGCCATGAGCCCATGGCCGTGGCCCAGGCCTTCCGTGACAAAGCCGATTGGACGACGCTCGATCCCGATTGGCTCGACACCGTGCCCGACGGATTGTCGACGGCGCTGAGCTTTCTCTCCGACGAGGCTGTCTGCTTTTATATTCCGGCTTTTCTCTCGGCCGATCTCAATGGGCGGCTCGGCGGCGCCGACCCCGTGTTCGCTCTCACCTATGGATTTGCCCACGGCGTCGGCGAAGAGCGCATTCACCCGCGCCAGCCACGAACCTGGGGCGACCATGCCCGGGCTCGCTGGTCGGCTCTCACGCGACCACAGGCGCGCGCGATCGTCATGTATCTCGAATGGCGCGTCGTCTCGCGCGCCACGCCGCTCGAACGAGAGGCCATTGCCGAGGCCCTCGCAAAGTACTGGCACGCGCGCGCTGCTGACGCGTCGTGACGGGATCGCTTCTGCCCCCAACCGAGGGCTTGCAGAAAAGCCATTGGCCGCGGCCTTCGGCCAGGCAGCAGTCGTGAGCGAGCAGCACCCGACTGGATTTGACGCCCTCCCCTTCCCGTGCCAGCTTGCCGACATCAAAATCCACAAACGAGCCCAGAGACATACCAAGAGGAAAGGCACCGACGATGGCTGGCTGCTTGGAAGGCAAAGTCGTAGTAGTGACCGGCGCAGGCCGCGGCATCGGCAGGGGCATGGCCATCCTGGCCGCCCATGAGGGCGCGAAGGTCGTCGTCAATGACCTCGGCGCCTCGGTGGACGGCGAGGGCGCCTCGAGCCAGCAGCCCGCCGAAGAGGTCGTCGAGGAAATCCGCAAGGCCGGCGGCCAGGCCGTCGCGAACTTCGAGAGCGTCGCCGAGCCGAAGAGCGCGGAAAAGATCGTCCAGTGCGCGCTCGACAACTTCAAGCGCATTGACGGCGTGATCAACAATGCGGGCATCCTGCGCGACCGCATTTTCCATCGCATGTCGATCATGGACTTCGATCAGGTCATCAAGGTGCACCTCTACGGCGCCTTCTATGTGAGCCGTGCCGCTGCGAACCACTTCAAGGAGCAGGAGTCGGGCGCGTTCGTGCACTTCACGTCGACCTCGGGCCTCATCGGCAATTTCGGCCAGGCGAACTACGCCGCCGCCAAGATGGGCATCGTCGGCCTTTCGCGCGGCATTGCCCTCGACATGCAGCGCTACAACGTGCGCTCGAACTGCATCTCGCCCTTTGCCTGGAGCCGCATGATCGGCACCATCCCGACCGAGACGCCCGAGCAGCAGGCCCGCGTCGAGCGCATCAAGAAGATGACGCCTGACAAGATCGCCCCGCTCGCGATCTTCCTGCTCTCCGATCTCGCGAAAGAGGTCTCCGGCCAGATCCTCGCCTCGCGCATGCACGAGATCTATCTCTTCAACCAGACCCGCCCGATCCGCAGCGTGCACCGCGAGGATGGCTGGACGCCGCAATCCATCGCCGAGCACGCGCTCCCCGCCATGCGCTCCTCGCTGACGCCGCTCGATCGCTCGGGCGATGTCTTTAGCTGGGATCCGATCTGATTCCATAATCGTGCGGGCGCGTCGCCGGACGCGCCCGCACGATTGTGCCTGTTCGTCATGAGCCCAACGAGAGAAACAACATGGCCCCCTTCCCCGCCCGCAAGGATACGCACGTCCTCTTCGCGCACGTCGCCTACGAGTTCACCGAGCCGTTCACGGCACGCCAGACCGGCATGACCTTCGAGATCGCGCGCAACTACGACGAGCTGGTCGCGAAGCTGCCGAACGCCGACGTGCTCTCCGTCTCCATGATGTGGAAGAACGAGCTCGCGGCGAAGAACCCGCGCTTGAAGCTCATCCAGTCCATCAGCGCCGGCACGGACCAGTACGATCGCGAGGTCCTGAAGCAGCACGGCATCCGCCTTGCGAGCGGCCATGGCGTCAACGCCAATGCCGTCGCCGAGCACGCCATCTCGCTCATGCTGTCCCTCTCGCGCCAGCTCCATTTCCTGCGCGATGCACAGGCCGCGAAGTCCTGGCGCGGCATGCAAGGCGACCGCGCCATCCGCGAGGACGAGGTCGAGGGCAAGACCGTGCTCATCGTCGGTGCAGGACGCATCGGCCAGCGGCTCGCTGCACTGTGCAAGGCCTTCGGCATGAAGGTGATCGCAACGCGCCGCAACACGGCGGCCGGTGCTGGCGCTGCTGACGAGGTCGTCGCCGACAGCGCGCTGATGAGCAAGCTGCCCGAAGCCGACTTCGTCGTGCTCACCTGTCCGCTGACGCCCGAGACGACGAACCTCATCTCGGGGCCGCAGATCGCTGCGATGAAGTCGACCGCCTACCTCGTGAACGTCGCGCGCGGCAAGGTCGTGGACGAGCCGGTCATCACAGCCGCACTCAAGGAGAAGCGCATCCGCGGTGCCGCCCTTGACGTGACAGTGGAGGAACCGCTGCCCGCATCTTCGCCGCTCTGGTCCATCCCGCACGTCATCACCCCGCCGCACTGCATCAACCAGCTCCGCGTGATCGCCGGGCAAATCCAGTTCATCCTGTAAGGAGGAAGCATGTCACAGTTTCTTGGCCGGGCTGAGATCACGCTGAACGGCGAGGTCTATGACAGCGCGCCCGGCGCGACACTCAATCTGGGCGGCATCAAGAATACCGCCAAGATTTATGGCAGCAAGGTCGGACGCGTCGAGGAGCTGGAAGCCTCGACGCTCTCGATGGAAATTCCGCTTGAGGCGGGCAAGTCGCTGGCGGCGGTGCGCGACCTGAAGGACGCCACTGTCACACCTTGCGGTGGTGCTATGCCCGCGACCGCCATGCGGACGGGTCAACCGGGAGGACACCTCCCGGGCCCGCTTTTTTGTTTGGAATTCAATGTCCCCGGCACGATTTCCGCGCGCGAGAGACGGATTTGACCGGCTGGCACGTTTGTCCGTCGGGGCCCGTATGCAAGCGCCGGTCCCCCCCTCTAGCCTATGCCACGGAGGGGAGGTGAGGGGCGGTCAATATGCCATCGACTCCACAGGGCCGCCCCTCGCTCTGACCATCAGCAGGCACCCCTACTTCAGAGCGGCCCTGATCAGTGCAATGGCTTCAGGCGTGTCCCATTCGGCGGGGCCGACCATCCGGCCGATCTCGCGGCCATCCGCATCGATCAGCAGCGTCGCAGGCAGGCCGATCGCCTTCAGCGTGGATGCCATGCGCGCATTCGG
>Ga0066256_1004162_pt1 | contig 13107 bp, 13 predicted proteins | sample ThiBio_1000_biof_FD_87107 | JGI IMG/M metagenome (GOLD analysis project Ga0066256, IMG submission 87107) | Wastewater bioreactor microbial communities from Cape Town, South Africa - Thiocy_expt_1000_biof (version 2) | ecosystem: Engineered > Bioreactor > Thiocyanate-remediating >...
TCAAGATTTTCCTGAGGGACAATTTGATGCGTCAGTTCTCCGGCATGCAAACTAATGTGTACTTTGGGGTAGCGCTTATGAAAATAAGCCATCATGTCCATATGTAAATCATAATCGCGAAATGCAAAACTACCATTTTCTGCTTGAACCAAATTAACCCCAGCGATATTCGGGTTGGTTGCAGCCGCTTTAAAGGATGCGAGCATCTGACTAAATACTTGAGCGGGCTCGTAATCGCGTAAAACTTCATGGATATAGCGCACGGTTACGTCACAACCTTCTTTGGGGTATATTTTGCACTGAAGGAGTCGATCTTTTTCTTGAGTAAATTTCTCTAAATTTTCATTAATTTTTATTACTGCTTGATCGATTCCTGCTTCGTGTAATTTTTGCCACATAGCGTCAAAATCATTTTCCCAAACAACTTTTTGGCCAATTTCTTTAGCGAGATTACTGTCTGCCCGGAGCATAATTTCCATGTAAAGTTCATTATTTTCTCCGGCACGTGCGACCACCTCAGCAAGCATTTCGGGTTTATGGGCACTACTGATTGCACCAAATTTACTAAATGTCGCAAAGAAATGCTGATCGGAGTTTTCGCTTGAATTTGGACTAAAATTACGCATGGACCATGCATCAATAATTTTATCTCGTTGTTGCGAATCTTTGATGACTTCATCTAAAAAGTTTTGTGAATGACAATTCACATCCTTAGACACACTCATATTTTCATAGGAAAAACAAAATTTCTCATCCTTAGCATAGCGCAATAAATTTTCTGCATAAGATGCACCGCTGAGATGATTATGGAGGTCACCTCCTTTAGGCATGGCTTGAATAAATTCAGAAAGCAGCTTCGGAGAATCTTTTATTTGCTCCATATAAACTGCTGTTTGATGCTGATAATTAAGCGCATTTAGATTCGTGCAAAGTACAAGTGATAGCAGGGGAATTTTTTTTAGATTTAGGCATCTTTGGAGATAATTTAAAATAGTCATCGATTTACTTTAAAATAGTGCGGCAATTTAGAAGATGGAAATTATAACATTACATTACAAATAGTGTACTTTTTAATCGTAAATAAACTGTAATTATTTTAAGTGCTTAACCTAAACTTCACTAGAGTCTGTTGACAATTCACCTACCGCCTACGTGCCGCGGCTTGTCCGCGGCATCTAGAAGATCTGGATCATTGGCAAATTTCTTCATATAGATCAAGCCATTCTGGGTTAAGCTTTTCGAACAGGTTTCATTTCCATTGTCTTGGCTAATTCTTGAAACGTTTTTCACGTCGAGCCGCATCAAGATACAATTCATGCGCTTCATAATCGACACAGCATGTGTCGGTTCTATTTGGCGGTGAAGCCAGGAATAAATTTATTTTGGTGCTCCCAAACGCGCTTCATGAGGTCTGACGTAGCACCTGCATAAAGAGTGCCGTTGCGTTGACTCGCAAGAATAGAAACATAAGATGGTCGCATCATCATTCCTTGAGTGTTGGACGAACAGCGAGATAATATCGGAAGTTGAGCTACATGGGTGGTTGATCAATTGAATTCCAGCATCCAAAATCTGTCGGGAGGTCTCGCCAAGGACAGCCCACGCGCATACGATATAACATTGCCTCGACTATCCTGCGTAGATTAGGCTTGTCATAAATTCCATGGTGTAGCATGCTTTCCTTGAGCTTGAACCCTAGCTCATCATGGAGCATTAGTTTAAGCATTGCAAACTCGTTTTATACTTGCTATCAGAACCGTTATATTATGAGTTTGCTCTTATTGAGCCATGAATTAGAAAAAACAAATGTTAATTTGACCATCTACTGGATGCCGCGGACAAGCCACGGCACGTAGGCGATAGGTGAATTGTCAACAGACCCTAATATTCTAAAAAATTAATTAAATTAAATTCATGCGGATGATTTTTTCCAAAACTGCGCATAATATTGCTTATATTTATTTTGATTAATTCCTAGAAAACTGGGATTTAATTGTTCAAATTGCGGATTTAGAAAACCAAAAGCTGAGACCCCAAGTGCTAAGCGATTGTCCTTAAAGCGGAAACCGAGCATATACAATATCGTGGGATAAATGCTAAACGGATTAATCGTTTCGCGATTTCTAACGAGGGGTTGAGATGAATAAAATTTATTATAAATAAAACGTTTCGATTGATTGGTTAATTGATAAATTAAAGGATTAATCATCGCCAGGTGATCACCAATCACCACGATATCCGTATTTTTGTCAAAATTATTTTTTTTAATGAAACTTAAAAAATTGGCTACCTCTTCACCGGTACACGTTACAATGTGGGTAAAATTATGAGCACCTTTTTGTGAACAAAATTGATCAACAAAGCCATGAGGTGAATGAGTATTCACAGTTAATAGGGTCAAATTAAAGGGTTGGTTTTCTTTTACAAGCCTGGTTAATATTTTCTTGGCTTGTGAGAATAGCTCATCATCGAGTAATCCCCAGCCATTGGCTGTATTTAAGGCTAAATTATCCCATTGTGCTTTGCCCCAAAGTACACTATAACCATGGGAGCGTAAGAATTTTTCTTTGGAGGCAAATTGCAAGCGGGCTCCACCGAGAAAAGCATTAATGTATCCAGCTGACTGCAAAACATCTCCTAAACATAAAATCCCAGGCATAAAGGATGATTCTTGTGTTCCTATATTATCAACATGACCAAGGTTTCTTTTGCTCTTATATTGTGGTTCTTGTAGAGGCACACCACACTGAGAGGCGACAATACCGCCCATGGTCCAAGTGGCGCCAGGAGCTGATTGATAGTTAAACGTGTGCCAGCCAGAGGTTATTTTATCCAGGCTTTTTAGTAAATTCTGCCCAAAAACTTGTTGGTTCGTATAAGTGGCTTCAAGCGATTCAACATAGATTAAGATTAAATTTCTTTTTTTAGCAGGCGGGGTAATTTTATCTGGAGACACATAAATACTAAACGGATCAGGCGATGTAAGCCAAGTCCAAAAAGAGATTTAATATAAAAAATTGAACGTAGCAGCTGCCAATAATCCTAAAGGCAGAAATTTACTAAATTTTACTGGGCTCTTAATGCGGGTTGAAATAAATTTTAGTGAAACAATTACCAGGCAGGGGCCTAAGAGACAATAAATGCGGAAACTTTTAAAAAAATAGGGTCAGCACTTTGTAAGGTTGAGAGACTATGCCACGCATGATATAAAAATTGATCAAAATTGATGGTGCCAAAAAAAGAATACAGCCAAGCTTTACTTGCGAAATAATTAAAGCGAGCCATGTAACAAATATTTTGATCATCGGTTTTTGCATCCTTGCTTTTTATTTCTAAAAATAATTTGGAAGTTTAAGTGAATTGTTCGAAAATTACGAGATGAATGATTTTAAAAATGCATTGCTGAATAGACAGGCCACCGCGTTATTACGAGTATATTTTAAAGATTAGTCCTTATATCTATTTAATTACATGTGCTGTGGGCACCTGCCTTTACTGTGTGCCATTGTTTAAATAAATCATCTCAACAATGTATACGGAGCAAAAATCAAATAAATTTAAAGAAAAAACGGTCTGTTTGTCCTTGTATTCGGCATATAATTCATCATCTGAAGTTAAGGTTAGATAGTAGAGGGAATATTTATCACCTCTGATCAAACATAAGGTCTTTTTAAATCCTGAGATGTCTTTAGGATTTGCCTCACGAATAAGTAGGACAGAATCTTTGGGAATAAAAGGACTAAAGTCATCATGAGTAATTTGTATCGGTGTGAGCTGAGTGATTTTTTTACGCATTAATTCGAGTGAATCCAGTGAATTACCGATTAATTCTTTTTTCTTATAGTCAATCTCGAGTTCACAACAATTGTCATGTTCAAGAAAAAGCGCCGCATCACAAATTATTCCTTCTAAACTAAATTTATGACATAAGCGTGCAGCAATTTTTGGCCCAATCTTCATCCGCTCTATTTCAATAGATTTCAAAGTTCCGGCTCGAATAATACCATCCTCGCAGAATTGTTGCTGGTTCTTATTTAAAATCTGTTGGCGTAAGAATTTTATTCGTTTAGCGGGTGATAAGCCCTTTAAAGTATTCGAAATTTCCTGACTATTCATATTTTATAAAATCGTTAAGCTTTGAGTTAAACTGCCAATAACTTACATGGTCTGTGAGTAAGGCAATATCGCCTTGGGCATTTACCGTGAGAAATGTTTGTGGTTTGAAATTATTGAGTAAATTATCTTTAGCTAGCAGATAATCCTTACTTTCCAGAACAGACACATCCGAGAAATAATCCATCGAGTCCGTCGTATATTCATTGATTAAACGATGAATCTGATGCGATAAATAACCATGAAGCTTCACGATTGCGTCATCATCTTTTTTATCGATAAACAGATCGATATTATGATTGTTGTGTAATGCTATCGCTTGATTGTTAGTGATATTACTGGTTAATAATGCGATATAAGTATTTGGAATATATTCACGAATTTTAGCACTTAATTCAATACCGTTCGTTTTTTCGGCTCGAAGCTCCTGATCAAGAACAATAATCCCACAGAGCTCGGAAAGATCATGTAATGTTTTACAAACATGTTTTTGGTCAGGTTTTTGATTGTAAAAATGGCTGATTATCTCTGAAAATGTATCTGTGAGATAACAGCTATTTTGAACATATTTTAGAAACTGCTGACTTTGTGAAAAGCCATTAATTAAGACCGTATCTTTAAATTCCTCTTTAAAATAATACAAAAGGGTCTCAAGTAATGAGGGGTCGTCATCAAGAAAAACTATTTTGGGTTTAGTAAAAGCAAGCACAAATATTAACAAATAGGTAATTTTGTTGAAGTATAAAATAACACACTTTAAAAAGGAATATTTACTCCAAAATACTTTTAAAAAGTGTAATTACACTATTTACCCTAATCAATATTGTAATTATAATCTCGCTGCAATGTTGTATTGGAGTTATGGATGCAAAATTTAATGAGTCTCACCGATATGGATAAAATTGTAACATTCAGCAAGGATTATTTAAGCATCGAGTCGAAGCAGACCATAAGTGCAGAAATTGGCTGCGCGCAGATCAGGCTGAATTATTTTCAAGTAAATTCGATTACTCAATTCCATGAGCGTCTACTGGGAGACACTTTAGCGAATACCAAGTTAAGCTGGCGGTTCTTGTTTTCAACTAAAGCAAAATATTTATTAACTTTTTTATTACAGCAAGAACTGGAACTTTTTTGTGATCAAATGGAAGATAAAATATATGTTCATTGCGATTTAAATTTTACTGCAGATGAACAGATGCTTCTTGAAATCATAAGCATGATTATTTCATGGAGTTGCACTATAAAAAAAGTATATGTGCCTGAAAATTTAATTTTTCACAGTGAAAATGCAGCAAAAATATTCTTTGAATCTTTAAAAGAATTATCGCATTTTATTGAAAAAACGCGATAACGCTTTAAACCTAAGATTTAGGTAGTAAAAATAAACTGATTCTCGAGTCCTTGATCTAAAACCTCTGCTCGTGGCGATAATAGATTATCGAACGGAGAGGCAAAATGTTGCGCAGCAGATGAAGGGACAATTTGCTCATGCGGACGAGGTTGTACCATGGGTTTTAACATGGTCTGATAGGAATCTGGTGGACTTTGGTTTAATGACAAAGCGTCAGAGAACCTTGGATTTCTTTGCTGTTTGAAACGATAAAGATTTGCCAGCACCAAAGTAGACTCTAAAATCATTAAACCAATCCCTACGATTGGATTTAACGCAAAGCCTAAAACCACAAAAATACCACCTGCGATTAAGGTAATTGCTGAATTGTAGGTAAGACTAATGGCTAAATTTTGAATAATATTACGCTTGGTTTGTTTAGCTAATTCGAAAATATCAATCAAAGGCGAGAGTAAACCATCAGCGATCACCATCCCAGCATGCGCCTCATTGTCTTTCTTACCAATAGTTGATCGCATCGCAATACCTAAATGTGCTGAGACTAGTGCCTCTTGATCATTTAGGGCATCACCTATCATGGCGATTTTGCTACCGCTCATCTTTAATTGGTCAATATAATCCTTTTTAGTCTGCTGACCAGGTTTTGATTCCAAGCCCCCAGCATTAGCGAAAAGGTTTTCACGCGGGATTCCTAATTGTTGTGCGTAATATTCTGCAGTTTTTAGATCGGCTCCCGTACATAAATAGATTTTTTTACCGGTTTTTTGTAACTGGCTGATGGTCATTAGCGTATCTTTACGTAAAGTATCTGCTAGGGTCATATAACCAATTATTTCTTGGTTACAGCTGATATAAATAGTACCCGCTTGAGTATTATAGTAGGGTGAATGGTTAATATTAAGGCCTTGTTCCTGGAAAAAATGCTCATTACCAATGCATATTTCCTCGCCTGCAACATTCCCTTTAATGCCATTATGAGTTTGTTGCACTTGAGTAACCGAAAGATTAGCCGATTTCTGGCCTGTATCTTGCGTACAAAACGTTTGTATTATTCGGGCAACGGGATGCTTTGAGTGACTTTCTAGTACAGCTATGTAGTTTAAATAGCGTTGCTCTGCGAGATTACATTGAGTAACATGAATCTTGCCTTCAGTTAAAGTGCCATTGATATCAAAAACAATGGTATCAATATCGGCTGCAGCCTGTAAAGCTTCCCCATCTTGGATGGTGATACCCAATTTAGCGGCTTTACTAAAGCCAATTTTTACGGCCAATGGCGTGATCACGCTTAAGGCACAGGGGCAGGCACTCACTAATACTGCGATAAAGCATTGGATTGCGAGGGCTGGAGTAAAAAACCAACCGATTGCTAATGCTGAGATGGTTGCAATAGCTAATAAACCTGGAACAAAAAAATGTAATATTGTATTTGCAAACTGTTCCAGGGGCATTTTTTGCTTTTCTAATTGTTTTACTTGATGCGTTAATCGCGCAATATATGAGTCAATGTATTTCTCGTTCACCTGCATCTCGATATATTGTCCCTCTGTCACTTCCATACCTGCTTTAACTTCATCTCCAGGTTGAAATAATTTAGGAGTTGGGGAACCATCAATACGCGTGGTTAATAGATAAGCTGATGTGAGCATCTGCCCATCGACCGGGATTATTGCACCCGGTTTGATTTGTATTTGGTCTCCGGGGATTAATTGGTGAATGGAAACTTTTTTTCGGGAATTTTTTAATTGAACTTTATGGGGGAGGCATTCGTGGAGTTCAAGCTTATGGGTTATCTGGTCGATTAAACTATGTTCAATTCCCTCACCCAGATGCCAAAAGCCCAGAACTAAAGGTGCTACTTCAATCATCAAGGGTAAACCAGGAATAAAAAAACTGGCGAGCGATACAAAAAGCATAGCCAGGGTGCTCAGGGTATACAAAACACCAGTATTGAGCTGTTTGTTCTTCAGTGCTTGCCATGCTGATTTGTACACTGCACTTCCTAAATACAAGGTCATAACACTATTAAGCGTAATAATTCCATATAAAAGGAGGGCCGGTAATTGTAAACCAGTTACCGCTAAAATCATCATTGCTAGACCCCAAGTAAATCCCAGTCCTGCTTTTAACCAGTGACTGGTATTACTGTGGCTGTGGTGATCATGACTGTGGCCGTGATCATGATGATGACTCGCGTTTTTCGGTTTATGCCATTGTTCGGTGGAATTTAATGTTAAATTGTAAATGCCGTACTTTTCTAAAAAATCAACCCATTGTTCATGATCCCCCGCTTCTTTTTTTTTATTTTTGAGTATTATGGTCAGCGTGTGCGGCAGTGTTTGTTGGTCGACAAGAAGACGCAATAGTCCCTGTTTTTTACCTTGCTCAAGAAGTGTTTCGATTAATGTGGAGGATATCTCTACAGAGCCTGAAAAATTAAATCGATACAACTGAAACATAAATTCCCCGAGAATTAGAATGAGTATAAAGTGATATACTATAACAGTTTTGTGTTACAATATAACACTCATAAATGAATTGCAAGGAATTCGTAAAATACGAATGAAGCTGTGTTACCATAGTAATAATTGAGTTTTGGTTAAGTTTGATGAAAGAAAATCTTTTAAATAAAGCCTATCAACATTGTATAAAACATGGGTACCGCTTCACTGAACCACGCGAGCGGGTATTGAAGATTCTGGTAGAAGAGGGTAAACCACTCGGTGCCTATGATATTTTACAAAAATTAGCGCAAGAGGTGAGTAACCCGAAACCGCCAACAGTTTATCGTGCAATTCAATTTTGGCATCAAGAAGGCTTTGTTCACTGCATCGATAGTTTAAAATCTTATGTGGCTTGTTTGCATGGGCATCACGTAGGTCAAGCGCAGTTTATAATTTGCAACCAATGCAACCTGGTTAAAGAACTGGGAACGGTGATTGAGTTTGCTCCAGTGATTAAAGAGGCTGAAAAAATTCATTTTTCGGTAGTTAATTGCACAGTTGAGGTGCGGGGTATTTGTCATACGTGTAAGCGAGCGATGAATTAACTTAATTGTTTTACGAGCTCAGAACGCGTAATCAGTGATTCCTCAGGAGGCATGCGATCGATAAACAGGATGCCATCCAAATGATCGATTTCATGCTGAATAATTCGGGCTTCGAGTCCTGTCGCTTGCTTGATGATGAGACGTCCATCCACAGCAAATCCCGTATACTCAATAGACATCGCTCTCGCCACTTTTCCCATTAATTCACCGCAATTTAAGCAGCCTTCATAATCTATTTGCACCTCATCCGAAAGGGGCTTATAAGAAGGGTTTACAAGAACCGTGTCCGGGATAGGGTATTCGGGTTTTCTGCGTTTCGTATATTGTGTTCCAAACACAATAATGCGCTTGCTTATACCTATTTGTGGTGCTGCAACACCGACTGCACCTTGGTCTGCCATGATTTCTAACAACTCAGAAGCAAGTTTTTGTAACCAATCACTTCCAAATTCTGAAAGTGCAACACGTTCTGCTTGTAAACGTAGAATTTTATCTTCTTGAGTTAACAGTTGTTTCAAAATATGCTCCTTGGTGGACACAGAAGATTAGTATTTTTTTTGTTAAAAAACAAAAACCCCGCCTCTCCGGCGGGTTTGTCCATTTTATAATTTTGCTTTAGATGTCTCAGTCCAGTATGATAGATGCCATTGTATTTCGATATAAATTCGCAGAGCAGCTTGAATCGATTGTTTAGAAATCAAACTGTTATTCTTTTGTTATAAAATGGAGCTTTTATGAATAATAAGTCGGTGAAGTTTGTCTTATCCGCTTGCCTTATGACCGGTAGTGTTTACGCAGGAACAATGGGACCCGCAGTTCAGGATTACAACTGGGTTGGAGCTATAAGCGCAGGTCCAGTTTGGGAAGGTGGTGGTCGAACGCAAACGTTTTATCTTACTCCAGTTATTGAAAAAACATATTGGGCAGACAAGGCTACAACAACAGTATTTAACGGTGAATTATTTGCTGGTTTGCAAAAATCACTGACACCTACAATGCAATGGCAATTAGGTCTTGCGGTAGCAGCAACCAGCAATGCAAACCTTAATGGTACAATCTGGGATGATGCCGACCCACAGTTTGAAAATTATACCTATGAATATCAGTTACAACACACACATATTGCTGCAAAAGGTAAATTATTGGCTGATATGGGTTATTGGGTGCTCCCATGGGTTAGTGCAAGCGTTGGTGTTGGTTTTAATACCGCCTATTCGTTCAGCAATACCCCACTAATATTTGAAGCAATCCGCAATCCTGACTTTACTTCACACACCGCGACTTCTTTTACTTACACAGTTGGCGCGGGTGTACAAAAAGCGATAAATGCGAACTGGCAAGTGGGTGTTGGGTATGAATTTGCTGATTGGGGAAGAAGCCGTTTAGGCCGCGCACCCGGACAAGTTTTAGGTTCCGGATTATCTTTAGATCATCTTTACACCAATGGTTTGATGTTTAATTTGACGTACTTGGCATAATTTAGCCGAACAGGATTGTAATAAAGCAATATCAGCACAATCCCTAAATCAATAGAGCTTATTAACGGCTCAATTATTGACCACGTGCCGCGGCTCGTCCGCGGTATCCATAGTTGCTATAAATTTTTCAATAGTCCTGAATTGCTCGAATATATTGTATCTGTAAAGAGCAATTACGCCTTCTCGTGATAACATGCATGATTTCTAGCAAATTCATTAAAAATTACCCGCGTAATTTCAGCAACGGCTCGATCATTGGGTTTTGCTTCTTTTTGCTCGCTTTTTGTAAAAATAGATAATATAACAGGCTTGCAGGCAGGAGACCAAGCAATACCTATATCATTTGCTACGCCAAAGCTCCCACTCCCTGTTTTATCCGCAACTGCCCAACCTAGAGGCACTCCGGCACGTATACGTTGATAGCCAGTGGTATTATTTCTCATCCATCGGAGCAATAGCGCTTTGTTGTGAGGATCTAATAATGATCCAAGAAGGATTTTTTGGATACTTTTAGCCATTTCCTGCGGTGTTGTGGTATCAACCTTTTTACGTGCATCAGAATTTAAATCTGCTTCATAGTGCGTGATATTAAATGAAGAGTTTCCGATGCTGTGGGCAAATGTATTAATGGCTTTTAATCCGCCCAAAGAGAGCATGATTTTATTTATCGCAGTATTATCACTATAACTAATCGCACCTTCAGCTAATTTTTTTAGACTGACTTGTTGGTTTAAATATTTTCCCGAGATTGGATGCCAATACACCAAATCCTGCGGATGAATCGAAATTTTCTTATTTAATAAAGGTTGCTGCATATTTGCTACAAGCAGGGCAGCCACCCCGATAAATTTACAGGTGCTCTGAAACGAAAATTGTTCGTGTTCATTATGAGCGATTACCCGTTCATTATTGGTATCAACTGCGTAGATTCCGGCTTTAATATGATACTTTTGTTCGATTAAATGCAATTTAGAACGTGTGGTTGGTCGTAAAGTCTCAAGAGCATAAGCATTATGCATGAGTATTAAGAGCATAAATATTCGGATAAAATGGCGCATAAGGTTCACTGGTTCTTAGGGTAAAACAATTTTAATGTAAAAAAGTAAGTTACGAAATCAATATTAGCTCCGGAGCCCTTTAATTATGGATGTATATACTATAATCAATATAGGGTTTATGAGGTTTCAATAAATGAAAACGTACCAATTTTTTGTAGACCTGCTTATCACCTGGCTTGCGGTCTATGGCAGCATGTTAAGTCTGTATTTTATTACGGGATGGACGGTTGAAAAAATCGTGGTGGGCCATCCTGAATTGAAAATTCAAAAAGGCAAAGATGTTCGACGCGAAGATGAGCTTGTCGATATCAGGCAAAGCGTCATTGCCCTCCTTTCGGTAAGCTTCATGATTGCCTTGGGATATACTTTATATCGTTATGGCTTTACTTTATTCAAACCCCAACACTATTCGTGGTGGCAGATGCTTATTATCTATCCACTGTATTGGGTTTTGTCTTTGATTATATACGATACCTGGTTCTATTGGGTTCACCGACTCCTGCATGTGCAACCACTGTTTAAATATGTACATGCTTGGCATCATCGTAAAAGTTTAAGAACAATTTCCGTGTGGTCAAATAATAGCGATTCTGTGTGGGATAATTTAATTCTGCAAATGTACTGGTTCTATGCCTTCATCCTGCTTCCTTTTCCACCCATCGTGATTTTTGCTCATAAACTCTATGATCATATCACTGGCCTACTCGGGCATTCAGGATACGAGATTAGTGGTAGTTTACCTTTGAAGTACAAATTTATTGTGGCGGTTGTACATCATGACCAGCATCATAGCGGGGTTAAGTATAATTTTGCGACTCATTTTACTTGGTGGGATAGACTGATTGGTACGTTACACCCCGAATACGATAAGCAAAATGAATCCTTTAAACGCTAAAGCCGTTTAAATTTCTGATGATGTGCTCCATAATCTCTTGATCCACTTCTTTGCGAAAATATGTTTCCAAATGAATGATTAGACCTTCATCTTCGGTGCTATCAATATTAATGGAGACAAAGTTTTGCGGATTATGATACAGGGGATAAAAATAAGGCTTAAACGTTAATGCCTCTGTATTTTCCACGTCCTTATTTTTTTTAAGCGTGATTGCGTGACGAAAATTAAAGCTTAATAAAGGAAAATCCTTTTTTTGGTTGGCAAAAAACTCATAACAGATTAAACCTGCGTAACAGTCAGCCGTGGCTTTGCTTAAACGAGTGTATTTGGACATGCAGGTCAGGCCACGGATTATACCGCTAATTAAAGAGGCGCTGAATGGGTATTTATTGAAAAATAACCATCCCAAGCCTGCGCCATAAGGTAAATTCGAATAATTGAGAGAATCGCGATTATTTTGACTTACCCCCTTTGTGATGGCCATTAAGTCATCCTGGGTGCACCTAAGCGCAAAAGCGCGTTCATTTAAACATGGACCAACGGTTTGATTGTATTGTGGATAATAATAAGGCTGGCTTATTAACTGAATCAGGAAATCCTGATTAACACAAAAAGACTTGAACGCTTTTAATGTGGCACTGATAATGAGCTCATCCAGGGTAAATTCATACTTCTGGGCGAAGGCTTTAAGCGAGGAGACTTGTTGTGGGTTTAGTTCATAGAGTATCCGTTTTTTAACGGAGGTCTTTAAATCGATAATATCGGTGCGAATTTGACATGGACTAAATGAAGTATAGGAGGTGGCCACATGTTGTTGGAGAAAGGGGGCAAGATGAGTAAAATAACGCCTCTCATTTAAAAGATAATCACGATAGGGCAAAAATTCTTTAGCTGCATCATCATGATATCTCTCTTTAATAATTTCCCAAATTAAGGATTTAGTTTTAGCATCAATGCATTTATGGGTAATCACTAAATGCAATAAGGCTTCATTATCTGATATTTTAACCAGACAAGGATAAACATTTTGTTTCAGTTTGCGAAGATCTAGGTGTTCGAGTTTGTGATTAATCTCATCAAGTTGCTGTTCTTGTGGTTTAGAGGAATCCAGTTCGATAATATGGATCTCAGTATTTTTCTGAGGTAAACGATGTGCATAG
>Ga0066256_1004163_pt1 | contig 13106 bp, 6 predicted proteins | sample ThiBio_1000_biof_FD_87107 | JGI IMG/M metagenome (GOLD analysis project Ga0066256, IMG submission 87107) | Wastewater bioreactor microbial communities from Cape Town, South Africa - Thiocy_expt_1000_biof (version 2) | ecosystem: Engineered > Bioreactor > Thiocyanate-remediating >...
AACGCAATACTTGATGCAGCAATTATGAAGTGCGTGTGTTATCAGAGCATCTACAGGTGTGGATTCTTTTATTTTGCTGCGTGGACGCCCGACAACCTGCCTGGTCTGACGACACATCAACCAACCTGCCTTCATCGCCATCCGACTGGCTCATCATCATGATAAGATAAATTGCCCAGCGACCAACGACAATCACTGCAGTGGTGGGGAATGCGTGTCATTTGCCTGCGGTAGGTGGACTTCGTTGCGCGGTACTGGTAGTTCTTTTGCAGCTAGGTACAGCGTTTGATAAGCGGCACAGCCTGGTGCACGCCAGCCTGTGCTGGTACAGGTTCCGGTACGACCATACGGTTGTACCAACCTGGCCGGAGCAGTGTGAAGCAGGGCGGCCATAATGCCATGGTGCACAAGTGGGCGCGTGGTGCCGTGTGGAAGGGAGGGACAACCGCGCTATGGCGGCAAATGCGAATGTGGAGGTCCACCCTGGCCGGCAACGCGGCACCGGCGGCGGTGCTTGCCGCGTACATCCCTGTGCTTTAACTCCCCCCCGCCCCCCCCCCGCGACACCCCGCCGGGGCCGCCTGGGCCCATGTGTGTGGTGCAGGCTGGCGGGGCTGTAGCGTGCCGCGGTGATGCCACCAGCGCCGGCAAGCTGCCCCCGCCGCTTAATGTGACGTTCCATGCCGTGACGGCCGGCGACGACTTTAGCTGCGGCCTGACAACCAACGGCAGCAGCCTGCGCTGCTGGGGCGCCCTGCCTGGCGGCACGGATCAGCTGCCGCCGCCGTCCACCTTCTTTGTCGATGCACATGCCGGGCCGCGCCACGTGTGCGGCTTGGCGCCAAACGGCACCGTGTCCTGCTACGGCAACGCAACGTCACTCGGCGCCATCAACGTACCGTTGGGCGTTGTCTTCCAAGGCGTGTCAGCGGGCGCCAACTACACCTGCGGCGTTGCGCGCAACCACAGCGTGGTGTGCTGGGGCGACTCGGCCAACCCGGTGGTGGCAAATGCACCCATATGGCGGTCCATAGCTGACGCAGAACACGTGGCGGCTGGTGCCGATCACGCGTGCTACGTACGGGTGAATGGCAGTGTGGCCTGCTGGGGAAGTAAAAAACGCGGCGGCGCGGCACCGCCGGCAGCGCTAATGTCAAATGGCAGCGTGTGATGGCTAGCCGCGGGTGGTGGTATGACGTGCGCCATGTCGGGGCCAAGCGTGCCATCACCAGTCACGTGCTGGGGTGCGGTGAACGGCACCATCGCGGCATCTGCCTTCGAGGTGGCGTGCGCGGGCTGGGGATGCGCGGCATCTGTAGCTAACGATGGAAGCAGGGAAAGCGGTCAAGTTGTGATAGCAGAAGCAGATGTGAGTGTGGCGCCGGTACCGCGGAATGTTGCAGGGGGCAATACCACTGTTGTCGCCGTGCTGGTTGGAAATGGGGCAATCGGGTTTGGAGATGGCGTGGGTAGGGCTGCGCGTTTCAACGCTCCGCGTGGTGTGTCCCTTGATGGCGCCGGCGGGCTGTATGTGGCCGACGAAAACAACCAAGTGATTCGGCGAGTAGAACTTGCGACGCGAGAAGTTACCACGGTGGCAGGCGTGCCAGGCGCTAGGGGCAGATCTGTGGGTGCCACGCCTCTGGAATCTACTTTCTACAACCCGAATGGCGTGGAGGCAGACGCGACCGGCAACGTGTACGTGGCCGACATGTTCAACCACGCTGTTCGCATGCTCTCCGGGGCGTGGGTGGCTGGAAGCACATCTGGTGCGTTCGGATTCGCTAATGCTGCTGCTGGAACCAACGCCACCTTCGATTACCCGCATATGCTACGCGCCGATGTTGCTGGCGGGTTATTGTATGTTGCCGATCCCAACAATTACATGGTGCGTACCATTGCCATCGCTGGCACACATACCGTTGCAACTCTAACAACGTTTACAGCAGTTGTACGCGACATTGCCCTAGACGTCACTGCACACGTGATGTACGTGGCAGTTAGTAACTCCGTTTATATAGTCACATATGGTGGCGTATCCACATCGGAATTACAGACTCCGCTGGTTTTGAAGACGGCTCCGGCAGCGCAGCGCGCTTCGACTGCATTGGCGGGATGGCGCTGAATGCTGCCGCGGGGATACTGTATGCGGCTGACAGTGGGAACAACCGCATTCGGCGCATCACCACCGCCGGTGGCGTAGTTACCACCCATGCTGGCTCGGGTGGTACCTCTTTAGTTGATGGTATTGGCACAGTGGCGTCGATTCACTTTCCGTGGGGCATTGCGCTGGATGCTGCGACCGGCACCCTGTACATTGGCGAGCATAACAACCATGTCATTCGAATAGTCCTGCTGCCACCTGCCCCTGCCATCCTCTTTGCTTCGCCATTGCCACCATCGCCACTATTGCCCACTCACCAACTGACGGCCTGGCGCGCGCTCAGCACCTCAAACAGTCTTGGTGCACTACCGGTACCTGTGCTGGACACGCGCAATGCGACCTTCATGTCAACGCTGAGCGCTGCCAACACCGCTGGTCTCAACCCCGCAATTGGCAATCTGCTGCTGGGCAGCGTGACACTGGCGCCACGGGACGCAGCGCCCACCGCGGGCGGCAATACCAACACCACCTTCTCCACGTCAGCGCAGCGCGGCCTGCGGTCGCTCACCCTGGCCACACTTGCTGTGCCGACTTCCGCCCTTGCGCTGCCTGCACTCATCAACCTCACGCTGGCTACTCCTGCACCGGCGCAGCAAGTGCAATTGACTGCCGGCAGCTTTGGCGGGCTCTCCTCGCTGGCGTGCCTTAATTGTGACGGCGTTGCAGGGCTGGCCAATCTCTCTGCTCACTTCCGCATTGGCGACCTGCTGACATGGCCGCCGCTCGCCCTGCCTCTCATTACTGCGCTGGACGTCTCCAATGTGCCAACTCTATCCTCCATATTACAGCATGGCCTCGACGGCATGCCGGCGCTGCGCTGGCTGTCGCTAGCGGGCAGCAACCTGACCTACTTGAGTGCTGCTGCCATCTCGCCAGCCAAGCAGCCAGCCCTGGCGGTGTTGGATCAGGCGCGTGTGCCCCTGCTGTCTGGTACCACCTGCCCACCGGGGACTTACTACGGCATGTTTCGCCTGGCAGCGAGCGGCGCGCAGTACTTTGCGTGCGCTGACTGCTCCCCTGGAGCGCGCTGTGACGGCGGCACTGGGCTGCCAATCATTTGTGGTGCCAACACGTACTCGGGGGGCGGCACCGCGGCCTGCGCGCCGTGCCCTACTGGTACTTACGCCATGGGTGCCGCAAAGGAATGCGGCACCTGTCCATTGGGGTTTGTAGCGCCCTCCTGCAACGCCACCGCATCGTGGCGCGACACCATCACGCTAGTGGCAGATGGCACCGGTAGCTGGGTCAATGCCAGGATCTACCTCGTGCCTGCCGGGTTGCAACCTGCCACCGCCAATGTGTCTTGCGGTCCACTGACGGTACTGTCCACCGCCGCCGTGTCCTGCGCGCTGCCATTTCTGCTGCCAGCTGCGTCTACTGCGCCCGTGCTCACGTATGTGTGGGTGGCGCATGCCGGCACGGGCGGGATGCCACAGCGACTCAACGCAACCGTCATACTCCTACCGCCACCACCGCTTGTCCTCACGTCTGGCGGCGGCCTCGGGTTAGCAGCACACACGCCTGGCACGGGTCGTATCGTTCTGCGCCTCCCGGCGCCACGGCCGACAGCCGCCGACTGGATTGGCGCTGGCCTGCAGCCGCCTGTGCAAGCCATCATTGACAATCTGACAGTGTGGCTGAACGGCGCACTGTGCACCGAGCCGGCGTGGGAGACGCTAACTACGTTGTCTTGCGCAACGCTCGCCACTGACGCCACCAACGTGGCCGCTGTCGTGCAGCTGGCCAGCGGGGCATTCAACGTCAGCGGTGTGCTGCTGTCGCTATTGCTGTCAACACCGGCACTTGATGCCAACACGGAGCTGCAGCTGCTGCCACCTACGCAGTCGGCAGCAAACACAACAATCAACATCACGCTGGCTGGCGTGGGCCTGTGTAACAATGGTGGTGGTGATGTCCCACAGCTGGCCGCCGCGTCTGTGACCGGCGTGACATGCGCGTCAGTTGCTTGCATCGCTGGCCGCCCGGACGCCGCGGTATGTGTGGGTTGGAATGCCAGCAGTACTGCGGCGGCTGGTGCACAACACGGCGGTCCAACGTTAGCCGTCAACGTGTCGGTGTCGTGGGTCAACCCCGCCACCCGCCCCATCACTTGCGACGCCTGTGTGATGCTGGCGGTCCTGCCGGTGCTGTCATCCATCACGCCCACCTCCATCGCTGCGCCGGGCCTACCGGTGGTGGTGACTGGCAGCGGCATGATGGATGCCACCCGCACGCCACCCACCGTGCTCATTGGCGGCGAGGTGTGCAGCGGTGTGGTTGTGCTGACACGGAAGGTGGTGCAGTGCAACGCGCCAACAGTGCAGCCATCCGCACCCGGCTTCCCGGTGGTGTCTGTTGTGGTTGTCAATGCCGCTGGCGCCGCCTCGACCGAGCTCGTCAACCTCACGTACCCTGCCACTTTTGCCGTGTCGTGGGCATCCACGCTGACGCTGGCAGCGCTGCCGGGTGGAGTGTTGTCACCATCGCCCACGCTGCGGGTGCTGTCGCGACAGGCGGCAAGCTGCAGCCTTGCCATCAACGTGAGCTCGTGCGCCACGACCAACCCGGCGCTGGCGTCGCGCCCAACCAGCATGACCGTGTCGTCCGCCACGGCGCTGTCGGTGGACGCCAGCGGTACATCTGATGCCGCGTACACCGACCTGCACCTGGACGCGTTGGAGGTGAGCGGCGCGTCAGGTTGTACTGGCACGCTGGCAGCGTCGTGTGTTGACGCCGTCGGCCTGACGGCATCCACAGCAGGGCAGGCTAACCCAACCGTGGTGTTGGCGGGCTGGCGCTCCGACTGGAACGCAACCACCATGCAAGCTGTTGTGGTACCGGAGGCGCTGCCGGTACTGGCAGTGGTGTTTAGCTTGGTTGACCAAGGTAGCGTGTTAACAACAAGCAGCGTGTCGTCGCTGTCATGTCTGGCGCTGCTGCTCCCAGCCGCCCTCGCGCCGCCGCCACTGAGCCAGTCGCTAGACCGGGTGTCAACGCGCGATGTGCTCTCGTCGGTCAGTGGCGGCGTGTCGCTGATCAATGGATCTGCTGCCCACATCGCGTTTGCCGGCTTGTCCGCGTCGGCAGCGCGCCTGGGGCAGGCACTAGCGCTGTACGCCGAGTGCACTTGGACATCCACTGGCGAGAGGGTGCGGTTGCCGCCGTTGTCAATTTCCACGCTGCAGTTGACGCTGGCGTGGGAAGCGCCGCCAGCCATCGTGCTGGCGTACACGCCACTGCCGCTGGGACTGACTACAAACATTGATACGCCAGCAACGGCCAGCAGCGCCACCACTTCGACGTCTGCTATCTGCGAGGTGCTGCTTGTGAATGCAACCGTGCGCAGCACGCGGCTGGCCGCAGACACCTGGTCGCTGACGTTGGACGGCAGCGCGTCCGGTGGCACATCAATACCAACATTGGTGAATGTCACGGTACAAGCGCCGCCAGCCACACAGCTGTACGTGCAAGCATCGTGCACGGTGTGGGGCCAACTGCTCACAACGCCGCCACTGCGCCTTACGACCGCGTCGCTGGAGGCGCGCATCCTGTCGTCGCTGCCGCCCACATTCATCGCGTCTGACGCGTCGTCTCCCTGGCCCCTGGAGCCGCCGCTGGTGCTGGTGGTGGTGACGCGCCACGATGACGCCATGGTTGCCGACGTCACCTGCTCCGTGACCGCGTCGACGCCTGCGACGGAACTGATGATTGTGGACACGACGCCGACATCATCGCTGCGGTCCATCCCGGCAGACGAGCACACTGGCGCAGTTGCCGTACCACGGTTTGTGGTACAGACGTCGCCCGCCACGACCAACGTGACGCTGGTGGTGGAGTGCCAGTACCTCGCATCCGGCGACGCCGTGGCGCCGCTTAGTGTACCCATCCCCGCCACACTGCTGACGGTGCAGCTGTGTGTGCCGCCAGCGACAAAGGCAGCGGTTGGGGACCCGCTGCCGTCGTTCAGCGTTGGTGTGGCAGTGACTCCTCCAGGCGGTAGCCGCACGTCGCCGTGCACCGCCGCGTTATCAAACCCGACGCAGCTGCCGCCCATCGTGTGCACCATTGCGCTCAACGCGTCCGCATCCACCGTCAACGACACCTCGTCCGTGTTTCTGCAACATACCGCTGTAGTTGCATCAACCGACAGCCAGGTTGCGACTTTTGACGCCTTTACGCTGGTGGTGCCTCAGGGGCAGATGTACGGGCTGTCCCTCACCTGTGCCGTCGGTGGGCTGGCCATCCTGCCGCCGCTGGCGTTTGCCGTGGAGGTTGATGGGTGCCGGGCAGGACAGGCTTCAGAGTCGATCACGTGCGTGACATGTGGCAGCGGCGAGTTCAGCTTGGGCGGGAAGGGCGCGCGCTGCACCGGCTGCCCGCCTGCCGGTGCCACCTGCATCACTGGCATCCTGACGCTGCTGCCGCATTACTTCCGGCCAGCGGCGCAGGCAGGACAACCACTGGGGCCTGACACGGAGCTGCACCCCTGCTACAACAGTGAGGCGTGCACCCTGGCGTACAACGCCGCCAATGCGAGTGGTACCGGTATTAACAGCAGTGCTGCCATCTACGGCTGCACCTACGGCTACACCGGGCCACTGTGCGGCGTGTGCGACGCGGGTGTCAACTACGCGCGGTTTGGGGAGGCGTGCGCGCTGTGTTGGGACGCCGGCGCGTCGTGGACGTTCCTAATCGCAATTGTTGTCGTTGTGCTGGCGGTGTTGACGCGTGTGGCACTGCGTAAGGATTCTGGTCGGTCAGACGCATCCATTGTGCTGCGCATTACGTTGGGGTATCTGCAGGCGGTGGGCAGCCTGCGCGTATTCCGTGCCGGCAGCACCAAGGCGTACGACAGTGTGATGGGGTGGACGGAAGTGGTAAGCGCTAGCCCGTTATCCGTGGGCGCGCTGCAGTGCATACTGCGGTTGCCATACTTGTTCCAGTACGTGGCCACAATCGCGTTGCCGGTGCTGGCGTCGGCGGCGGTGGTGGTCATCTTCCACGCTGCCACCACCGGCCGGTCGGTGCACTGCAAGCCGCGCTGCAGCATGGACACGGCAGCGTTTAGATCGGCAGTGAAGTCGTGGTGGGCGTCTAAGCGCCACCTGTCTACACTGCTGTTTGTGCTGTTCCTAGCGTACATGCCCATCGTGTCGGCGTCGCTGCGGGCGCTGGATTGCATTGACCCAGTTGCTGGAACCCGCTACCAGCGGTCAGACCTGCGTGTGGAGTGCGGCGTGGGGGAACACGCTGTCGCGCGCGCGCTGGCGTTCACGGTGTTGGTTGTGCTGGGTGCCGGCTTTCCAGCCGGGCTGGCATGGCTGTTGGGCACGGCACGTAACGACCAGCTTGCTGACGCAGGCTTCCACGCCACGTGGGGCTTCCTGTTTGACGGCTACCGCGCGCCGACGCGCAGCTTGTCCATGGCACCGCTGGTAGCAACTCCAAGTGGTGCCCACAAAGTAGTTGGGGTGGCCGCCGCCGGCAGCGGGCCACGCAGCGCGCATGCTCAGGGCGGCCGACGCCGGTCGTCGGTCGTGCCCGAGCGGCTGACGCAGTCGTGGGTGGTGTCAGGCGACAGCCGCGTGTGGTGGGAGGCCATCGTACTGTGCCGCAAGGCGGGTGTGGTGCTGCTGGCAGTGACGCTGACTAACCCGTACCTGCAGTGTGTGGGCGCGTCGCTGTGGTTCCTGGCCGCGACCGCCCTGCAGCTGCGCTACGCGCCGTACACCAAGCCGCTGTTCAATCGGCTGGAGACCGCCAGCTTGGTGACGACGCTGCTGACCGCCATCATCTCCACCGCGCTGCTACAGTACAACGTGGGTGTGACGGCTGCCGAGCTGCACCCGCCGGATGCCATGACAGGCATCGAGTGGGCGGTGACGGTGGCACTGGGGGTGATGAATATGGGCACGTTTGTCGCGTTTGCAGTGTTGTGGCTGCGCGCGCAGTGCGCCCGTGCGCGCGGCATCATGCGCCGTGCGTCGCTGGTAAGTGCAGTGTCTGGGCGCGTGGCTGGCATGCGGGCATCGTTGTCACGCCGCCGGAGCAGCATTGCGGCCGCCATTATTGCAGCAAGCTCGCAGCACGGCAAACGCCCAGCAGCTGCCAATACAGGTACGGGTGGTACTGGTACTGCGGCGGCCTCCGTTATCAACCCGCTGCGGTTGCAAACTTGCGCCTCGGCACCTGCTGATGCTGACGTGGCACCAAGCGCGGCGCCAGCAGTCCCAGGTGCGTTGCTACCAAGGGTAGGCGCCCGCGTAGCGCTGCCTGGCGCCGCCATCGATGGCATCTTTGCCGTCCCGCTGGTTGCCGCGAGTCGTAAGCACATGGCAGGCAGCAGTGGCGTGGACGTGGCGGCGGCGTCCACCGCTGCTACGGACTGTAGTGGCACGGCGCCACCGTTCTCCGCTACCGCACACGAACCCCTCTCGCGTGTCGTTGGCTTCGCCGCCATACCGACGGCCCGCGCTCGCCACAAGTAGTCACATGAGTTTGATCCCAATCCCAATTGAATCATTGTAATAGTGGCTGCACGCACGGCATAGAGGGCACACGCCCGCAATCAAGATCGCTCAGGGCAAAATCACACCGCACTCACGTAGTACCGACATTAATGCAAGAATATCAATAATCACTCGTCGTGGCCGAGCGCCACATCCTCCATGGCTTCACCGGACAGGTCAAAGTGGCTGCGGCCCAACAGCGAATCAATGCTCTCCTGCCGCACGCCGCCAAAGCTTGTGCCATGAACGACACTCCCATCGCCGCCGCCACCCGGAACGCCACCCCCGCCGCCGTGGGGCGCGCTGCTGTCAAATGCATGCACGCTCCACCCGCGGTCAAGTGCGTCGCTGGCACGCTGCTGCGTAGGCGTGGCAGTAGGTGCGGCGGCAGCCGGGGCAGCGACAGCGGCAGCGCTTGTTGACGACGGTAAGGGGCCAAATGACACCATGCGCGGCGCACTGGAAGGCAGGCGTGCCACATCCGCCTGTGGACTCGTAAGCGAAGCACGCGCGTACGCCGGCGCATGCATAACGCGTGACGCCGAGGAGGAGACCGACGGGTTGCGAGCTGGCGGTGGCAACGGCGACACACCGCCGCCGCCGGCGGCGCCACGGGCGCTGACGGAGGCGGAGGACGGCACGGTGGGCGGCGAATACATGAGCGCGGCAGACGCCAGCGCACCCATCGCGGCGGTGCCGCCATTGATGCTGCCCCACCTTGAGGGTGGTGGCGGCAGTACCTTCAGTGCCAGCGCCGCCGCCGCCGAGCCGTCGCCCGCACTGCTCCCCCCTGCCGCCGCCGTCGCCGCGGTAGCCAGCGCCGTCAGCGCGCTAAGGTCGCCCAGTGCGTCCCCCGACCCCAGCGCCGCAATGTCCAGCAGCAGACGGCGCTGCGCCGCCTCGGCGGGCGACATGAACTCAAACAGGTCGCGCACGTTGTACGCCACGCCCATGCTGTATGCAAAGAAGAAAGCGCCCAGCGCGCGGAAAGCCACGTCGGCGGTGGCACTCGCCGTGGTGCACGTCAACGACGAGGGCCAGATGGACAGGATGAGGAGGCACAGGTTGAAGGTGACAGCAAAACTGGCGGCCGCCTGCATGCCGCCCTGCACGCGTCGCGCCGTGTCAGCGTTGGGCGGCGCCAGCGCAGCGGCGTCGTCGCCGCGCCACCCGGGCGGCGACCGGATGACCACCACCAGCGGCGCGTGCGCCAGCACGTACGTCATCACGCCGCCCTGCAGCAGCAGCGTGGCTGCGGAGATGCCCGCCAGCACGTTGGTGGACAGCGACGGCGCGGAGGCCACCATGACCAGGAACAGCCAGCCGGCGGCGCAAAACGAGGGCGCGAGCACGCGAATGAAGGACGACAGCGCCTGCAGGCGGCGCGGCGTGGTGGTACGCACGGCGCGCGGCGCCATCTGCCCGCGCCGCGCCACCGCGGCCAGCCACGCCACGTATGCCAGCAAGTTAGCCACCGCCACGACAACGAGGGCCGCATCTGCCACCTTGCGCACGTCGCTGTCTTCACCCTCCGCGGCGCGCGACACCACCAGCAGCAGCACCGTCAAGCCGCCCACCAGGTAGCTCACCACATCTGCCACGGCGCGCCGCCCAAACAGCGCAGCGCGCGCGTACACCGCCGCCGTCACGTCGTCCGCCAGCCCCGCCGCCAGCGCCTTGGCGCGCGCCAGCGCCGCCGACGCGGGCGCCTTCCCCTTGCCGCCGCCGCTCATCCCACTGTGCTGCGCCGGCACGATGGCCGCCGCCGCACCCGTCGCCGTTGGCCACCCCCACAGGCCCTGCCACCAGTGCGTCGCCGCCACCACGCGCACCCAGTGGTCCAGCGCCACCTGCAGCGAGCCACCTCGAAACATGATGGCCAGCGTTTGGCACACGCTGCGTGGGTGGGTGGGTGGGAACGGGGGTGAGGGGGTAGGCGTGGTATTGGTGATGCGGCATGTAACATTGCATCCAAACATAATAATGTGGGCGCAACGTACTAGCGCAGGGAGCCGAAGCTGTCGCTCGTGTCGTCCCACGTGTTGGTGCCCGTGATGTTGAGCAGGATGAAGCTGGCGGACACGCCAATGATGGCCGGCAGCACGACGAGGTGGAGGGTGGCGTCGTCGCCGGCGGCAGCGGTGCCGCGCCGGCGCGGGTTCAACTCCAGCATGACCAGCACCGCCGCCATGACGATGCACTCGGGCACCGTGAAGGCGTCCTCCGCCAGCGACGACCACAGCACGGTGTCGTTGCGCGCCAGGATCTGCAGCAGCGTGGCCACCACGTCCACCACCGCCGTCACAGACAGCAGCAGCACGCTGACGACGGCGATGACGGTGGGACCGTTGTTGGATTTGTCGTTGCCGCTGTTGTCGCTGTGGGCAGCATTGCTGCCGTGGCCATGGTGGTGTCCGGAAGCGGCGGTGGCGGCGCCAAAGAGGGAGCGCGACGCGGCGGCGGTCACGACGGGCGCGCCGCCAAACACGATGACTATCGCTGCCACCAGGTGCACCGCCTGGAAGGTCATGAGCAGGCCAACGGAGTAGTGGCCTGACACCAGCACCAGCACCGACACCACCATGAACGCGGCGCCAGCTGTGGAGGCGCCGATGGCAGCCCGGCTGCGTGTGCACCCGGCGCGGCCGCCGCTACCGGCTGTTGCTGTGTCTGTTGCGGTTGCTGCTGCTGTTCCGGATGCGCATGTGCCAGCTGTGGCCGCTGCAGAGCCGGTGACGGCGGTGCCGGTGGTGGACTCGGCGCTGACGGTGCCGCCGCCGCCGCCGCCAACACCGCCAGGGAGTATGCTGCCCACGCTGTCGCTGCTCAGCAGGGGCTCCATGGTGGCGGCGACGATGGCGGGAGGGCGTTAGGAGGGCAGTGGCAGCATCCGATGCTGTAGCAGTTGTGACAGATGGAGTTGTAGCACTCGTCCGTGACGTCGTTGGGCCGTCAACTACCAGCTATTGTGGTTGTAATCGGTTGTAATGGCAAAGCTGCCGGTTCCAGTAGCACCAGTTGGACTAGGGCCGCTCCTCCGTGTCGTCGTAGCCCCGTCTTTTATTAGTGTTTATCGCTGTAAGTGCCCTCCGAAAGCGCTAACGTAGTAAGTAGTAGGCGACGGGTCTCGCCGTTCGGACGCTACTACGGCGGCACCGGTACTTCTAGAGGCAGCAGCGGGCCAGAAACAGCAGCAGTAGCGGTAATCCAATACCCTCTAGGCAGTAGCCCCGTCAATTATCAAGAATCGTCGCTATAATCGGCATCCAAGGGGGTATCCGAAAGAAGGTCCAGTAGGCAGCGAGAGAGACCACACTCACCGTCAGATTTCGACCCTTCCCTTCTCGTATTCAACACCCTAGGCCCCGCCACCCCATAATACCCCTTGCATCCCACAAACTACACGCACTACCGTACTCATACACGCTGTGTAACACTATATTTCTTCGCCGCCGTCGTCGACTTTGGGAGGGGGTTAGGCTATCTTTGATGCGTTGCCACTATTAGTGACGTTTAGTGGTGGTTTAATAGTGGATTTCACCCGACTCAAGGTGGTAACGATCATCCAGTATTAGTGGGGTTTCAAGGCCGAGGGGTGGAACGAGCCAAGGCAATGCCGTTGGGGAGAAAGACCAAGGAAAGGTGGTAATAGAGGTGGTACGAGACGCGGAGTGGAGCGGAGTCGCGGTGATTAAAGCACTCGGTGCATTAATATTAAAGCGAAAGTGCTTTAATACAGTAACCAGTGCAGCGGAGTGGAGCGGAGTCACGGTGATTAAAGCACTCGGTGCATTAATATTAAAGCGAAAGTGCTTTAAATTAGTATCCCACTGCCGCCACACTCGCCGCCGCGCCGCGCAATTGTGCGCGTGCGCCACGCCACCTGTTGTTCTGCCTGGTACCCATCTACCTGTTGTTGTAGTAGGCGTCGACGGGTGGGCGTTTGGAGACGGGGTTAGCACCATATCCCCCGTCGTTCGACCCCTCAGTAGGCGGCGAGAGAGAACTTTCAACGCACATTTATTATCAACACGGCAACGCAGCAACACGAAACATAGTGCGACTTGGCTGCTATTTACTGGAGGTTGTATTGATGCGGTTGGTGTGGCTGGACGTTGCGCTGGTGACGTTTTCTGCTTGCGTATCGGCAGCCAGTAGGCGCCGAGAGAGATCCTTCGCAACGCACACGGTATTTTGACACCATAATTGCGCTACAAGGAGGTGTTTGGCACTGTGGTGGAAGGAGGCTACTACGCACACCGTATTGGACACTGGAACAGCACCACGGGTCGGTATTCGGCACCGTCAGCAGCAGTGGGAGGCACGATCTGCCACCTGAGGAGCAGCAGTGTGGCTACGCACACGATATTTGTTACCATAATAGCGCCGCAGGTGGGTATTCGGCACTGTAGTCGAAGGAGGGCACTACGCAA